>Ga0307408_100000042_pt1 | contig 172505 bp, 158 predicted proteins | sample 322Cmetagenome_FD_202116 | JGI IMG/M metagenome (GOLD analysis project Ga0307408, IMG submission 202116) | Maize rhizosphere microbial communities from greenhouse at UC Davis, California, United States - 322HYB-C-3 | ecosystem: Host-associated > Plants > Roots > Rhizosphere > Soil | place...
CCGATCTTGATTGACCTCCTCATCCCCGGTGCGCATGGCGCACCCTACAAGCCCCGTAGGGTGCGCCGCGCGCACCGCCCTATCGGGACATGAGGCTGGATCGGGCAAGATCGCTCATCGAAACAGCCTGATTGACCTCCTCATCCCCGGTGCGCCTGGCGCACCCTACAAGCCCAGTAGGGTGCGCCGCGCGCACCGCCCTATCGGGACATGAGGCTGGATCGGGCAAGATCGCTCATCGAAACAGCCTGATTGACCTTCTCATCCCCGGTGCGCCTGGCGCACCCTACAAGCCCAGTAGGGTGCGCCGCGCGCACCGCCCTATCGGGACATGAGACTGGATCGGGCAAGAACGCTCATCGAAACAGCCTGATTGACCTTCTCATCCCCGGTGCGCATGGCGCACCCTACGAGGGGTGAGATGGGACCTGCCGTGCGCACCCAACGCGCACGACGACGAGACTCTCTCGTCACCGCCAGGGCCATAAAACAAAAAACCGCGGCCCGAAGGCCGCGGTTTTCGTTCTACGCGACAGGCATCAAGCCTTGGTGCGCATTTTCTCGGTGTTGATCAGGAAACGAGCCAGGGCCGGCAGCAACCAGATCGCACCAATCATGTTCCACAGGAACATGAAGGTCAGCATCAGGCCCATATCGGCCTGGAACTTGATCGCCGAGAAGATCCAGGTCGCCACGCCGATCGCCAGGCAGACGCCGGTGAACAGCACCGCCTTGCCGGTAGACTTAAGCGTCTCGTAGTAGGCTTCCTGCAGCGACATGCCCTGGCGCAGATAGGTCTCCAGACGGCTGTAGATGTAGATGCCGTAGTCGACACCGATACCCACACCCAGCGCGATCACCGGCAGGGTAGCGACCTTCACACCGATGCCCATGAACGCCATCAGCGCGTTGCCCAGCACCGAAGTCAGCACCAGCGGCAGGATCACGCACAGGGTCGCAGCCAGCGAACGGAAGGTCAGCAGACACATGATGCTGACCGCCGCGTACACCGCGATCAGCATGGTGGTCTCGGACGCCGCGATCACTTCGTTGGTAGCCGCTTCGATACCGGCATTACCGGCAGCCAGCACCACCTGCAGCTCGTCAGTGGTGTGCTGCGCGGCGAACGCTTCGGCAGCTGCCACGGCGCGCGACAGCGTCTCGGCCTTGTGGTCCTCGAGGAACACCAGCACCGGTGCCACCGAGCAGTCGGCGTTGTACAGGCCGTCGGCACGGGCGATCGAGTTGTTCAGTACGTCCTGGTTACGCGACAGGGTTTCCCATTTCAGGTTGCCCTCGTTCATGCCCTTGATCACCTGCTTGGACACGGTGACCATGGAAATCGCCGACTGCACACCCTCGGTGTTCTCCATCTTCCACATCAGCTCGTCCATGGCGGCCAGGCTGTCATAGGTAGAGCAGCCTTCGGGGCCGGTCTTGATCATGACTACCAGGACGTCGGAACTGGTCGAGTAGTTGCGAATGACGAAGTCGTTGTCCAGGTTGTAGCGCGAGTCCGGGTGCAACTCCGGTGCGCCCTGATCGAGGTCGCCGATCTTCAGGTTCTGGCCGTACCAGACACCACCGGCCAGCGCCACCACGGCAACGACAACGGAGATCGGTGCCACCATCGGATGAGCGCAGTTGGAAATGGCGCGCCAGAACGGATGGTCCTTGGCGGCCTCCTCGCGACTCTTCTTCACCGCACGGTTGCCGATACCGATATAGGAAATCACCACCGGCAGCAGAATCAGGTTGGTGAGGATGATCACCGCCACGCCCATCGATGCGCCGATGGCCAACTCGCGGATCACGCCGATGTCGATCAGCAACAAGGTCACGAAGCCAACCGCGTCGGACAGCAACGCCACCAGACCCGGGATGAACAGCTGACGGAAGGCCATACGTGCAGCGGAGAGCGCGTCGGTCGCCTCACCCGATGCCATGGCGATACCGTTGATCTTCTGCACGCCGTGGGAGATACCGATAGCAAATACCAGGAAAGGCACCAGCATCGAATAGGGATCGAGACCGAAGCCCAGCGTATGCAGCAAGCCGAGCTGCCAGATCACCGCTATCAGCGTGGTGATCACAACCGCCATGGTGCTCTTGAAACAGTGGGTGAACCACAGCAGCAGCACGAAGGTAATGCCGATGGCCACGGCGAAGAACAGCGCCACACCGATCAGGCCATCAATGAGATCACCGACCTTCTTGGCGAAGCCGATGATGTGCACCTTGACCTTGGGATTCTGCGCCTCGTATTTCTCGCGAATCTTCTCTTCCAGCTCGTGAGAGAACTTCTGGTAGTCCAGCTTGATCAGCTTGCTCTGATCATTCGGGTCCGGGTAGGACTCGAGCAGCGGAATATCGACGATGCTGGACTTGAAGTTGTTCGCCACCAGGCGCCCGATCTGACCCGACTTGAGGATGTTGCTGCGCAGATCCTCGAGACTGTCGGTGGAACCGTCGTAGGTCTGCGGGATCACTTCACCGCCGGCGAAACCTTCTTCGGTCACTTCAGTCCAGCGCACGCTCGGACTCCACAGCGACTTCAGACCGGAACGGTCGACGCCTGGAATGTAGAACGCCTCGTCATGGATCTGCCGCAGCGTTTCCATGTATTCCTTGCTGAAGATGTCACCGTCGGTGGCTTCCACCGAGATGCGCACCGTATTGCCCAGGTTGGCCAGGTCGTTACGGTGTTCGAGCATCTTCTGAATATAGGGGTGCCCCAGCGGAATCATCTTCTCGAAGCTGGTCTGCGGGCGTACCTGAGCAGCCTGATAGAACAGGAAGATGCTGATCAGCAGGCAGATCAGGATAACCGCCGGGCGATTGTTGAAAATCAGCCGCTCGAGGAAGGAAGCAGGCTGTTGTTGATGCTTGGTCATGCAAAGGCTCCCGGCTTGTTATTGTTGGCCCAGATCGGCGCCAGTCGAGGCGGCGAGGTGAACGCCGCCCTGCCCCACCAGGATCAGGTTGCCGTTATCCAGTGCAGCTACCCCGGCCAGAGATAGGCGGTCGGGACGGTTGATCAGGCTGAAGGTCTGGCCGTGATCCTTGCTGCGCAGCACAGTGCCACCGTGCCCGACGACCGCGACGCTGCCATCGTTGAGCAGCGCGCCATCGGCCAGACCGAACTCCAGCGGACCATTGTTCGGGGTGTTGAGCGTGATCTGCTGCCAACTGTCACCGAAATCGGTGGAGCGGAACAGGTGGCCGCGCAGACCGTAGGCCAGCAGTGTGGCTGGCTGATCGGTACCGATCACGCCGAACAGCGAACCCTCGTAGGGTAGATCCTCGATACGCTCCCAGGTCTGCCCCCAGTCTGCGGAGCGGAACATCAGACCCAGCTCACCGACGACGAACAGACCGGAGTCCTTCACGGCGGCAATGGCGTTGAGGTGATAGGCGTCTTCGTTGTCGAGACGGTCGCTGACGTTTTCCCAGTTCTGGCCACCATCGGTGGTCTCCAGAAGCGCGCCATAAGCGCCCACGGCGTAACCGGTCTGAAGATCCTTGAACCAGATATCCAGCAGCGGCGCTTCGAGTTCGAGGTCCTCGTACTGCTTGGTCCAGGTCAGGCCGCCATCGGTGGTCGCAAGAATCTGCGCATCGTGACCGACCACCCAGCCATGCTGGGCATCGACGAAGAACAGCGAGGTCAGCATCTGGCGGGTCGGCACCTTGGCCTGCTGCCAGCTCTGCCCCTGGTCGTTGGAATAGAGAACGTGGCCACGGTCGCCAACGGCAATCAGGCGCTCACCGGTATTGACCACATCGAGCAACAGGCTCTCAACGGCTTTGGGAGACTCGATGGCGTAGCCGGCATCTGCCGCTGCCGAGGTCTCGGCCTGCAAGGGCGCGGCAGCGAAAGCCAGAATGGAAAGCACACTGCACAGCGAGAGCGCTTTAGCCAGCGGCGAATGAACACGGAGCGCCGATTTGCGCGCCAGGATGGGCGCCAGACCGGACTGGGTGCGCCGCATGACGGGCTCACTCATATACCTTCCCCCTTTCTTGTTATAGGCGGTACTGCTGATTAGCAGGCCGCTCATCCTAGCGAGCTTCGGAAAGCCCTGACAATTGGCGCGACGTTATGTTTTGTTAAGGCAAAACCCGCGTGATAGAAGCCTATTCGCCAAGCTGATACGAAAAGGCCGCTACTACTGTAGCGGCCTTCGCATGAGACTACACGACTATTATCGCGTGCCGCGGCGACGTAGGGCGGCCGGTTTGAAATAACCGTCGTCGGGAGTGGCCTGGGTGAAGTCGATGGTATTGCTCTCTTCGTTGTCCAGGTTCTGCACGTGGTAACGACGCGCCTGCAGGTCATGGAACACATCGAGTGCGGACCAGGTGGTCGGCAGGTCGTAGTAGTTCTTCAGGTAGGCGATGGACACGCGCCACAGCTCACCACGGCCGTCGTACTGATCCACCACCGCCGCCTGCCAGCTGTCCTCGTCGAGGAACAGGGTGCGCTTGGAGTAGATATGGCGGGCGCCGGACTTCAGCGTGCCCTCGACGACCCATACGCGGTGCAGCTCGTTACGGGTCAGCGCCGGGTTGAGGTGACCGACCTGCAGCAGATCCTTGTACTTAACGTCCGGGCTGGTGACCTGGTAGTTGTTGTACGGGATGTAGATTTCCTTCTTGCCCACCAGTTTCCAGTCGTAGCGATCCGGGGCACCGTTGAACATGTCGGTGTCGTCGGCGGTACGCAGGCCATCAGCTGCGGCGATCGGAGTGTCGTAGGCCAGGTTCGGCGCACGACGCACGCGGCGCTGACCGGCGTTGTAGCCCCAGGCCTGGCGCGGCTCCTTCACCTGATCGAGGGTCTCGTGAACCAGCACTGCGCCACCGGCCAGGCGCGCCGGGCTGGTGGTGAAGGACAGGTAGTAGAACATGATGTTGTTCAGGTCGGCGAAGGAGCCGTTCTGCAGGTAGTACTTGAACAGCGCTTCCTGCTGGGAGGTGACCAGCGAGTAGGCGCCATTGCGCTGTACTGCCACTTCCGAGGCACGACGCACGATGTAGGTACCGCGATAGCGGGCGATGTGGTTCCACAGCGCCTCGACACCATTTTGCGGAATCGGGAACGGGATACCGCCGTAGGCATCGGAGAAGCCATTGCCGCCATCGACCAGCTTGGCGCTGGTGGCGTTCTTAACGGTGTTGTCATAGACCCACTGCGGCGCGGAGCCGGAGCGGCGGGTCTGGTACACCGGCATCTGATAGGTTTCCGGGTAAGCCTTGAACATGGCGATCTGACCCGGCGTCAGATTGGCCTCGTACTGGCTCAGGTTGGCCGCAGTGATGGTGAACAGCGGTTTGTCTTCCGGGAACGGGTTGACGTGGTGCTGGCCCGAGCGCGTGTAGCCAGCCGGTGCCTGGGTAATGCCACCGGTCCAGGCCGGAATGGTGCCGGCAGCGTTACCAGCCTTTTCGGCGCCGAAGGGAGTCAGGGTATCGCCGAGCTTGGCGGCTTCCTGCGGGGAAACGGCAGCCAGCGCGGAACCGGCAGAAAACGCCAGCGCAACGGCTACGGCCATCAGCCTGTGCTTGTTCAGCATGGGTAATTCTCCGTGAAGAGTATTGTCGGGCGCCCGAAGGCACCCGGCGTGTTTCTGGTTATAGGTACAGAGGGTGTTTACAAAGCAGCGAGCGAAGGCCAGGCAAGACGAAACCAGTCGAAAATGCGGCCTGTACGAGCAGTACATGAGCATTTTGAGGCTGATTCCAACGCAGCATGGCCGAGCGCAGCAATTTGTAGACGTCCTCTTAGAAGGAGTACTTGACGTTCAGGCCAATGTTGTCGCGATCACGCGCACCGTTGTTCTGACCAGCGCCATAGAACTCGGTGTACTGGATCTCGGCTTCCAGGCTGTTCAGGTAGCTGGCGCGCATACCGAGGGTGTACGCCTTGCGACCTTCGATGAAGTTGCCGGTCTGGTGCGAGTTGCCTTCGAAGTCATGCTTGAACACGGCGAACGGCGACAGGTTCACGCCAGCGTAAACGTCGTTCCAGGTACCGGAGAGCACCAGGGTGTAGCCGTAGGCGTTCTTGTTGACCTGGTCGTCGCGGTCGTAGCCGGAAATATAGGAACCGTTACCACGACCGGCGTAGTAGCGAGTGCCGTTGCGCGAGTTGTACTGCAGGCTGTCGCCGCGCAGGTGCTCCGAAGCCAGTTCAGCCACACCGAACAACGAGTCGAAACCAAAGCTCGGACCAAAGTTGTAGATCGTACCCAGCGAAGTATTGAATGCTTCGACGCGGGTGTAGTTGTGAATCTGATCGCCCAGCTGCACTTGCTGACCACCGATGTTCACACGACCACCGCCAGCCAGCTGGGGTGCCTGGGTCAGCAGATCGCCGAGTAGGTCGTTGGTAGCGGCGATGCCAACCGGCAGGTTGGGGCGGTAGGACAGCTCACCAAACACCGAAGCGTTACCGACTGTGGTGTTGAAGCTGAAGCCGTACATGCGGATGTCTTCCACATACTCGCGACGCGCGTTGACCTGGTTGGCCACGTCGATGGTGGCCAAGCCGCCAGCAGCGTTAGTCACGGCACTGGTCAGAGCATTCGAGTAAGCAGTGGCCAGCGCGGGGTTCAGGGCCGGGTTAGCCAGCACAGCTTGCAGGGTGGCAACGGAAACGCCTGCCTGAGCTGCCACCGCCTGTTGTACTTGAGGGGTCAGCGCCCCTTGCGCCTGAGCTGCAATAGCGCCGAGATCCAGGCCTTGGTATGCACCCAGGTCGGCATAAATGGTCGGCTCTTTAGCGTGGTAATTGACGAAATAGAAACCAAACTCGGTGGAATTCAGTTCTTCAGCGATATAGCGGAACGCGACGCCAAACTGACCGTCGTTCTTGGCATTGATATCCGGGCCAACACTGGCCACTTTGATGTTGCCATTACCGTCAACGGTACGACCGCCTTGCAGGCCACCTGTTCCCAGAGCGCTTAAACCGGAATAAAGCCCACCCAGCGGAATGAGGGCTCGCTGAGTCGAATAGGCAGTATTACCACCATCAGCAAACAGGTCGGTCTCGGAGAAGTAGGTCCCCACCGGGTCGATGGCGGTCTCTTTCCAGTTGAACTGGTAGAAAGTCTCCATCGACAGGTTGTCAGTCAGACCGAGGTTGAAGCTCAACGCCTCCACCGGCACCAGCACTTCCTTGACTTCCGAGCCAGGCAGACGGAACTTGGCGGCGTCGACCGGGTTGGTGGTGTTTACACCGTTGCGGTAGAACAGTCCTTCACCCCAGTTGAATACCTGCTTACCCAGACGACCGGAAACCGGCATGTTGCCCACATCCCAGTTGCCATAAACGTAGGCGTCGAGGATCTGCGCATCACGTCCAGCCTTGTGGCGGGTTTCGCGGGTGAAACTGTTATCGCGAGGAGCGCTCTGGCTCGGCTGACCAGGCGAGTTGTTGTCGTAGTAATCGTTGCGCTTGTCCATGATCTGGGTGTCATAGAACGCAGTACCGCGAATGAACACCCCGTAGTTCTGGTAGGAAGCCTCCAGATCACTGGTGATCTTGAACACTTCGGAAACCAGGCCGGTATCGAAGTTGCGATTGCCGTCGTTGGTGTTGATGTCGTCGTTGGTCTTGTCCTGACCCTGTACGCGCCACAGCTGGCCGTAGGAGACGGTGGTGTCGATGGAACCGGTGATTTCGTTGTCGGCGAAGCTGAACTCCACCGCTTGAGCCTGGGCGGCGACCAGCAAAGGCAGAACGCCAGCGAACGCAAAGCCGGCCTTGGCCGGGGCAAAACGTAGAACGGGCTTGCGGGACTTAATTTCCATCGAGACTCACTCCGTGGACAGATCATTCTTTTGGGCGATCCCGTATCCGGGTCGCGATTGCCGTACTGACGACGGCTTCTGTTTTTTATTTGCAGCGACATGTTCCAGCGACCAGCGTGCGCTCGCACGCAGTCAGATCCAGCTCGGTACTGCAACCATGGTGCCAATTCAAACAGGTGTATCAGCGCAAACAGGCTTGGAAGAGCTGTTGGCCAGTTTCTTTTCGTGACTGATCAGCCACTGACCAACGCGTCAGAAAAACTGGCGCATTTTGTCCTACGATCCGACGCTTTATGCCACTGACCACGCGCCTTGCGGCGCAACAGAGGGACGAAGATCGCCTCGCTGTCAAGCGACGAAGCCCGAACTTAAGTGTGCAAAGGCATAACGAATTGCATGCATATTTCATTGGGTAACAAAAAAGTGTTACCAACCAGAAGTCGGTAACACTTTTTTGTAGAGCCAAACCCGTCTTGGACCTATTGCCGCCCAAACCCGAATGTGTGGGAGCGGCGCCCCGCCGCGAACCAGAGCGAGACGTATTGAAAAGCTTCGCCCCGAGGCAGGGCTCCTGCGAAAGATCGCTTCGGGAGCCCTATCCAAGCAGCATCAGTCTTAGGCCAGGCTTTTACTCACCACTTCATAGACATCGCTGGACAGCTCACCGGAGGCAAGGATGCGCTCCAGCTCGGCCTTCATCAGTGCCTGCCTTGCCGCACCGTATTTGCGCCAGCGGGTCAGCGGCGCCAACAGGCGCGAAGCGATCTGCGGGTTGAGGGTATTGAGAGTAATCACCTGATCGGCGAGAAAGCGGTAGCCCGCCCCATTCGCCTGGTGAAAGTTGATCAGGTTCTGGTTGGCGAAGGCACCGATCAGCGCACGCACCTTGTTCGGATTCTTCAGGGTGAAGGCTTCGTGCTGCATCAGCGCATGCACTCGCTCCAGACCGCCCGGCAGCGGGCAGCCGGCCTGCACGCTGAACCACTGATCCATCACCAGCGGATTGTCCTTGAAGAAGTCGGCGAACATGGCCAGGGCCTTGCTCTGCTCCTCCTGGAACGGCGAGTTGACCAGCACGGCCAAGGCCGCCAGGCGCTCGGTCATGTTGTCGGCATTCTCGAACTGGTCAACGCAGGCCGCCAGCACTTCAGGCTTCTCGCTGAGCATCAGGTAGGACAATGCGATGTTCTGCAGGCTGCGGCGGGCGAAGTGCGCCGCCTCGGCCACATAAGGCGTGCCCTTGGAAACTTCGCGATTGGCCTGGTAGCGCGCCCACAACGGAGCGAACAGCGCGTCAGCCAGCACCTTGCGGGCGAACTCACGGGCGGCGTGAATGGCCTCGACATCGGCCACTTCGCTGATCTCGGTGAGATAGGCCTCGCCCGGCAGCGAAAGCATTTCCGCGACCATGGCCTGATCCAACGACTCGTCCTCGAGCAGGGTGCGCAGCGCAGCGACCAGGCGCTGATCCAGCACCAGGGCTTCGCCACGTTGGTGCTGGCCGATCAGTTCCTGCAGTACCTGCACGGACAGCTGCTGGCCGGCTTCCCAGCGGTTGAAGCCATCCGAATCGTGCTGCATGAGGAACATCAGCTGGTCACGGCTGTAGGGGAAGCTGAGCTTGACCGGTGCACTGAAGCCACGCAGCAGCGACGGCAGCGGCTTCTCGGCAATAGCCTCGAAGGTGAAGGTCTGCTCGGCTTCGGTCACCGACAAAACGCGACTGGTGCCCTGCGCCGCGCTTTCGCCCTGCAGGCGCAGCGGCAGCTCGTTGCCTTTGGCATCGAGCAGGCCGAGCGCCACCGGAATCACGAACGGCAGCTTTTCGCTCTGCCCCGGCGTGGCCGGGCAGCTCTGGCGGAAGGTCAGGCTGTAGCGCTGCGCAGCGGAGTCATAGGCCTCGCTGACCTCCAGACGCGGCGTGCCGGCCTGGGTATACCAGCGCTTGAACTGGGTCAGATCGATACCGCTGGCATCCTCCATGGCCTTGACGAAATCGTCGCAGGTCACGGCCTGGCCGTCGTGGCGCTCGAAGTACAGGTCCGAGCCTTTGCGGAACAGCTCCGGCCCGAGCAGGGTGTGAATCATGCGCAGCACTTCCGAACCCTTCTCGTAGATGGTCAGGGTGTAGAAGTTGGAGATTTCCATGTACGCGTCCGGGCGCACCGGGTGGGCCATGGGGCCGGCGTCCTCGGCGAACTGGTGGGTACGCAGGTAGGCCACGTCCTCGATACGCTTGACGGTGCGCGAGTGGGTGTCTGCAGAGAACTCGCTGTCGCGGAATACGGTGAAGCCTTCCTTGAGCGACAGCTGGAACCAATCGCGGCAGGTCACGCGGTTGCCCGACCAGTTGTGGAAATATTCGTGTGCCACCACGGCTTCGACGCGCTGATGTGCGGCGTCGGTGGCAGTCTCGGCCTTGGCCAGCACACAACTGGAGTTGAAGATGTTGAGGCCCTTGTTCTCCATGGCGCCCATGTTGAAGTCGTTGACCGCGACGATCATGAAGATGTCCAGGTCGTATTCACGGCCGTAGACCTCCTCGTCCCACTTCATCGAGCGCTTGAGGCTGTCCATGGCGTGCTGCACCTTGTCGATGTTCTCCGGCTCGACGTAGATGCGCAGCGCCACCTCGCGGCTGCTCATGGTGGTGAAGCTGTCTTCCACGCACCAGAGGTCGCCGGCGACCAGGGCGAACAGGTAGGCCGGCTTCTTGAACGGGTCTTCCCAGGTGGCCCAATGACGACCGCCCTCCTCGCTGCCGCTGGCAATCGGATTGCCGTTGGACAGCAGCACCGGGTAGGCATGCTGCTCGGCGCTGACCGTGGTGGTGAACGTGCTCATCACATCCGGGCGGTCGAGGTAGAAGGTGATCTTGCGAAAGCCCTCGGCCTCGCACTGGGTGCAGAACATCGTGCCGGACTTGTAAAGGCCCTCCAGCGCAGTGTTGCTTTCCGGGTGAATGCGCACGCTGCTGTCGACCACGAAACGTTCCTGGGTCGGCTGTAAGGTCAGGTGGTTGTCGGTCAGCGTGTAATCAGCTTGGCTCAGCTCACGGTCATCGAGCTTGAGCTCCAGCAGCTCCAGTTGCTGGCCATCCAGCACCAGCTTGGGCAGGCCGGCGCCGGCCTCGGGGTTGCGCCGCATGACCAGTTGCGCGTGCACCAGGCTGTGATCCTCGAACAGCTCGAAGGTCAGGTGGGTTTCATCGATCAGGTAATCGGGAACCTGATAATCCTTGAGATAGATGGTCTTGGATTGTTCGGTGCGCATGGCTCTTGGCCTCTCGTCTGCGGCGCGCCGGGCGCCGGTGGCAATCAGGTATCAGGCGGCGATCTCGTGGACGGCCAGCTGATAGGCGGTGTACTTGCGGATATTGATCACGCCGGTGTCGAACATCAGGTACTGGCCCTTGATACCGAGCAGGGTGCCTTCGGCCAGGGGCTGCTTGTCCAGATTGAAACTGGTGATCTTGGCCGGATAGGCTTCGATCGGGTAACGAATCTCCAGCACGTCAGCTGCGCTCAGCGGCTGAATGGCCTGCAGGCCGAAGCGCTGCTGTAGCTCGGTGATGCCCGCACCGCAGATATCGAACAACTGCTCGCGAATAGCCAGCAGATCGACCGGCACGGCGTCGCCCTTGAGCAGCGCGCGCCAATTGGTTTTGTCCGCCACCTGGCTGCGCAGCAGGTCTTCGACGAAACCGGACTGCTGCCGGGTGGCCACGCGCAGGATGGGCAACGCCTGGGTCGCACCCTGGTCGATCCAGCGCGTCGGCACCTGGCTGGCACGCGTGATGCCGACCTTCACACCACTGGAGTTGGCCAGGTAGACGATGTGATCGGTCATGCAGAACTGCTCGCCCCAGCTCGGCTCGCGGCAGGTGCCTGCATCGTAATGACACTTCTCCGGACTCATGATGCAGACGTCGCATTGCGCCAGCTTCTGCATGCAGGGGTAGCAATAACCCTGGCTGAAGCTGGTCTTGGTCTTGCGCCCGCAGTGCGTGCAATGGATGGCGCCGAGGTATTCCAGGCGCAGATGCTTGCCCACCAGCGGGTTGACCGGTACTTCTTCGTCGCCAAGACGGAAGGCGTATTGCACCGGTGCGCCCAGGTGTGCCTTCATCTTGCTCAGCGAGCCACGTCCAAGTTCGGCCATCAGTGCAAGGTATCCGAGGACTTGAACAGCAGGTTCGGTACCGGCTCGGACTTGCTGCTGCACTCCTGCGGGCCCATGTAGCCGGTGCGCTCTTCCTCCGGCAGGTTCTGCACTTCCCAGGCGATCATCGCCTGCAGGCTCAGCTCCTTCTGCTCCTGGGTCAGCTTGCGGCCGTCTGGCCATTTGCCGATTTCCACGGCCTGCTTGAGGCTCTCGTAGATTTCCGGGGTGATGTTTTCAATCGCATCGAGAAAGGACGACATAAAGCTCTCCATTGAATCCTAGGGCGGGTGAAACCCGCCGAAACACCGCATTGGCGGGTTGCACCCGCCCTACAGGTCAAAAAGTCGAATCAAGCGCTACGTCGGGCCAGCATACCGCCAAGCAGCCCGGTCAGGCAGCCGGTGAGCAAGCCTCCGACATGCGCGGCATTGGCGATGGCGCCGAACTGCAATAACTCGAAGATGCCGGTCATGCAGATCAGCAGCCAGGCCAGCATCATCACCAGCACGCCAGGCGGCAGCCGATAGGCAGCGTTCGGTGCCAGGCGCTGGTAGATCCAGCAATGCCCTAGCAGGCCATAAAGCACGCCGGACAAGCCACCGAACAACGACGGCCCGGCCCACCAGTATTGGGCGAAGTTCGACGCCAGGCCGAACAGCAGGGTCAGCCCCAGCAGGCCGATGGCGCCCTGGCGAAACTCGATGCGCCGCCCCAGCTCCCAGTACCACAGGCTGTTCATCGCCAGATGCAGCCAGCCGAAGTGGATCAGCATCGGCGTGATCAGGCGCCACCATTGACCGCTGCCCAAGGTGGCATCCAGATAGGTCAGATAGATGTGCTCACCGTCGAGGCGAAAATCGACGAAGCTCAGCCAACGAATGGTGGAAAAGTTCTCACCCGCCAGGGTCACCGCGAAGACGATGAAGGTGGTGAGCAATACCAGCGCCGTGACCGGGCTGCGCCGTAGCTGAGTAGCGAAACTCTCGCGTACAGGGGCGACGTTTGGTGGCAGTTCTACACTGGCGTCGCCCTGCGGGTGACGCGCGTACAGTTCACGCACCTGCTCTGCAAGCTCCTGCCCCGGCACCCAGAGCACCTGCTCGCCGCCCTCTTCCGCCACCCGGTGCGGCACGTTCAAGCGCTGCAGCAGAGCGACGAAACCGCTCAAATCGCTATCCAGCGGCACGCGCAACACAACCACTGCCGTCATCGCGGCGCCTCCTGCGGGTCGACATCGACCCAGACGAATTTACCCGCATCCAGACGTGCTTCCTGATCCAGACGATAAGCCACCAGGCGGCCACCGACCACCGCGCTGTAATCCAGGCAGGCCAGGTTGGGCCTGATCGGCGCCGGTTTGCCACGCCGCCAGTAGTGACCGACGAACAGCAGCGGTTCGTGCGCGCCATACCTGAGCAGCTCATCCTTCTGCAGCTCGGTTAGCGGCGTCTGCGCAGCCATCTCCGGCAACGCATCGGGCTGGAAGACGATATCGCCGTAGGTCTGCGGATCCTCTTCCCAGAATTTGGTGCGGAAGTACGAGCGAGTGAAGCCGTCACCGCTGGTGAGCGTCAAACCATGAGGCAACCGCATGTCGGTACCACGCAGCAGGCGATCGAGCGCCATGTTGGCGAAGCTGCCGGGCACGGCAGAGGCCTGCAGGAAGTGTTCGTCGATGCAGCCATCGGGAAATTGCGCCTTGAGCGGAGTGATCAGCTCGTCATCCCAGCAGGCGTGAACGACGCGAAAGCGTCCGGCATCGATGAACAAAGGCATCTCGTAGAACCAGCGCAGGAATTCGCGCCATTCCTGCGAATGATCCTCGAACTGCGCCAATGTCTCGCGCATCAGGCGCTGGTGCCGTGGGTTGTGCTCGCGCACGTACTGACGGCCACTGCCCGGCGGGGCAGGCGTGCTCCAACCCAACGCATTGAACTCGTGGTTGCCCATGATGCACAGCGCCTGGCCGGCGCGAACCATGTCGTGCACCAGATGTAGGGTTTCGCGGATGCCCGGGCCACGGTCGACCAGATCACCCAGGAAGATCACCATGCGCGTCGGATGGCGCCACACGCCACCCTGGCGGCTGTAACCCAGCCGCTCGAGCAGGCGTTCGAGGGTTTGCGCACAACCGTGGATATCACCGATCAGATCATAGCCACGATGGGGGTCGAGGGACATTCAGTCCTGCCCTCCCAGGCGGCTGCCCCATCCGAGCTTGGTGCGGCAGACCTCATAGTAGTTGTGATCCAGCGGATGGATCAGGCGCAACTTCTGCGCCTTCTTGGCCACATGCAAGGTATCGCCCGGTGCACAGGTGAAGTGGTTCTGGCCGTCGCAGGAGACTTGCGGATAAATGGTCATGTCCGAGGACACCACCACCTTCAGCTCACTGTTGCCGTCGACCACGATGGGGCGGCTGGACAGCGTATGCGGGTACATCGGCACCACCACGATGGCATCGAGCTTGGGATGCATGATCGGCCCCCCAGCGGACAGCGCATAGGCGGTCGAGCCCGTGGGCGTGGCGACGATCAGACCGTCGGCCTTCTGGCTGCAGACGAACTGGCCGTCGATATACAGCTCGAACTCGATCATTCGCGTCGACTTGCCGGGGTGCAGCACCACGTCGTTGAGCGCGTCGCCCTGGCCGATGGCTTCGCCCTGGCGGCGTACTTCAGCCTCGAGCAGAAAGCGATTCTCGGTCAGGTACTGGCCTTCGAGCACCTGCGTCACCTTGAGCTCCAGCTCGTCAGGGCGGATATCGGTGAGAAAACCCAGGCTGCCTCGGTTGATGCCCAGCACCGGCACCTTGTGCCGCGCCAGTGCGCGAGCCGCGCCGAGCATGCTGCCGTCACCACCGACGACGATCACCAGGTCGCAGACCTCGCCAAGCATCTTGCGCGAGGAGGTTTGCAGGCCGTGTCCCGGCAGCACGTCGGCGATGGTGTCCTCGAGGATCACATGCAGGTGGCGGTCGATCAGAAAGCGCTTGAGTCGCCGCACGGTTTCCAGCACCCGCGTACTACCCAGGCGCCCGATGATGCCGACATTGCGAAATTGCTCCATGGGACTCCCGCCAGACAGATAAGAAACGAAGAGGGATTATCGGCCAAAGGCCTGGGCGGCAGCAAACCAGCACTGTTACTGGGCTATGCTCGGCTCATGCACACACCCGACTCGCTCCATGATCTGCTGCTTGGCTTGCGTACCCCGGCCGTGCGTGACCTGGCCTGGGCGCTGTTCTCACCACCCATGCTGGGTGAGACCACGAAAGTCCAGCGTCATCCGCTACAGGCCAGTTGCTGGACGCGGCAACCGCAGCGGCTGGCTGACTGGCTCGTTGAGCAGGACAACGACGCCGGCGGCCTGCACGCCTGGCTGGCCGCAAAACCGGTACGCCGCCTCGGCCTCTATTATGAACGCCTGTGGCAGTTCGCCCTGCATGCTGCGCCAGATGTCGAGGTAATCGCCGCCAACCTGCCGATCCGCCAGAACGGCCAGACCCTGGGCGAACTGGATCTGCTGCTGCGTGACGACGAAGGTGAACACCATCTTGAATTGGCGGTGAAGTTCTATCTCGGCACGGACGGCAGCGATGCCGCTGACTGGCTCGGCCCGGGCAGTCATGATCGGCTCGATCTGAAGCTGAGTCATCTCGCACAGCATCAACTACCCCTATCTTCGCGCCGCGAGGCACGGGGAGCACTGAACGACCTGCAACTAGGCGAAACCCGATCCGCCTTCTGGCTCGGCGGCTACCTGTTCTATCCCTGGCCCGACGATTCCTCCCCGCCTCGCGGCGCCACGCCCGAACACTGCCGGGGGCGCTGGCTGCATCAGCGCGACTGGAATGACTTCGCCGCGACGAAGCCAGGCGCGCACTGGCAGCCGCTACCGAGATTGGCCTGGCTGGCGCCGGCGCTGGTGAATGCCGATGAGGTCTGGTCCGATGAAATGCTGAAGCAGTGGTTGAGCACGTTGCGCCCGGATGCTCAGGCGCAACTGCTGGTGCGACTGGAGGAGGATCATGCCGGAGATTGGCGAGAGGTCGAGCGGATCTTTCTAGTCAACGATCAGTGGCCGAGACAGTCGTAGCCCGGATTTCATCCGGGCTAGGCTTGCCCCAGAGCCTGCGCCGATCAACGGCTGCGTTCGGTACGCCCGCCGGAACGTGCCAGATAGCCTGCACCGCTTTCACAGAGCAGCGCATCGCGTTGCACCGCCGGCAGGGCATCCAGACCACCGCGCAAGGCGTAAACGCTGTAGCCCAGTTGCGAGAGCAGAAACACCGCGCCGCTACTGCGCTTACCACTGTCGCAGTAGCACAGGTAGGTACGTGATCGCTCCAGCAGGCGCGCCTTCAGGCGCAACAGCTGCAGCGGCATATGCAGTGCTTGCGGTGCATGCGCCTTCTCGTACTCTTCCAGCAGCCGCACATCCAGCCATTGCGCGCCCTGCGTCAGCAGCCTGGCGCCCTCACCCAGCGATACCTCAGCCACCACCGGCGCCTTGAGCAGGGCAAAGAAATCCTGACGATCCAGACGCAGCACACTGCCGGCCTCGACCATGGTCACCGTGGCATTTCGCGGCCGATCGGCAAGCAGTGCCTCCTCGCCGAAGCAGGCGCCAACCTCCAACTCCGCCAGCACCTGGTGCTCGCTACCAGCGCCCCGGATCACCTCGGCGCGGCCGCTTTCCAGGAAATAGCAGCAATCGCCAGTGGCACCCTCTTCAATAATCTGGCTGCCAGCCGCCAGTTCGACTTTCTGCAGGCGAGCGAGCATGTTCTGCATGTTGGCCGGCGGCACCTTGGCAAACAGGGGGTTTTCCAACAGCCGCTCAAGCCACTCGACATCGGTGCCACTCTGCTGCAGCGCCAGCAACAGGTCCTGATGTGCAAGGCGCCAGGTCAGCAGACGATCGAGCGTGGCACTGTCGATCATCAACACGCTGACATCGCTCAAGGCACGGGCGTCATGCAATCTGGGCAGGCCGGGTGACAGGGGATGGCAACTGATCTCGCTGCCGGCCTGCACCCTCTGCGTCCTGCCCTCGGCATCCTGCAGCTGCAACTCGCCGGCCAGCAGATAGCAGGTCAGACGCGCCTGATCGCCCTGGCGAAACAGCAGTTGCCCGGCCAGCAGGGGCTGCGGCACCAACTGGCTACGCAACTCGCGCCACTGCTGCTCGGAGAGCGCGTTGAGCGGCGTCAGGCTGCGCAGTTGTTCGGGGGTAAGGGGTTCGCTCATGAGGATTTCCAGGCTCCGCTGGTCAGACCTGAGTGTAGTCGGCGCTGGCGCCCATCAACACCCGCCGCCCTTGCAAGCCGCCAGTATGAATGAATATCAGCCTACTGCCGCGCGCAAGTTGACCACTCTTGCAGAAATCGCGTAGCGCCATGAGCGCCTTGCCGGTATACACAGGATCCAGCGGTACACCGCTGGCCTGCTCGGTTTCCAGGATGAACTGGCGCAGTGGCTCGTCGAGGCGCGCAAAACCGCCGCGCGCGGCGTCGATCAGTTGGTAGCGACGCTCCGACGCCCCGGCCTCGTTCAGCAATCTGGCGACCTGAGTGGCGACGCCGTGGTCGCTCGGTACCGCCTGTGCGCCGAATACGCTGCGCCGCACCTCACCGAGCAACAAACCGGCCAGGGTGGTGCCGGTCCCCGTAGCCAGCCACCAGGCATCGAAATCAGACCAGCCGATATCTGCCAGCTGCGCTTCGGCCATCGTCACCAGGCAGCTGCAACCTCTGGCGCCTTGAAGACCCAGACCGCCCTCGTCGACCGCCTGAAATCCCGCATAGCGAGCGAGCCAGGGCGCCCAGAAATCTGGCTGATGGCGCGCACGGTAACCGCCGTAACCCAGCCAGTGCAGCGCCATGCCCATACGCTGCAGATCATAGACGGTCGGGGTCTGCTGCGGTTCACCACGCAACAGACCAACCGTGGCGAAGCCGAAACGCCGGCCCGCCGCTGCCAGCGCATGCAGATGATTGGAGTGTGCACCACCCAGGCTGATCACCCCCTGCGCTCCGGCCGCAGCGGCCTGTTCAAGATAGGGCGCGAGCTTGAACCACTTGTTGCCAGACACCAGTGGATCGACAAGATCCAAGCGCAGACAGGCGAGCTCGACGCCAGCGGCCTCGAGCCAGTCCAGTTGCAGAGGTTGTAGTGGCGCCTGAGGGCGCCAGGGGGGAATGCGTATGGGCAAAATCAGCCGACAGTACGCAGACGGCTACTGGCCTTGTGCCGCGCGCAGCAGTTCGAATCACCCAAAGTGAAACGGCTGGGCGTATCGACGCGGTCGATGGGAATGGCGCAGCGCTCCCCACTGGGCAAGGATGCGTCGCAGCTGGGCTGCTGATAATGCGCCAACCAGTGACGATACTGCTCTTCGGAAACGAAGCATTTGCCAGCGGCGTAGGCCATGGGGTTGTCCTGATAGCGGGCGACATCCTGCAGGGGAATGGTCAGGTGCCCGGCGCCGGGATGGTACACCACGAACACCACGCCAAGCTTGGCCAGACGATCCAGCACCTGGTCAGCGCCCTGACTGGCGAATGCATCGCGCTCACGCTTGAGGCGTTCGATTTCCGCTTGCAACTGGGCATCCAGCTCGTTGCGATAGGCCAGTTCGACGTCGCGTATGGCGATCTGTTCCTTGTACTCCGCCACAGCCGCAACGACCTTGGCGCGCATTTCTCCTTCGAACTGCGCGCGCAGGATATCGCCCTCGGTACGACCGTGACGCTCGAGCGCACGCAGTTGTTGAGTCATGTCCTCACGGCTGCTCTGGAAGCTTTCGGCCTGAGCGGCCAGTTGCGCCTTGAGGTTGGCGTTGAGCTCCTCCTGCTGGCGCAGCGCCTGATGCAGCCCATGGATCTGCGCCTGCAGATGCTTGCTCTGCTCCTCGCTGGCCAGTTTGAACTTGGCCAGTTCGTCTTCATGCTGCTGGGTCAGGCTGGTGATACGCAGGCGCTGCTGCTGAATCAGCTGCGCGGTCTTGGCACGATGTTCATGATCCATCTTCTGCGCCAGTTGCTCGGCCACTTCCTTGGCCGGATCGGGCGCATACCATTTGTCTTCGGAAGCTACCTGCAAACGCTCCGCAACCACCGACTGGGCACTGTCGTCTTCGATCAAGAGCCCGAGTTGATTGCGTTTGACTGCATCGCGCAGCAATACCAGATCATTCTGAGCGGGTGCCAGGCTGGGGTCCCACAGATGCATCTGGTGCCAGGAAACCGGACACTGGCTGCGACAGGCCAGGCGAATCGGCCCGGCGCCCAGGTCCGGGCCACGGCCGGCACGTTCGGCCAGGTGTTGCAGAGGAATGTTCCAACCCTTGTCGGGGCGACCGTCCTCGTCGAAATCCAGAAAAAAGAATACAGCCGCCCTGACCAGCAGGCGCGGGTTGATCACCACGAATACCGCGCGCATCTGTTCGTCGGCGAACTCGGGCATGTTCACCACACCATCGAGCAATGCTTCGAACTCAGGGAACATCATCTGTTTGCAGATACCGCGTTCACTGAAGAACATCACGGCTTCCACCATCTGCGGCTTGTTCTGCATGCTCATTGAGGACCCTCTGGACCAACCGGGAATACGCGCGCGCATAGTCGCGTGCCAGAGCAGCGCATACTCTGGCACTGATATCGTCCTTGATATCTGGGGCAAGTCTAGGGGAAAACCCGACCACAGCAATGTGACTGGGTTGGCACTCACTCTGCGATCCAGGCCGAATAGACCACCGCTTAGCGCAAAAATGTGACAAGGCCGAAAAGTACGAAAGCGGCCAGCGACCCGATCCGGCGGGATGAGCCCTCGCCTGCCAAGCACGGCAAGACCGGCGGATTCTTGCTTTTTACCCCCACCACATAAGCGGATTTTCGCCTACCTCAGTCAGCATGATTGGATCCGCCCGCTCTAGACCGGTGGTCCGACAACCTGGCACGTCACCTGCTCTGAGACATGCAAGCCCGCGCGCATGTCGCGTGGTCGGACTGATAAAAAAGACAAGAGGTCAGCCATGTTCCGTCATTGCTTCACTGCCAACCCTCATCCCTCAATCCGCTTCGCGGGTGCCTCTTCCGGCACAAGAAAACTGCCTGCGCACCACTGACGCAGCCTGAGCCAAAAAATAACAATAACGGAGAATCCCCATGCACTTAGCCAAGCGCCTTGGCCTGCTTGCCGCTGTCGCGATTTTGGCCAATAGCCCCAACGCTCAAGCCGATCCGACCTCGATCAACATCCTCACCGGCGGTACCAGCGGCGTTTACTACCCACTGGGCATGAGCCTGTCCGACCTTTACAGCGAGCGCATCGCAGACTCGACCACCAGCGTGCGGGCCACCAAGGCATCGGTGGAGAACCTCAACCTGTTGCAGATCGCCCGCGGCCAACTGGCCTTCGCCCTGGGCGACTCCGTTGCCGATGCCTGGAAAGGCGATGAAGAAGCCGGCTTCAGAGCCCCGCGTGACCGCCTGCGCGCCATCGCCGGGATCTACCCGAACTACATCCAGATCGTCGCCAGCAAGGCATCGGGGATCACCAGCCTGGAGGATCTGCGCGGCAAACGTATTTCCGTCGGGGCGCCGCGCTCGGGCACCGAGCTCAACGCCAGGGCCATCTTCAAGGCTGCGGGTCTCAGCTACGCGGATATGGGCCACGTCGAATTCAAGCCCTACGCCGAATCGGTCGAGCTGATCGAGAAAGACCAACTGGACGCCACCCTGCAGTCGGCCGGCCTGGGCATGGCGGCGATTCGCGACCTGGCCGAACGCGTGCCAATCACCTTCGTCGCCATTCCAGAGCAAGTGGTGTCACGTATCGGTAGCAGCGCCTATCAGTCAGGCACCATTCCTGCTGGTACTTACAAGGGCCAGGCCAACGACGTGACGACGGCGACCATCACCAACGTTCTGGTCAGCCAGACCAGCGTTTCCGACGCCGTGGCCTATCAGATGACCAAGTTGCTCTTCGAGAACCTCGACAGACTGGCCGAAGCGCATCCAGCCGCCAGGGACATCAGACTGGAACGGGCGACCAGTGGCCTGCCGATTCCGCTGCATCCCGGCGCGGAGCGCTTCTATCGTGAGGTGGGCGTTCTCAAGTAGAGCGCCCCTCAGCCCTTGGCGGCTGCGAGAAAGGGCGCCAGGCGCTGCGCCATTTCCGCGCCGAGCGCCTGCAGCCCGCTCATCGGGCGCACCATCACCTCGAACTCGACGATTCGCCCCGACTCGTCGAAGCGAATCATGTCGATACCCTTCAACTCGCGCCCGCCTACCTTCGCGGAAAACTCCAGCACCACGCTGAGGCCATCGGCAGTAGCCAGTTCGCGGTGATAGGCGAAATCCTCGAACACCTTGAGCACGGTATTGAGGATCAGATTGACCACCTGCGCGCCCGGATACGGCGTGTGCGCCATGGGCGAACGGAACACCGCCTGAGGGTGCAGCAACTCGGGCAAGGCGCTCAGGTCCTTGGCGGCGACGAACTGATGCCAGCGTTCGAGGCTGGTCGCAGCGGCAGGGTGTAGCTGGGCATTGAGAGACATCGGCTTCTCCTTGTTGTTGTCAAGCCAGATAGCAAACGCCCCGCATTCAGCGGGGCGTTTTCATTACAGCTCAGCCGCCAGGCGCGAGCCCTGGTTGATCGCCCGCTTGGCATCGAGCTCAGCAGCGACATCCGCGCCGCCGACCAGGTGCACGCGCTGACCGGCGCTCTCCAGGCCTTCCTGCAGTTCGCGCAGCGGGTCTTGACCTGCGCAGACGATCACGGTGTCGACCGGCAGCACCTGCTCCTCACCACCGGCGATGCGGATATGCAGGCCGGCATCGTCGATCTGCACGTACTCGACGCTGTTGAGCATCTGCACGTTCTTGTTCTTCAGACCGGTGCGGTGAATCCAGCCGGTGGTCTTGCCCAGGCCATCGCCGACCTTGGATTTCTTGCGCTGCAACAGGAACACTTCACGCGCTGCCGGGTGCGGATGCGCCTCGACGCCCGCCACACCACCACGCGCCTCAAGCGCGGTATCGATGCCCCACTCCTTCCAGAACTCATCACGGTCGAGGCTGGTGGCCTTGCCCTGGTGAGTGATGAATTCGGACACGTCGAAACCGATACCGCCGGCCCCGATCACTGCGACCTTCTGCCCGACCGGCTTGCGCTCGAGAATCGCATCCAGATAGCTGATCACCTTGGCATGACCGATGCCCGGAATATCCGGCGTACGCGGTGCGATGCCGGTGGCCAGGATGATTTCATCGAAGCCGACCTTGAGCAGATCGTCCACCGACACACGGGTGTTCAGGCGCACGTCGACGCCGGTGGTTTCCAGCTTGCGCTTGAAGTAGCGCAGGGTTTCGAAGAACTCTTCCTTGCCGGGCACGCGCTTGGCCACGTTGAACTGGCCGCCGATCTCGCTGGCCGAATCGAACAGGGTCACGCTGTGGCCGCGCTCGGCGGCGACGGTGGAGGCTGCCAGGCCGGCCGGACCGGCACCGACCACGGCTATTTTCTTCACCGCGGCGGTGGGGATGTAGTTGAGCTCGGTCTCGTGGCAGGCACGCGGATTGACCAGGCAACTGGTCAGCTTGCCGCCGAAGGTGTGGTCCAGGCAGGCCTGGTTGCAGCCGATGCAAGTGTTGATCTCGTCCGCGCGGCCTTCGGCGGCCTTGTTGACGAAGTCCGGGTCGGCAAGGAACGGGCGCGCCATCGACACCATGTCGGCATCGCCCTCGGCCAGTACCTGCTCGGCGACTTCCGGGGTATTGATGCGGTTGGTGGTGATCAGCGGGATCGACACCTCGCCCTTGAGCTTGGCGGTGACCTTGGTGAAGGCCGCGCGCGGTACCTTGGTGGCGATGGTCGGGATGCGCGCCTCGTGCCAGCCGATACCGGTATTGATCAGGGTGGCGCCCGCCTTTTCGATGGCCTTGGCCAGCAGCACGATCTCGTCCCAGGTGCTGCCGCCCTCGACCAGATCGAGCATCGACAGGCGATAGATGATGATGAAGTTCGGCCCGACCGCCTCGCGCACGCGACGCACGATGTCCACCGGCAGGCGCATGCGGTTCTCGTAGCTGCCGCCCCAGCGGTCGGTGCGCTGGTTGGTGTGGGCGACCAGGAACTGATTGATGAAATAGCCTTCCGAACCCATGATCTCGACGCCGTCATAACCAGCCTGCTGGGCAAGCGCGGCGCAGTTGACGAAGTCGGCGATCTGCTTCTCGATGCCCTCTTCGTCCAGCTCACGCGGTTTGAACGGGTTGATCGGTGCCTGGATGGCACTCGGCGCCACGGACTTGGGGCTGTAGGCATAGCGCCCGGCGTGCAGGATCTGCATGCAGATCTTGCCGCCTGCCTCGTGCACGGCCTGGGTAACGACCTTGTGCTTCTCGGCTTCTTCCACCGTGCTCAGCTTGGCCGCGCCGGAATACACGCCGCCCTCCTCGTTCGGGCCGATGCCACCGGTGACCATCAGACCGACGCCACCACGGGCGCGCTCGGCGAAATAAGCCGCCATGCGCTCGAAGCCACCCGGTTTCTCTTCCAGGCCAGTGTGCATGGAGCCCATCAGCGTGCGGTTGTTCAGCGTGGTGAAGCCGAGGTCGAGCGGGGCCAGCAGGTGCGGGTAACGAGCAGTCATGGAATTCTCCACATCGCGGTGCAGTTCACGGATTGCCGCGGTCTCATGGTCACGCGGTCGGTTATGGAGCCAGACGATAAAGAGGCTGCCAACCATGCTCAATGATCGAAACTAACAAGATAATGATCAAAACTAGCAATTGATATTGGCAGCGCGGCTCGACCGACCTAACCTGCACCGCAATCAAGCCGAAATAAACCAATGCGCCTACTGATCACCCTCCTGCTCGCGCTCGCACTGCTGACCGGTCTCGGCAGCTACGTCCACTGGATCGAGCAGCGCCCCAGCAGCCATTACCTGTCCGACCTGCGCAGCCAGGTCGCGCTGGATATCGGCGAGCCCGGCACACGCGGCAACCTGCTGGGCATCCAGCCGGAACTGTTCGCCGCCGACTACCAGAGCCTCGCGCGCCTGCGCCTGAAGCTGGCCGCCTACCTGGACCACGCCCGTGACCTGGGCATGCTCAACGAACGCACCGTCGTCGTGCTGCCCGAACATATCGGCACCTGGCTACTGGCCGTCGGCGAGAAGGACGAGTTCTACCGTGCCGCCGAGCGCCGTCAGGCCATGCATTGGCTGGCGGCGAGCAATCCGCTGGACTTTCTCGGTGCGCTGTTCAGTGCTGGAGGCGACGCACGCCTGGACGACGCCATGTTGCGCACCAAGGCCAAGACCATGGCGCGTGATTACCAACAGCTGTTTGGCGATCTGGCCCGCGATTACCAGATCACCCTGGTTGCAGGCTCCATCGTTCTGCCCGAGCCCCGCGTGGAAAGGGGTCACCTCGAAGTCGGCCGCGGCCCGCTTTACAACGTCAGCCTGGTATTCGATCGGGCCGGCAGCCCGCAGGGCCAGCCACAACGCCACGCCTTCAGTGCCGGCGCACTCGCCACCGAAGCACCGGAAGCACTGCAGGTACTGGAAACCCCGGCAGGCCGGCTTGGCGTACTGCTAGACGGCACTCTCGACCAATTCCAGGCGAAGGCAATCGATGGCGAGGCAGTAGAGCTGCTGGCCATGCCCAGCGACCTGGATGGCCAGACGGACGACGTCGACTTCACCGAACAGTTGCAGGCCCACGGCATTCGTGCGGCAGTGAAAGTCCACCTGCGCGGCCGATTGTGGGAGCGTAGCGGTCAGTCCCGGGCAATGGTGTTCGATGCCGGACGCAGCGAACGAGCCGCCAGCGGGCGCGGCGCGCAACTGATCAATCTATGGCTATAAAAGCATCACGCGTTCGCCTCGGCGATCTCTCCGTCGGCTTCACTCAAGCGCTGGCCGCCGCACTGCGCGAACAGGGTCAGCGCCCCGAACCCCTCTTCGAGCAATTTGGTCTGGATGCCGCACGCCTGAGCGAGCCGCGCGCACGCCTGTCGATTCCACGCTTCATGCGCCTTGGCCATAGCGCCATTGCCCTGTGCAGCAATCCCGCCCTGGGGCTGGAAATGGGGCGGCACAGCCGCCTCAGCCAGGTTGGCCTGGCCGGCATCTGCGCCGCGCAGGCGCCTGATCTGCGCGAAGCAGCACGCACCCTGACCCGCTTCGAGCCGCTGTACGCCGCCAACTATCGTGGTCGCTCGGACTTGCGCGAAGATGCCCGCGGCGCCTGGCTGCATTTCTATTCCATCAGCCCGTACAACGCCTACAACCGTTTCGTGGTGGATTCGGTGCTGGCCGGTTGGCAGACCAACCTGAGCCAGGTGGTCGACCGATCCATCACCCCGGAAAAGGTCGAGATCGAATTTCCTGTACCGGACTACGGCGAACGCTACGAAGCGCTGTTCGGCTGCCCCGTGGAGTTCAGCGCTGGCGCCAATCGCCTGCGCCTGAGCAACGACACCCTGGCCCTGCGCAACCCACAACATTGCCCAGGCACCTGGCGGCATCTACTGGAGCTGTGCGAACGCGAACTGGAGCAGTTGACCCGAACGCGCAGCCTGCGCGAAAGGGTCATCCAACTGCTCGGCCCGCTGTTGCACGGCCACGAACCGGATCTGCAGGAAGTCGCGCGCAGCCTGCAGTTGCCGAGCTGGACACTGCGGCGCAAGCTGGCCGAGGAAGGCACGCAGTTTCGCACGATCCTCAACGACACCCGCCGCGACCTGGCCACGGCCTATATCCGTGATACCGAACTGGCCTTCGGCGAGATCGCCTACCTGCTCGGCTTCGCCTCGGCCGAAGCCTTCCAGCGCGCCTTCAAACGCTGGCTCGGGCAAACGCCGGGCGACTACCGCCGCGCGCAGCGCAGAGCGAGCTGATCGCACGGCAACCTTGATCGCCAAGCGCTCGCAACTTAGAATCCTTTTCATCCGCGTTTGCGGTCGCTTCTTACTCCTTTCATTCCGCGCCGGCCTGCCGTGCGCGCCAACGACCCCGCGAACATGTCCAAGAAATCCCGCTCCAGACTCTGGTTTCTCGTCCACAGCTGGCTGGCCCTACCGGTCTGGTTCTTCCTGCTGATCATCTGTGTCACCGGCACCCTGGCCACGGTCAGCCAGGAGATCGTCTGGCTGGCCAACCCGGACGTGCGCGCCAGCAAGCCGTCCGATGATGCGCAGCGCCTGAGCTTTGGCCAGGTACTGGAAGCGATCAATCGTGCCGAGCCGGAGCTGATCGTGCAGTCCATCGGCCGCCCGGACGAAGATCACTTCGCCCTCTCCGTACGCGTCAGCTATCCCGACGGCAGCTCACCGTCGCTGTACGTCAACCCTTATAGCGGTGCGATTCAGGGCGTCAGCCCAGAGTTCGACTTCCGCCAGTTCACCCGCGCCCTGCATGGCTGGTGGCTGGTGCCGTTCACCAACGGCTACAGCTGGGGCTGGTACCTGGTGTCGCTGATGGGGCTGCCGATGCTGCTGTCGCTGATCACCGGTCTGGTGGTCTACAAGAAGTTCTGGAAAGGCTTCTTCAGCCCACGCCTGCGCGTGGGCCAGGGTGCGCGCATCTTCTGGGGCGACTTCCACCGCCTCTCCGGCATCTGGTCGATCTGGTTCATCGCGGTCATTTCCATCACCGGCGTCTGGTTTCTGATCCAGGCAATTCTCGGCGATACCCACGTGTCGATCTCCACCGAAGGCGTACCGCCGGTGGTGGCGCGCGAGGAAGTGCCGCTGGCGCCGAGCGCCGCCGAAGTGCCGCGTATCAGCCTGGACACCGCCGTGCTCAAGGCCACAGACATCATCCCGGGCCTCGAGCCAAGTTTCGTCAGCCTGCCGGGCTATGCCTATGGCCATTATTCGGTCTGGGGCCGCGGCTGGTATCCGCTGATGTTCCAGTCCGCCTCGATCAACCCCTACAACGGCGACATCGACTCTACCCGCCTGCTCAGCGACCGCTCGGGCCTGGAGTTCGTCACCGAGTCCATGCGTCCGCTGCACACCGGCGACTTCGGTGGCCTGTGGGTCAAGCTGCTGTGGTTCGTCTTCGGCCTGCTGCTGAGCATGATGGTGCTCAGCGGCCTGCTGATCTGGACCAAGCGCACTGCCCAGGCCACGGTCGCTGCGGTCAAGCGGCCGGCACGCGCCGCCAAACCGGCCCCGATCCTCGCCACCCGTGAAATCTCGGAGAGCCGCCCATGAGCAAGGCCGCAATCGCCCCCGCCCCATCCGCTCTGGGCCGTTTCTGGTACAGGTGGCGCTTCCACCTGAACGTGCTGCTGGTGCTGATTCCACTGGGTTTCATGCCCAAGTACTTTCAGGATGTCGCGCTGTTTCGTGGCGCCAGCGGCCTCGGCGAGCGTGAGTTCGGCGAAGTCCAGGTCGGCCCCTGGAGCCTGCGCCTGGCCGAGTTCCGCAATCAGCCGCCGCAACTGGAAGGTCCGGCCGGCTATATGAAGAGTTTCAACGCCGCGCTGTGCCAGGCGTGCATCAGCCAGGTCAAGGTGGTCTACCTGCGCATCGGCAAGCCGCGCAGCCTGCGCGCTGCCGGCGGACTGTTCTTCGGCAGCCCCTATCGCATGGGTACGAGCATTCCCATACCGCCACGCACCAAGCCAGACGCCGAGTTGTGGATCACCGCCGAGGGCTGGGACGGCACAGTACATCAGGCATCCATCCCGCTGGCCGAGGCTTCGCCCGCCACCCTCGCCTGGCTGAAACAACAAGGAGACAAACCATGATCCATAGCGCCCGCATCGGTCTGCTGATGCTCTGTACCGGCCTGTCCCCTCTGGCTCTCGCGCACAACCCGATCTGCGAATGCGAGGAGCACGGCACCGGCGAAATCATCTGCACCGGCGGCTTCTCCGACGGCAGTGGCGCCCCCGGCGTGACCCTCGACGTGATCAGCTACGAAGAAGAGGTGCTGGTGCCCGGCAAACTCGGCGAGGACTCCAGGCTCAGCTTCAAGCGTCCGGATGGCGAGTTCTACGTACTGTTCGACGCCGGCCCCGGCCACGTCGTGGAAATCGACCACACGGAAATCGCCAGCCAATGACCACCCAAGTGGTACGCCCGGCCGGCGCCGGGCATGAAAGCCTGTGGGTAGCCGTCCTCAGCCTGTCGATCATCCTACTGGCCGCAACAGTCATCAGCCTGCGCAGCGAGAACCACGAGGAAGAAAGCGTCGCCGCCCATCAGATCGATGCCCGCCGCGACCTGAACGCCGCCGAGCAAGGCATCCATACCGAATTGGTCGTGGCCCTCGACGAGATCCTGATGCTGCGGGACGAACAGCAGACCTTGCCCGAGCCGCAGCAACTGGCCGAAGAAGGCATTCCGCCTTTTACCCACGACGCCAGCACCGCCACCCGTGGCCACCACGTCTGGCAGCTGCTGCATGTCGGCGATGACTACGCCTACCAGGGTCTGAGCGGCGACAGCGCCGTCGCCGGCTCCTTCCTGTTGCTGGCAAGCGCAGCGGATGCCGACATCTGGCTCAACCGCTCCAGCGATGTCGTTGCCCCACAGAACCTGCATGCCGATGCCCTGATCGCCGCCGGCTGGCGCCAGGTCGCCAGCCAATACGACGCCGGCGTCACCCGCCAGCATCGCCACTGAATATCGGGAACCCCTCCATGCCCTCTCGCTTCGTCTACCGCCGCCTGCTGGCCAGCCTGCTGCTGAGCCTGGGCGCCGCCCTCGCCCCCGTGCTCGCCAGTGCCGACAACCACCGCCTGCGTATCGGCATTACCTTGCACCCCTACTACAGCTACGTCAGCAATATCGTTGGCGACCGCGCCGACGTGGTGCCGCTGATCCCGGCCGGTTTCAACCCGCACGCCTACGAGCCGCGCGCCGAGGACATCAAGCGCATCGGCGACCTTGACGTGGTGGTGCTCAACGGCGTTGGCCATGACGACTTCGCCGACCGCATGATCGCCGTCAGCGAGAAGCCGGACGTCCCTGTGATCGAGGCCAACGCCCGCGTGCCCCTGCTCGCCGCCACCGGCCAGGCCGCACGCGGCGCCGGCAAGGTGGTCAACCCGCACACCTTCCTCTCCATCACCGCCTCCATCGCGCAGATCAACAACATCGCCCGCGAACTGGGCAAACTCGACCCGGACAACGCCAGGTTCTACAGCCAGAACGCCCGCGCCTACGGCAAGCGCCTGCGCGGCCTGCGCGCCGAGGCGCTGGGCAAGCTGACCGACGCCAAGGGCAGTGAGCTGCGCGTGGCCACCATCCACGCCGCCTACGACTATCTGCTGCGCGAGTTCGGCCTGGAAGTCACTGCGGTGGTCGAACCGGCCCACGGCATCGAGCCGAGCCCCAGCCAGTTGAAGAAGACCATCGACCAGCTCAAGGAACTGGACGTGCAGGTGATATTCTCGGAGATGGATTTCCCCTCCAGCTACGTCGACACCATCCATCGTGAGTCTGGCGTGAAGATCTACCCGCTGACGCATATTTCCTATGGCGAGTACACCGCCGGAAAATACGAAGAGGAAATGGCCCGCAACCTCGACACCGTGGTACGCGCCATTCAGGACGAAGGCGTATGACCGCGCTCGAAATTTCGCCGCCGCGCCTGCAGGGCCCCGGCATCGAATTCACCGGCATCGATCTCAACCTCGGCCGCACGCGGATTCTCGACAAGGTCAGCTTCCAGGTGCGCGCCGGCAGCGTGCACGCCCTGGTCGGCCCCAACGGCGGTGGCAAGAGCTCGCTGATCAAGACCCTGCTCGGGCAGATGCCGCACCAGGGCGAGCTGCGCCTGCACTGGCCGGCCAGCCCCGGGACCATCGGCTATGTACCGCAGGCGCTGGAATTCGATCGCGGCCTGCCAATGACGGTGGATGATTTCATGGCCGCCATGTGCCAACGCCGCCCGGCCTTCCTCGGGCTGTCGCGGCGCCACGCCCCGGCCATCGAGCAGGCGCTGGCACGGGTCGGCATGCTGGACAAGCGCAAGCGGCGCATGGGCGCGCTGTCCGGCGGAGAGCGCCAGCGCGTGCTGCTGGCCCAGGGCCTGGTGCCCGAGGCGCAGCTGCTGGTGCTCGACGAGCCAATGTCGGCGCTGGACGAGCCCGGCGTCCAGGTTTTCGAGCAACTGCTGCGCGACTGGCGCCAGGCTGGCACCACGGTGCTGTGGATCGAGCACGACCTGCAGGCCGTCGGTCGCCTCGCCGACCGCGTCACTGGGCTCAACCGCCGCGTGCTGTTCGACGATACGCCACAACAGGTGCTGACCCCTGACCGCCTGCTCGAACTGTTCTCCAGTCATCCGCGCCAGCAAGAGGCCTCGTCATGAGTTTCGAAGACATCCGCCTGGCGATCCAGGCCTGGGCCAGCGCCGGCTATTTGCCCGAGGCTCTGGCCTACGGTTTCGTGGTCAACGCCCTGCTCGCCGGCCTGCTGATCGGCCCGGTGCTCGGCGGCCTCGGCACGCTGGTGGTGGTCAAGCGCTTCGCCTTCTTCTCCGAAGCGGTCGGCCACGCCGCGCTGACCGGCGTGGCCATCGGCATCCTGCTCGGCGAGCCCTACACCGGCCCCTACGGCAGCCTGTTCGGCTACTGCCTGCTGTTCGGCATCCTGCTCAACTACCTGCGCAACCGCACCGGCCTGGCGCCGGATACGCTGATCGGTGTGTTCCTCTCGGTGTCGCTGGCAGTCGGCGCCAGCCTGCTGCTGGTGCTCGCCGGCAAGATCAACATCCATATCCTGGAGAACGTGCTGTTCGGCTCGGTGCTGACGGTCAACGCCCAGGACCTGGCGGTGCTGGCGCTGGTCTCGCTGCTGGTACTGGGCCTGGCACTGCCGCTGTACAACCGCATCATGCTGGCCAGCTTCAACCCGCAACTGGCCAGCGTGCGTGGCGTCGCGGTGAAGCCGTTGGACTATCTGTTCGTGATGCTGGTGTCGCTGGTCACCGTGGCTGCAGTCAAGGTCATCGGCGCCATCCTGGTCGGCGCCCTGCTGGTGATCCCGGCGGCCGCGGCACGACTGCTCAGCCAATCACTGAAGGGTTTCTTCTGGCTGTCGGTACTGATCGCCACCTGCAGCACCCTGGCCGGCATCTTCCTGCCGATCGCCCTGGAGCTGCCGGTCCCCTCCGGCGCCGCGATCATCATGGTCGCCGGTCTCGCCTTCGCCCTCGCCGCCATCGCCCGCGGCACACTGCCTAGCCTGAAAGGGAACCTGGGATGACCCTGCAACGCCTGAGCCTCGCCCTCGCCGCCTGCGCCCTGCTCGCCGGCCCGCTGCACGCCGAAACACAGCCCGTGCGCATTCTCGCCAGCCTGCCGATCACCTACGGTCTCGGTGCCAGCTTGCTCGACGGCAGCGCCGTGCAGCTGCAACGCGCCGCCCCGGCCAACTTGCCGGCCAGCCGCCAACCCTCGTACTTCGCTGGCCGCGGCGCGGGCGCACTGGACAAGGCCGCGCGCGACGCCGACGCCGTGATCAGCCTGCGCTCGCTGTGGCCGGACGACCCGCTCTACCCACTGGCGCGGCGCAGCAATATCCGCATCGTCGAAGTCGACGGCGCACGTCCGGTGGACGGCGCCCTGCCCGGCATCGCCCTGCGCAGCGACGGCGGTGACGCCCTGGCCAGCCAGCCCTGGCTCAACATCAACAACCTGGGACGCATGGCCGATGTGATCGCTGCCGACCTGAGCCGCCTGACGCCGGAGGCCAAACCGCAGATCGAGGCCAACCTGGCGACGCTCAAGCAGCGCCTGCTCAAGCTCAGCGCCGCCAGCGAAAGCCGCCTGGCCGAGCTGGATAACCTGAGTGTGGCCAGCCTGTCGGATCACTTCGACTACCTGATCGACGGCCTCAACCTCGACCTGGTCGAGCTGAGCGTGGCGACGGACGCCGAATGGACGGCCGAAAACCTGGCGCAGCTTAGCGCCGAGCTAAGGGACAACGACGTCGCTGCCGTGCTTGTCCAGCGCCAGCCGCCAGCCGATCTGGCCAAGGCGATCAGCGACGGCGGCAGCCGCCTGGTGCTGATCGAAGACAGCCAGGACGCCCCCATCGCTGCGCTGGAAACAGCCATCGGCCAGGTGCTGGACGCCCTGTCGCCCTGAACGAAGTAACTCGGATGCAATTCAGGAATGCCGGCGATGCCGGCCCCGGATTGCATCCGGGCTACGAAAGCGAGCCACAACCGTCTGACCGCTGCCCCATGGCCCTTACAGCTCGGTAGCGTCCTCGACGCCATCCACTGCGCCCTGCTCAAGGGCGCTCAGTTCCAGCATCTCTTCCTGATAATCATCCATTACTCGACCCTCCCGCATGATCCGTTCGACGACGACACAAGGTGCATGCTCATCAGGCTAGAACGGCGGGATGAAGGCAATATGACGAAAAGTCGCGGGCAGGAGAAATGGCTATCGACACTGGCCAGGAGCTGTCTGCGTGGGAGCGGCTTTAGCCGATGACAAGCACGCGAGGCTTGCCGCTCGAGCGCCTGCCACGGCGAAGCAGATGAACAAACAACGGCCAATAAAAAACCCGCTGATCTCGCGATCAGCGGGTTTCGTATATGGCGCAGCGGACGGGACTCGAACCCGCGACCCCCGGCGTGACAGGCCGGTATTCTAACCGACTGAACTACCGCTGCGTGTCGGTTGGACTTTCGTCCATAAAACTCTTGAAGCTTTATTGCATCTGATGGCGCCCTTGCGGACTCTGCCATCTCAAACCGAAGAAACATCGATCTGGGAAATAATGGCGCAGCGGACGGGACTCGAACCCGCGACCCCCGGCGTGACAGGCCGGTATTCTAACCGACTGAACTACCGCTGCGCGTCGGTGGACTTTCGTCCTTCTCTCTAAGGCTATGGTGGGTGATGACGGGATCGAACCGCCGACCCTCTGCTTGTAAGGCAGATGCTCTCCCGGCTGAGCTAATCACCCATGTGCCTTAGCGAGGCGCGCACTTTATGCAGGCGGCGATGCTAAGTCAACACCCTGCTTGAATTTTTTCTGAAAAAGGCGGGTTCACCGCCCACCTCATTCCATCTCTCCACACAACTCGGCCGCTCTCAATAGCGCTGCTGCCAGGCCATGGCGCTCCCAATCAGCCAGCGCGGCGAAACGCTGGTTGAATTCCGGCGGCATCAACGACGGCGCCTGCTGGATCAGCTCGCGCCCGGCAGCACTGATCAGCAGCCACTGACGGCGACGATCCTGGTCATCGCGCTGGCGCTGCAACAGGCCGCGCTCCTCGAGACGATCGAGCAGACCGGAAAGCGTCGCCGCAGTGAGGCTGACGCGACTGCTGAGCACGCTGGCGGTCATCCGTGTCTCGCTGGCCAGCACCTGCAGCACCATCAACTGCATGGGCGTCAGCCCACCGAAGCGAGCCAGACGCTTGGCATGCACCTCCCCCGCCTGCTGCAGGCGCCGCAGAGCCTGGAACAGGGGCATCTCGAAGGCCATGACAGATGACAAATCCATTTCAACAGGAACTTTTTTATCAGTCATAAGCACCAATTCATAACGACCAAAACTTTGACATGAAAGCATTATTTTGTTTTGGTGTAAAAGGCTCGACCACGAGCCACTCCCCAACGGCAACACCGGTAAGGAACTATGTGCGGAATAGCTGGAGAACTTCGTTTTGATCGACGCCCCGCGGACCTGGCGGCAGTCGAGCGCATCACCCACCACCTGGCCCCTCGCGGCCCCGACGCCCACGGCTTTCATAGCCAGGGCCCCATCGCCCTGGGCCATCGCCGGCTGAAGATCATGGATCTGGCCGAAGCCTCGGGCCAGCCAATGATCGACAGTGATCTCGGCCTGTCCATGGTGTTCAACGGCGCCATCTACAACTACCCCGAGCTGCGCGCCGAGCTGGAGACGCTGGGTTATCGCTTCTTCTCCGGCGGTGACACCGAGGTGCTGCTCAAGGGCTACCACGCCTGGGGCGAAAAACTGCTGCCCAAGCTCAATGGCATGTTCGCCTTCGCCGTCTGGGAACGTGACAAGCAAAGCCTGTTCATCGCCCGCGACCGCCTGGGCGTCAAACCCTTGTATCTGTCGCGTACCGGCGAGCGTCTGCGCTTCGCCTCTTCGCTGCCGGCCCTGCTGCAAGGCGGCGATATCGCCAAGACGCTGGATGCCGTCGCCCTCAACCACTATCTGAACTTTCACGCTGTAGTACCGGCGCCGCGCACCATCCTCGCGGGCGTGGAGAAGCTGCCGCCGGCCACCTGGATGCGCATCGACGCCGACGGCAAGGTCGAGCAGAACACTTGGTGGACGCTGCAATTCGGCCCGCAAGGCGATGAAGCCGGCTACGGCCTGGAAGAATGGCGCGAGCAGGTGCTCGATACCATGCGCGAAGCCGTGGCGATTCGTCAGCGTGCGGCCGTGGACGTAGGCGTGCTGCTGTCCGGCGGCGTCGATTCGAGCATGCTGGTCGGCCTGCTGCGCGAAGCCGGTGTGGAGAACCTGCTGACCTTCTCCATCGGTTTCCAGGACGCCGGCGGCGAGCGCGGCGACGAATTTCAGTATTCGGATCTGATCGCCCAGCGCTTCGCCACCCGCCACCACCAGTTGCGCATTGGCGAGCACGAGATTCTCGATCAGTTGCCGCAGGCCTTCCGCACCATGAGCGAGCCAATGGTCAGCCACGACTGCATCGCCTTCTACCTGCTCTCACGTGAAGTGGCCAAGCACTGCAAGGTGGTGCAGAGCGGCCAGGGCGCCGACGAGCTGTTCGCTGGCTACCACTGGTACCCGCAGGTCGATGGCGCAGACGATGCCTTCGCTGCCTACCGCGCCGCCTTCTTCGACCGCGAGCACGACGAATACGCGGCCTGCGTGCAGCCTGCCTGGTTGACCGGTGACATGGCCGGCGACTTCGTTCGCGAGCACTTCGCCATGCCCGGTGCCAGTGCTGCGGTGGACAAGGCCCTGCGCCTGGACAGCACGGTGATGCTGGTCGACGACCCGGTCAAACGCGTGGACAACATGACCATGGCCTGGGGTCTGGAGGCACGCACGCCGTTCCTAGACTATCGCGTGGCCGAACTGTCGGCGCGTATCCCGGCGCAGTTCAAGCTGCCTGACGGCGGCAAGCATGTGCTCAAGGAAGCGGCGCGCAAGGTCATCCCCAGCGAGGTGATCGACCGGCCCAAGGGCTACTTCCCGGTGCCGGGCCTCAAGCATCTGGAAGGCGCCACCCTGGGTTGGGTACGCGACCTGCTGCTCGACCCCAGCCAGGATCGCGGCCTGTTCAACCCGACCATGCTCGATCAGTTGCTGACCAACCCGCAGAGCCAGCTCACCCCGCTACGTGGCTCCAAGCTTTGGCAACTGGCGGCGCTCAACCTGTGGCTGAGCGAACAGGGTCTGTAACTCACATGGAGCGGCCCTCGGGCCGCTCCTGCAGGATCAATGGTCGTAGCCCGGTAAAGCCGGTATTTGTCGCGACTCAATGACGATCCGGCTCGAACCGGACGTAGTGAACACGGACAGGGACTATTCCATGCGCTCCACTGCCTTCAACCAACGCCTGCTGCGCGGCCAGACACCCTCCTACGAGCGTCTGCAGGCACGCCTGGCCGAGGATCACACCAGTCAGCCCAGCCAGCCACAAGCCATTCATTGCGGCTGGGGCCGCCTGCTGATCGGCCATACCTACCCTGACGCCACGGCGCTGGCCGAATCCCTGTTGGGCGAACAGCCCGGCGAGCGCGATATCGCGCTTTACGTGGCAGCACCGCATCAGGTACTGGCGCATGCGCCGCAGCAACTGTTCCTCGACCCCTCCGACACCCTGCGCCTGTGGTTTACCGACTACCGTCCAGCGCGTCGCAGCTTCCGTGGTTTCCGTATTCGCCGAGCGCAGAACGACGCGGACTGGCAGGCGATCAACTGCCTGTACCAGACCCGCGGCATGCTGCCGATCGACCCGGCCAAGCTCACGCCCTACAACGAGGGCGGCCCGACCTACTGGCTGGCCGAGGATGAAGACAGCGGCGCGGTGATTGGCAGCGTCATGGGCCTCAACCATCAGCGAGCCTTCCGTGACCCGGAAAACGGCAGCAGCCTCTGGTGCCTGGCGGTCGACCCGCAATGCAGCCGCCCAGGCGTCGGCGAAGTGCTGGTCCGGCATCTGATCGAACACGGCATGAGCCGTGGCCTGAGCTACCTCGACCTGTCGGTGCTGCACGACAACAAGCAGGCCAAGAAGCTCTACGCCAAGCTCGGCTTCCGCGAGCTGCAGACCTTCAGCCTCAAGCGCAAGAACGGCATCAACCAGCCGCTGTTCCTCGGTCCCGGCCCGCAGGCCGAGCTCAACCCTTATGCACGCATCATCGTCGACGAGGCGCTGCGCCGCGGTATCGACGTGCAGGTGGACGACGCCGATGCCGGACTGTTTACCCTCAGCCACGGCGGCCGACGCATCCGCTGCCGCGAATCGCTGTGCGACCTGACCAGTGCAGTGAGCATGACCCTGTGCCAGGACAAGCGCCTGACTCATCGCGCCCTGTCGCGCGCCGACCTCAGCGTGCCGGCCCAGCGTCTGGCCGGTAGCGCCGAAGACAACGCCACCTTTCTCGCCGAACACGGTTCGGTGGTGGTCAAGCCGGTCGACGGTGAACAGGGCCAGGGCGTCGCGGTCGATTTGCGTACGCCGGGCGAGGTGCAGGAAGCCATAGAGCGCGCCCGAGTATTCGACCAGCGCGTGCTGCTGGAGAGTTACCACGAAGGCCACGACCTGCGCGTGCTGGTGATCGGCTACGAGGTGGTGGCCGCAGCCATTCGCCGCCCAGCCGAAATCATTGGCGATGGCCGCCACAGCATCGGCAAGCTGATCGATGCGCAGAGCCGTCGTCGCCAGGCAGCCACTGGTGGCGAAAGCCGCATCCCCAAGGACGCAGAAACCCTGCGCACCCTGCACGGTGCCGGCCTCGACTACGACAGCGTGTTGCCAGCTGGCGAACGCCTGGCCGTGCGCAAGACCGCCAACCTGCACACCGGCGGCACCCTGGAGGATGTCACCGCGATCCTTCACCCGGCGCTGCGTGACGCCGCCATCAAAGCCGCGCGCGCTCTGGAAATCCCCGTGGTCGGCCTCGACCTGCTGGTGCCGGCTGCCGACCAGCCGCAGTACGTGTTCATCGAGGCCAACGAACGCGCCGGCCTGGCCAACCACGAACCGCAGCCAACCGCCGAGCGCTTCGTCGACCTGCTGTTCCCGCTCAGTCAGACACCGAGCTGAACCCTCTCCCCCCGGCCCTCTCCCGCATTCGGGAGAGGGGAAAAACCAACGCCGAGGAGCTTGCATGCAACAACTACCCGAACCCGATCTCGACTACATGCAGAAGGTGCTGCTGGAGATGCTTGCCATCCCCAGCCCTACCGGTTTCACCGACACCATCGTGCGCTACGTCGCCGAACGTCTCGAAGAGCTGGAAATCCCCTTCGAGCTGACCCGCCGAGGCACCATCCGCGCCACCCTGCGCGGACGCCAGAGTGAGTACGAACGTTTCGACCGCGCCGTTTCCGTGCACCTGGACACCATTGGCGCCATCGTCCGCGAGATCAAGGACAACGGCCGTCTCGGCCTGGCGCCGGTGGGCTGCTGGTCGAGCCGCTTCGCCGAGGGCAGCCGTGTCAGCCTGTTCACCGACAACGGCGTGATTCGCGGCAGCGTGCTGCCCCTGATGGCCTCGGGGCACGCCTTCAACACCGCCGTAGACACCATGCCGGTGAGCTGGGATCACGTCGAACTGCGCCTGGACGCCTACTGCGCCACCCGTGCCGATTGCGATTCACTCGGCGTTTGCGTTGGTGATTTCGTCGCCTTCGATCCGCTGCCGGAATTTTCCGAAAGCGGTCATATCAGCGCCCGTCACCTCGACGACAAGGCCGGCGTCGCCGCATTGCTGGCGTCACTCAAGGCGATTCGTGACCACGGCCTGCAACCGATGATCGATTGCCATCCGCTGTTCACCATCACCGAAGAGGTCGGCTCCGGCGCCGCCGCTGCCCTGCCCTGGGATGTCAGCGAATTCGTCGGTATCGACATTGCCCCGGTCGCGCCGGGCCAGCAGTCCAGCGAGCATGCCGTCAGCGTGGCCATGCAGGACTCCGGCGGCCCCTATGACTATCACCTGTCACGCCAGTTGCTGCGCCTGGCGGCCGAGCAGGAAGTACCGGTACGTCGCGACCTGTTCCGCTACTACCACAGCGACGCGCAATCGGCGGTCACCGCTGGCCATGACATTCGCACGGCGCTGCTGGCCTTCGGCTGCGACGCCACCCATGGCTATGAACGCACCCATATCGACAGCCTCAAGGCCTTAAGCCGCCTGCTCACCGCCTACATGATGAGCCCGCCGGTATTCGCCAGCGACGCGCAGCCGGCACAGGGTTCGCTGGAGCGTTTCAGTCATCAACTGGAGCACGATGCGCAGATGGAAAGCGATACCCGTGTCCCCCCCGTGGACAGCCTGGTCGGGCAACATGATCGGGACGCTTGAAGGCTTCAGCGCATAAAGGCAAAGTGACACGAAAGGACGACAGGGGAGCATCAGCTCCCCTTTTTCTGGCCTGCAGTCAGTGGCCAACCTTCGGGCCGTCGCCACGCGACGTTGAACATGACACTCCGGCCATCTCTCATGGCCTTCTGAGGTTCACGGATGCCTCGCGTCTTTCTGGCCTTGTTGCTGTTCTGGCTTGCCTGCCCAAGTTGGGCGCTTACGCCTGCGCCGCTCGACAGCGACGACATGCGTCTATCCCTGGGCCCCTACACCGGCTATTACGAAGACGTGGACGGCACCCTCAGCCTCGAGCAGGTGCGGGCACTGGATGACAATGCCTTCCGTAACCCCGGCGGCGAACACGCCAACCTTGGCAAGAACGCATCCGTGTGGTGGTTCAAGGTTCGCCTGGTCAATGCGCTTGAGCATGAGCTGGGCGGCTATCTCGAAGTCAATTATCCGCTGCTCGATCATCTTCAGGTTCACCTGATCAGACCCGACGGCAAGCGTCTGGAACAGGAAAGCGGCGATAGCTTCGCCTTCTCTCAGCGACCGGTACAGGTGCGCAACTTCTGGTTTCCCATGCAGCTGGAGCCTGGTGTCAGCACCCTGCTGATCCGCGTGGAAACCAGCAGCACGGTGTTCGTGCCGCTGTTCTTCGCCACCTACGGTGCCAGCGCAGCCGCGCAGGAAAACCTGATGGGCTTCAACGGCGCGTTCTACGGCGTGCTGTTCGCCATGTTCTGCTACAACCTGTTCCTCTACCTGTCGCTGCGCGAATCGGCCTACCTCTGGTACCTGGCCTATAACCTCAACGTCGGTCTGCTCGCGGCCTGCTTCGACGGCATGCTGTTCAAGCTGCTACCCGAGCACGTGGCCTTACAGTCGGTCAGCATCTACATCCTGATGTACCTGCACTGCCTTACGGCCATCCAGTTCAGCCGCCATTTCCTGCACGCACGCCAGTATTTCCCGCGCCTGGATACCGGCCTGCGTCTGTTGATGCTGATCTGCGTCGGCTGCCTGCTGTCGGTGCCACTGATCGGCTTCGCTGCCTGGAACATCCTGGCCAGCGTTACCGTATCCCTGGTGTCGCTGATCCTGCTGCTGACCGGCCTCTACGTATGGCGTCGCGGCGTGCGTTATGGCTCCTACTACACCCTGGCCTGGGCCATCCTGCTGTTCGCCTTCATCCAGGCCACCACTGGCTCCCTGGGGCTGGAAGTGTTCGGCGTATTCGGCGCCACGGTGGTGAAAATCGGTGTGACCATCGAGCTGATCACCCTGTCCATCGGTCTTGCCGACCGCATCAACCTGCTCAAGGAAGAAGGCTTCCAGTCGCGCCGTGCAGCCGAGCAAGCCGCCTTCGAGAGCCAGGCCAAGAGCCGTTTCCTGGCCAAGATGAGCCACGAGATCCGCACCCCGCTAAACGGCGTGCTAGGCATGCTGCAGCTGCTGCGCGAAACGCCTCTGGATCGTAGCCAGCGCTTCTACGTAGACACCATTTCCAGCTCCGGCAGTTCGCTGATGGCAGTGATCAACGATATCCTCGACTACGCCCGCATCGAATCCGGCAAGCTCAGTCTGGAGCAGATCGAGTTCGATCTCGAAGACATGATTTCCGAGACACTCAGCCTGTTCACCGGCCAGGCCCTGGATAAACGCCTACGCCTCTACGTCAGCCTGGAGAACGGCGTGCCACGGCGCATTCAGGGTGATCCGACGCGACTTAAACAGATCCTGATGAACCTGCTCAGCAACGCCCTGAAGTTCACTGCCGAAGGCCATGTGGCGGTCAGCGTCAGCCGCCGTAGCGACAGCCATGGCAATCCGCATCTGGTGATCGCCGTCAGCGACAGCGGTATCGGCATCAGTGAGCAGGCACTGGCGCAGTTGTTCGAATCCTTCGCTCAGGGCGATTCCAGCACCACCCGCCGCTATGGCGGCAGCGGTCTGGGGCTGGCCATCAGCAAGGAGCTGGTGGAGATGATGGGCGGCAGAATCGAGGTGCAGAGCACGCTTGGCCAGGGCACTCGCTTCGCTTTCGACATGCCGCTGCTGGCCGAACAGGAAGCACCCGACGAGCTCAGCCGCCTGCTCGCCGGACGCACCGCCTTGCTCGCCTCGCTCGACGGCCTTGGTCTGGATGCCATGAGCCGCCTGCTCGGACGCTGGGGCATGCGTACCGAGCGCTGCCAGACGCCGGAGCGCCTGCAGGACTACCTGGAGGATTTCGCGGCGCCGCCACTGCTGGTGCTGATGGCGCCCTGGCCAGGTGGCGTCAACCACTGGCTTGACTCACTCAGGCCCAAGCTGCAGGCGCAACAGCGCGTGCTGCTGGTCTGCCCGCCCGAGGCCTGCCAGCAACTGCCGGCAAGCCACGAACTACGCCTGCAACACCTGGCCCAGCCAGTGGCGATCAACGCACTGCGCCAGGCCTTGAACGGGCTGTATGAAGAACCCAGAGCACAGGTACATCAGTTGGTCAGAGAAATACGCAGCGACAACAGCGAAGCCCCCTGCATCCTGGTGGCAGAGGACAACCCGGTGAACCAACTGGTGGTTCAGGGTTTTTTGAAAAAACGTGGCTACAACGTGCGCCTGGTAACCGACGGCCAGGCAGCGGTGGACGAATACGGCCGCGACCCGGCCGCCGTGCACGTGATCCTGATGGATTGCGAGATGCCGGTGATGGACGGCTTCGAAGCCACCCGGCAGATCCGCCGCCTGGAACGTAACCGGCAACTCGCTGCCGTGCCCATCATCGCGCTGACGGCGCATATCCTCGAGGAGCACCGCCAGCACGGCCTGGATGCCGGCATGGACGATTTTCTCGGCAAACCGCTGGATAGTGCGCTGCTCTACAGCACGCTGGAGCGCCACCTCGAGCGGCCCGACAAGGTGCACTGAGGGAGCTCGCAGCACGGCCCCCTCTGGCTCTATCATGGGCGCCAATAACTGGAGTCACTCGTTGTGCTGATCCCCGCTGAGCTGCTGCAAGCCGACACCCTCACCGCCCTGATCGAAGATTTCGTCACCCGCGACGGTACCGATAACGGTGACGAAACCCCACTGGAAACCCGCGTACAACGCGTACGCCGCGCCTTGGACAAGGGCGAGGCAGTGATCGTCTTCGACCCTGAGAGCCAGCAGTGCCAACTGGCGATGAAGCGTGACGTGCCCAGAGAATGGCTGGACGCCCTCAACGACAGCCTCAGTGATTGACCGTGTGCGCCAGCATTACCGATAGCTGACACAGCGGCCGCTCGCTTTCGGCCTGCCACTGGTTGAAGGCAGCCTGCACGGCAGCCAGGTCTTTCAAACTGGTCGGCGCCTTGTCGATCACGCCCTGCGCCTTGAGCGCGGCGACCATGTCATCGGTAGGGACGAAAGTGTCCTTGCCCACCATACGCAGGAAGCGCGGCGCCGACAGACCGCCCAGTTGACTGCCGTGCTTGGCCAGGTACTTCCACAGCCCGACGATGTCACTGACCGGCCAATCGGCGACCAAAGTGCCGAAGCTGCCTTTTTCACGACGCACATCGAGGATGAACTGAGCGTTGCGCGGTACGCTTTTCAGCTTGCCCAGGTGACGAATCAGCCGCGTATCCTGCATCAGGTTTTCCAGGCGTTCGGCGCCCATCAGCACCACCTTCTCCGGGTCGAAGCCGAAGAACACCTCCTCGAACGCCGGCCACTTGGCATCCACCAGGCTGTGCTTCAGGCCGGCACGAAAGATGCGCAGGCTGATCAGCGACAGGTAGCGGTCATCGCTCAGCGCACGCAGTTCGGCGTCACCGCGCGGCTGCGGCAGCATGGCTTCCAATGCCTTGGCCGAGCCGAAACGGTTGAGGCAGAACTCGTGCAGCCACTTGTAATCACGCATGAATCGAATCCTTCATGAAACGGATGACAGAGCCTGCACGCAGCGCGTAGAACACTCAAGTCCCACAGCGGTGACACTCGCCCTACCCGCGCAAACGCTCGGCAGCCTGGCGCAATATTGCTTCGGTAGCGCTCCAGCCCAGGCAGCCATCAGTGATCGACACGCCGTAACGCAGCTCGCCGGAAAGCGCCTGGCAACCGTCGAACAGGTGGCTCTCCAGCATCACCCCGCGCAGGCTGGCATCACCGGCCAGGCGCTGGTCGACCACAGACTCAAATACAGCCGGCTGGCGCAGCGGGTCCTTGCCACTGTTGGCATGGCTGCAGTCGACCATGATGCGCGGCGCTATCCCCTGGCGCTGCAGTGCCTCACGTGCAGCGCCGACGCTGGCAGCGTCATGGTTCGGCGCACCGTGGCCACCACGCAGCACCAGATGGGTGTCCGGGTTGCCGGTAGTTTGCAGCAGCGCCGGATGGCCGAGGTCGTCGATGCCGAAATGCTGATGCGGGTGCGCAGCCGAGCGCATGGCGTCACAGGCGATGCCGACGCTGCCGTCGGTGCCATTCTTGAAGCCCACCGGCAAATCCAGACCACTGACCATCTCGCGATGCACCTGCGACTCGCTGGTACGTGCGCCGATGGCCGCCCAACCGAGCAGATCATCGAAGTAACCGGCGGCCATCGGCTGCAACAGCTCAGTGGCCAGCGGCAGGCCGCGAGCGAGGATATCCAGCATCAGTTGCCGCGACTGGCGCAAGCCTTCGGCCATGTCGCCACTGCCATCGAGATGCGGGTCGTACAACAGCCCCTTCCAACCCACCGTGGTGCGTGGTTTTTCCACGTAGGCGCGCATCACCAGCAGCAGTTGGTCGTCGACCTGCGGAGCCAGCTCGGCCAAGCGCTCGGCGTATTCGAGGGCGCTGGTACGGTCATGCAGGGAACAGGGGCCGACCACCACCAGCAGGCGCGAGTCGCGGCCATCGAGCACGGCGCGAATGGCGTCACGGTCGGCGGCAATACGTTCGGCAAGTGCGGCGGGCAACGGCAGGCGCTGGCGCAAGACGGCGGGGCTGGGCAGCGGCTGGGCGCTGCGGCGGGCGATGCTGGTGACGGTGGAAGCGAGTTGAGCGGAGCTGTTCATGATCTGGCGGTTCCTTGGCCGGCGCGGTCGATACCGCGGCGGCGCTAACTGAGTGTTCGTTGCAAAGGTGTCAGGGCGGTGGTGACGCTGCTAAATCGCCAGTCGTAGCGGTAGTTGCGGTAATAACGGTTCATCTGTGAGTCCTCGATCTGTGGCCGTTTTTCGGCCGGAAAAAACAAAACCCCCGGTCGGGTTGCCGACCGGGGGTTTTCTGGAAAACGTCTCTGGTGGCGACCCTGGTGTCTCAGGCCGCCTGTGGGGTATCAGGCGCGCCTGTGGCTAAACCAATACCCAAAGAAATAATATGCCGCTGCCACGGCCACCTGCGCACGCACCAGCGCGGCGCGAGTAGCACCGGCTTGCAGCGAAGACAGGGAGATGAGGCTGACGGACATGAAATTCTCCAAAGCGATGGCCGAACCTTACTCCAGGCCTTTACGGCCTGGCAAGGGCGAAAGCGTCGCGGCTAAAGCCCCTCCCACAAACGACGCGAACCGTGGGAGGGGCGTAGGGTGGATGTCGCTTTTTACATCCACCGATACCGTTCACGGTGGATCGATGAAGCGTGATCCACCCTACAGGATGCCTTACAGGCTCATTACATCGAGAAAACGCGGCGTGGCGCTGTCGTCGATCTTCAGGCTCTTGAAATCGAACAGGTTACGGTCGGCCAGCTGCGAGGGGTGCACGTTCTGCAGGGCGCGGAACATGATCTCGACACGGCCTGGGCTCTTGCGCTCCCACTCTTGCAGCATCTCCTTGACCACTTGGCGCTGCAGGTTCTCCTGCGAGCCACAGAGGTTGCACGGGATGATGGGGAATTCCTTGAGCTGACTGTAAGCCTCGATATCGGCCTCGGCGCAGTAGGCCAGCGGGCGGATCACCACGTTGCGGCCATCATCGGACAGCAGCTTGGGCGGCATGGCCTTGAGCGTGCCGCCGTAGAACATGTTGAGGAAGAAGGTTTCCAGGATGTCGTCGCGGTGATGCCCCAGCGCCATCTTGGTCGCGCCGATCTCGTCGGCGTAGGTGTACAAGGTGCCGCGACGCAGACGCGAGCACAGCGAGCAGGTGGTCTTGCCCTCGGGAATCTTCTCCTTGACCACCGAGTAGGTGTCCTTCTCGATGATGTGGTACGGCACGCCGATGGATTCGAGGTAAGCCGGCAGCACATGCTCGGGGAAGCCGGGCTGCTTCTGGTCCATGTTCACCGCGACGATCTCGAACTTGATCGGCGCCACCTTCTGCAGGTACAGCAGCACATCGAGCATGGTGTAGCTGTCCTTGCCGCCGGACAGGCAGACCATCACCTTGTCGCCATCCTCGATCATGTTGAAGTCGGTGATGGCTTCGCCGGCCAGGCGGCGAATGCGCTTCTGCAGTTTGTTCTGGTTGACCGAGAGGGTGCCCATGGTGCGTCGAAATCCGAGGGGTGGGAACGAAAGCGCGACATTTTACGCACAATGGCGCCGCGCCCCCACCCCACCGGCAACTAAATGCTAGTCTCGGCCGATGAACGACGACCTCGACCCCAACCTGGACCTCGCCGAGCAGGTACTGCAACTGCTGCAGGCCGCTCCCGACGGCATTGCCGAATACACCCTGATCCAGCAACTGAAAGACGGCCACAGCGGCCACATTCCCAATCTGCCTCTGGCCGACAAGCTGGTCCTGTTTCGCACTCACTTCCTGCTGTTCAACGCGCTTTATCGCCTGCGTGAACAGCTATGGCAGGAGCAAACGCACCTGCTCGAGATCAGCCCGCTGTGCATCCGCCTGCTGCCCTATCAGCCAGGCAACGCGGCACTCAGTGAACGCGACGAGCTGCGTGACTACTACCTGGACATGAGCAACCTGCAGGGCACCGACGAACGCGACGTCGAGCGTCTGCTCACCAGCTTCTGGACACGCATGCAGGGCGGTGAAGAAAAGCAGGCTGCACTCGAGCTGTTCGAACTGGCCAATGAACGCACACTCGACCTGCCACGGATCAAGCTGCGCTACCGACAAATGGTCAGCGAGCACCATCCGGACCGAGGCGGCAGCACAGAGCGGTTGCAGTCGATAAACCTGGCCATGGAAATTCTTGAGCGCTATTACCGCTGACGCCTAGAGAGCGATTTGCTCTAAAGCCAGACACCACGCCTGCTCCAGGCCCTGCCTATACTGCGACATAAGGTCGCATAGATTTCGGCCTGACACCCGGTGGCGCTGTACACGCGTCCCGGGCGTTCGCTGGGGGGCGACCGTCATAAGAAAGAGGAGGTGTCTGGCATGATCCACCACGTTTGGGGGCTCTTCACCCATCCCGATCAAGAATGGCAAGAAATCCGTGGCGAGGAAGAATCCATCAGCCACATGTACCTGACCCACGTGCTGATTCTCGCGGCAATTCCCGCCATTTCAGCCTACATCGGCACCACCCAGGTTGGCTGGGCGATTGGTGACCGAGCACCGGTGATGCTCACCGAAGGCAGTGCGATGGTGATGACCATCATGTCCTACCTGGCGATGCTCGCTGGCGTAGCCGTGATGGGCGCCTTCATCCACTGGATGGCACGTACCTACGACGCCAATCCCAGCCTGACCCAGTGCGTCGTATTCGCGGCCTACACCGCCACCCCGCTGTTCATCGGAGGTCTCGCAGCGCTTTACCCGCACCTGTGGCTGGGCATGGTCGTAGGCACGGTCGCGATCTGCTACACCGTTTATCTGCTCTATGTCGGTATACCGACCTTCATGAACATCCCTGAAGACGAAGGCTTCATGTTCTCTAGTTCCGTACTGGCGGTCGGCCTGGTCGTGCTGGTAGCGATGATCGCCAGCTCGGTCATTCTCTGGGGCATGGGCGTCGGCCCGGTCTACACCAGCTGATAGTCATTAGCAGCTAACCTACAGGCCGCCTTCGGGCGGCCTTTTCATTGGCAAGCGGCACAGGCTCCCGGCTTACGGCATAATCGGCGCTCAGCCAGTACCTGCACCCGCTCATGCCCGAACAGATTCACGCCCGCGTCGAAGCCTGCTACCAGCAGGCCGAAACCTTCTTCAAGCAACGCTTTGCCCGCCCCGAAATCAGCTTCAAGCTACGCGGGCAGAAGGCGGGCGTCGCGCACCTGACGGAAAACAAACTGCGCTTCAACTTGCAGCTGTACCGGGCCAACCAGGAAGACTTCCTGCGCCAGACGGTGCCGCACGAAGTCGCCCACATGGTCGCCCACCAGCTGTTCGGCCCGCGCATTCAGCCGCATGGTGAGGAATGGCAGTTGATCATGCGCGGCGTCTACGAGCTGCCACCACATCGTTGCCACAGCTACGAAGTCGAGCGACGCAAGGTCAATCGCTTCATCTATCGTTGTAGCTGCGCGGATAGCGAGTTCCCCTTCTCGGCCCAGCGCCACGCTCTGGTCGCCAAGGGCCGCCGCTACTACTGCCGGCGCTGCAAGGTGACGCTGACTTTCAGCGGTGAGCAGCGCCAGGAGTGATCGAAGCGCCCACACACCGACAGCGGCCTCTAACCCTCGAATGATTTAAGCCATGCACTGCGTGTACGTGCCTGCTCTGAGTGGCACTCCGACTCCCAGAACCCTGTCCAGGGCGAGCCTTGCACACGGCTGCGGGCGTACAGGCTGCAATCCTGTTCGCGCAGTTTGATCCACAGCCGCTGGGCATTGCGCAGGTCTTCGGCAAGCGCCGGGTCATCCACCTTGAGCATGGCTATCACTCGATCGTACGTGCCTTGCAGCTCCTGCTCGGCAGCCTTCCAGGCTGGCCCCTGGCACATGAAAGCTGCCATGGCGCTGCCCTGCTGGCAGGGATCGGCCGGATCATCAGCGGCTTGTACGGGGACCAGGGCGACGGCCACGCCCATTGCAAAGATCCATCCCATGGCGCCCGACACCATCCGTGCGATTCCTTTCATGCCTGATGCCCTGTTGGGTAAAGGCGCACATCCTATGCGGGCAGCCATAGCTGCTTCAACCGAATACACGCGCCTCGCGCAGCGCCGTAATTCGCTCGGTGTCGTAGCCCAGCTCCGCCAGCACCTCGGCGGTATGCGCGCCAACCGCCGCCCCGACATGCCGGGGCGGCGCCAAGCCCTCGGAAAACTTCAGTGGGCAAGCCAGTTGAGATTGTGCGGGCAGCCCATCGCGCGGCACCTCGACGACCAATCCACGGGCTTTGATCTGCGGATGCTGCACCGCCTCGGATAGCGGCAACATGGGTTCGACGCAGGCATCCAGCGCGGCGAAGACTTCGCACCATTGCGCGAAATCGCGCTTCTCGAACTCGATCTCGATCTCGCGCTTGAGCGCGCGTTGATCCTCGGGCTTGAGTGACAAGCCGCGTGCTGCCAGTTCGGGGCGGCCAATGGCGGCGCAGAACTGTTGCATGAACTGCGGCTCCAGGCTGCCGACGGAGAACCAGCGGCCATCACGAGTGCGGTAGTAGTCATAGAAGCTGCCACCATTGAGCGCCTGGTTCTCCATGCCAGGCTCGACACCGGCGCCGAGGTAGCCTGCGCCCGCCATGCCATGCAGGCTGAAGGCGCAGTCGGTCATGCTTACGTCGACCTGCTGCCCCTGACCGGTGACCTGGCGCTGCACCACTGCGGCGAGCAGACCGATCACCCCATGCAGGGAGCCGCCAGCCAGATCGGCCAACTGCACACCGAGCGGCAACGGGCCACTGTCGCGGCGCCCGGTGTAGCTGGCAATACCGGCCAACGCCAGGTAGTTGATGTCGTGCCCGGCGCGATCACGATAAGGCCCACTCTGACCGTAACCGGTGATCGACACGTAAATCAGCCGTGGATTGATCGATTTGAGCGTTTCATACCCGACGCCCAGCTTATCCATCACGCCAGGACGAAACTGCTCAAGCACGATGTCGTACTCACTGACCAGCTGCTTGACCACCTCCACCGCCTCGGGTCGCTTGAGATCGAGTGCGATGCTGCGCTTGTTGCGGTTGAGGTAGGCGTGACTGGTGGAGGTTCCGCCATCGTGCGGCGGTAGCACGCGCACCAGGTCCATGCGTGTGGGCGACTCCACCCGCAGTACCTCTGCGCCCATATCGGCCAACAGCAGCGAGGCGAACGGCCCCGGCAGCAGCGTGGAAAAATCGAGAATCTTCAGCGATGACAACGGGCCAGACATGGTGACTCCAGATTGGCTTATTCAAGGTAGCCCCAGATGCAATCCGGGATGGCGCTCAACAGCTTGTATCCAGGCTATGAATCAAGGCTCCCAGACGATGACGACATCGCCGGGCATGGCCGCAATTGCTTCGGCATACCGCACTTCCAGCACATTGCGGCGAATCTTCATGGTCGGCGTCATGCTGCCGTTGTCCACTGTCCAGGCCTCGCTGACCAGATAGAAATGACTGACACGCTCGTGCGCCTCCAGCCGTTGATTGACTGCATGCAGATGGTCGGACAACGACCGTTCAAGCAAGCTACGTGGTTGCTGGTGGGCCGCAGGTGACAGCTCGATCAGCGCCAGCGGTTGATCCAGGTTGCTGCCCATCAGACACACCTGCTCGACCCAATGACTCTTGGCGATCTCGCCTTCGATGGGCGCCGGCGCCACGTACTTGCCCTTGCTGGTCTTGAAGATGTCCTTCACTCGCCCGGTAATGCGCAGGTAGCCGGCATCGTCCAGCTGGCCACGATCCCCCGTGTGCAACCAACCGTCCTTGAGGGTTTCCTCGGTTTTCTCGGGCTCACGGTAATAACCCTGCATCAGGGTCTCGCTGCTTAGCAGAATCTCGCCGCTGGCGTCGATGCGCACCTGCAGATGCGGCATAGGCCTGCCCACGGTGCCGAAGCGCACCTGCCCGGGGCGATTGAAACAGCCATAGGCAAAATGCTCGGTCATGCCGTAGCCCTCGCAAATGGTCATGCCCAGGCGCCGGTACCACTCCAGCAGCCCGGTGGAAATCGCCGCCGCGCCGGATACCAGAATGCGAGCGCGATCCAGCCCCAGCCCCGCGCGCACCTTGCGCGCCACCAGCCGCCCCAGCAGCGGGACACGCAACAGGCGGTCGAGCTTGTGCGCCGGCAACTTCTCCAGCACGCCCAACTGAAAACGCGTCCACAGTCGTGGCACCGAGAAGAACACGGTCGGACGCACCTGACGCAGGTCGCTGGCGAAGGTCTCCAGCGATTCGACGAAAGCCACCGGGGCACCGCAATAGAGGCTGTTGAACTCCACCAGAAAACGCTCGGCGGCGTGCGAAAGCGGCAGGTAAGAGAAGAATTGATCCTGCGGCGTCATGCTCAGTTCCGCAGTGGCGTTGGCCGCTGAGAATGCCATGGCGTGGGCCGAGAGCATCACGCCCTTGGGCTGCCCGGTGGTGCCGGACGTATAGAGGATCGACAGCAGATCCTCGCCGCGCTGCAGATGCGCGCCGAGCAGCGGCTCATGCGCCGCCAGCAAGGCATGCCATTGATGCTCGGCGGGCATGGTCGGATAAGGCATGGCGATGCGGGTGATATGCGGCGCGATGCCGGTGGCCAGTTTGGCCGGCTCATCCAGCTTGCCCAGCAGAATCACCTTGCAGCCCGCGTGCTCCAGCACGTAGGCGATCTGTTCAGGCGCCTGCAGCGGATACAGCGGCACGCTGACCAGCCCGGCGTGCTGGATCGCCAGGTCGCTGATGAACCATTCGGCGCAGTTCTTCGCCAGCAGAGCGACGCGTTCGCCTGGCACGCAGCCCAGCGCCAACAGCGCGCTGGCCAAGCGGCGCGCCTGCTCGTCGACCTGGCGCCAGGTGAAGTCGTGCCATACGCCATTGACAGGCTGGCGCAGCCAGACCGCGTCGGGTTGTCGATCCAGCCAGTGGTCGAAGCGTTCGAGAGGCAGTTGCAGGGTCATGGAGGTTACCTTCTTGTCCTTGGGGTTCACCTGCTCGTTGCAATGCGAGCGTTACTGACGATAGACCACAGCCTCTTGCAGGCGGGTGCAACCCACCACAGAGCGCTCGTGGCGGGTTGCCCCGCCCTACACCGTTACAATTTCATCCCGCGACTGATGATTTCCTTCATGATCTCCGACGTGCCGGCGAAGATGCGCTGGATACGCGCGTTCGCGTACATCTTGCAGATCGGGTACTCCCACATGTAACCCCACCCGCCGTGCAGCTGCACGCCCTCGTCGACCACCTTGCAAAGCAGCTCGGTGGTAAACAGTTTGGCCTCTGCGGCGACTTCTGCACTGAGCTTCTTCTGGTTGTGGTCGAGCACGCAGCGGTCGGTGAAAACCTGAGCCACATCGATCTGGGTGCGCATCTCGGCCAGCTTGAAGCGGGTGTTCTGGAAATGCGCCACCGGGCGGCCGAAGGCCTGGCGTTCCTTGACGTACTCGATGGTGGTCTGCAGTGCCGCCTCAGCGCCGGCCACCGCGCCGCAAGCATTGGTCAGACGCTCCTGGGCGAGCATGTTCATCAGGTAGAAGAAGCCGCCCTTGGCATCGCCCAGCAGGTTGTCCTTCGGCACCTTGACGTCATTGAAGAACAGCTCGGCGGTGTCCTGGCTGTGCATGCCGAGTTTCTTCAGCTTCTTGCCGCGCTCGAAGCCGGACATGCCGCGTTCCACCAGGAACAAGCCCATGGCGTGCTTGTTGGCCAGATCGGTCTTGGCTGCGACGATCACCACATCGGCCAGATAGCCGTTGGAGATGAATACCTTGGAGCCGTTGAGCAGCCAGTGGTCGCCCTTATCCACCGCCGTGGTGCGCATGCCAGCCAGATCGGAGCCGGCAGACGGCTCGGTCATTGCCACCGCGAGAATGGTTTCACCGCTGATGATGCCCGGCAGCAATCGCGCCTTCTGTTCGGCAGTGCCGTACTCGGCGATATAGGGGCCGCACAGCGCCGAGTGCAGCGGGATCATGAACCCCGGTTCGTTGATGCGCGCCAGTTCCTCGCACATGATCTGCTCATAGCGAAAGTCCTTGAGACCCGCGCCGCCGTATTCCTCATCCGCCCAAGGCAGTAGGAAGCCCATCTCGCCGGCCTTGCGCCACACGCTGCGGTCGACCACCCCGGCGGCCTCCCACTCCTCCTGATGCGGCACCACCTCTTTATCGAGAAATGCCGCGAAGGCGTCGCGGAACAGGTTGTGTTCGGTGTCGAAATGGTTGCGTTGCATGGGGCGGGTCCTCCGCTGTTGTTATGCCCTTGAGGTTAAGGGCCGCTCCGCAGCCCCTCAATGACCCATGCGCTCAGCCTCGGTTGACCCAATCGCTCGGCTGGCTTGCCCTGGTCGGGAGCAACTGCCTACCATCGACCACCCTCGTTATCGGAAGCCCAGCATGCGCGAACGCACCATCGCCAGCCACTTCGTCCGTGCTGCCCTGCGCGGCGCGGATCGCCACGGCCTGGCCTGCGACCTGATCCTGCGTCAGGCTGGCATCCAGCCCGCTGTTCTGGTCGAGCCACGCGCACGCATCGCCCCCGAACAGTTCGCCCGGCTGATGCAGTTGCTGTGGGAAGCACTGGACGACGAGTACCTGGGTTTCGGCCGCCAGCCGAGCAAACGCGGCACCTTCGCCATGATGGGCCACGCCATCATCCATTGCCGCAGCCTGGAAAAGGCGCTCAGTCGTGGCGCGATGTTCTACGGGCTGTTTCCCGACGCACCGAGCATCAGCCTGCAACGCGAGGGCGACTGGGCACGACTGAGTGTCGACGACAGCCCACTGTGGGACCCGGATCATTTTCTAGTGGAAAGCCTACTGGTGATCTGGCATCGCCTCGGCAGTTGGCTGATCGGCCAGCGCATCCGCCTGGAAGAAGCCACCTTCGCCTACCCCGAGCCCGAGCATGCCGCCGAGTACGAATTGCTGTTCCCCGGCAGACGCCGCTTCGGCGCCGGCTGCACCAGCCTGCTGTTCCACGCCCGCTACCTGGTCATGCCGTTGCTGCAGGACGAACGCACGCTCAAGCAATTCCTCCAGCACTCCCCCGCCGACCTGTTGGCCCGCCCCGACGGCGGCGACAGCCTGATCAGCCAGATTCGTCGCCTGCTCGGCCGCGACTGCCGCACCTGGCCGGATCTGGAACAGGTCGCCCAGCAACTGCACACCAGCCCACAAACCTTGCGACGCCACCTGCGCGAGGAAGGCTCCAGCTTTCAGGATCTCAAGGACCACCTGCGCCGCGACCTGGCCATCTACCACCTGGGCCGCGATGAACTGGCGATTCAGGACATCGCCGAACAACTCGGCTTCTCCGAACCCTCGGCCTTTCATCGCGCCTTCAAGAAATGGACGGGGCTGACGCCAGGGGCGTACAGGGCGCAAGAGGGTTGAAACGGCGAATCGGCGGCGACGCTCAGCCTGAAACACGCCGTAACCTAAGCGTCGACCACTCGGTCATTTCGCCATAAACAATTGCCCTGTGGCGCCGACACAACTGTCAGCATTTACTCAGAGATCCCACCGATGTTCGCGACCCGTCTGAAACAAGAACTGCAAGCCCTGCGCGAAGAACTGTCCTCGGTCGAGCAGGTGCGCACCAGCCTCGACGAAGAGATGCTCGCGCTCGACCTCGACGCTCAGGGACGCATCGACTCGGTCAACGCCAACTTCGAGAAGGAAATGCTCTACAGCGCCGATCAACTGCGCGGCCGCTACCTGCTGGAGCTGATCCCGGAACATGTGCGCAACCTGGACTTCCACCACCGGGTACGCCATGCCCTGGAGCGTGGCGAACATCTGGCCGGGGTCATCCGCCTGAAACGCGGCAACGGCGAAGAAGCCTGGCTGCGCTCGATCCTGCAGCCACTTCGCGACAGCAAGGGCCGGGTGCAGCGCTTCTCGATCTATGCCAGCGACCTGACGCGTACCATCGAGACCTCGCGCGAGCACGAAAACCTGATCAGCGCGCTGCAGCGCTCCACCGCCGTCATCGAATTCAACCTGAACGGTGAGGTGCTTACCGCCAACCAGCGTTTTCTCGATTCGATGGGCTACAGCCTTACGCAGATTCAGGGCAAACATCACAGGATTTTTTGCGACCTCGCCGAAGCCAACTCTCCACAGTACCAGCGGTTCTGGGATCAACTGCGCCGTGGCGAATTCGCTACAGGTCGTTTCAAACGTCTGGACAGTCACGGACGCGAAGTCTGGCTGGAAGCCTCCTACAACCCTATCACCGACGCCCACGACAACCTGTATAAGGTGGTCAAGTTCGCCACTGTGATCACCGACCAGGTCAACCGCGAAGCGGCCATCGCCGAGGCCGCCAGCATTGCCTTCGAGACGTCGAAAGGCACGGATGACAGCGCCAAGAACGGTGCGTCGGTGGTGCAGCAGATGCTCGACACCATGCGCGAACTGGCCGCTCGCATGCAGGAGGCCGCGCAGGGCATCGAGGCACTGGACAAGCAATCCCAACTGATCGGAGCCATCGTCAAGAACATCAGCAGCATCGCCGACCAGACCAACCTGCTGGCCCTCAACGCTGCCATCGAAGCGGCGCGTGCCGGCGAGCAGGGCCGTGGTTTCGCCGTGGTGGCCGATGAGGTTCGCCAATTGGCTTCACGTACCAGCTCAGCGACGGAAGAAATCGCCCAAGTGGTCGGTCAGAACCAGCAACTGACCGAACGCGCGGTAGAGCTGATCGACCGAGGCAAGACCCAGGCCGAGTTGGGCCTGGAGCTTTCCGCCCAAGCCGGCCAGGTGATCACCGAAATTCAGGATGGTGCAAAGCTCGTGGTAAACGCGGTGGAGCGCTTCGCGACGCAACTCTAGAGACGTGTGCCCTTCATAGTCGCCCAAGTTTTTTGCCAGTCCTTGAGCAGCAGCGGCTGTATTCAGTCGTACAGGCGTACCCTGAAGCAGGCGCCACCCAGTTCGGAGTCGTCCAGGCTCAGTTCGCCGTCGTAGCTTTCGACGATGTCTTCGACCACCGCCAGGCCGATACCCTGCCCCGGGTTCTGCGCATCCAGACGCTCGCCGCGCTGTAGTACCCGCGCACGCTGCTGCTGCGGTACACCGGGGCCGTCGTCCTCGATGGTGATCAGGCAACCTCCGGCCAGGGGTTGCAGCCTGACGCGTACACGATTCAGGCAGAGGCGGTAGGCGTTCTCCAGCAGGTTGCCGAGCAGCTCCATCAGCGCACCACGTTCCATGGTGATCTGGCTGTGCTCGGGAACCTCCAGCGTCGCTTCGACGCGCTTGTCGCGATAGACCTTGTCCAGCGAGCGGCACAAGCCGTCGAGCACCGGCCAGACCTGCTCGCGATGGCGTACCAAGCCGCTGCGGCGCAGGCTGGCGCGCTGCAGCTGATAGCCGACCTGCTGACTCATACGCTCGATCTGCGCCTGCATCAGCTGTGCCTGCTCGCGATTTTCGGAGTGCACGGCAAGGGTTTCGCCGATGCCTTGCAACACGCTGAGTGGTGTTTTCAGGCTATGGGCGAGGTCTTCCAGCGAGTCGCGATAACGCTCGCGCTGACGTCGCTCGCTATCGAGCAGACGGTTGAGGGAATTGGTCAGGCGCAGCAACTCGCGTGGATGCTCGTCACTCAGGCGCTGGCGGGTACCCGCCTCCACGCCATCGAGTTCGTCGCTGAGGCCGCGCAGGCTGCGAAAGCCCCAGGTCAGACCGAACCAGAGCAGACCAAGCAACACCAGTAGCGCGATGCCCAACCACAAACGCAACTGCCAGGCAAAGCCGTTGAACAGCCCCTGGTATTCGCGCGTCGGCTGCATGGTCACGATGCTCAGCGCAGTTTGGTCGCCGCGCAGAAAATCCACTTCCACGTCGTATACGAAGTATTCCTGGCCGCTGTCGTCGCGAATACGGATGAACTCGTGGCCGCGACCGTCGTAACGCGGCAGGTAGCGCACCAACTCGTCGATGGAGGAGCGTGAGCGCCAGATCAGCTGGCCCTCACGGTCGAAGATGAAACCCAGCAGGTGCGAGTCGAGGTTGTCGAATTCCTCGTCGGGCATCTTGTCCGGCATGTGCAACTGGCCGTCATGGATGCGCGCAGCAGATATCAGTGCAGCCGCGTCAGAGGCTAGACGTTTCTCCACGGTCTGTTCCAGGGCCATGAGAAACACACCCTGTAGCACCGGCATCAGCAGCAGCATGAACAACATCGCCAGCGCAGCGCTGGCCAACATCAGACGCAGTCGTAGCGAACCGAGACGCATGCGCAGCTTGCATAGAACGACGCGCGCTCGACTCACGTGCAGCGCTCGTTGAACATGTAGCCCTGACCGCGCACGGTTTCTATCGGCTTGCCGCCCAGCGGGGCCTCCAACTTGCGCCGCAAACGGCCCACCAATACCTCTATGACATTGGGATCGCGCTCTTCGTCGCCTGGATAGAGTTGCTCCATCAGGCGCTCCTTGGCCACTACCTGCTGGTGATGCAACATCAGGTACTCGAGGATGCGATACTCGTAAGCGGTCAGTTGCAATGACTGTTTATCGACTGTGGCTTGCTTGCGATTGAGATCCAACACAAGGGAGCCTGCCTCGATGGTCGACTTGGTGAACCCGGAAGAACGTCGTAGCAGCGCGTTCAGGCGTGCCTCCAGCTCTTCGAACTGGAACGGCTTGACCACATAGTCGTCGGCACCGCAGGAGAGGCCTTCGACCTTGTCCTGCCAGTTGCCGCGTGCGGTAAGGATCAGAATTGGAAAGTTCTTGTCCTGGCTGCGCAGCTCACGGATCAGGTCGATACCGCTCATACCGGGCAGACCGAGGTCGACCAGGGCCAGGTCATGGTTGAAAGACTCAGCTCGGTACAGTGCTTCTTCGGCGGTGCGCACGGCATCCACCACATGCCCGTTTTCACTGAGGCGAGTGAACAGATGGTGACGCAGCAACGCCTCATCCTCCACCACCAGCAATTTCATGAGACTCTCCCTGATTTAAGGTGTAAAAGGGCCGGGCAGATGCCCGGCCTGGTAATGCCAAGTCGCCATCAGAAGGCGAAGTTGGCGCCGAGGTAGAGCTGCGCACTGCTATGTAGATCCAGCGACCCGGCCTTGCCTTCACCATGCGGTTTCATTTCCGTGCTGGCGTTGGTACGCAGGTAACGATAGCCGGCTTCGATCGATGTATTGCTGTTGAGTTCCTGCAGGATACCGGCCTGCAAACCTGCAGCAAATCCGATGTCGCTGTCACGGGAGAACCCGCGGCTTTCCTGCTCGAGCTTGACCAGGCCGGCGGTTACACCACCGAACAGCTTGGTGTTGTTACTGCCCAGCGGTACGAACATGTCGTAGCTGCCGAGCAGATTCTGCTGGCGCAGTTTGTAGCCGTTGTGACTGTCGGAGACATTCTCGTAAGCCGCGTAGTAGCGGACATCAGCGGTCTTCTGGCCAGCGCGGATACCCCAGGTGCCCTCACCATTGATCACCTTGTCCAGTTTGGGATTGCCGAGGTTGGCGTTCAACGCGTTGGACTTCTGGATGTTGTTGTCAGTCTGCCCCCAGGTCAGGCCGACGAAATTGTCATTGGCCTGGGCAGCGGTTGCGCCCAAGGCCAGGCAGGTCGCGAATGCGATACGGTTCAGGGTGATTTTCATTGCATCATTCCTCTCGTTGCAGTTTTGATCAACTCGGCAACAAGTCTGCGGGAAGGCTACTGAATCCCTGCTGAACCCTCCTTGAACCTGCACTGAACGAGCGGCAAACAGCCTAGATACGCCGTACCAGAGCCCCAGCGGCGACGAATAACGAGGCCAGAACAGCCAACAACGCCAGCCAGCCGGCGTGCTCCCAGACATAACCACCGACGTAGCCCACCAGGCTGGAGCCGAGGTAATAGGCACACAGGTACAACGCCGAGGCCTGCGCCTTGGCCCCCTGTGCATGAATACCAACCTGCCCGCTGGCAACCGCATGAGCCGCGAAGAAACCCAGGGTGAACAGCGCCAGCCCGATCACCACAGCGCTCAGCCACGGCCCAGCGCACAGGGCCACCCCAAGCAGCATCAGACCGATGCCGCCATGCAGCACCTGGCGTGCGCCGAAGCCTGGGACCAGACGCCCTGCCCATCCGGCGCTGAAGATACCTAGCAGGTAGACGGTGAACAGCAGACCGATCACCGTCGCCGACAGGTTGAATGGCGCGCCGGCCAGACGAAAGCCGACATAGTTGAACAGCGCAACGAAGCCGCCCATGAGCAGAAAGGCCAGGGCGAACAGCACGCGCAGACGCGGGTTGCTCAGGTGCAGGACGAAGTTGCGCAGCAGCCCGCGCAAGGACAACGGCTGGGCGGTGAAATGCCGCGACGGCGGCAACAGCCAGATGAATAGCCCCAACGCCAGCAAGCCGAGCCCGGCAATGCCGCCAAGCGCCCAGGACCAGCCGCCCAGGTCACTGAGCAGACCGGCCAGCAGGCGACCGAGCAACCCACCCAACGCCGTACCGCCGATATACAGCCCCATCGCCGCCGGCAGCGCTTCGGGGTCGAACTCTTCGCCGACATAGGCCATGGCCAACGCCGGCAAACCGCTCAGCGCCAGTCCCAGCAGCGCACGCAGAATCAGCAGGCTGCCCCACTCGTCTACCAGTGCGCAGGCGATTCCCAACATCGCTGCCAGGCCCAACGCGGCGGCCATGACCGGCTTGCGCCCCCAGCTCTCGGCCAGCGCACCGGATACCAGCAGGCATAGCGCCAGGCTCAGTGTGGTCAGCGACAGCGCCAGGCTGCTGCTGGCCGCAGAAACACGAAAGTGCGCCGCCAGTAGAGGTAGCAGCGGCTGCACGCAGTAGAGCATGGCGAAGGTAGCGAAACCGGCACAGAACAGCGCCAGAGTGGCGCGCCGATAACCGGCGCTGCCACGGCTGAGATGGGAAGCGGGCATGGGCAGAACGACTCACGAGACATGGGGCAGGCAAGCAATGGATCACAACCCGAAAGCCGATCCAGCGCGCATGCCCGCGAATGAAATCAAGAGCAAATATTAGCACGCTATCGATAATCCGATCGCGCCTGCACAGTTTTGGACAATCGGCCCTGCCTTGATTCGGCTCAACGGACTTTGCCCTTACTAAAGCTAAGGTCTAGCCTCAGATACGGAACACAATGGAGCCGAGCGAATGGATACCCCACCCGAGGGCAGAGACGCGAAAGGCCGGGAAACCCGCCTGTTCATCTTTCTCGTTGTCTGCCTCTTTCCCCTCCTTTCGGTCGCCTTGGTCGGCGGATACGGATTCATCATCTGGTTCATGCAGATGCTACTGGGACCACCTGGTCCACCCACCTGATCGTTGTTCACCAGACGGAGCCACGGAACATGGCCGCCCCCCTGCATATCGCAAGTCTGCTGGTACACGTACGGCCCGAACTGCTAGCAGCGGTAAAGGCCAACCTGCGCCAGCTCGATGGCCTCGAGCTGCACCAGGAGAGCCCTCAGGGGAAGCTGGTGGTGGTGCTCGAAACCGAGCACGAGCGCCAAATCCTCACGCGCATCGACCAGATCAATGCGTTACCGGGTGTGCTCAATACTGCGCTGGTCTACCACGAACTCCTCGAAACAGAAGGAGACTCAGAATGAAGCTGTCTCGCCGTGAATTCGCCAAAGCCAATGCCGCTGCCATTGCTGCGGCTGCCGCCGGACTGCCGCTCATCAGCACTGCCAGCAACCTGATCACCGAGGCGGACATGACCCGCCTGGACTGGAACAAGGCGCCATGCCGCTTCTGCGGTACCGGCTGCAGCGTGATGGTGGCCACCCGTGACAACCGCGTAGTCGCCACTCACGGCGACGTCAAGGCCGAGGTCAATCGCGGCCTGAACTGCGTCAAGGGCTACTTCCTGTCGAAGATCATGTATGGCGTCGACCGCCTGACACAGCCACTACTGCGCATGAAGAACGGTGTGTACGACAAGCAGGGCGAATTCCAACCAGTAAGCTGGGAGCAGGTCTTCGACATCATGGCGCAGAAGATCAAGCAGGCCATCGCCGAGCATGGCCCGGAGGCCGTCGGCATGTTCGGCTCCGGCCAGTGGACGGTGTGGGAAGGCTACGCCGCCAACAAGCTGATGAAAGCCGGCTTTCGCAGCAACAACATCGACCCCAATGCGCGCCACTGCATGGCCTCGGCGGTGATGGGCTTCATGCGCACCTTCGGCATGGACGAGCCGATGGGCTGCTACGACGATATCGAGGTTGCCGACACCTTCGTGCTGTGGGGCTCGAACATGGCAGAGATGCACCCGATCCTCTGGAGCCGGGTCACTGATCGTCGCCTCAGCCACCCGAACACCAAGGTCGCCGTGCTTTCCACCTTCGAGCACCGCAGCTTCGATCTCGCCGATATCCCGCTGGTGTTCAAACCGCAGACCGATCTGCTGATCCTCAACTACATCGCCAACCACATCATCGAAAGCGGCGCAGTGAACAAGGACTTCGTCGGCAAGCACACCAAGTTCGCCCGTGGCGCCGATGACATCGGCTACGGCCTGCGTGCCGACAACCCGCTGGAGATGCAGGCCAAGAACGCCGCAAAGGCCAATACCTGGGAAGACATGTCCTTCGAGCAGTTCGCCGCCTTCGTCAAACCCTACACGCTGGCGCGTACCGCGAAGGAGAGCGGCGTGGCGGCCGAGCGTCTCAAGGCCCTGGCCGAGCTGTACGCTGATCCCAAACGCAAGGTCATGTCGTTCTGGACCATGGGCTTCAACCAACACACCCGCGGCGTCTGGGCCAACAACCTGATCTACAACCTGCACCTGCTCACCGGCAAGATCAGCGAGCCGGGCAACAGCCCCTTCTCCCTCACCGGCCAACCATCGGCCTGCGGCACCGCGCGCGAGGTGGGGACCTTCTCCCACCGCCTGCCTGCCGACATGCTGGTAGCCAATCCCAAACACCGCGAAACCGCCGAGAAGATCTGGAAGCTGCCGCCCGGCACCATCCAGGAAAAGCCCGGCTTTCATGCCGTGGAACAGAGCCGCAAGCTCAAGGACGGCGTGCTCAAGGTCTATTGGACGCAGGTCAGCAACAACATGCAGGCCGGCCCCAACATCATGCAGGAGGTCCTGCCGGGCTGGCGCAATCCGCAGGCCTTCGTCATCGTCTCCGACGTCTACCCCACCGTCTCAGCCCAGGCCGCCGACCTGATCCTACCCAGCGCCATGTGGGTTGAAAAGGAAGGCGCCTACGGCAATGCCGAGCGCCGCACGCAGTTCTGGCACCAGTTGGTGAAGGCCCCGGGCGAGGCCAAGTCAGACCTCTGGCAACTGGTGGAGTTTTCCAAGCGCTTCACCACCGATGAGGTCTGGCCCGCCGAACTGCTGGCCAAGGCACCGGAATACAAGGGCAAGACGCTGTATCAGGTGCTGTTCGCCAATGGCCAGGTCGACCAGTTCCCCAGCGAGCAGATCGAGACCGGCTACGCCAATGACGAGGCTGCGGCCTTTGGCTTCTATCTGCAGAAGGGGCTGTTCGAGGAATACGCCCAGTTCGGCCGCGGACATGCCCATGACCTGGCGCCATTCGACAGCTATCACGCAGCACGTGGCCTGCGCTGGCCGGTGGTCGATGGCAAGGAGACGCGCTGGCGTTACCGCGAAGGCCTCGATCCCTATGTGGAGAAAGGCAGCGACGTGCAGTTCTACGGTTACCCGGACAAACGCGCATTGATCTTCGCCCTGCCCTACGAGCCGCCAGCCGAGGCGCCGGATGATGAGTTTCCGTTCTGGCTCAGCACCGGCCGTGTGCTGGAACACTGGCACACCGGCAGCATGACCCAGCGCGTCGAGGAGCTGCACGGCGCCGTGCCTGACGCGCTGGTGTACATGCACCCGGATGATGCCAAGGCGCTCGAGGCGCGGCGCGGCAGCGAGGTCAAGGTGATCAGCCGACGTGGAGAGATCCGCGCCCGCATCGAAACCCGTGGCCGCAACAAGCCGCCGCGCGGCCTGGTGTTCGTGCCCTTCTTCGACGCCAACAAACTGATCAACAAGGTCACCCTGGACGCCACCGATCCGATCTCCAAGCAGACCGATTACAAGAAGTGTGCGGTGAAGATCGAACTGGTCAGCCTGGCCTGAGGAGAGCCGTCATGAGCCTGCGTTTCCTGCCTCTGCTACTGCTCACCGCCTTCAGCCTGGCCGTCGCCGGTGAGCTCAATTACCCACTCGATGCCCCCGCTCCGGACGGTCGCCGCCCAGGCGGCACCCTTAGCCAGACACTCCCAGCCCCTGTGCTGGGCAATGAGGAAAACAAGGATCTGCGCCGCGAGCGCAACTACCCGGAACAGCCACCGACCATCCCGCACAGCATTCGCGGCTACCAGGTGGACGCCAACGGCAACAAGTGCCTGACCTGCCACAGCCGGGCCGGCAGCGCCCGCAGTCAGGCACCGATGATCAGCATCACCCACTACATGGACCGTGACGGCCAGCCGCTCGCTGCGGTGTCACCGCGACGCTACTTCTGCACCCAGTGCCATGTGACTCAGCAGGACGTTAAGCCCCTAGTCGGCAACAGCTTCCGCAATATCGACCACCTGCTCGAAGACGAAGCAGCCGGCACGGCAAAACCCTGAGGAGGCCTTCCATGAAGTCGTTAATGGCCCTGTTCAAGGAGTACTGGGGCATCCTGCGTCGCCCGAGCGTGCATTACAGCCTGGGTTTTCTCACTCTCGGTGGTTTCATCGCCGGAATCATATTCTGGGGCGGCTTCAACACTGCGCTGGAGGCCACCAACACCGAGCAGTTCTGCATCTCCTGCCATGAGATGCGCGACAACGTCTACGTCGAACTGCAGGACACCATTCACTACAGCAACCGCTCCGGCGTGCGGGCGACCTGTCCGGACTGCCACGTGCCGCACCAGTGGACGGACAAGATCGCGCGCAAGATGCAGGCGTCGAAAGAGGTCTGGGGCAAGATCTTCGGTACCATCAACACCCGTGACAAGTTTCTCGCCCACCGCCGCGAGCTGGCCGAGCACGAATGGGCGCGGCTCAAGGCCAACGACTCGCTGGAGTGCCGCAACTGCCACAACTTCGATTACATGGACTTCACCAAGCAGAGCCCGCGCGCCCGGCAAATGCACTCCAACGCCCTGGCCAGCGGCGAGGCCACCTGCATCGACTGCCACAAGGGCATCGCTCATCAGTTGCCGGACATGAGCGGCGTGCCGGGTTGGTAAGCGCCATGGCCTCCCCGCAGCGTGTCACAGGCCCACAAAGCGGAGTCCTCAGCATTCGTTATGCACACGGGATACCCTGCGCGTTTCTAGTCTCCGCGCAGTTGCTGCAACTCTTTGAGCAGGCCTGCGGCAGTCTGCTCACCGACCAGGCGCTCGCGCAACTTGCCGTCCGCATCGACGATATAGGTCACCGGTAGCACGTCATTACGCGGCAGCTCGAAACGCGCCGCCGGGTCCTGCGCCAGCACGGTGAAACGAATGTCAAAACTGTCCGCTGCACGCTTGAGGTCATCGCCCTGCAGGGCATCAAAATTGACGCCGATCACTCGCGCCGACTGGTTCTTCAGCTCTTCTTCCAGGGCGTTGAGCTCGGGAATTTCCGTGCGGCACGGTGCGCACCATTCAGCCCAATAATTAATGACTAGCCACTGGCCATCCAGGCTCTCAGCCGTTACCTTTCGTCCATGCTGATCAAGGCCGTAATCTTCGGCACAAGCCGTCAGCAGCAGAGCGGCGCAGATACCCATGACAGCCTTGCCGACATTCCGGAGCCCTAAGCCCATGTACTCGATCCTCGTCCACCCGGGGTTGATATGACGCTGGATGCCCTGCGCCTGGAAGTACCGGACATCCGCGAGGACAACAGTGTATCGCCGGCGGAAATCGTCCAGCGACTCGCGACGGCTCGCCACCTGGAGCAGGAAAATGGCCTGCAACACGTACTGGGCCTGTTGTTTTCGCTCAATCGCAGCGCCCTGACCTTACTGGAAAGGCAGCGTGCGCTGCAAAACTTCAGTGACGAGTACCGCCATTACGCCAGCCTTGCCAATCGCCAGCATCCGCCAAGCACGCTGTTCGTGCGTTTCTGCGGCGAGCTGGCGATCGGTTTCAAACGCCTGCTGCTGCAAATCCTGCAGGGGCGTCAACCATCGATGCCGCACCTGGCCTGGTGCCTGTACATGGCCCAGCACTTCCTTGCCCAGCAGTTGCTGCGCCACTATCAGCTGTACCAGGAGCCACCCGCAGCGCTCTGGCGCGACAGCCACTTGCTGTATTGGATCGGCGAGCATCAGCAGTGTCTGGACGAGCCAGTGGCTGCGGCCTTCGAGCCGAAGCCGGCCAGCACCCTGCGCGGCCTCTACCAGCAGATGCTGCTATTGGCCCTGAGCAACCCCTTCCACCTCGATGAAGACGAATGCCTGACTCTTTTCAGCGCACTGGCGCCTCTGGCCGCGCTGGCCAGGTTGCAAGCCTGGGACGAGGAAGACGAAATCGAAGGTCCGGTAGTCGACCTCAGCGAATCACAGGCCTGCCTGAGTTTCGAACAACGTATCGAAGGCGAGGCCGCCAACCTGCGCCGCTTCGAACTGGGAGCTCTGCTGATCGCGCTGCATGAACCTGCGCCACTGCAAAGCACGCAGGAGCGTCAGTTGCTTGAACGAGTACGTCAGCACTGGCTGGGACGCCAGCAACGTCGCCATGAACGCGCCGAACTGGACGGACAATGCAGCCTGGTGGTGGGCCTGCCGGCCATTCATGCGCAACTGCTGGACAAGCTGCCGCAGCGCACCGAGGCGCAGATTCTCGACGCCAGTCCAGGCGGCGCGCGCCTGCTGTGCAACGCCAACGAGGGTGGGCAACTGCAGGTCGGGCAACTGGTTCTGCTGCTTACCAATGGCACACCGACTCTGGCATTGGTGCGCTGGCGTCATCTCAATAGCGAAGGCTTGCACCTCGGGCTGCGCTATCTGAAAGGCCTGCCACGGCCGGTCTGGCTGCGACGCGCACCCAATGCGCAGACTCATCCGGGTGTATTGCAGAGTACCCCGGCACCGGGAAACGGCTGGCACCACGGCCTGTGGCTGCCCAACGGCCAGTTCGCCTCCGGCGAGCACCTTTGGCTGCAACTGGTCAGCGTGCATAATCAGGCGATCCTCCCTCTCCCCGAAAGCAACCTGCAGACCTCATCGGTTACTCGTCATCCGCTGCGCCTGGCCTGATACGCGAAACTGCGACTCCAGTCACGCGGTCTGTTCGCCGAGTGCACAGTTTCGCCAGCAGGTGGCTGCTTATAATTCCCGGTACTAACGTCTCACCTAGCCTGGAATTTCACCATGTCCCAAGCGCAAGACAAGCTGATTGGCTCCGTGCCCTCGCGCATCGTCGACGCTGCTCACCTGCTGGTCACGCCCTACGAGGGGCGCGTAGCCGAATACAACGTCGCCACCTGGCTGCAACTGCCGGGGCTGGCCAACCTGCCGGTGTCGCTGCTGGTGAGTTATCGCGATGGAGACAAGCGTCGCGAGGTCAATGTCGACCACGGCAAGGTCAATGCCCATGGCAAGATCCTGCTCTCAGGGATCGCTCGCATGCCGGTGCGGCTGAAGATCGAAGACATGCAGGTGCGCCTGCGCTCGGCGGTGCCGGCGCAAAGCTTGGTAGTCGAGGAATTCTTCGTTCAAGCCGTCGAATTGGCCAACAGCGAGAGCCGCCAGGCCATGGCCTGAGACAGAAATGGAACATCAAACCCCGCGCATCGACGCGGGGTTTCGCTTTCAGCCTGAGGAAACTCCGGAGCTGGGCGCAACCTGCGGATTTGAGTCGCCAGCGTCTGGCTGCAGGTTTTCGGCAGCAACATGCTCGAGCAGCGACTCCGGCCAACGTGCGAAGTGTAGTCCTGTGATTCGATTGAGCCGCGTCAGCGCTTCCTGCGGATCGCGTCGATGAAGGTGGATTACCCTGGTTTTTACCGTCATTACTGCCTGCGTCCTCAGCGATCCCTGCCTTGCTGGCAGTTCGATAGCAACTGACCTTGCATTTGCTAGAAGCGTGCCAGCCCTTCTACAACGCATTCATTGCCGCCACGCCTTTGCTCAGAGCGCATCAGGCCTGGGCAACGCCTGAAAGTGACGTTTTCCGTCACCCTCCCTTACGCTTCCTCAGCCCTTCCCCGGCAACCAGTCCGCCAGACTGGCGCCGAACTGCTCCTCGCGCTCCGCTTGCATGCGCTCCATTCCCTCGCGCAATGCCGGATACCAGGGCTCGTCAAGCTGAGCGGGCAGTTGCGAGAGGCTAGGCAACGGCCAAGGGCTGCACTCGAGTAGTTGATGCAGGGAAAAATTATGCAGGTCACGGCATAGCACCCAACCTCCACCGCTGGCCTTGCATGCCAGGTGCTCGCGCTCGAGGAAGTCCATCACCTGGCTCCACTCGTCCTCGGGTAAACGCCAGCCAGCACGCTGCATATCGCCGTAATGCAGGACTTCGCCCTTCTGCTGACGCTTGAGCAACAGGCGCAGCACCACTAGCAGAATCAATCCCTTGGGGATGGGGTCGCGGCGCCAGTGCCGTGGTTGCGAGAGGCCGTACACCAGCTCGGCGCCCAGCAGCACGATCAACCAGGACAGATAGATCCACAGCAGAAACAGCGGCACCGTGGCGAAGGCGCCGTAGATCAGGTGGTAACCGGGAAACAGGCGCACGTATAGGCCGAACAGTGCCTTGGCCACTTCGAACAGTACGGCGCTGAACAAACCACCCAGCAACGCATGGCGCAAGGGTACCCGAGTATTCGGGACCGCCGCATAGAGCAAGGTAAAGGCTGCGATGCTCGATAGCAGCGGCGCGAAGGCAAGCAGGGTCTTGGCGCCCAAGACGGCATCCGGTCCGGAAATAAGCGACAGCGAGGCGATATAGGTGCTGACCGCAAAACCTGCCCCCAGTAGCAACGGCCCGAGGCTGAGGATCGCCCAGTACAGCAGAAAGCTGGACATACCGCGGCGCGGCTGACGCACCCGCCAGATCACGTTGAAGGTCTTTTCGATGGTCACCAGCATGAGGAAGGCGGTGACAGCCAGCAGCCCCACGCCGAACCAGGTCAACTGCCGCGCCTGAGTGGTGAACTCGCGCAGGTACTCCTGCACCGTCTCGCCAGTGGAGGGCACGAAGTTATTGAAGATGAAACCCTGGATGTCCTCGCCCACGTCCTTGAATGCCGGAATCGCCGAAAGCATGGCGAAGGTCACGGTCATCATCGGCACCACGGCGAACAAGGTGGTGTAGGTCAAGGCAGCCGCATTGCCTGCGCCACGGTTCTCCACGAAACGCTTGTAGAGACTCAGCCAGAACCCCAGCCAGTCCTTAAAACGAACCCGCATGCCCTCTCCTTAGCTCTCAAACCTTACAGACAGTGCGCCGCGTGAAAAGGTCGCAGCAAAGCGACCCAGCGGTTTGCGTGCATCCGCGCACCAGGCGGTTAGAATAGCCGCCACCTCAAGCCGGATGCGAGCCACCATGACCGACCTGACCCTCTACCACAACCCGCGCTGCTCGAAATCCCGCGGCGCTCTGGAGCTGCTGGAAGCCCGCGGCCTGCAACCGCAGGTAGTGCGCTATCTGGAAGCACCACCCAGCGCCGGCGAGCTCAAGAGTCTGCTCGGCAAGCTGGGCATCACCGCCCGCGAACTGCTGCGCAGCGGCGAAGACGAGTACAAGGCACTAGGCCTGAGCGATACCGGTTTGAGCGAGGCGCAGCTGATCGAGGCCATGGTCAGGCATCCCAAACTGATCGAGCGCCCGATTCTGATCGCTGGCGACAAGGCCGTGATCGGCCGCCCACCGGAAAAAGTGCTGGAGCTGCTGGCATGAGCGCGCCTTATATCCTCGTGCTCTACTACAGCCGCCATGGCGCCACCGCGCAGATGGCCAGGCAGATCGCCCGTGGTGTCGAGATGGCCGGCCTGGAAGCACGTCTGCGCACGGTGCCGGCGGTATCCAGCGAATGCGAGGCCGTTGCGCCGAGCGTGCCGGAGGACGGCGCCATGTATGCCACCCTGGACGACCTGAAGAACTGCTCGGGCCTGGCCCTGGGTAGCCCGACCCGTTTCGGCAACATGGCCGCACCACTCAAGTACTTCATCGATGGCACCAGCAACCTGTGGCTCACCGGCGAACTGGTTGGCAAACCAGCTGGCGTGTTCACCTCCACCGCCAGCCTGCATGGCGGCCAGGAGACCACCCTGCTGTCGATGATGCTGCCTCTGTTGCACCACGGCATGCTGGTCTGCGGCCTGCCCTACAGCGAATCGGCCCTGCTCGAAACCCGCGGCGGTGGCACGCCCTACGGCCCCAGCCACCATGCCGGCGGTGACGGCAAACGCGCGCTGGACGAGCATGAAACAGCTCTGTGCCGCGCACTGGGTCAACGCTTGGCGCAAACCGCCAGCAAACTGGAGCGCTGAACGTGGCCAGAGCGAAGAAACCCTTGCCCAGCCTCGAATGGCTGGAGCCACGGGTCAAACTCAGTCGAGCGCTGAGCCTGTTCAGTTTCATCGCCCTGCTGACCCTGCTGCTGGTGTGGAATCTGGGCTTCGCCGATCTGCATGGCGCGCGGGTCGGCGTGGTGCTGGCCATTCAGCTGCTGCCGCTGGCGCTGCTTGCCCCCGGGATGCTGATGGGCAACGCCCGCGCCCATGCCTGGGCCTGCTTCGTGGTCAATATCTACTTCATCCAGGGCGTACTGGCCGCCATCGATCCGGCGCGTGCACTGTTCGGCGCGCTGGAGGCGGTAATCAGCTTCGGCCTGTTCTGCACGGCGCTGCTGTATACGCGCTGGCGCTTCCAGTACGACCGCAAGTTGGCAGGGGAATAAGCAACAGCCTTAAGCCGCGCTATTCAGGGGGCTTAGTTGGTGCGCACGGCGCACCCTACAGGTTTCCGTCGTAGGGTGCGCCGCGCGCACCGAGGGCTGCTCGGACGCTGAATCGGGCATGTAGTGGGACGTGGAGACAGGCAGAGCGATGCACCGACCGACGTATGTTGGCTTGCGTCTTGCCGCTACCAGCCCAGCGTTTCCTTGAGAAAGGGAATGGTCAGCTTGCGCTGGGCTTGTAGCGAAGCCTGATCCAGGCGCTCCAGCAACTCGAACAGCGCGCTCATGCTGCGTTCGCCACGGGTGAGGATGAAGCGTCCGACCTCATCGCTCATCTGTAGGCCACGACGCGAGGCACGCAGCTGCAGGGCGCGTAGCTTGTCTTCATCGGACAGCTCATGCAGCTGGAAGACCAGCGAAAGGGTCAACCGCGACTTCAGATCAGGCAGTTGAATCGGCAACTCGCGCGGCGACATCGTACCGGCCAGCAACAGACGCCGGCCGCTGTCTCGCAGACGGTTGAACAGGTGGAACAAACCCTCTTCCCAATCGCTGCGGCCAGCCACTGCATCGAGATCATCGAGACAAACCAGCTCGCACAGCTCGAGGTTGTCGAGCAGTTCCGGGCCGTGTTGCACCACCTCGCCAAGCGGCAGGTACACCACCGCTTCGCCGCGCTGCTCGAAACGCAGACAGGCAGCCTGCAGCAAGTGGCTGCGCCCTGCGCCTTCAGCGCCCCACAGATAGATCAGGCTTTCCGTCCAGCCGGCATCGGCCTCGCACAGACGCTCGACATAGCCCAAAGCCGCGGCATTGGCGCCGGGGTAGTAGTTGGCGAAGGTGGCGTCGTCACGCAGACGCACCCCCAGTGGCAGCTGGATTGGTTTCATGCAGGGCTCGGCGGTTCGTCAGAACCGCTATTGGACTCTCCGTAAAGACCGGAAAGTTTATACAAATCATGAGCATGGCGCAGCAGAACCATGATCACCGCAGCAACCGGCAAGGCCAGCAGCACGCCGGTGAAGCCAAACAACTGGCCACCAGCGAGGATGGCGAAGATCACTGCGACCGGATGCAAACCGATGCGATCGCCCACCAGCATGGGCGTCAGGACCATACCTTCGAGCAGTTGGCCGATCATGAACACCACACCGATGCCGATCAGCGGATAGGGCTCAAGACCGAACTGGAACAACGCGGCAGTCAACGCCGCACCGATACCGACGATGAAGCCCATGTAGGGCACGATGCTCGCCAGGCCAGCCAGCACACCGATCAGCAACCCCAGCTCCAACCCCACCAGCATCAGGCCAGAGGCGTAGATGATGCTTAGCGCCAGCATTACCATCAACTGGCCACGCAGGAAGGCACCGAGCACCTCGTGGCATTCACCAGTCAGCTTGACTATCAACCCTTCGCGCTGGCGCGGCAGCAGGCGACGCAGGCGCTCGACGAGCACATCCCAGTCGCGCATCAGGTAGAAGCTCACCACCGGAATCAGCAGCAGGTTGCCCAGCCAGGCCAGCAGCGCCAGGCCCGAAGACGTGGCCTGAGCCAACACCATCTTGAGCACATCGGTGGTCTTGCCGATGTTATCGGTGAAGACCTGCTTGAGCTGGTCGATCTGCAGCAGGTCATCCTGCAAACCCAGATGTGATTGCGACCAGGGCAACGCCGTGCCCTGCAGCCAGTCGAGCATTTCCGGCGCCAGCTGGTACAGACGCACCAGCTGTCGCCCCAGCATGGGCACCAGCACCAGCAACAGGATCAGCAGCACCAGCGCGAACAGCGTGAACACCACCACTACGCCGCCGGTGCGCGACAGGCGGTGCCGCTCGAGGCGGTCGACCAGCGGGTCGCCCAGATAGGCCAGCAGGATACCGATCAGGAACGGGGAGAGAATCGGGTGCAACAGGTACAGCAGCCAGCCGAGCAGGAACAGCCCTGCCATCCATAGCCAACGGGTGGAATCGGTCATGCTCGCGTCCTCGATGCGAAACGGCGCCAGGAAGCCGCCGCGGAACTGGGCTGTGGTCTACCCGACAGGAATTCTACCAACGAAAGCGCAACTGATCGGTGCGCGGTTTCACCTGCGGGGCCTCGGCGGTACCGGCCTCCGGGTTCCCTACCGGCTCAGCGGCATCGAGCGGCGCGCTGACTTCCTGTAACTGCCCCAGTGCCAGTTGCGCACGCAATTGCTCCGGGCTGGCACTGACCTGATAGACCAGGCGCTGGCCGTCGATCTCCTGCAAACGCGCGGCGAAGGGTTCGAGCAAGCGCTCCAGCGCCGCGAAACGCCCCAGATCAGCACCTTCGATCACCAGCGTCAGGCTTTGCGCCGCACCAGGCTTGACCAGAAAACGCGGAGCCAGGCGCTCGGCCACCGCCAGCAGCACGGCGTCGGCCAGCGCAGCCTGATCGGCGCCTTCGGCCTTGCCCTGTTCACGCTCGTCGCCCAACCACAGGCGCCAGGTAGCCTGCCAACTGCCACCGCTTTCGGTCGCCTGCACGGCCAGCAAGGCATCGGCGCCATAGCGCTCGGAGGCCTCGCGCAGTGCCTGCGGATCGTTGGCCAGCAAGGCATCGGCATTGCCCAGCGCCTGCTCGCTCAGGTCCGCCAGCGGCAGACGCAGCGGCAGACCACGATGCTGAGCAGCATCGCGTAGCAACGCCGATGCACTCTGGCTTTCGCCAACCAGTTGGCTGCCTTCCGGCGATTCGTTGAGCCACCAGGTGAGAATGGCCGGACGGTTGGCGCCCCACAGGGCCAGGCCTGCCTGGCGCAGTTGGTGATCGGTGCTGGCTGGATCGAACTCGACCAACAGCGCGTCACCTTCATAGCCGTACTGACTGACGATCTGTTGCGGGTCCTTGCGCAGACCTTCCAGCCCAGCGCTCTGCAGCGCCTTGGCATCACCGGTCAAACGCAGCACCAGAGTCTGCAGGGCCTTCTGCATGGCCGCGTCACGGCTTTCCGGCTGCTGATCCGCCACGGGTTCACGCACCTGATAAAGACCGGTAACCGGCGCGGCCAATGCCGGCAGGCTCAGGAGCGACAGACAGAAGAACAGCAGACGGATGGGCAAACGCATTGGGGCGGACTCTCGCAAGGGATGGCTGCACGGAGGGCGGCCAGAAAGGCCTATACCTTAAACAGCCGCTCAAGCCCCGGCAACCAGAGCCCGCGCCTGCGACGAAGCGCATGCACGCGAGTGGCCGCTACCGGTCAAGCCTGATAAAATCGCGCGCCTTCGCCAGCCGGTACGCGCGCCGGGCTCCTTCGGATGAGCCTGCGCCACGTCGGCGCCTACACGAACTCCCCATCCAAAGGCCCGGATCTATGAGCAAGCAACCCTCCATCAGCTACAAGGACGCAGGCGTCGACATCGATGCCGGTGAAGCCCTGGTCGAGCGCATCAAGGGCGTGGCCAAGCGCACTGCGCGTCCGGAAGTCATGGGTGGCCTGGGCGGCTTCGGCGCCCTGTGCGAGATCCCGGCCGGCTACAAGCAACCCGTCCTGGTGTCCGGTACCGATGGCGTCGGCACCAAGCTGCGCCTGGCGCTGAACCTGAACAAGCACGACAGCATCGGCCAGGACCTGGTCGCCATGTGCGTCAACGACCTGGTGGTCTGCGGCGCCGAGCCGCTGTTCTTCCTCGACTACTACGCCACCGGCAAGCTCAACGTCGATGTGGCCGCCACCGTGGTCACCGGCATCGGTGCAGGCTGCGAACTGGCTGGCTGCTCTCTGGTCGGTGGTGAAACTGCTGAGATGCCGGGCATGTACGAAGGCGAGGACTACGACTTGGCCGGCTTCTGCGTTGGCGTGGTGGAAAAGAGCGAAATCATCGACGGTTCCAAGGTGGTCACTGGCGACGCCCTGATTGCACTGCCCTCCTCCGGCCCGCACTCCAACGGGTACTCGTTGATCCGCAAGATCATCGAAGTCTCCGGCGCCGACATCGAGCAGGTGCAACTGGATGGCAAGGCCCTGGCTGACCTGCTGATGGCGCCGACCCGCATCTACGTCAAGCCGCTGCTGAAGCTGATCAAGGACACCGGCGCGGTCAAGGCCATGGCCCACATCACCGGCGGCGGCCTGCTGGACAACATTCCGCGCGTGCTGCCGCAAGGCGCCCAGGCGGTGATCGACGTCGCCAGCTGGAATCGCCCGGCCGTGTTCGACTGGCTGCAGGAAAAGGGCAACGTCGACGAGCACGAAATGCACCGCGTCCTGAACTGCGGCGTCGGCATGGTCATCTGCGTCGCTCAGGATCAGGTCGAAACCGCCCTGGCCAGCCTGCGCGCCAGCGGCGAGCAACCCTGGGTCATCGGCCAGATCACCGAAGCGGCAGAAGGTGCAGCCCAGGTTCAATTGAACAACCTGAAAGCCCACTGATGCCCTGCAATGTCGTCGTTCTGATCTCAGGGTCAGGCAGCAATCTGCAAGCGCTGATCGACAGCGTTGCCCACGACGGCAATCCGGCCCGCATCGCCGCGGTTATCTGCAACCGCGCCGGTGCCTACGGCCTGGAGCGGGCGAAACAGGCCGCAATCGCCACCGAACTGCTTGACCACAAGCAGTTCGACGGCCGCGAAGCCTTCGATGCTGCCCTGATCCAGGCCATCGACGCCCACCAGCCTGATCTGGTGGTCCTGGCAGGCTTCATGCGCATCCTCACGCCGGGCTTCGTGCAGCATTACTCAGGCCGCCTGCTGAATATCCATCCGTCACTGCTACCCAAGCACAAAGGGCTGCACACCCATCAGCGCGCCCTGGAGGCCGGCGATACCGAGCACGGCTGCAGCGTGCACTTCGTGACAGAGGAACTCGATGGTGGCCCTCTGGTCGTACAAGCTGTGCTGCCAGTCATGGCAGACGACACGGCCGAAAGCCTTGCGCGCCGCGTGCATCAGCAGGAACACCAGATCTATCCTCTGGCTGTACGCTGGTTTGCCGAAGGCCGCTTGCGTCTTGGCGCTCAAGGCGCAATGCTGGATGGCCAGCCGCTGCCCGCCAGCGGCCATCTGATTCGAACCTAGGAGACTCTATGCGTCGTGCCCTGCTGTTCGCCCTGACACTGCTCAGCCTGCCCGCCCTTGCCGAGGATCTGCAGCCCTTCTCCGCCAGCTACACTGCGGACTGGAAGCAGCTACCGGTCAGTGGCAGCGCCGAGCGTAGCCTCAAGCGCGAAGATGACGGCCGCTGGACCCTCAACTTCGAAGCGTCGATGCTGGTCGCCGGCCTCACCGAAGAAAGCACCTTCCGGGTCGACAACCAGACCCTGATGCCATTGACCTACCGCCTCAATCGCAGCGGCCTGGGCAAAGGCAAGAAAGTCGAGCAGGACTTCGACTGGGAACAGAAGCAAGTGATCGGCACCGACCGTGGTGACGCCGTGCGCTTCCCGCTCAATCGCGGCCTGCTGGACAAGTCCACCTACCAGATCGCCCTGCAACAGGACGTCGCGGCCGGCAAGAAGAGCGTGAGCTATCAGGTGGTCGACGGTGACGAGATCGAAACCTACGACTTCCGTGTGCTGGGCGAAGAAGTGGTACGCACCAAGGCGGGCCTGATCGACGCGATCAAGGTCGAGCGCGTGCGGGACCCCACGCAGAGCACCCGCAAGACCGTGTTGTGGTTCGCCAAGGACTGGGGCCACCTGCTGGTTCGCCTGCATCAGGTGGAGACCGACGGCAAGGAATACCAGATCATGCTCAAGGAAGGCACCGTCTCCGGCAAGTCGGTGGAAGGTCGTCGCGACTGATTGGCAAGCGCACAAAAAACCGGGCTAATGCCCGGTTTTTTTATGGTTTTCCGCATTCTCGCGAAGAGGATACGCTTGACACCGGACTGGCAAGTTTGTGTTAGCTGTCGATGACTTGGCACTCTCCATTAGCACGCCGCTTGGCCTGATGGGTTTCGCCCCTTACGGGCGAGTCACTTTCTCTTGCTTGCCCAAGAGAAAGTAACCAAAGAGAAGGGCACCTTTCTTGGGCAAGCAAAGAAACGCAGCGAAGCGCAGTAACAGCCGCAGGCTGGCCCGTAGGGTGAGCGCAGCGAATCAAGGTGTGGCGCCCGTAAGGGGCGCAACCCAAACGCTCAGTGGACTCGGTAATGGATAGTGCTGAGCCCGTGAGCAATACGCACACAAACTTGCCAGTCCGGTGTCAACCCGCACTTTCCACAAACTATGCGAAGAACCTTTTTTATTGCCTGTTCCGGGCGCTGGCTGGCAGCACCCGGTAATAGCTCAATCCTGACTCACCGCACCGATCTTGTGGATCGACAGGTCGGCGCCGTTGTATTCCTCTTCCTGACTCAGGCGAATGCCCAGCGACGCCTTGAGCAGGCCGTACACCGCAAAGCCACCGACCAGCGCGACCACCACGCCTAGCGCAGTGCCGATCACCTGGCTGGCCAGGCTGACGCCTCCCAGGCCACCGAATGCTTCGAGGCCGAAGATGCCGCAAGCGATGCCGCCCCAGATGCCGCACAGGCCATGCAGCGGCCAGACGCCGAGCACGTCATCGATCTTCCACTTCACCTGAGTCGCGGTGAATGCCCAGACAAACAGAGCACCGGCAATCGCGCCAGTGACCAGCGCGCCAATCGGATGCATCAGGTCCGAGCCGGCGCAGATCGCTACCAGACCGGCGAGCGGGCCGTTGTGCAGGAAGCCTGGGTCATTGCGCCCTACCAGCAGCGCGGCGACGGTACCACCGACCATGGCCATCAGCGAGTTGACCGCCACCAGGCCACTGACGCCTTCGAGCGTCTGCGCACTCATCACGTTGAAGCCGAACCAGCCGATGATCAGGATCCACGAGCCCAGCGCCAGGAATGGAATGTTCGACGGCGCCATGGCCACCAGCTTGCCGTCGCGATAACGACCATTGCGGCGGCCAAGCAGCAGCACCGCGCCGAAGGCCAACCAGCCGCCCATGGCATGCACCACCACCGAACCGGCGAAGTCATGGAAGCCAGCACCGAAGCGCGCCTCGAGCCAGGCCTGGAAACCGTAGTTGCCATTCCAGATCATGCCTTCGAAGAAGGGATAGACGAACGCCACGATCAACGCCGTGGCGCATAGCTGCGGGCCGAACCTGGCGCGCTCGGCGATACCACCGGAGATGATTGCCGGAATCGCCGCCGCGAAGGTCAGCAGGAAGAAGAACTTCACCAGACCGTACCCGTGGTTCTCCGTCAGCACCGCCGCCGGCTCGAAGAAGTTGATGCCGTAGGCGATCCAGTAGCCAATGAAGAAATACGCCAGGGCGGAGATGGCGAAATCCGAGAGAATCTTCGATAGCGCGTTGACCTGGTTTTTCTGCCGCACCGTTCCCACTTCAAGGAAGGCAAACCCGGCATGCATGGCCAGGACCATGATTGCACCCAGCAGGATGAACAGGGTATTGGAGCCGTGGATCAGCGTGGCCACGGCGCTGTTGATGTTTTCCATCGAGAAAGAAAACTCCGGAGGCAGAAGAAAAAGCACCAAACAAAGGCACAAAACCGAAAATGCGCACCACAATGCAGCCAACACATGCAGCGCGCCCTCGAAAAGTGCTGTCTGACGGCCCCAAAATAGCGCCACCGAAGACTGACTGATCGATGCTTATTTCTTGTTAATCAAATGGTTATGCGCGAAATTGACCATCCTGAGCCGCATCGAGAAGGCCCCATCACAGGGCATTTCGCGACCTTCGCGCACCAGCAAAATGCAATCGCTATACCAAACACCAAACCGGTCACTTCACGACTATTCTTGCGGAACCCTCACGCTGCAGAGCACTCGTAAACAGTACATCCCCAACGCAGAGGACTGCTCACCATGCCACGCAAAGCCGCTACTCCAAGCACCAAGGACGCCCTGCTGGATGAATTCCAGGCTCTGGTCAGCGACACCGAGAAGCTCCTGCAACATTCCGCCAGCCTCGCTGGTGAACAGGCCGAAGCGCTGCGCGATGACATTCGCAGCAGTCTTGACCGTGCCCGTGACACCTTGCACAAAGCCGAGTCCGGCCTGCGCGAACAGGGCAAGATCGCCGTCGACGCCACTGAGGATTACGTGCACAAGCACCCGTGGCAGGCGCTCGGCCTGTCGGCCGCTATCGGCCTGGTGCTCGGCCTGCTGATCAGCCGCCGTTGACTGCGCCCATGTCCAACGGCCCATCGCCAGGGCGCCTGGGTGCAGCCCTGTTGGGCCTGCTCCAGGGCCACGTGGCGCTGCTCGCCCATGAACTCGAAGACCAACGCAACCAGGCACTGCGCGCTCTGCTCCTTGGCGGTCTGTGCCTGGCCTTCGCCCTGCTCCTGCTGATAGGTCTGTCCGCTCTGCTGCTGATCGTCTACTGGGATACGCACCGCCTGGCAGTCGCCACCGGCCTGTGCCTGTTCTACGGTTTTGGCCTGCTCGTTTGCGGCGCCTGGCTGCTGACCAGTCTGCGCAACGCCGAGCCGCCGTTCAGCGCCAGCCTTGAAGAACTGCAACGTGACCGCGAGCAACTGCTGCCATGACGCCGACCCTACCTCCAGGCGCCTCGCGCCGTGAACTTCGTAAAGCCGTGCTGCGCATGCGTCTGGAGATGCACCGCCAGGAACTGCGTCATGAAATGCTGCAGATCAGCCAACCACTCAAACAGGTACGCGAGTACGGACAGCGCCTGCGCCAGGGCAATGCACCCTTTTTGCTCACTGGCGGCGCACTGGCACTGGCCGGGTTGCTCGGAGGCAAACGCGGTTGGCGTCGCTGGTTACGCCTGGCATTGATCATTGCACCGCTACTTCGGCGCCGGCAAAGCGGCATCGACTGAAGCGGAAGCTGGTCTAGACCTGGGCTGGCCGCGATCTTGCTTGGTTGAGCAACCCAGCCGCCACCAGGCGGCTCAACCGCTCAGCGCTAAGGACACCCCAGGTGATCGACGGACTGCCTTTTGCCGTCTTCCAACCCTTCATCGACACCGCCACCGGCCGTATCGCCGGCGTCGAAGCGCTGGCTCGGCTGCGCGATGCCAACGGCCAGGCACACTCGGCCGGGCCGCTTTTCGCTGATCCGAAAACCCCACCCGCCGCTCTGCGCCGCCTTGACCGGCAAGTGCGCGAAGATGCCCTGCAGCGCTTCCACCAAGCCCCCGCGGACTGGTTCCTGAGCCTGAACATTTCACCACGCTGGATCAGCCGCCTGCGCCCGGCGCAGCCACTGCCCAGCCTGATTCAACTGCAGCGCAGCGGTATCGACCCAGCACGCATCGTCTTCGAGATCACCGAACTGGGCGGTGCCAGCCAGCGCTTACCCGACGTGGTAGCGCGCTACCGTGAGGCCGGAGCACGCATCGCCATTGACGATTTCGGCGCTGGCTATTCGCAGCTCGACCGCGTGCTGGCACTGCAGCCGGACATCCTCAAGCTGGACATGCGCCTGTTCCAGGAGGCCGCTCGCGGCGGCCCTAGCGGCGAAGTGGTCAAGGCCCTGGCACAGATGGCCGAAAAGACCGGTTGCTGGATCATCGCCGAAGGGGTGGAAACCGAAGCCGAGCTGAACTTCGCCCTCGAGTGCGGCGCCCGTTACGTCCAGGGGTTCCTGTTCGCCAGGCCGGAGGAGGAACTGTTCGCCAGCGACGCCTTCGTCGGCCGTTTCGCGCGCCTGCGTGACAGCTACGTACAACAGAAACTCGCCGAGCGCGCGCGCCTGGTCAGCCTGCGCCAGCAACTGGCCGAATTGATGTCCGAACTCAGGTTCTGGGCCGAAAGTGGCGCCCCGGCAACGAGTCTGAACGCGCCGGACAACTATCCCTGGCTGCTGCGCATCTATCAGTGCGACCGCCACGGCACCCAACTCACACCCAACCTGCAGTGGCGCCAGAACATCTGGCAGGCCGATGACCGCTACCTCGGGCATAACTGGTCATGGCGCCCCTACTTCTATCAACTGCTGGCCGAAGGCTGGGAAGAGCGACGCCTGACGCTCTCCACCACCTACCGCGATGCCACCACCAACCAGTATTGCCTGACGGCAGGCCAGTTCATCGACAATGGTCGTCGCCTGCTGCTGGTGGACATCGACGCCGCCGGTTTCTGAGGAGGCAGCTAGGCTTAAGCAACAGGTTGTCGGACTTCTCTCGGCACAGTCGAACCAGGCGTTTCTCGAATACATCCCTGCCCACAGAAGCCTCGCGCCGAACGGCTGAATGATCTGCCCCAGTCTCCGAGGCTGCGCTTATGCCCTGGCTAGCCCTTCGCCTGCTCACCCCGCTGCTGCTCAGCGCCAGCGTACTGGCCGCCGTGTCCCCGACCTATCACGGCGACATCGCTCCGCTTCTGGCCAACCGCTGTCTGGTCTGCCACAGCGGCGCGCAGGCCCCATTGGGCCTGCGCCTGGACAGCCTGGACAATCTGTTGCGCGGCAGCCAGCGCGGGCCGGTGGTCCACGCTGGCGATGCCGCCGGCAGTGAGCTGCTGCGCCGCCTGACAGGCAGCAGCCAACCGCGCATGCCGCTGAGCGGCCCGCCCTTCCTCGATGCCGCCGAGATCACCATGGTCGAACACTGGATAAACGCCGGCCTGTCAGCAGGCAGCGAAATCGCCACCCGGCCTGCCGTCACCCTGCCAACGCCTGACGAGGCGATCGACTACCGCCACGTCGAAGCCATCCTGCTACGCCGCTGCGCTACCTGCCATTCCGCCAGCGGCCTGATGGGTCCGGCTCCCGAGGGTTATCTGCTGTCGAGTTACGCAGCAACCCTGGCCAGCAACGAGCGCGCCCGCGTGGTGCCCGGTAACCCCGCAGCCAGCGAGCTGGTGCGGCGCATTCGTGGCCTGGCGCGACCGCGCATGCCGTACGACGGCCCGCCCTATCTAACGGATGCGGAAATCGACCTGATCGTGGCCTGGATCGAGCAAGGCGCACGCAATGCTGCCGGACAACCGGCGCCCGTGCCGGTGGGCACCAGGGTGCGTCTGCATGGCCGCCTGGATGATGCCGGCAAGCTGGACGGGCTGGCGCTGCTGATCGATGCCCGCACGCGCCTCGACGATGCACCACGCCCCGGCGCCTACGTGCAGGTGCGCGGCCGCCTCGATGCTGGCGGCCGCGTGCAAGTAGAACGTCTACGCCTGCGCTAGCTGCTCGGCAGGCGCCTCATGCGGACGATAGGCGGTGTGCACCACCTTGCTGTCGACATGATTGATGGTGGACAAGATCTGCGCGGCATCGGTCTGCGACGGCGCCATGGTCCAGCGGTCCAGCGCGTCGTTGCCGATGCGCAGCATGCCGGTATGACTGAGGTCGTTGAGGTCCACCACCGGATCGACGTCATAGAAACCCAGGGCGCGGCGCAGTTGCTCGATATCGGCGCGCACGCCGGTGAGGAACTGCCAGCCCGGACCGATATGGTGGCGCTCGACGTACTCGCGCAGACGCTCGGGGCTGTCCAGCTCCGGTTGCAGCGTCAGCGAATACAGGTGCACATCGCGTCCGGCACGTTCACCGAGCATCTCCTGCACCAGGCGCAGGTTGGCGGTGGTGGCCGGGCAACTGTTGCTGCACTGGGCGTACATCATGTTGATCGCCACCACCTTGCCGCGCACCAGGTCGTCGTAGAAGCGCACTTCACGCCCCTCGTGGGTCAGCAGCGGGACATTGGGAAAGCGCGTACCGCCCACCCCGACCAGCGGCGCGGCTGGCTGCTGCAGGCTACTGCCCGAGTGCCAGGCGGCCCAACCGAACGCGGCAACGCCAAGCCCTGCCAGCACCTTTCTTCGCGTATTCATGGCAAACCTCCTGCTGGCTCAGACGATGTCAAAACGCAGCATCATGGCGTGGTCTTCGTGGATCAGGTTGTGGCAGTGCATCACGTACTTGCCCTTGTAATCGCGAAAACGCATCAGCACGCGCAGAACCGTACGGTCGGAAATGTTGAACACATCCTTGCGGCCGCGCTCATGCACCGGGATGACCACGTTGCGGCCATCGGTGGTCTTGCTCAGCAGACGGCCCTCCTCGAAATGGATATGTACAGGGTGATCCCAGCCGTCATCGACGCTGTACAACTCCCAGATCTCCATGGCTCCCATGGGCACCAAAGCGCGCGGAACATTGAGATTGATGAACTGACCATTGATCGCCCACATGTTCTGTCGGCGCTCGAAGAGGAACCTGCGCACCGGCAGTGCCGCCAGCTGGGCGGTCGTCGGCAACGGCGGCAGCGGCCGCAGGGTGCTGGGCACCCGGCTCAGGTCCTGCTCCGGCGGCTCGCGGTCGACCACTATCTTCAACACCCATTCGCCGGGCGCAACCACCTGATAAGGCCGACGAGTGTCTTCCGGGCGGTGGGTCAGGCGGTTGGCCAGGTACAGCTCAGTGCCCACCGGGTAGCGCGAGAAATCCACCACGATATCGGCTCGTTCGGCCACGCCCAGGCGCACGTTGGTCTGGTTGAGCAGTGGTTTTTCCAGCAGGTTGCCGTCGTTGGCGATGTAGGTGAAAGGCTGGATGACGTTGTTCGGCCGCACCAGGTAGAACTGGTAAAAGCGGCTCGGCCCACCGTTGAGCAGGCGCAGCCGGTACTTGCGCCGTGCTACCCGCAGCACTGGCTGGATCTTGCCATTGACTATGGTCTTGTCACCGAGGATGCCCTCGGGGCTGACCTGGTCGTAGTAAAGAATACCGTTGGGGTCGAAACGCCGATCGCAGAAGCTCAGCGGGTAGTCGTAGGGGTGGCTGGGCAGACGCAAGGCTGCAGGGTTCGGGTCCTTCTCGTTGCCCGAGTCGAGATGATCGAACAGCAGGAAGAAGCCCATCAGCCCGCGAACGATGTTAGGCGCGGTGAAGTCCAGGGTATGGTCATGGTAGAACAGCGTGCCGAGAGCCTCTCGGTAATCGCCGATGCCGTTCTGCAGCTCGTCGTAGCCGGCGTAGATGTTGGAGTAAAGGTGGTCCTTGAAACCACCCGGCGCAGTTAGATTGGGCCCGGCCTTGGTGGCGCTGTAGTAGTCGCCGGCAAAGCCGTCACTTTCCGAACCGACGTGGGCATTGTGCAGATGGGTGCTGATCTCCGGCGTACCAAAGCCAGTGTGACTGGCCGGCAAGTCATTGTAGATGCGGCAGATCATCGGATGGCCGTAATGCGAGTGCACCACCGGGCTGAGCACGGACAGATCCGCAACGGCGGCCTGGAAGGTCCATACCGGTTGTGGCGGATAGGCCGGATTGAACACCCAACCCTCGCGCTGCGCAGCATGCAACTCGTAGTGCTCTGCCTGCGGGCCGAACTCGGCCCAGCGCTGATGCGCCGGCCGCCCAGCCTCGCCGGCAGCGGTGTTGGCAAGCTCGGTAGGCGGCGGATTGAGCGTGCTGCTGTAAAGCAGCGCCGGCTCATTGGGCAGAAACTCCTGCCAGGCAATGGTCGGCGGGCTAGGCGGCACCACCGCCTCGCTGCGACTGGGCGCCAGGATCAGCGGCGTAGCGGCCAGCGCCGCACTACCTTGAAGAAAACTGCGCCGTGATAACTGCCCTGGCGGCGCCAGCTCACCATCAACAGGACACGCAAGGCTTTGTCCCTCGACCGGGCCCGAGCTGGGCAATATAGGTTTCATACTGCATCTCCCCGACGCACGGCTGTCGCTCCGGTGTACAGGCTTCATCTCGCACACGGGCGATATACGCACGTCGTCTGTAAACGGTCGACTCGACTGAGGCCTCCTGGCAGAAACAACTACCAACGACCAAATGGCCCACAGGGCCAGCACGCCAGAGCGAGTCGACTCGGCTCCAGCAAGGTCGGTGCATGGGAAACAGGCAGATGAACAATAAAGGCGAGGCAACTGCGCCTCGCTGATGCGGGGTGCATGGTCCGGCACAACGGCAAGCTGTCCATGACGTTCTCCCTAGCAACCTCTACTACCGGTACGCGGCGCCCTCTCCTTCACCGCACACCGTCAAATAACAAACGCTCACAACTGTTACTTAAACCCCTCCACAGCAATTAGTCAAATACCCGTCACAACACGCAAATCACCTCAATATAAGCAATAAATATATGCCTATAAAGCCAATAAATTGACGATTGAATAATTATTACCTCCTCTCGAGCTCTCCGAATGCAGAATCCACCCAGGCGTCATGCCAACACGACGGCACCTCATCCCTACCTCGGGTTGCGCAGCGCTGCGCGAACGCCGAAGCTAGGAAGCCTGGATCAACTTGGCGAGGATCAGCCTTGGATTGGCACACCCTGCTCACCCGCGAACGTCTCGGTAAACCTGCTCCCAGCTCTGCAGAGCTGGGACGCAGTCCCTTCCACAAGGATCATGACCGCATCATCTTCTCGGGTGCGTTCCGCCGCCTCGGGCGCAAGACTCAGGTGCATCCTGTTTCGAGTAACGACCATATCCACACCCGCCTGACCCACTCGCTGGAGGTCAGCTGCGTTGGCCGTTCGCTGGCCATGCGCGTCGGTGAGATGTTGCGTGAGGATCTGCCTCACTGGTGCGCGCCGAGCGACCTGGGCATGGTGGTGCAGTCCGCTTGCCTGGCCCACGACATCGGCAATCCTCCGTTTGGTCATTCTGGCGAAGACGCCATTCGCCACTGGTTTCAGCAGGCCGCCGGGCGCGGCTGGCTGGATGCGATGAGCGATGCCGAACGCGGCGACTTTCTCAATTTCGAAGGCAATGCCCAGGGCTTTCGTGTGCTCACCCAGCTGGAATATCACCAGTTCGACGGCGGTACACGGCTGACCTACGCCACCCTCGGCACCTACCTCAAATACCCCTGGACGGCCCGCCACGCGGACGCACAAGGCTACAAGAAGCACAAATTCGGCTGCTACCAGAGCGAGCTGCCGCTGCTCGAACAGATCGCCGCCAAGCTCGAACTGCCGCAACTGGAAACGCAGCGCTGGGCGCGTCACCCACTGGTCTATCTGATGGAGGCGGCGGACGACATCTGCTACGGCCTGATCGACCTGGAGGATGGCGTGGAGATGGAGCTGCTCGACTACACCGAAGTCGAGGCACTGCTACTCGATCTGGTAGGCGATGACCTGCCGGAAACCTATCGCCAACTCGGCCCCAGAGACTCGCGCCGGCGCAAGCTGGCGATCCTGCGCGGCAAGGCCATCGAACACCTGACCAACGCGGCCGCCAGCGCTTTCGTCGAGCAGCAGCATTCCCTCCTTGGCGGCGGCCTGCAGGGCGATCTGGTCGAACACATGCATGGTGCCGCCAAGCGCTGCGTGCAGAGCGCAAAGTCATTGGCGCGCGAGAAGATCTTCCACGACAAGCGCAAGACGTTGCATGAGATCGGCGCCTACACCACGCTGGAGATCCTCCTCAACGCCTTCTGCGGTGCCGCACTGGAGCAGCACAGCGGACGTGCGCTGTCGTTCAAGCACCGGCGCATCCTCGACCTGCTCAGCTACTACGCGCCTGAACCGGGTTGGCCCCTGTATCGCTCGTTCATGCGAGTGATCGACTTCATCGCCGGCATGACGGACAGCTACGCTACGGAGATGGCGAGGGAGATGACGGGCCGTTCGAGCCCGACCTGACGAAAAGAGCGCATGAAGAACCTGATTCGCAACAGTTTCACCTGGCATGCCGGTCCGCCGGCCTGGGGCCCGGCCGTGGTCGCCGTACTGGGCTGCGCCTTGCCGCTGGTACTGGGCCTGTTCACCGCTCACAGTGGTTTTCTCTGGGCTTCGGCTGGCGCCTTTCAGGCCGCCCAGGCAAATCCACTGCACCGTTTCGGCATGCTGCGCATGCTACTGCTCACCGGCCTGGGTGCTTGCAGCGCCGGCCTGGGCTTCTGGGCCGCCAGCCACCCGCTTATCAGCCTGGGCATTTTCGCTGCTTTCGGCCTGCTGCTGGCCTGGCTACAACGTTTCGGCAGCGAAGCCGGCAAGCTGGGTATCGGTCTGTGCATCTGCCTGTGCCTCGGCCAGGGACAATTCGGCATTGGGAATCTGCACAACCCTTATGCAGTGGCCATGCTGTTCGTTCTCGGTGGGCTCTGGGTCATGCTGCTGGCCTTCGGGCTACGTGGCCTGCATGGCCTGCGCATGTGGCCGTACATGCCGCGCTTCCTGGCCATCCTCAAGGTACTCAAGCGTCACGCGCAGCGCCTGCCTCGTCAGCAATGGCGCCTGCATGCCCTGGCCTGCATGCTGGCTTTTGCCGCGTCAGGGCTGATCGTCAATCTGGCCGGTTTGTCACGTGGTTACTGGCTGACGCTGACAGTCATCACCACGTTACAGCTGGAATTCCAGGGCAGCCTGGTGCGAGCGCTGCAGGCGAGCCTGGCCAGCCTCGCTGCCGCCGGCTTGCTGATCGTCTTCGGCCACAGCATGCAAAGCCCACCCACGATGGTCATGACCTTACTGGTGCTGGTGATTCTCAGCCGTGCGCTGCAGGCCAATCACTACGGCTTGTTCGTGCTGCAGACCAGCCTGTGCTTCGTGCTCCTGGCCGAGAGCCTTGCACAGGACTGGCACCTGGCGGAGGTACGCCTGCTCAACGCACTGATCGGCGTGGCCTTGACCCTGACCGTAGCTCTTCTGGTACATGGCCTGCGCCTGCAACTGAACAAACCGAGCAAGGCCGAGGACAGTTCTCAGCAGCCTTTATAGCGTTTAGGCAGATTCGTCCACTCTTCACTATGCTGTTCAAGCCTGCAGCGCCCGCAAGGAGTGAAGTGCGATGCCCAATACCGCTGTTCCCAGAGAACGCCGTCTCCCTCTGCACGTTCATATCAGTGTCTTGTTCACACTTCTGCTGCTGTTCACCGGTGTCGTGCTGGGGTTGTTCAATTACCAGCAGACCAGTAGGCTGATCTTCTCCAGCAGTTCGACACTCTTCGAGCGCATCCAGCACGATGTCCAGAGAGATCTGGACAGTACCTACCGCCCCATACGCCACCTGCTCAGCCTGCTGGCGCTACACCCGGCCACCGAGGCCGACACGCTCGATGAGCGTCTGGAAATGCTGCCGCTGTTCGTCCAGGCCCTGCGCGACAACCCCAAACTGGCCTCGATCTATCTCGGCTATGAGGATGGCGACTTCTTCATGGTCAGACCGCTGCGCAGCGACATGCTCAAGCAGCGCTTCAACGCACCGGACAAAGCGGCCTATCAGGTCTGGGCCATCGACCGGGGCAGCGCCGGGACCGACAGCGATTACCTGTTCTATGACGGCTCACTGAACCAGCTCAGCCGCCGGCAGAAACTCAGCGAGCCTTACGATCCCAGGCAGCGCGACTGGTTCAAGCGCGCCCGCGGCGATGGCGGACAGATCACCACCGCGCCCTATCTGTTCTTCTCCACCCAGGAAATCGGCACCACGTTGGCCAGACGCAGCGGCCTGACCACCGTGATCGGCGCCGACCTGACGCTCGATGATCTCTCCGCCACCTTGGCCAACCACCGCGTCACCCCCAACAGCCAGGTGGTGCTCGCCGACAACGACGGCAACGCCGTGGCCTACCCCGAGAGCAGCCGCCTGCTCAAGGAGGTCGACGGCAAGGTATCGCTGGTCAAGGTCCGCGAACTCAATCCGGCCCTGGGTGAACTGCTGGCCGGTCAGTTGAACGAACGGGACGAGGGCATCGTCGAACTGGCCAAAAAGCGTTGGGCCATGGCTCACCGGCACATTCAGGAGGGTGGCCCACAGGGGTTGCATCTGGCCCTGCTGGTTCCCGAGCAAGAGCTGCTGGCCGAGGCTTATCGCATCCGCTGGCAGGGCGCGCTGATCACGCTCACCACCCTGCTGCTGTGCCTGCCGCTGGGCTGGCTGACTTCACGCCTGGTGGTCAAACCGCTGCGCAGCCTGGTGCAGGAGGCGCAGGCCATTCGCCGTTTCGACTTCGCCCATCCGGCCAGCGGCCGCTCGCCAATTCTTGAGGTCGACCAGCTGGCGGTATCGATGAGCAGCATGAAGGACACCTTGTCGAGCTTTCTCGACATCGCTGCCAGCCTCTCGGCGGAAACCCAATTCGACGCGCTGATCAAGCGCGTGATGGACGCCACCGTCTCCATCAGCGCGGCCCAGGGCGGTTTGCTTTATCTGCTCGACAACGACAGCGGCCGCCTGGAACCACAAGGCCTGGTGATCGACGGCCAGAGCCGCAGCCTTACCGATCTGGGCATCCAAGGACTGGCCCATGACGATCCGACCTTACCCAGCTGGCTGCAACGTCCAGCAAGCGGCGGCGACAGCGTCGCCACCTCCATCGGCTTCGATCAGGCGGGTAAATTTCAAGGGCTCCTGTCGGCTATGGACAGTCCGCGCCTGCACCTGATTGCTGCCGGCCTGCATAACCGTCAGGGCGACACTGTTGGCGTGCTGGTACTGTTGCAACGCGATACCGGCGAGGATAACGAAAGCATGCTCAGCCCGGATCGCGTCGCCTTCGTCGACGCCGTCTCAGGCAGTGCAGCCCTGTGCATCGAGAGCCAGCGTCTGCTGGCCAGGCAGAAGCAGTTGCTCGATGCCTTCATCCAGCTGATCGCCGGCGCCATCGACGCCAAGAGTCCCTACACCGGCGGCCACTGTCAGCGCGTACCGGAAATTACCCTGATGCTGGCCCGTGCGGCGGCCGAGAGCGACGCCCCCGAGTTTCGTGACTACAACCCCAGCGACGAGGAGTGGGAGGCGCTGCATATCGCCGCCTGGCTGCACGATTGCGGCAAGGTCACCACCCCCGAATACGTGGTGGACAAGGCGACCAAGCTGGAAACCCTGTATGACCGCATCCACGAAGTACGCATGCGCTTCGAGGTACTCAAGCGCGATGCCTGGGTCGCCTATTGGCGTGGTCGTGCCGAAGGGGGTGAGGAAAGCGCACTGGCGGCTCTGCGCGACCAGCTGCTGAGCGATCTGGACGATGAGTTCACCTTCATCGCGCGCATCAATCTGGGTGGCGAGGCCATGGCCGATGACGACCAGACCCGCCTCAAGCAGATTGCCGAACGACGCTGGCTACGCACACTGGACAATCGCCTGGGCGTTTCCTGGGAGGAAGCCAAACGTTTGGAACACTCGACCCTCAGCAGCCTGCCGGTGGAGGAGCCGCTGCTCGCTGATCGCCTCGACCATCTGATCGAGCGCGCCGACCAGGAGGTGATCGCGCCAGACAATCGCTGGGGCTTCAAGCTGGAAGTGCCGCAATACAAATTCAACCGTGGCGAACTGCACAACCTGAGCATCGCCCGCGGCACGCTGACGGCCGAAGAGCGCTACATCATCAATCACCATATCGTGCAGACCATCCTGATGCTCGACCGCCTGCCCTTCCCCAAGCATCTGCAGAACGTCACCGAGATCGCCGGAGGGCACCACGAGAAAATGGACGGCACGGGCTATCCCAAACGTCTGAGGCGCGAACAGATGAGCCTGCCGGCACGCATGATGGCGATCGCCGATATCTTCGAAGCCCTGACGGCGGTGGATCGCCCCTACAAGAAGGGCAAGACGCTGTCGGAGGCACTGAACATCATGGTCGGCATGTGCAAGGGCGCGCACATCGACCCCCAGCTGTTCGCTCTGTTCATCCGCGCAGGCATCTACCGGCGCTACGCCGAGCGTTTCATGCAGGCAGAGCAGATCGATGAGGTGGACGAGCAGATGCTGCTGGAAAAGGCGGGAGTGCTGTAGGGTGCACTCCACGCACCGAGCTTCTGCATCAGGTCAAACGCTGGGTGCGCGCGGCGCACCCTACCTGATGACTGGCGCCAGAGAGCCCGGCGCCGAGTAGCGATCAAGCCTGGTTGATCGGGTTTTCCGGGTACCAGACGTCCTGCAACGGGCTGAGCTCGAACTTTTCCAGTTCGTCACGGCCTTTCAGCCAGGCCTCGACGGCAGCACGCTGCTCCTCGTTGACAGAGCCACGCTTGGCCAGACAGACCAGACCGAAGTCTTCACCACCGACGTAATCCAGACCATTGCCGGCGATGGCCTGATCGAGGAACTGATCGACGAAATCGTCGAGGGTCTGGTCGCTCAAGTCGGCCTTGAAGTTCAGGGTCAGCTCGAAGCCCAGCTCCTGGAATTCATCGACACAGAGCTTCTTGCGCAGACGGCGGGAACGGTTGGTCGCCATGAAACAATCCTCAAAGGTAATAACGCGCGGCACTCTAGCAGTTTCGCGGGCAGAGCGCCCGCTTTGTGTCGTCCTGGCGCCCCCTCGAACATGTTGAACGCCAGCTGTTTGTCGTAACTGTTTTTAACCCGGCCGAGCCGACTGCAAGCAGATTCTTGCGGCATAATGCCGGCAACTTTTCCCCGAGTCGGACTGTCGTTTATCTGTCTCCCTCGTTACTCCCGCCTGACAGCGGAAGGTTCTTGTCGATGATCCAGCGGTTTCGCCAACTGGCGCTGAGCGCCCTGCTTCTCCCCCTCGCCCTGTCCTGCCACGCTGCCAGCGCCGCACTCCCTGCCAAGGTCGAGCAGGCGCTGAAGGCCAACAAGATTTCCAACAACTCGCTGTCGGTGATGACCGTGCCTCTGGGCGGGCAAGCTGGCGGCCTGCAGTTCAATGCCGATATCTCGGTCAACCCGGCCTCCACCATGAAGCTGGTGACCACCTATGCAGCATTGGAATTGCTGGGACCCAACCACCAATGGAAGACCGAGTTCTATGCCGATGGCCCGCTGAAAGATGGCGTGCTGCATGGCAACCTCTACCTCAAGGGTGGCGGCGACCCGAAACTGAACATGGAAAAGCTCTGGCTGCTGCTGCGCGACCTGCGCATCAACGGGGTACGCCAGGTTCAGGGCGACCTGGTACTCGATCGCAGCTTCTTCGTGGCCCCGCAGTTGCCGGCGTTCAACGACGACGGTGGCGACGCCAACAAACCCTTCCTGGTCAAACCCGACTCCCTGCTGGTCAACCTCAAGGCGCAACGCTTCATCACACGCGCCGAAGGTGGCAAGGTGAACATCGCCATGGACCCGCCAATCGCCACAGTCCGTATCGACAATCAGGTTCGCGTGCTCAAGGCTGCAACCTGTCCGGCCTGGCCCGATATCCGCTACAACGCGGTGGAGCAGTACGACGGCACGACCCTGATCGTCAGCGGCCAACTGGCTGAAGGCTGCAGTGCGCAGACCTACCTGTCGTTGCTCGACCACCCTAGCTATGCAGCAGGCGCAGTGCGCGGCATCTGGCAGGAGTTGGGCGGCAAGATTCTCGGCAAGGACCGTCTGGGGCCTGTTCCGGAAAAAGCCCGCATGCTGGTGCGCGCCTTCTCCCCGGATGTGGTGGAAATCGTCCGTGACATCAACAAGTACAGCAACAACACCATGGCTCGGCAGCTTTTTCTCAGCATCGGCGCACAGTACCGTACGGAAGCCGACAAGGACGATGCCATGGCTGCACAGCGCGTCATTCGCAGCTGGCTGGCCCGCAAGGGCATCACGGCACCGCATCTGGTGATGGAGAATGGCTCCGGCCTGTCACGTGCCGAACGCATCAGCGCACGGGAAATGGCGCTGATACTCCAAGCTGCCTGGCGCAGCCCTTACGCTGCCGAATTCCGTAGCTCGATGCCGCTGGTGGCGATGGATGGCACCATGCGCCGCCGTCTGCAGCGCACGCCGCTGGTAGGCGAGGCGCACATCAAGACCGGCACCCTGAACAACGTGCGCGCCATTGCCGGCTTCAGCCGCGACAGCAATGGCCAGGACTGGGCCGTGGTGGCTATCCTCAACGACCCGAAACCCTGGGGCGCCACCTCGATCCTCGACCAGGTGCTACTGGAAACCTACAAGCAGCCCAAACGCTGAATATTTGTGGGAGGGCCGTAGCGTGGATGACGCTTTACCCATCCACCGGCGATGAACTTATGGTGGATGAAAAGAGCGTCATCCACCCTACGCAGGCCAGACAACCTCACTCTACCGCGCGCTGAAACGCCACGCACGGTGGATCTTCGGATTGCGAACGAAGTCCGGGTCCAGTGTCTGCGAACTGATTTCTTCGACCTGATAGCGCGCCACCAGGCTCTCATCCAGCTGGAACTTGCGGAAGTTGTTGGAGAAGTACAGCACACCGCCACGGGCCAGACGCGCCATGGCCAGGTCGAGCAGCTCGACGTGGTCACGCTGCACATCGAACACGCCTTCCATGCGCTTGGAATTGGAGAAAGTCGGCGGGTCGATGAAGATCAGCTCGTACTCACCGCGATCCTCCCCTAGCCAGGCCATCACGTCGCCCTGCTCCAGACGGTGCTTGTCGGAAAAACCGTTGAGCGCGAGATTACGCCGCGCCCAGTCCAGGTAAGTTTTCGACAGATCCACACTCGTGGTGCTGCGCGCACCGCCCTTGGCTGCATGCACGGTTGCCGTGGCGGTGTAACAGAACAGGTTGAGGAAACGCTTGCCAGCTGCTTCGCGCTGCAGACGCAGGCGCAACGGACGGTGGTCGAGGAACAGTCCGGTATCCAGATAGTCGGTGAGGTTGACCAGCAGCTTGACCCCGCCCTCGCTCACCTCCATGAACTCACCCTGCGCAGCCTGACGCTGATACTGCTTGGTACCCGCCTGGCGCTCACGACGCTTGATCACCACGCGGCTCTGCGCCACGCCCAGCGCCTGTGGAATCGCGGCCAAGGCATCGAGCAGGCGCGCCTGGGCCTTGTCCGGGTCGACCGAACGCGGCGCGGCATATTCCTGGACGTGTACGTAGTCGCGGTACAGATCGACCGCCACGGCATACTCGGGCATGTCGGCGTCGTACAACCGGTAGCACTCGATACCTTCGCGACGAGCCCACTTGCCCAGTTGCTTGAGGTTCTTCTGCAGGCGGTTGGCGAACATCTGTCCGCCTTCGGACAAACGCGCCTGCTGTGGTGCTTCGCTCACCGGCTGTTGATCGTCCTCGCGCGCACGCCGCTCACCAGTAACGAACTGCTCGGTCTGCACCTTGATCAACAACAACTTGCAAGGCAGTGCGCCGTTCCAGAACGCATACTGCTTGTGGCTGCGCAAACCCATGCGCTTGCCCAGTTCGGGCGCGCCTGTGAATACCGCTGCCTCCCAGCCCAGGCAGGCCTGACGCAGACGCTCACCTAGGTTCTGGTAGAGGTACAACAGGCTGGCTTCGTCACCCAGGCGTTCGCCATAGGGCGGGTTGCTGATCACCAGCCCCTTCTGATTCTGGTCCGGGCGCGGCTCGAAACTGCCCAGCTCGCCCTGATAGATCTTCACCCAGTCCGACAGGCCGGCGCGTTCGACGTTATTGCGCCCAGGCTGAATCAGGCGCGGGTCGGCTTCATAGCCGCGAATCCACAGCGGCGGCTTGGCCAATCCCGCCGCAGCGCGCTGCTCAGCCTCGGCATGCAGCTTCTTCCAGATTGCCGGCACATGGCCCAGCCAATTGGAGAAACCCCAGCGCTCGCGCTTGAGGTTGGGCGCGATGTCGGCAGCCATCAGAGCCGCCTCCACCAGGAAGGTACCCACGCCACACATCGGGTCGGCCAATGCGCCGCCCTCGGCAGCAATGCGTGGCCAACCGGCACGGATCAGCACTGCCGCAGCCAGGTTCTCTTTCAGCGGCGCAGCACCCTGCTGCAGACGGTAACCACGCTGGTGCAGGCTGTGGCCGGAAAGGTCCAGGGAAAGCACTGCCTCACCTCGATCCAGGCGCAGATGCACGCGCAGGTCCGGATTGAGCTTGTCGATGCTGGGGCGCTCGCCACCGACCGTACGCAACCGGTCGACAATCGCATCCTTGACCTTGAGTGCACCAAAGTGAGTGTTGTCGATCCCCGAACCATTGCCACTGAACTCCACCGCCAGGCTGCCGGACGGCTCCAGATGGTCGCGCCAGTCCACTGCCTGCACGCCGTCATAAAGCTCATCGGCGTTGTTCATGGCAAAGCGCGACAGCACCAGCAGCACGCGGTTGGCCAGGCGCGACCACAGGCACAGTCGATAGGCCACCTCAATTTCGGCATGGCCACGGACCGCGGCCGTTTGCTCACGCGCGTCTTCCAGCCCCAGCGCTTTCGCCTCTTCCAGCAACAAGCCCTCGAGCCCCTTGGGGCAGGTCAGCACGATTTCGTAACGATCAGACATGGATGTTCCACTGCCTATGGCAATCAGGGAGGTGCAGCGGCGCACCTCGACTCAAAATAAGTGACAAAAGGTCACAGCGCGACCCTTCGTCGGAATAAGCAAGCACTCTCATTTGCACTAGCAAAATGACGGCATCGGCGTGCACAGCCAGATATGACGGCGTCTGGCTGAAAGATGCTGGACGTATCTCCAGCGCCCTTATGGCCTCACCCGCATTTAGGTTACGCCCTTATGACAAATCGATCATTCACAGGCCTCAGTGCATTCGTTAGAACACTACCTAAGGCTTCCGCCGCAATGGCGCAGGCACAGAAAGTTCGCCACGCCGGCAGCGGACTTTCGCAGGCAGAAGATTTCTGCCCGGCCTTACCAAAAGGCCAACGGGACATAACAGTCAACAGTGAGGGCAACACCCTATGAGAAGACTTAAGCGTGATCCGTTAGAAAGAGCTTTTCTGCGCGGCTATCAGTACGGCATCAATGGTAAATCCCGCGAACTTTGCCCCTTTACCCTACCTTCGGTTCGTCAAGCCTGGCTCAATGGCTGGCGTGAGGGCCGTGGCGATAACTGGGATGGGCTGACCGGCACCGCCGGTATTCATCGACTCAACGAACTTCACGCTGTCGGCTGATCAGGATCACCCCCGACTTCACCATGCCGACCCCCTCCGGGCGGCGGGCGCAAGCCCAAGGGCTCCTTCGGGAGCCCTATTTATTTATGCGAATTATTTGCGCAACGCGGCAATTGCATCCACAGCCTCGCGAATCAGTGCCGGCCCCTTGTAGATGAAACCCGAATAGATCTGTACCAGGCTCGCACCCGCAGCGATCTTCTCCGCTGCATGCTTACCTTCGGTAATACCGCCGACCGCAATGATCGGCAGACGGCCCGACAGTTCACCTGCAAGCACCCTGACGATATGCGTACTCTTGTCGCGCACCGGAGCGCCCGACAAGCCGCCGGCTTCATCCCCATGGGCCAGCCCTTCGACACCTTCCCGGCTGAGCGTGGTATTGGTGGCGATCACCGCATCCATATCGGCCCCCAGCAGCGCTGATGCCACCAGCGCGGTCTCTTCATCGCTCATGTCCGGGGCGATCTTGATCGCCAGCGGCACGCGCTTGCCATGCTCCTGGGTCAGGTCTTCCTGACGACGACGCAGCGCCTCGAGCAACTCCTTCAGCGAGTCGCCGAACTGCAGACTGCGAAGCCCCGGAGTGTTGGGCGAGCTGACGTTGACCGTGACGTAACTGGCATGGGCATACACCTTGTCCAGGCAGGCCAGGTAATCGTCCACCGCCCGCTCGACTGGCGTATCGAAGTTCTTGCCTATATTGATACCCAGCACACCCTTGAATTTCGCAGCCTTGACCCGTTCGAGCAGATGATCGACGCCATGGTTGTTGAAACCCATGCGATTGATCACCGCCTCGGCCTCCGGCAAACGAAACAGCCGCGGCTTGGGGTTGCCCGGCTGCGGACGCGGGGTAACGGTGCCGATCTCGACGAAACCGAAGCCAAGCTGGGCGAAGCCATCGATGGCATCGCCGTTCTTGTCCAGCCCTGCCGCCAGACCGACCGGATTGGCGAACTGCAAACCCATCACGTTTACTGGCAGGCTGGTCGGTGCCTTGGTCAGCAGGCCATTGAGCCCCAGGCGACCACCTGCACCGATCAGATCGAGGGACAGCTCATGGGACGTTTCCGGGGACAGTTTGAACAGCAGCTCGCGGGCCAGGGAGTACATGGTCAGGCTCAGCTCGACAAGTAGAGGATTGGCAGCCGACGATTATAGCCGCGCAGGCACCCTCGGCGCGAGGCAAGCGCGCCAGGTCAGTCCAAAGGGCGTAAACTCAGCAACTCGCCGGAGCTACTGAACTCCAGCACGAAGGAGCCAAATATACCGGCGTGAGTCAGATACGGCCGCAGATGGTGGGCCGGCAAACTGACGCGGCGCCCGTCCCGGCTTTGCGCCATAATCCGGTTAGCCTGGCCACGATAGATGGCCTGCAATCGTTCAGCCGATAACGCAATATCCAGCACCAAGCTGGGCATGGAGGCACCCTCGCAAATGAATGCGGCTATTTTGCCACAGACCTGCAACGCGACAGGCACTCCCGCGCCGCGCTACGCTATATGGGCAATAGCCATCCGCGTCTGCCACACTGCTGCAGACGCTTCAGGAGCGATCTGCCGGCCATGAGCCTGTCCGAATCCTCAACCCTCAGTAGCCGCCTGGCCGCTCTGGCCCAGCGAATGGGCCTGCTCGGCCGCAGCTCACGGCAGATATTCGCCAGGGCCAGTGCCCTGCGCCTGCCATTCAAACCGTTGCCTGCAGCGGTCGAAAGCATTGGCTGGCACGACGGCCCGCAATTGCAGCTTCTACTCAACCTGCCTCGCGGCGCACTTTCCGGCCCGGTGCAAGAAGACAAAGCCCACGCACATTCAGCACTGACTCAAGTAGTAGAAGCCCAAACGCAGCACCTGCAGTCGTTCGATCTGCGCCTGATCGATGGCTTTGCCTGCCGTTGTCCGGCGCCAGGCTACGCGAGCTTCGAAGACTACGCAGCGAGCGAACACTGCAAGCAGGTGCGCATTATCAGCTACAAGGATTTCGTTAAAACCACCGGACAAGCGTTGCCGCGCTTTCTCGCCGGTGAGCCAATCGAGCTACGTCAGGCCAACTGGCGCGGCTCGCGCACCTTCTGGTCAGGAGAGATGCACGGCGAAGCCTTCGCTGGGGCCATCGCCTACGCGCGCAGGCGCGAACTGGAAGTGCTGCTACCAGCCAATCTGGTTCGCTATCGCTTGAATGAAGCGGGCCTGGATAACCTGCAAAAGCGCTATCACGTACTGGCCATGCCAGAAGCGGCCTGGAGCGATCCCAGCTTCATGGGGCTGCTGCTGGACAACGGCATCCCCTATGCACGCCTGTCGCTGCTGAAGAAAGCCGGCACCCCAGAGTTCCTCCTCCTGCCCAAAGAGCATCAGCAAGCAACTGCGCTTGGCGAAGGATTGCGCCTGGCCGGCGCACCAGACGTGCCGAGCCATCTACGCCAGCTAGCCGTCCAGCCAGCCTGAGCAGACTGACGAGCTATTCGTCACAACCACGCAACAGTCGCCCAATCATATCCAGCGAATAACCACGATAGGCCAGGAACCGGCCTTGTTGAGCACGCTCACGAGCATCACTCGGAAGCCGACCGGCAAACTTGCGCTGCCAGGTTTCACGCAACTGCTCGAACCAGTCGATCCCACTCTCACGCAGCGCCTGATCGACATCGCCACGCGCGAGTCCACGCTGGCCAAGCTCCTCGCGAATACGCAGCGGACCGTAACCAGCACGCGCCCGATAAGCGACGAAGCTTTCCAGATAGCGGGCCTCGGACAGCAAGCCCTCCTCTGACAGCCGCTGCAAGGCCGTGTCGATCATGTCTTCGGGGGCGCCACGCTTGCGCAGCTTGCGCGCAAGCTCGACACGTCCATGTTCACGTCGCGCCAACAGGTCCATGGCCGCTCGCCTGACGGCGAGCGGGTTATCCAGTACGACGGTCATGCGCTGAAGACTTAGAAGTCGACTTCAGCATCAGCCAGATCGGCAGCCGGTGCCTTGGCAGGAGCGCTGCTGACCAGCAGTTTCTCGCGAATCAGACCTTCGATCTCGCGCGCCACTTCCTGGTTGTCTTCTAGGTACTTGGCCGCATTGGCCTTGCCTTGACCGATCTTGTTGCCCTTGTAGCTGTACCAGGCACCCGATTTCTCGACCAGGCCCTGCTGCACGCCAAGATCGATGATCTCGCCATTACGGTAGATGCCCTTGCCATAGAGGATCTGAAACTCGGCCTGACGGAACGGTGGCGCGACCTTGTTCTTGACGATCTTCACGCGGGTTTCGCTACCCACGACCTCTTCGCCTTCCTTCACCGCGCCGGTACGACGGATGTCAAGGCGAACCGAGGCATAGAACTTCAGCGCGTTACCACCGGTGGTGGTTTCCGGGCTACCGAACATCACGCCGATCTTCATGCGAATCTGGTTGATGAAGATCACCAGGCAGTTGGCGTTCTTGATGTTACCGGTGATCTTGCGCAGCGCCTGGCTCATCAGGCGCGCCTGCAGACCGACGTGCATGTCACCCATTTCGCCTTCGATTTCCGCCTTGGGCACCAGAGCCGCCACGGAGTCGACGATAATCACGTCAATGGCATTGGAGCGCACCAGCATGTCGGTGATTTCCAGCGCCTGCTCACCGGTGTCCGGTTGCGATACCAGCAGGTCATCGACGTTGACGCCGAGCTTGCCGGCATAATCCGGATCCAGTGCGTGCTCGGCATCGACGAAGGCACAGGTGGCGCCAAGCTTCTGCGCTTCGGCGATCACCGACAGGGTCAGCGTGGTCTTACCGGAGGATTCCGGGCCGTAGATTTCAACAATACGGCCTTTTGGCAAACCGCCGATGCCCAGCGCGATATCCAGCCCCAGCGAACCGGTGGAGATGGCCGGAATGGCCTGACGCTCATGGTCGCCCATGCGCATGACCGCACCCTTGCCGAACTGCTTCTCGATCTGACCCAGGGCAGCCGCCAAAGCGCGCTTCTTGTTCTCGTCCATTACCATCCTCACGTATTAACAAGGGCCTCGAGGGCCGCCAACAACTGTATAAGTAGCCAGTATTATTCCACAGGGCAAGTCGCCCGCCTACCCCACAAGCGGATTTTCCTCCGCCAGCAGGCGCAGAAGCCCCGCCAGAGCGGCCTCGACCGTTTGTCGGCGCACCTCATCGCGGTTACCAGCGAACTGCTTGCGCACACTGAAAAGACGCTCGCCATCGCCCCAGGCCAACCAGACGGTACCGACCGGTTTCTCCACGGAGCCACCGCCCGGCCCCGCCACCCCACTGACAGCCACGGCATAGCGCGCCCCGCTATTGGCCTGAGCGCCACGCACCATCGCTTCGACCACCTCCTGGCTAACGGCGCCCACACTGGTGAAAAAGTCGGCACATACAGCCAACTGCTTGGTTTTCTGGGCGTTGGAGTACGTCACATAGCCAGCCTCGAACCAGGCCGAGCTGCCGGGGATACGAGTGATCGCCTCGGCGATTCCGCCGCCTGTACAAGACTCTGCAGTGGTGACCTGGGCAGCTTGCGCCTGCAATGCTGCACCCAGTTGTTCGGCCAGTTGACTGATTCTGTCCATATCCACTCCTCGCTCATCGAACGGCAAACCCTACACAGCTTGCCTGCCAGTGGAAACGGCAAAGTTCGTCTACTGTTATCACGGGCTAGGGTGCAATAGGAGGCACTGCGATGTGGCTTTCACGAAACAAGGAACACAAGGACACGCAGGATCAGGGAGCGGCAGAGCTACAGGCCATTCGCCAATCGATGGCGATGATCGAGTTCACCCCGGACGGCATCATCCTCGACGCCAACCCAGCCTTTCTCGGTGTAGTGAATTACCGCTTGGAAGAGATCGTCGGCAAGCACCATCGTCTGTTCTGCTCCCGCAGCCTGAGCGAGAGCCTCGCCTATCAACAGTTCTGGCAGCGCCTGCGCCAAGGCGAGCACTTCAGTGATCGCTTTCCAAGGCTGACGCAAGACGGCAAGGAGGTCTGGCTGGAAGCGACCTACATGCCAATCCGGGATGATCAGGGCTCGGTGACCAAGGTAATGAAGATCGCCACCGACATCACCCGCCAGGTAGCGGCCGAACATATGCACGAGAGCTACATCAAGGCGATTGACCGCTCCATGGCGGTGATCGAGTTCAACCTCGAGGGTGAGGTAGTGAGTGCCAACCAGAATTTCCTCGATCTGATGGGCTATCGAAGCGACGAGGTGATCGGCCAGCATCACCGGCTCTTCTGCCTGGCAGAGGACAGCCGCAGCGATGATTACCGTCAGTTCTGGACCCGCTTGAACAAAGGCGAGTTCATGTCCGATCGTTTTCGCCGTGTGACCAAACAAGGTCGCCAGGTCTGGCTGCGAGCCACCTATAACCCGCTGTACGACGCCAACGGCCGTGTCTATGGCGTGGTGAAATTCGCCAGCGACATTACCGCTCAGGTCGAGCGCCGCGACTCGGAGGCTGCCGCTGCCCAGTTGGCTCATGACATTGCCAAGGAGACCGATGTTTCCGCTGATCACGGCACGCGCACAGTGGCACAGACCGTTACAGTGGTCGCCGATATTGCCAGCGAACTCGCTCATGTGGCCGAACAGATAGAAGGCCTCAACAAGCAATCCGAGCAGATCACCAGCATCGTCCAGGTGATCCGCAGTATCGCCGACCAGACCAATCTGCTCGCACTCAATGCGGCCATCGAAGCGGCACGTGCCGGTGAACAGGGTCGGGGCTTCGCCGTGGTCGCCGACGAAGTGCGTCAACTGGCCTCGCGAACCAGCCAGGCCACCCAGGAGATCAACGGCGTCGTTCAGCAGAACCAGAACCTTACACGCAACGCAGTGGCCAGCATGGCAACCACGCGAGAGCGTGCACGTACTGGCGTAGACCTGGCCAACCAGGCCGGTGAAGTGATCCGCGAGATACGCAGCGAGTCGCAACGTGTGGTCGAGGCGGTGGCCCAGTTCTCGGTGACCTTCACCGACTGAAAGGGAATTGCGTCAGATTCGCAGCCCACGTGAGGGACGAAGTATGGGAAAATTCCCGGCTTCGTCACACCCACCGCACGTAAGGCCCGGCATGACCGATCTCTCCGCACACACCCCAATGATGCAACAGTACTGGAAGCTGAAGAACCAGCACCCGGATCAGTTGATGTTCTATCGCATGGGTGACTTCTACGAGATTTTCTACGAAGACGCGAAGAAGGCAGCCAAGCTGCTCGACATTACCCTGACCGCACGCGGCCAGTCGGCCGGCCAATCGATTCCCATGTGCGGCATTCCTTTCCATTCGCTCGAAGGCTACCTGGCCAAGCTGGTCAAGCTCGGCGAATCGGTGGTGATCTGCGAACAGATCGGCGACCCGGCCACCAGCAAGGGTCCGGTGGAGCGTCAGGTGGTGCGTATCATCACCCCCGGCACCATCAGCGACGAAGCCCTGCTCGATGAGCACCGCGACAACCTGCTTGCTGCAGTCCTGGGTGATGAGCGCCTGTTCGGTCTGGCCGTGCTGGATATCACCAGCGGTCGCTTCAGCGTGCAGGAGATCAAGGGCTGGGAAAACCTGCTGGCCGAACTGGAGCGCCTCAGCCCCGCCGAACTGCTGATCCCGGACGACTGGCCGCAGGGCCTGCCCGCCGAGAAGCGCAAGGGCTCGCGCCGCCGCGCCCCCTGGGATTTCGACCGCGACAGCGCCTTCAAGAGCCTGTGCCAGCAATTCAGCACCCAGGATCTGAAAGGCTTCGGCTGCGAGAACCTGACCCTGGCCATCGGCGCCGCCGGCTGCCTGCTCAGCTATGCCAAGGAAACCCAGCGCACCGCCCTGCCCCACCTGCGCAGCCTGCGTCATGAGCGCCTGGACGACACGGTGATCCTCGATGGTGCCAGCCGCCGCAACCTGGAGCTGGACATCAACCTCGCCGGCGGCCGCGACAACACCCTGCAATCGGTGATGGATCGCTGCCAGACCGCCATGGCCAGCCGCCTGCTGGGCCGTTGGTTGAACCGTCCGCTGCGTGATCGCGCGGTGCTGGAGGCGCGCCAGGACGCCATCGCCCGCCTGCTCGATGGCTATCGCTTCGAAACGCTGCAGCCGCAGCTCAAGGAAATCGGCGACCTGGAGCGCATCCTCGCCCGTATCGGCCTGCGCAACGCCCGCCCACGCGACCTCGCCCGCCTGCGCGACGCCCTGGCTGCGCTCCCCGAGCTGCAGTTGGCGATGACCACACTGGACACCCCACATCTGCAACAACTGGCCAGCAGTATCGCCACCTACCCGGAACTGGCCGACCTGCTGGCTCGCGCCATCATCGACAACCCGCCGGCGGTGATCCGCGACGGTGGTGTACTGAAGACCGGCTATGATGCAGAGTTGGACGAGCTGCAGGCCATGAGCGAGAACGCCGGACAGTTCCTCATGGATCTGGAAGCGCGGGAGAAGGAACGCACCGGCCTGGCCAACCTCAAGGTCGGCTACAACCGCGTGCACGGCTACTTCATCGAGCTGCCGACCAAACAGGCCGAGTCGGCGCCGGCTGACTATATCCGCCGGCAGACGCTCAAAGGTGCCGAGCGCTTCATCACCCCGGAACTGAAGGAATTCGAAGACAAGGCGCTGTCGGCCAAAAGCCGCGCCCTGGCACGGGAAAAGATGCTTTACGACGAGTTGCTCGAGCACCTGATCGGCCACCTGGCGCCACTACAGGACAGCGCCGCCGCCCTCGCGGAACTGGATGTACTGAGCAACCTGGCAGAGCGCGCACTGAATCTCGACCTGAACCGTCCGAGCTTCGTCGACGAGCCGTGCATGCGCATCGACCGGGGCCGTCACCCGGTGGTCGAGCAAGTGTTGACCACGCCCTTCGTGGCCAATGACCTGGATCTCGACGACAACCGGCGCATGCTGATCGTCACCGGGCCGAACATGGGCGGTAAATCCACCTACATGCGCCAGACCGCACTGATCGTGCTGCTGGCCCATATCGGCAGCTTCGTCCCCGCTGCGGCTTGCGAACTGTCGCTGGTCGACCGCATTTTCACTCGTATCGGCTCCTCGGATGACCTGGCCGGCGGCCGCTCGACCTTCATGGTAGAGATGAGCGAAACCGCCAACATCCTGCATAACGCCAGCGAGCGCAGCCTGGTGCTGATGGACGAAGTCGGACGCGGCACCAGTACCTTCGACGGCCTGTCGCTGGCCTGGTCGGCAGCCGAGCACCTGGCCCGCCTGCGCGCCTTCACCCTGTTCGCCACCCACTATTTCGAGCTGACCGTGCTACCGGAAAGCGAGCCGGTGGTGGCCAACGTGCACCTCTCGGCCACCGAACACAACGAGCGCATCGTCTTCCTCCACCACGTTCAGCCAGGCCCCGCGAGCCAGAGCTACGGCCTGGCCGTGGCGCAACTGGCCGGCGTACCGGGCACAGTGATCAGTCGTGCACGCGAGCACCTGGCGCGCCTGGAAGCCACCAGCCTGCCTCACGACCTGCCACGCCAGGAACCCGGCCAAGCGCAAACGCCGATGCAGAGCGATCTGTTCGCCAGCGCGCCGCACCCACTGCTGGAGCAATTGACCAAGATCAATCCGGATGATCTGACTCCGCGCAAGGCGCTAGAGCTGTTATATACATGGAAGACGCAGATCTAACGCTCAATACAACAAACTGCTAGAATCGCGCGCAATTTTACGACCGCCCGGTTTATAGCCTGAGCCGCGGCCACATACAGAGCGCCTGGCAGCCCTTCACAGAAAGGGCCCAGGCCGCCGCCCGAGGAGAGAATCAGACATGACCTTCGTCGTCACCGACAACTGCATCAAGTGCAAATACACCGACTGTGTGGAAGTCTGCCCGGTGGACTGCTTCTACGAAGGCCCGAACTTCCTGGTCATTCACCCGGACGAGTGCATTGATTGCGCCCTGTGCGAGCCGGAGTGCCCAGCGCAAGCGATCTTCTCGGAAGACGAGGTACCGGAAGATCAGCAGGAGTTCATCGAGCTGAACGCCGATCTGGCCGAAGTATGGCCGAACATCACCGAGAAGAAAGAGGCGCTGCCGGATGCCGAAGAGTGGGATGGTGTAAAGGACAAGCTGCAGCATCTGGAGCGCTGAGTTCGCCCAGAAACACGAAGACCCGCCAAGTGCGGGTCTTTTACTTTCAAGGGTTGCCGCCAAAAATGGCGGGCAAAAAAAGGGGCGGCTTGCGCCGCCCACTTTTATTCCCTTATCCCTTTGTTTCCCAACTCATCGTCCTGATGAATCGCTTCTTGCGATGTTCCTGATCGTCATCCTGATGATCTGTGCTTGTCCCTGTGCACGGGTGTGATATTAGCCGCTCCAGGCACCTGCACAACCCGACCAACATTCATCCCGCCTGCTCGAAGAATTTATAAGACCCTTAAAAAACAATTACTTATAAGTTAATCCGGTATTAATCCAAACTTTTCAGCACAAACACTGACAGCACCTGTAAGCGATGACTTACATGGACGCGCATAAAAAACCCGGCCGGAGCCGGGTTCGTTATCGCAGCGAAGCCTCACTGGAACAAGGCGTCGCTGGACAAGCCGTTCTTCTCCAGGATTTCCCGCAAACGCTTGAGCGCCTCGACCTGAATCTGCCGCACCCGCTCGCGAGTCAGACCGATTTCCTGGCCCACTTCTTCCAGGGTACAGCTTTCATGGCCGCGCAGACCGAAGCGGCGCACCACGACTTCCCGTTGTTTGTCGGTCAGGTCGGAAAGCCACTGATCGATGCTTTGCGACAGATCATCGTCCTGCAACAGCTCGCAAGGATCGGTCGGGCGATCATCGGTCAGGGTGTCGAGCAGCGTCTTGTCCGAGTCGGGACCGAGCGAAACGTCCACCGAGGACACTCGCTCGTTAAGGCCCAGCATGCGCTTAACCTCACCCACCGGTTTCTCCAGCAGGTTGGCAATTTCTTCCGCAGAAGGCTCATGATCGAGCTTCTGGGTCAGTTCCCGAGCCGCACGCAGGTATACGTTGAGCTCCTTGACCACATGAATGGGCAAACGGATGGTCCGCGTCTGGTTCATGATGGCGCGTTCGATGGTCTGGCGGATCCACCAGGTTGCATAGGTCGAAAAACGGAACCCCCGCTCCGGATCGAATTTTTCCACGGCGCGAATCAAGCCGAGGTTGCCCTCCTCGATCAGATCGAGCAGAGAGAGACCACGATTGACGTAACGCCGAGCGATCTTCACGACCAGGCGCAGGTTGCTCTCGATCATACGCTTGCGCCCGGCAGGATCACCCTTCTGCGCTAGGCGCGCGAAGTGCACTTCCTCTTCGGGAGTGAGTAAGGGAGAGAAACCAATTTCGTTGAGATAGAGCTGAGTGGCGTCTAGCGCCCGGGTGTAGTCGATGTATTTGTGCTGCTTGGAGGGGGTGGCGTTCTTGGCCTTGGTACGTGCGACCGGTGCTTCCACCTCATCGCCCTGAACCTCGCCGAAAACGATGCCTGGCTCCATGAGGAGCAGTTCATCGTCGACGTCAAACTCCGGCGCTTCTTTTTTGATGAGAGCCATTGTTGTTGTCCCTAGCTGAGTTCGACAACAGACTCTGGCGGAACCGTCCTGGCCACACCTGAGCCCGTCCCTCCTACGTGATGGAACGGGTCAGCGACGGATCAACGACGTGGCAGATATTGCAGCGGATCGACAGGTTTACCTTGGCGGCGAATCTCGAAGTGCAGCTTCACCCGGTCGGCCCCTGTGGACCCCATTTCGGCAATGCTTTGCCCGGCTTTGACCTGCTGCCCCTCCCGTACCAACAACCTGCGGTTATGACCGTAAGCACTTACGTAGGTATCGCTGTGCTTGATGATGATCAACTCGCCGTAGCCCCGCAAACCACTCCCGGCGTACACCACTGACCCATCAGACGCAGCTAAAACAGGCTGTCCTAATTGCCCTGCGATATCAATGCCTTTATTCAAACTACCGTTTGAGGAAAAACGACTTATCACTGCGCCCTCGGTTGGCCAGGACCACCCACTGGCAGAGCGACTCACTGGTGTTACTGGTGTGGTCGCTGGCGTGTTGGCTACCGGCGGGCGGGCAGGTTGAGTTGCAGGTGGCGCAGTCACGGCAACCGGCGGACGACTGGGCACTGGCTGGGTGACAACGGGCGAGGTGGCTGGAGACGATTTCGAAACGACTGGCTGAGAGCTGCCCAACGGGCGGTTGTCGAAACGGATAGTCTGCCCCACGCGGATCAGATAAGGGTCGCGCAAGCCATTATGAGCAGCGAGTGCCTTCCAATCCCAGCCGAAACGAAAGGCGATCGAATAGAGCGTATCGCCGCGCTGCACCACATAGTGACCGTTGCGCACGGGCTGACGCTGCACCACCGGAGCACGTCCCTGATTCTGCCCACGGTCGACCACCTGCACACCGCCAGGAGGCGAACTGACGCAGCCGACCAACGCGAAGGCAGCAAGCATCGCGAGCGGCAGACGAACGGCTGCAACTGCGCGGACTAGCACGTGAAGGACGGTCCAACTCACCCAACTGCTCCCTGAATGATTCCGAGTACGGCGCCTATTGTGCCGTATTTATTCCGTTCGGCCAGCATCGACCGGCCGACGACTTGCCAGCCATTCCAGGCCCAGCACCAGGACGATACCGCCGATTGCCAGCAACACGGCGAACAACAGCTGCGGGTCCTGACCACTGATTTCGGCAAACTGTCCCGGCAGCAGGTTGTGCTCCAGCAGCGGTACCTGCTCGCCCTTGCTGTCGATACGCCAGCTCAGGGTTTCTTTCCAGGGCCAGACCTTGTTCAGCGAACCCAGCATCAGGCCGGCCAGAAACGCCAGGCTCATATCGCGCCAGCGTGACAGCAGCCAGCTGAGCAAGCGAGCGAAACTGAGAATTCCAACCAGGCAGCCGCTGGCGAATACCGCCAGGACCAGCATATCGAGGTCCTTCACCGCGCCCAGCACCACCGAATAGAGGCCGAGCAAAAGCAGGATGAAGCTGCCCGAGATGCCCGGCAGGATCATCGCGCAGATGGCGATGGCGCCGGCCAGGAACAGGGTTGGCAGGTCACTGCCCCACTGCATTGGGGAGGCGACGGTGATCCAGTAGGCGAAAGCCAGACCAAGCAGAAAGCTCACCGCCCTGCTCCAGTTCCAGCGTTTGATCTCTCGCCCAACCAGATAGGTGGACACCAGAATCAGCCCGAAAAAGAACGACCATACCGGAATCGGATGGTGCTCCAGCAGATAGGTGATCAGCCGCGCGAGTGTGAGGATGCTGGTCAGGATGCCGCACAGCAGCACCAGCAGGAATGTCGCGTTGGCCATCTGCCAGGCGTCCTTGATGCGGCCTCGCAGTAGCAGCAGGAACGCTTCGGGAATGCTGGCGATGGAGCGCAACAACTCGTCATAAATGCCACTGATAAAAGCGATGGTGCCACCGGAAACGCCGGGCACGACATCTGCAGCGCCCATCGCCAAGCCCTTGGCATAGAGCAGAAAATGTTTCTTCATGGATCCTTCCGCAGCGAAAAAGCGATCAAGCCAGCGGCCCGTTGAGTAGTGGCACGAAGCGCACCGCATCGAGCACGTGACGGGAAAAACCATCCTCTTCACGCACGATCAACAGCAGTTGCTGCACATCGCCACTGCCGACCGGAATGACCAGGCGTCCACCTGGTGCCAGTTGATCAAGCAGGGCCTGCGGCACTTGCGCGGCGGCAGCGGTGACGATGATGCCGTTGTACGGACCGAGCGCGTTCCAACCTTCCCAGCCATCACCCCAGCGAAAGACCACGTTGCGCAGCTTGAGTTCGGCCAGACGCTCCTTGGCGCGATCCTGCAGCACCTGAATGCGTTCCACCGAGAATACCCGCTCGACCAGTTGCGCCAGTACGGCCGTCTGGTAACCGGAACCGGTGCCAATCTCCAGTACCTTGTCCAGCGGGCCGGCAGCCAGCAGCAGCTCGGTCATGCGACCGACCATATAGGGCTGGGAAATGGTCTGGTTATGGCCGATGGGCAGTGCAGTATCTTCATAGGCGCGATGCGCCAGGGCCTCGTCGACGAACAGATGGCGCGGCGTACGGCGGATCACCTCCAGTACCTGCGCGTTGGACAGCCCCTCCTCGTAGAGGCGCTGAATCAATCGTTCGCGGGTGCGCTGCGAGGTCATGCCGATCCCGCTGCGCTGCATCTCGTCCTGTCCACGCATCAGAAGATGCCCTCCAGCCAGCCATCCATAGATTCGAGGGCCTCATTGAACGTGCGATCGAGCCGTAGCGGCGTGATCGATACATAACCTTGCATCACGGCATGGAAATCGGTGCCCTGACTGCCGTCCTCGACATCACCGGCGGCAGCGATCCAGTAACCTTCCTTGCCACGCGGGTTGACCACCTTGACCGGTGCAGCCGCGCGCGCGCGATGACCGAGACGGGTCAGTTGCACGCCACGGATATGTTCCAGCGGCAGGTTCGGCACATTGACGTTGAGCACCGTGCGCGGTGGCAAATCCAGGGTCGCATGTGCCTCGACCAGCTTGCGCGCGAAATAGGCAGCGGTAGGCAAATTATCGGGCAGACGCGAAAGCAGCGAGAACGCGAACGCCGGCTTGTTCAGAAAACGTCCTTCCAGCGCTGCGGCGACGGTGCCGGAATAGAGCACGTCATCACCCAGGTTGGCGCCCAGGTTGATGCCGGAGACGACCATATCCGGCGTTTGCTCGAGCAAGCCATTGAGGCCCAGGTGCACACAGTCGGTAGGCGTGCCATTGAGGCTGATGTAGCCATTGGCCAAGGCCATGGGATGCAGCGGACGGTCGAGCGTCAGCGCACTGCTGGCACCGCTCTTGTCTTCGGCAGGCGCGATCACCACGCAATCGGCATAGTCAGCCAGCGCTTGGTGCAACGCAGCGATACCGGGCGCGTTCACCCCGTCGTCGTTGGAAATCAGAATTCGCATGGAGTATCCGTCTGCCCTGCTGGCACCAGATCGAGCAATTCGCGCACCACCACGGTGGCGAAACACCCGGCCGGCAGGACGAATGCAAGTTGCAGAATATCGGGTTCGGGATAATGCCATGACAGGCCGCCAATGGGGAGGCGCAGAATTCGCCGTTCGTGCGCCATGTCCGCCTTGATCAGCCATTGCACCAGTTGCGCAGCGTCATCGGCCACGCTTTGCTCGAGCTGCTGGGTAGCGCCGCTGGTCGGCAGAGCGCCATCGCCCCACAGCGGACCGGTGGGATGCAGATCGAGAATGGCCAGGCGCGGGTCCACGCACTCGGCCTCACCGGCCATGAAGAAACTGCGGCTGGCGGTGAAGGCCAGCAAGTCACCCATCTGTGCCTGGTTCCAGGTGCCAGCAGCGACGCGCTTGGCCAGCACCTGATTGAACAGATAGCTGCGCACCGAGGACAGCAGGCGCGAACGCAGGTTGCGCTGCAACGGTAGCTCCAGGCGCGCGGCAAAATCGCGGGCCTGTTCGACATTGCCGCCATCGAAGCCGAAGCGTTGCAGGCCGAAATAATTGGGCACGCCTTGCGCAGCGATACGCTGCAGGCGCTGCTCCAGCGCATCGCGGTCCGCCTCCAGGGCCGTCAGGCGCAAGGTGAAACCATTGGCGGCATGGGCACCACGCTGCAATTTTCGGTTGTGCCGCTGGCTGCGCAGGATGACCAGATCATCGCCCTGCGCGGCCGCCAGATCGGGATCGGCCTTGCCCGGCAGGTGCAGGCTGAACCACTGCCGGGTCAGCGCCTGACGATCCTTGAGGCCCGCATAACTGACCGCCTTGAGCGGCAGGCCGGCAGCACGGGCGATACGCCGGGCGGCCTCTTCGGTATTCAGACCGCGTTTTTCCACCCATAGCCAGAGGTGCTCGCCCTGACCAGTGAGTGGGATGTCGAGTACCTCGTCGACCTGAAAGTCCTCGGCCGTGGCCTTGAGTACCGCGCGCCCACAGGCCTCGCCGTGGGCACGCGGCCCGAGCAGTTGCAGCTCGTTCATGCCTTGACCAGCAGGGCCACGGCGTGCACCGCGATACCTTCCTCACGGCCGGTGAAACCCAGCTTCTCGGTGGTGGTGGCTTTGACGTTGACCTGATCCAGCTCGATGCCCAGATCCTCGGCGATGCGCTCGCGCATGCTGTGGATGTGCGGCGCCATCTTCGGCGCCTGGGCAATGATGGTGGCGTCGACGTTACCCACCGCGTAACCCTTGGCACGCACCAGGCCCATCACATGGCGCAACAGCGCGCGGCTGTCAGCGCCCTTGAAGGTCGGATCGGTATCGGGGAAGTGCTTGCCGATATCGCCCAGCGCCACGGCGCCAAGCAGCGCATCACTCAGGGCGTGTAGCAGCACGTCACCGTCGGAATGAGCGACAAGACCGAATTGATGGGGAATCCGTACGCCGCCGAGGGTGATGAAATCGCCTTCGCCGAAGCGGTGTACGTCATAGCCATGACCGATACGCATAAAGAACAACGCCCTGAAAAAGTCAGGGCGTGATTCTAACCGCATTGCCCGTAGCCCGGATGAAATCCGGGAAATTCGCACCCCGGATTTCATCCGGGCTATGCCGGCTGCCGCTGCAGGGTGCGCCGTGCGCACCAAAGGCCAGAGTTTGCCCTGATGCGCGCAGCGCAGATCGACCTACATCAACGCCTCGGCGTGATGACGCAGGTGGTCGTCGATAAAGCTGGCGATGAAGTAATAGCTGTGGTCATAGCCAGGCTGCATTCGCAGCGTCAGCGGATGACCGACAGCCCTGGCGGCCGCCTGCAAGGCTTGGGGTTTGAGCTGACCCTCGAGGAAATCGTCACGATCACCCTGATCGATCAGAATCGGCAGCTTCTCGCTGGCCTCAGCGATCAGCACGCTGGCATCCCACTCACGCCAACGCGAACGCTCCTCGCCCAGGTACAGCGAGAAGGCCTTCTCGCCCCAGGGGCAGTTCATCGGATTGCTGATCGGCGAAAACGCTGACACCGACTGATAACGCCCAGGGTTCTTCAGCGCGCAGATCAGCGCCCCGTGACCACCCATGGAGTGACCGGCGATGCCGTGCCTGTCCGAAACCGGGAAGTTGGCTTCGATCAACGCTGGCAACTCCTGCACCACGTAGTCATACATGCGGTAGTGCCGCGCGAAGGGCTCCTGGGTCGCGTTGACATAGAAGCCGGCGCCCAGACCGAAGTCGTAGGCGCCGCTTTCGTCATCGGCCACGCCGTCGCCACGCGGGCTGGTGTCCGGCGCAACGATGATCAGCCCAAGCTCGGCGGCCATACGCTGGGCGCCGGCTTTCTGCATGAAATTCTCGTCCGTGCAGGTCAGGCCACTGAGCCAGTACAACACCGGCAGCTTGGCGCCCTGCTCGGCCTGAGGCGGCAGATAGACGGCGAACACCATGTCGCAATTGAGGCTGCTGGAGCGATGGCGATAGCGCTTGTGCCAACCACCGAAGCTCTTGTTGCTGGAAACGATTTCGAGGGTCATGGGCATCTCCGAAGGGTGCGCCGTGCGCACCACTTGATCCTGGTGCGCATGGCGCACCCTACAGTCAGGTCAACCTGCAGTCAGAAATGAATGACGGTGCGGATGCTCTTGCCTTCATGCATCAGCTCGAACGCCTCGTTGATGTCTTCCAGCGGCAGATTGTGGGTGATGAAGGTGTCCAGCGGGATTTCACCACTCTGCGATTTCTCGACATAGCTGGGCAACTCGGTACGCCCCTTGACGCCACCGAAGGCACTGCCACGCCAGACGCGGCCGGTCACCAGTTGGAACGGACGGGTGCTGATCTCGGCACCGGCCGGCGCCACGCCGATGATGGTCGACTCGCCCCAACCCTTATGGCAGCACTCCAGCGCGGCGCGCATCAGTTGCACGTTGCCGATGCACTCGAAGCTGTAGTCGACGCCACCGTCGGTCATCTCGACGACGACCTCCTGGATTGGCTTGCTGTGCTCTTTCGGGTTGACGAAGTCGGTGATGCCCAGCTCACGCGCCACCGCTTCTTTGGCCGGATTGATGTCGATACCGATGATGCGCGAAGCCTTGGCCATCTTGGCGCCGATGATGGCAGCCAGACCGATGCCGCCCAGGCCAAAGATGGCTACGGTGGAGCCTTCGGTGACCTTGGCGGTATTGAGCACCGCGCCGATACCGGTGGTTACACCGCAGCCGAGCAGGCAAACCTTCTCCAGCGGTGCATCCTTGGGAATCTTGGCCAGGGAGACTTCCGGCAGCACGGTGTACTCGGAGAAGGTCGAGCAGCCCATGTAGTGGTAGACCGGCTCGCCGTTGTAGGAGAAGCGGCTGGTGCCATCGGGCATCAGGCCCTTGCCCTGAGTGGCACGCACCGAGCTGCACAGGTTGGTCTTGTTGGATTTGCAGAATTTGCACTCGCCGCATTCGGCGGTGTACAGCGGAATCACATGATCGCCGACCGCCAGCGAGGTAACGCCCTCGCCCACTGCCTCGACGATACCGCCACCTTCGTGACCGAGAATGCAGGGGAACACGCCCTCGCTGTCCTGGCCGGACAGGGTGTAGGCGTCGGTGTGGCAGACGCCGGTCGCGACGATACGCACCAGCACCTCGCCGGCCTTGGGCGGCGCCACATCGACTTCGACGATTTTCAGGGGTTCATTCGGGGCGAAGGCGACGGCGGCGCGGGACTTGATCATGACAGTTCTCTCAGGGGAGCGTGGACAGTGGTCGGCAGTCTAGTTCATGTCCAATACGAGATAATCAGCAGCAGAGCAAAACATTATTGCCGTACAGGGATAATATTGAGCCTCCTTACATCGCCCGCAAGCGGGCTCCTACAGGTGCAGCCGGATGCAATCGGGAGCACAGGAGAAGAAGCATCGATGAATCGCTGGGAAGGACTCGACGAATTCGTCGCCGTGGCTGAGTGCGGGCAGTTCAGTGCCGCGGCCGAGCGCCTGGGATTGTCTACGTCGCAGGTCAGCCGCCAAGTGGCACGCCTGGAGGAACGCCTGCAGAGCCGCCTGTTTTATCGCAGCACCCGGCGTGTGGCTCTGACCGAGGCCGGCCAGCTGTTCCTGCAACACTGTCAGCGCCTGCAGGATGCCCGCGAAGAAGCGCTGCGCGCGGTCGGCGACCTCGGTGCGGAACCCAAGGGACTGTTGCGCATGACCTGTGCAGTGGCTTATGGCGAACGCTTCATCGTGCCACTGGTCAACGACTTCATGGCGCAGCATCCGCAGCTGCGCGTGGAAATCGAACTGTCCAACCGCCAGCTCGATCTGCTGCACGAAGGCCTGGACCTGGCCATCCGCCTGGGGCGCCTGCAGGACTCGCGGCTGATGGCCGCGCGTCTCGCACCTCGCGAAATGTATCTGTGCGCTGCTCCCGACTATCTGCAGCGCTACGGGCGCCCGCACTCGCTATCCGAGCTGGCCCGACACAACTGCCTGGTGGGGAGCAGCGACCACTGGAGCTTCGCCGAGAACGGCCGGGAAACCCAGGTGCGAATACAGGGTAACTGGCGCTGCAACAGCGGCCAGGCCGTGCTGGACGCAGCGCTGCGCGGCTTTGGTCTGTGCCAGCTGCCGGACTATTACGTATTGGAACACCTGCGCAGCGGACGAATGGTCTCTCTGCTGGAGCAGCATCGCCCACCCAATACAGCCGTCTGGGCGCTCTATCCGCAGCAGCGTCATCTCTCGCCCAAGGTACGTCAGTTGATCGACTCGCTGCGCAAGGGCCTGAGCCAGCGCGCCGAGTACAGCGGCCCTGTCTGACGCTCTGCAACGACCTTGTCACCCAGCTGAACGGTCATGGAATGTCACAAGTCGGCGCGAAACTTGAGCGCGGCGACCGCGTCACACCCCATGCACCCCGCCCAAGCGGGGCCTCACGAACTCAGCGACATGAGGACATGGTTATGCAGGTTCTGGTCAACAGTGGCAAGCACGTCACCTCCTCGATGGACTTCAGGGACGGCATTGGCAGTCGCATCCGGGACAAGCTCCAGCGCTATGAGGATCACCTCACCCGGATCGAAATTCATCTCTCCGACGAGAATGCGCTCAAGAGTGGCCCACAGGACAAGCGCTGCAAGGTCGAGGCGCGGATGAAAGGACGCGATCCACTGACGGTCTCCCACGATGCCAGTGAACTGCAGCAGGCGATCGACGGCGCCATGAACAAGCTGACCAACGCGCTGGATCGCACTATTGGCAAAGACGCCAAACCCTGGACGCACTGATGCGGTAAATCCAGTTCAACGGTCTTGCGGCCATATTGACTGTAGATAGTGCAGATCTTCCGGGCGGGTGACCTTGAGGTTGTCCGCCCGGCCTTCTATCAGACGTGGCGCTTGCCCCGTCCATTCCATGGCCGAGGCTTCATCGGTCACTGCCACGCCTTCTTTCAGCGCTTGCGCCAGCGCTTCGCGCAGCGCGCCCAGGCGGAACATCTGCGGCGTGTAAGCCTGCCAGATCAGGCTGCGATCCACGGTCTCGGCCACGCGGCCGTCGCGTGCGGCACGCTTTAGCGTATCGCGCGCCGGCACTGCCAGCAGGCCGCCGACCGGATCATCGGCCAGACTGTCCAGCAGGCGCTCAAGGTCTTCCCTCGCCAGGTTGGGTCGTGCTGCGTCATGCACCAGCACCCAATCCTCGGCGCGTGCGCCCTCTGCAAGCAGCGCTTGCAGCCCCGCCAATACCGAATCGGCCCGCTCGCGCCCGCCAGGTGCCCTGCGGATACGCACATCGTTTGCCACCTGTAGTTGCTGCCAGAACGGATCGTCCACAGCCACGCACACCACTGCGCCCAACAAACCGGGGTGGTCGAGAAAACAATGCAGGGTATGTTCGAGAATGCAGCGACCGGCGATCTGCAGGTACTGCTTGGGTCGGTCGGCGGCCATGCGCGCACCTATACCGGCAGCCGGGATCACCAGCCAGAATTTCGTGGTCATTCGGTCAGCAGATAGAGGGTTTCACCCTCTTTGAGCATGCCCAGCTCCTGACGCGCGCGCTCTTCCACGGTTTCCATACCGCGCTTGAGCTCCATCACCTCGGCCTCGAGGATACGGTTGCGCTCCAGCAGCCGCTCGTTCTCGCCCTGCTGTTCAGCGATCTGCTGTTGCAGACGGCTGGCAGCCGCCAGGCTGCCGTCGCCGATCCACAGTCGATACTGCAGACCGGCCAGCAACAGGATCAGCACGATGAACAGCCAATACGGACTACGCATGGAGCGGCTCGCAGATTGAGTCATCGGCATGGTAGGGGCTGCGTTCATGCTTGAAAAGGAGCCGTCTGATGAGTGACATGGAGTTTCAGTACCTGCATCCGTGCATTGGTTCCCAGAGGCCGATAAAAAGCACTGCGGGATCGCAATGGTAGGGTGCGCCGTGCGCACCAGCAATCCGCAGTCGACGCTGGTGCGCACGGCGCCCCCTACCAAGCAGCCATCGCCTACAAAAAAGGGCGACTTGCGTCGCCCTTCTCCGTCACGCGCGAATCAGCCGCGGAACTCGGCACGGCCCTTGTACGGGGCCTTACCGCCTAGCTGCTCTTCAATACGCAGCAACTGGTTGTACTTGGAAACGCGGTCGGAGCGGCACAGCGAACCTGTCTTGATCTGACCGGCGGCAGTGCCCACGGCCAGGTCGGCGATGGTGCTGTCTTCGGTTTCGCCGCTGCGGTGCGAGATCACCGCGGTGAAACCAGCAGCCTTGGCCATCTGGATGGCTTCCAGGGTTTCGGTCAGCGAGCCGATCTGGTTGAACTTGATCAGGATCGAGTTGCCGATCTTCTCGTCGATGCCGCGCTTGAGAATCTTGGTGTTGGTGACGAACAGGTCGTCGCCTACCAGCTGCACCTTGGCGCCGATCTTGTCGGTCAGCACTTTCCAGCTGGCCCAGTCGGACTCGTCCATGCCGTCTTCGATGGAGATGATCGGGTAACGCTCGGTCAGGCCAGCCAGGTAGTCGGCGAAACCTTCACCGCTGAATACCTTACCTTCGCCGGCCAGGTCGTATTGACCGTCCTTGTAGAACTCGCTCGATGCGCAGTCCAGGGCCAGGGTCACGTCGTCGCCCAGGGTGTAGCCTGCGTTGGCCACGGCCTCGGCGATGGCAGCCAGAGCGTCCTCATTGGAGGCCAGGTTCGGTGCGAAACCACCCTCGTCACCTACGGCAGTGTTCAGACCACGGGCCTTGAGCACGGCTTTGAGGTGGTGGAAGATCTCGGCGCCCATGCGCAGCGCGTCGGCAAAGTTCTTGGCGCCAACCGGCTGCACCATGAATTCCTGGATGTCGACGTTGTTATCGGCGTGCTCGCCACCGTTGATGATGTTCATCATCGGCACCGGCATGGAGTAGACGCCCGGTGTGCCGTTCAGGTCGGCGATGTGCGCGTACAGCGGCACGCCCTTGGCCTGGGCGGCAGCCTTGGCGGCAGCCAGGGACACGGCGAGGATCGCGTTGGCGCCCAGAGTCGCCTTGTTCTCGGTACCGTCGAGTTCGATCATCGCGCGGTCCAGAGCCTTCTGATCGACGGCGTCTTTGCCGAGCAGCAGATCGCGGATCGGGCCGTTGATGTTGGCAACGGCTTTCAGCACGCCCTTGCCCAGGTAACGGCTCTTGTCACCATCACGCAACTCCAGCGCTTCGCGCGAGCCGGTGGAGGCGCCGGACGGAGCGCACGCGCTGCCGACAATGCCACCTTCCAGAATTACATCCGCTTCCACGGTGGGGTTGCCGCGGGAGTCGAGAACCTCACGACCCTTGATGTCGACGATCTTTGCCATTGTTGTTTGCACTCCAAGGTTTGACGATAAGACTGCAGCAGCGGGCTGCGCAGAGCCACCGCTACCCGGGCGGGCAGCCGGCGGCACAGTCTGACTCACGGGTCAGGGTGATCTTTTCTGGGGCGGCACTTTACCGGATTGCGTGCGGTTCAGGCAGTCTCGATCGGCGGAAAACTCTTCACCAGATCGTCAAGCTGCTTGAGCTGGGTGAGGAACGGCTCCAGCTTGTTCAGACGCAAGGCGCAGGGACCGTCGCACTTGGCGTTTTCCGGATCCGGATGCGCTTCGAGGAACAGCCCCGCCAGACCCTGGCTCATGCCCGCCTTGGCCAGGTCGGTAACCTGGGCACGGCGACCGCCAGCAGAGTCGGCTCGGCCACCCGGCATCTGCAGGGCGTGGGTCACGTCGAAGAACACCGGGTACTCGAACTGCTTCATGATGCCGAAGCCGAGCATGTCCACCACCAGGTTGTTGTAACCGAAGGAGGAACCACGCTCGCAGAGAATCAACTGATCATTACCAGCCTCTTCGCACTTGGCCAGGATGTGCTTCATTTCCTGCGGGGCGAGGAACTGCGCCTTCTTGATGTTGATTACCGCGCCGGTCTTGGCCATGGCCACCACCAGATCGGTTTGCCGCGAGAGGAAGGCCGGCAGCTGGATGATGTCGCACACCTCGGCCACGGCAGCCGCCTGGTGCGGTTCGTGAACGTCAGTGATGACCGGTACGCCGAAGGTCTTCTTCACTTCCTCGAAGATCTTCATGCCCTCTTCCAGGCCGGGGCCACGGAAGGAGGTGACGGAGGAACGGTTGGCCTTGTCGAAACTGGCCTTGAACACGTAGGGGATGCCGAGTTTCTCGGTCACCCGTACGTACTCCTCGCAGGCCTGCATGGCCAGGTCACGCGATTCGAGCACGTTGATGCCACCGAACAGCACGAACGGCTTGTCGTTGGCGATCTCGATGCCGCGAACCTTGATGATCTTCTGCGCCATTGATCAGACCTTCTTCGCTTTCTGCGCCAAGGCAGCGTTGACGAAACCGCTGAAAAGCGGGTGACCGTCACGCGGCGTGGAGGTGAACTCCGGGTGGAACTGGCAGGCGACAAACCACGGATGATCCGGTGCCTCGACCACTTCGACCAGCGCGCCATCGCCGGAACGACCGGTGACCTTGAGGCCAGCCTCGGTCAGCTTCGGCAGCAGGTTGTTGTTCACCTCGTAACGGTGACGGTGACGCTCGACGATCACATCCTTGCCGTAACAATCGTGTACCAGCGAACCGGCCTGCAGCTGGCAGTCCTGGGCACCGAGGCGCATGGTGCCGCCGAGATCGGAGCTTTCGCTGCGCTGTTCGGTGGCACCAGTCGCATCCTGCCATTCAGTAATCAGACCCACCACCGGATGAGCGCTGGCCATGTCGAACTCGGAGGAGTTGGCATCGCTCCAACCCACGACATTGCGGGCATACTCGATCACGGCCACCTGCATGCCGAGGCAGATGCCCAGGTAAGGGATCTTGTTCTCACGTGCGTACTGCACGGTCTTGATCTTGCCTTCAACGCCGCGCAGACCGAAGCCGCCCGGCACCAGAATGGCATCGACACCTTCGAGCAGCGCGGTGCCCTGGTTCTCGATGTCTTCGGAATCGATATAACGCAGGTTGACCTTGGTACGGTTCTGGATGCCGGCGTGGCTCATCGCCTCGATCAGCGACTTGTACGCGTCCAGCAGTTCCATGTACTTGCCGACCATGGCGATGGTGACTTCTTTTTCCGGGTTGAGCTTGGCATCGACCACGCGATCCCACTCGGACAGGTCGGCGCCGCCGCACTCCAGGCCGAAACGCTCGACGACGAAATCGTCCAGGCCCTGGGCATGCAGCACGCCCGGAATCTTGTAGATGGTGTCGACGTCTTCCAGGCTGATCACCGCACGCTCTTCGACGTTGGTGAACAGGGCAATCTTGCGGCGCGAGGACACGTCGATCGGATGATCGGAGCGGCACACCAGCACGTCAGGCTGCAGGCCGATGGAGCGCAGCTCCTTGACCGAATGCTGGGTCGGTTTGGTCTTGGTCTCGCCAGCAGTGGCGATGTACGGCACCAGGGTCAGGTGCATCAGCATCGCGCGCTTGGCGCCCACTTCCACGCGCAGTTGGCGAATGGCTTCGAGGAACGGCTGCGACTCGATATCGCCGACGGTGCCGCCGATTTCCACCAGGGCCACGTCGGCATCGCCGGCACCCTTGATGATGCGACGCTTGATTTCGTCGGTGATGTGCGGGATGACCTGAATGGTCGCACCCAGGTAATCACCACGGCGCTCCTTGCGCAGTACATCTTCGTACACGCGGCCGGTGGTGAAGTTGTTGCTCTTGCTCATCGTGGTGCGGATGAAGCGCTCGTAGTGGCCCAGATCGAGGTCGGTCTCGGCGCCGTCGTGGGTGACGAACACCTCACCGTGCTGGAACGGGCTCATGGTGCCCGGATCGACGTTGATATAAGGGTCCAGCTTGAGCATGGTGACCTTCAGGCCCCGCGCCTCCAGGATGGCCGCCAGTGAAGCCGAGGCGATGCCTTTCCCCAATGAAGAAACAACACCACCCGTGACGAAGATGTAGCGCGTCATGAAAAACCCTAGAAGTCTGCGTTTAAGCGGTCAGTGCCGCCGGGGAAAGCGAAGGAGCGCCATCAATGCGAACAATGGCAAGCTCGCCAAGCTCCCTGAGGGAGTCGGCAAAAGCTGTAGTAAGACGGGAGCGTAGTCTACCCGAAAGGCCTTACCAGCTCAAACCTTGCGCACAGATAGGCGGCGACCAGTGCAGATGCGTCCCGCTCGCCTCGATTCCTGCCGGGTGCGACAGATTCGCCACCGCCATCAACTCGCTGCCTTCGAACAGCAGCGGCAGACGCGGGCGCACAAATGCCGGCACGCGCAGTTCATTGAGCAGACGCTTGAGATCACGACTGCCACGCCCCGGCACCCGCAACGACTCACCACCCTGGCGATAGCGCAAATGCCAGCGACCTTGCGGTAACTCACCCTGTAGATGCACATGACCATTGCCGGGAAGTACGACCGACGCACAAAGCCGGTCGCAGGGCAGATCGAGAGGATCGAGTGGCCGCAGCCACTGGCCACTGAGCCACCAGAGCCGACCATCGGCACGGTGCAACTCACCATCGGCCAGTTTCCAGATCGGCGCCGCATCCAGACCTGCATCACGCAGATCGCACCAACCTGCCCAGTGATCGCTGTCGGGCATGCGCGTCAGCGGCGCCAACCAGTGACGCAGCAGATTGCGCTGACGTGCATCGCTCAGAACACTCACCGCCGACAAATCAAGAGAGGGTAATGGCAGCCAGGGACATGCCGAAACGCCGCGGGCAGCCGCCAGGTCCATCTCGGCCAACTCTTCCAGCAACTGCTGAGCCTCCGACAGATGGCTTGCGCTGCGCGCCAGAGTGATCGGGGTCTGCGGCCAGCGCTCAGCCAGCACTGGCATCACCCGCCGCCGCAGGAAGTTGCGACTTAACCGTTCGTCGGCATTGCTCGGGTCCTCGATCCAGGCAATGCCATGCCCCTGCGCATAGGCCTGCAGCTCAGCCCGGGAACAGTCGAGCAGCGGCCGAACCAGGCTGCCCTGCCCCAACGACCGACTGGCAGGCATCGCCGCCAGCCCGCGCACGCCAGCACCGCGCAACAGGCGAAACAACAGGGTTTCGGCCTGATCATCGCGGTGCTGGGCACTGAGCAGCACATCGCCCGTGCCCAGCCGCTCGCTGAAAGCCTGATAACGCGCACTACGTGCAGCTTGCTCCAGGCTGGCACCTGGCGCGACCTGAACCCTGACAACGTCGAGAGCGATGCGCAAATGCTCGCAGACACGCGCGCACTGCTCGGGCCAGGCGTCGGCCGCAGCCTGCAGGCCATGATGGACATGAATGGCAGAAATCGGCGGCAGGTTCTCGCGCCGAGCCCAGTCGGCGAGCAGGTGCAACAGCACGCTGGAGTCCAGGCCGCCAGAAAAGGCAACGCGCCATGCCGGGGCCGCACGCCAGGGCTGCAGAGCCTGGCGTAGGCGAAGTTCGAGAGCAGTCATCAGCCAAGCTTAAACAACAACGGGCCCGAAGGCCCGTGGTGATGTGCGATGAAATTACGCAGGGTGCGCCATGCGCACCCAAATACCGGCGCTACTGTCATTGGTGCGCACAGCCTGGGCGGCCCCGCGACACCCTACAAAAGCCATCTACGCCAGGCACATTAGCCCGAACTCAGGCGATGCCGTAGCTCATCAGACGGTCATAACGACGCTTGAGCAGTGCCTCGGTGTCGTGCTTCTGCAGGCTGGCCAGTTGCTTGGTCAGCTCCTGACGAATCGACTCGGAAGCCGCCGCCGGGTCACGGTGCGCGCCACCCAGAGGCTCGGCGATGACCTGATCAACGATACCCAGATCCTTCAGCCGCTCGGCGGTAATGCCCATGGCTTCGGCGGCGTCCGGTGCCTTCTCGGCGGTACGCCAGAGAATCGAGGCGCAGCCTTCCGGGGAGATCACCGAGTAGGTGGAGTACTGCAGCATGTTCAGCTGGTCGCAGACGCCGATGGCCAGCGCGCCACCGGAACCGCCCTCACCGATGACAGTGGCGATGATCGGGGTTTTCAGGCGCGCCATCACGCGCAGGTTCCAGGCGATGGCCTCGCTCTGGCCGCGCTCCTCGGCATCGATGCCCGGGTAGGCGCCGGGGGTGTCGATGAAGGTGAGGATCGGCATCTTGAAGCGTTCGGCCATTTCCATCAGGCGGCAGGCCTTGCGGTAGCCTTCCGGACGCGGCATGCCGAAGTTGCGGCGCACCTTCTCGCGCACTTCACGGCCTTTCTGGTGGCCGATGATCATCACCGGCTGTTCGCCCAGACGAGCAATGCCACCGACGATGGCGGCGTCGTCGGAGAAGTGACGATCACCGTGCAGTTCGTCGAACTCGGTGAAGATGTGCTGGATGTAATCCAGGGTGTACGGGCGGCGCGGATGGCGTGCCAACTGGGCGATCTGCCAGCTGGTCAGGTTGCCGAAGATGCTTTCGGTCAGGGTGCTGCTCTTGTCCTGCAGGCGGGCAATCTCATCGCCGATATTCAGCGAGTTGTCGTTACCAACCAGGCGTAGCTCTTCGATCTTGGCTTGCAGGTCGGCGATCGGCTGTTCGAAATCGAGGAAATTCGGGTTCATAGTCATCCGTCTTGCGTCGACGGCCAAGTGGCCGGGGAGCTGTATCCATTAGGCGTCCTACCTTAAGTGATAGGACGCAGCGGGTCGACACCCGCAGGTGTCGATGCCAACACAAAGGGGTATTTTTCCCCTCTTGCATCAGCGGTAGTGCAAAAAGACGTTGTCGCGCCCGAACTGGTCACGCAATGCCTGAATCAAAGTGTCAGCCGGGTCGATTCGCCAGGCGTCGCCAAATTGAAGCAAGGCGCGTGCCTCCTCGCCACTGTAGTCCAGCGTCACCGGGCAGGCGCCCTTGTGCTTGCTGCACAGTTCGGCCAGCCAGCGCAGTCGATCACCCTTCAATGCCTCACTGGCAACCTTCACCCGCAGGCTGTCGGCCAGCCCCGTACGCGCCTCTTCCAGGCTCATCACGCGCTTGGCACGCAGACGCAGGCCACCGGAGAAGTCGTCATTGCTGACTTCGCCCTCGACCACCACCAACGCATCGTTCTGCAGCAACGCCTGGTTGCTGGCGAAGGCATCGGCGAACAAGGAGGCCTCGATTCGCCCGGAGCGGTCGTCGAGGGTGATGAAACCCATCTTGTCGCCCTTCTTGTTCTTCATCACCCGCAGGTTGACGATCATCCCGGCGATGGTCTGGGTGTCGCGCGCCGGCTTCAGCTCGACAATGCGCTGACGGGCAAAACGGCGAATCTCGCCTTCGTACTCGTCGATGGGATGGCCGGACAGGTAGATGCCCAGGGTGTCCTTCTCGCCTTTCAGGCGCTCCTTGATCGGCAGTTCGCGCGCCTTGCGGTGGTTGGCGTAGACGTCCGCCTCGGGTTCGGCGAACAGGCCACCGAACAGATCCATATGGCCACTCTCGGCGCTGCGCGCGGTCTGCTCGGCGGACTGCACGGCCTCTTCCATGGAAGCCAGCAGCACGGCGCGGTTCTTGTCCACGCTGGCCTGATAAGCCTTGAGTTCATCCTGATAGTACGGACCGAGACGATCCAGCGCACCGCTGCGGATCAACGCTTCAAGGGTGCGCTTGTTGATGCGCTTGAGGTCGACGCGGTTGCAGAAGTCGAACAGATCCTTGAACGGCCCGCCTTCGGCGCGGCATTCGACGATGGCCTCGACCGGCCCCTCGCCCACGCCCTTGACCGCACCCAGGCCGTAGACGATACGACCGTCGTCGTTGACGGTGAACTTGAACTCGGACACGTTGACGTCCGGCGGATCGATGCGCAACTTCATGTTGCGGCACTCTTCGACCAGGATCACCACCTTGTCGGTGTTGTGCATATCCGCCGAGAGCACCGCTGCCATGAACGGCGCCGGGTAATGCGCCTTGAGCCAGGCCGTCTGGTAGGACACCAGGCCGTAGGCAGCCGAGTGCGACTTGTTGAAGCCATAACCGGCGAACTTCTCCACCAGATCGAAGATGTTGCCCGCCAGGTTGGCGTCGATGCCATTGCTGGCACAACCTTCGATGAAGCCACCGCGCTGCTTGGCCATTTCCTCGGGCTTCTTCTTGCCCATGGCACGCCGCAGCATGTCTGCCTGACCCAGGGTGTAACCCCCCATGACCTGGGCAATCTGCATCACCTGCTCCTGATACAGGATGATGCCGTAGGTGGGCTTGAGCACCGGCTCGAGACCGGCGTACTGGTAGTCTGGGTGCGGATAGGACAGCTCGGCGCGGCCGTGCTTGCGGTTGATGAAGTCGTCCACCATGCCGGACTGCAGCGGGCCGGGGCGGAACAATGCCACCAGTGCGATCATGTCTTCCAGACAGTCGGGCTTGAGCTTCTTGATCAGCTCCTTCATGCCGCGCGATTCAAGCTGGAAGACCGCTGTGGTCTCCGCCTTCTGCAGCATGTCGTAGGTTTTCTTGTCATCCAGCGGGATGAAGTCGATGTTGACCAGATCCTCGTCCGGCGCACCGTCGCGCTTCTGGATGCGGTGGATGGTCTCCATCGCCCACTTGATGATGGTCAGGGTACGCAGACCGAGGAAGTCGAACTTGACCAAGCCGGCCTGCTCGACATCGTCCTTGTCGAACTGGGTCACCAGGCCGCCGCCCTCTTCGTCACAGGCGATCGGCGAGAAGTCGGTGAGCTTGGTCGGCGCGATCACCACGCCGCCGGCGTGCTTGCCGGTACCACGCACCACGCCTTCGAGCTTGAGGGACATGTCCCAGATTTCGGCGGCTTCTTCGTCGTTCTTGAGGAAGTCGCGCAGCGGCTCCTCCATCTCGTAAGCCTTCTCCAGGGTCATGCCCACTTCGAAGGGGATCATCTTCGACAGACGGTCGGCCAGGCCATAGGACTTGCCCTGGGCGCGAGCCACGTCGCGCACCACCGCCTTGGCCGCCATCGAGCCGAAGGTGATGATCTGGCTCACCGCGTTGCGTCCGTATTTCTCGGCGACGTAGTCGATCACCCGGTCGCGGCCGTCCATGCAGAAGTCGACGTCGAAGTCGGGCATGGACACCCGCTCGGGGTTGAGGAAGCGCTCGAACAGCAGGTCATAGGCCAGCGGGTCGAGGTCGGTGATCTTCAGCACGTAGGCCACCAGCGAACCGGCGCCCGAGCCACGGCCCGGACCGACCGGCACGCCGTTGTTCTTGGCCCACTTGATGAAGTCCATCACGATCAGGAAGTAACCGGGAAAGCCCATCTGGATGATGATGTCGAGTTCGAAGTTGAGGCGGTCGATGTAGACCTGCCTCTTGGCCTCATAGTCCGGGGTGTCCTTGGGCAGCAGAACTTCGAGACGCTCCTCCAATCCCTCGAACGAGGCATGGCGCAGGTAGTCGTCGATGCCCATGCCATTGGGCGTGGGGAAATCCGGCAGAAAGTATTTGCCGAGCTGCACATCGATATTGCAGCGTTTGGCGATCTCGACGGTGTTCTCCAGTGCCTCGGGCAGGTCGGAGAACAGCTCCCACATTTCTTCGGCGCTTTTCAGGTACTGCTGATCGGAGTAGTGCCGTGGCCGGCGCGGGTCGTCGAGGGTACGACCTTCACCGATGCAGACGCGGGTTTCGTGCGCCTCGAAGTCGCCCTGTTTGATGAAGCGCACGTCGTTGGTCGCCACCAGCGGCGCCTCGACGCGATCGGCCAGTGCCACCGCCGCGTGCAGGTATTCTTCGTCGCCCACTCGGCTGGTGCGCTGCACTTCCAGATAGAAACGATCCGGGAACGCGGCCATCCATTCACGCAGGCGCACTTCGGCCAGTGCTTCGTCACCGGCCAGCAGCGCCTGACCGACTTCGCCCTCACGCGCGCCGGATAGTGCGATGAGGCCTTCGGCGGCACCCTTGACCCAGTCACGCTGGATAATCACCAGGTCGTTGCTCTGCCCTTCGGCCCAGCCACGGGAAATCAGTTCGGTGAGATTGCGGTAACCCTTGGCGTTCATCGCCAGCAGGGTCAGGCGCGTCAGCGGACCGTCTTCCTCGGCGCTGGCCATCCAGATGTCGGCGCCGCAGATCGGCTTGACCCCGGCGCCCATGGCCGTTTTGTAGAACTTCACCAGCGAGCACATGTTGCTCATATCGGTGACCGCAACCGCCGGCATGCCGGCCCCGACGACGGCCTTGATCAGCGGTTTGACCCGCACCAGGCCATCGACCAGGGAGTATTCGGTGTGCAGACGCAGGTGTACGAACGCTTGAGTCATGGGCGGCCTTGCAGGTGAAAACGACAAAGCGCGGATTGTAGCTTAAGAGGGTCTGGCTGAGGGCCAGAGCTTCAACCGCTGCTGCATTTCCCGGATTGCAGCCGGGCTAGGTCACTAAACGCCTTCCAGCAAGGCGCGCACCGGGGCGAAGGAACGCCGATGAATCGGTGTAGGTCCCAGGCGTATCAGCGCTTCGAGGTGAACGGGCGTGGGGTAGCCCTTGTGACCGGCGATGCCGTAACCGGGATAGAGGCGGTCCATCTCGAGCATCTCGCGGTCGCGACTGACCTTGGCCAGGATCGAAGCCGCGGCTATTGCCGGCACCCGGCTGTCGCCCTTCACGACCGGGGCGCTTGGCACCGCCAGCTGCGGGCAACGATTGCCGTCGATCAGCGCCAGTTTCGGCGTCACGCTCAGCCCTTCGACGGCGCGCTGCATCGCCAGCATAGTGGCATGCAGGATATTCAAGCGGTCGATTTCCTCCACCTCGGCGCGGGCGATGCACCAGGCCAGAGCTTTCTCGCGAATCTCGTCGAACAGCGCTTCACGACGCGCCTCTGAGAGTTTCTTCGAGTCGTTCAGGCCGATGATCGGGCGCGCAGGGTCGAGGATGACTGCAGCCGTGACCACGGCACCGCAAAGCGGGCCACGGCCCACTTCATCGACGCCGGCGACCAGCTCTTCTACCAGGGTGAAGTCCAATCCCAATTGCATCAGGCGCGTCCGGCCAGTTTGAGCACCGCATCGGCTGCCGACAAGGACGCATCGCGACGCAGCGCGCGGTGAATCACGTCGAAGCCTTCAGTCTGCACCTGCCCGCCATCGATCAACGGCGCCACGGCCTGGGCCAGAGCCTCTGGCGTCGCCGCATCCTGAATCAACTCAGGCACCAGCAGACGCTCGGCCAGCAGATTGGGCAGCGAGATATAGGGGCTCTTCACCAGGCGCTTGAGGATGCGGTAGGTCAGCGGCGCTACACGGTACGCCACCACCATCGGCCGTTTGTACAGCAGCGCTTCCAGGGTCGCGGTACCCGAAGCGATCAGCACCGCGTCGCAGGCAGCTAGCGCTTCATGGGAACGCCCATTGAGCAACGTCAACGGCAAATCACGCCCGGCCAGCATCTGTTCCAACTGCTCACGGCGCTCGGGCGTGGCGCAAGGCAGCAGGAAACGAATACCAGGGCGCAATGCGCGCAGACGAATCGCCGCATCCAGAAACAGCTCCCCGAGACGCGCGACTTCACCGCCACGACTGCCGGGCATCAGGGCCACCACCGGCTCGTCCTGCGGCAGGTCCAACGTCTCCCGCGCGGCAGCACGATCAGCCTGCTGCGGAATGGCATCGGCCAGCGGATGCCCCACGAAGCGCACCGGCACCTGATGCTCGTCGTAGAACTGCGCCTCGAACGGGAACAGGGTCAACATCAAATCGCAGGCTTCACGGATCTTCAGCACACGCTTCTGCCGCCAGGCCCAGACCGAAGGGCTGACGTAGTGAACGGTCTTGATGCCGGCACGGCGCAGCTTGAGCTCCAGCCCCAGATTGAAATCGGGGGCATCGATGCCGATGAACACGTCCGGCTTGGCAGCAATCAGGTCGCGAGCCAGTTGACGACGGCGGCCGAGCAACTCGAACAGACGCCCCAGCACCTCGACCAGCCCCATCACGGCCAGGCGCTCCATCGGGAAATAGGATTTGAGGCCTTCGGCTTCCATGCGCGCACCACCAACACCGATGAACTCAGCATCTGGATAGCGCTGCTTGATGGCCTGCATCAGGCCGGAACCGAGGATGTCACCGGACGCCTCACCGGCAACCAGTGCGACGCGAAGAGGTCTGTTCATAGGAATCAGCGGGTGATGCCGCGCGTGGAGGCCTGGATCGAATCACGAAAGATCGCCACTTCCGGGAACTGAGCAGCAGACTCGGCCAGCTCGGCCAGTGCCTGCTCGACGGTCAGTCCCTGGCGATAAACCAGCTTGTAGCCTTTGCGCAACGCGGCGATGGCCTCGTTGGAGAAACCACGACGACGCATGCCCTCGAAGTTCATGCTGCGCGCCTCGGCCGGGTTACCGAATACGGTAACGAAAGCTGGCACATCCTTGCCAATCGCAGTGCCCATGCCAGAGAAGCTGTGCGCACCAATGCGGCAGAACTGATGCACCAGGGTATAACCGGACAGAATCGCCCAGTCATCGACCCAGACATGTCCAGCCAGTGCCGTGTTGTTGACCAGAATGCAATGATTGCCGATCACACTGTCATGGCCGATATGGGCATAGGCCATGATCAGGTTGTGGTCGCCAATGGTGGTTTCGCTGCGATCCTGCACGGTGCCACGGTGAATGGTGACCCCCTCACGAATCGTGTTGTAATCACCGATCACCAGGCGCGTCGCTTCGCCCTTGTATTTCAGGTCTGGCGTGTCTTCACCGACCGAAGAAAACTGGTAGATGCGGTTGTGCTTGCCGATCACGGTCGGCCCTTTGAGCACTACGTGCGGGCCGATGACTGTACCCTCGCCGATTTCCACATCGGCCCCGACAATGCTCCAAGGGCCAACGACGACGTCGTCGGCCAATCTGGCACTGGGGTCGATGATCGCGCGGGGGTCAATCAAACTCATAGCTTGCGTTCCGCGCAGATGATTTCAGCGGAGCAGACTTCCTTGCCATCGACAGTCGCGCGGCACTCGAATTTCCAGATGCTGCGACGGTCGCTCAGGTACTTGGCTTCCAACGTCAGTTGATCGCCCGGCAGCACCGGCGAGCGGAAGCGCAGCTTGTCGGAACCGACGAAGTAATACAGGGTGCCATCGGCCGGCTTCACGCCCATCATCTTGAAACCGAGGATACCGGCCGCCTGGGCCATGGCCTCGATGATCAGAACGCCCGGCATGATCGGGTGCTCGGGGAAATGGCCGTTGAAGAACGGCTCATTGATGCTGACATTCTTATAGGCGCGAATCTGCTTGCCTTCGACGTCCAGGTCCACCACGCGGTCCACCAGCAGGAACGGATAGCGGTGCGGCAAATATTCACGAATTTCGTTGATGTCCATCATGTCCGGTTAAGCCTGTAAGAAAAGAAAAGAGCACGGTCACACCGTGCTCAGGCATCAGATGAGACGTTTGCCGTCTGGGTCACGGCGGCCAGCTGTTTTTCCAGCTCACGCAGTCGCTTGGCCATATCATCCAACTGACGAATACGGGCCGCACTCTTCTTCCACTCGCCCGCCGGTTGCATGGCAGTCCCTGAAGAATAAGCGCCCGGTTCGGTGATCGAACGGGTCACCATGGTCATGCCAGTGACGAACACGTTGTCGCACACCTCGATATGACCCACCATGCCAACACCACCCGCGATCATGCAGTTCTTGCCGATCCTGGTACTACCGGAAATACCGCAGCAGCCGGCCATGGCAGTGTTGTCACCAATCTGCACGTTGTGCGCGATCATGATCTGGTTATCCAGCTTCACGCCATTGCCGATCAAGGTATCGGACAGCGCACCGCGATCCACCGTGGTGTTGGCGCCGATCTCGACGTCATCACCGATGGTCACCCCACCGATCTGCGCGATCTTCTGCCAGACGCCCTTCTCGTTGGCGAAGCCGAAGCCTTCACCGCCGATCACCGCGCCGGACTGGATCACCACACGCTTGCCGATCTGCACATCGTGGTAAAGCGTCACGCGCGGAGCCAGCCAACCACCCTCCCCGATCACGCTGCGCGCACCGACCACGCAGTGCGCACCGACGCTGACCTCGGCGCCGATACGCGCGCCGCTCTCGATCACCGCAAAGGCGCCGATGCTGGCAGTCGGATCGATTTCAGCATCGCCTGCAACCTGGGCAGTAGCATGGATGCCGGGAGCGGCCTTGGGCTTGCGATCGAACAAGTGCGAGAGCTGGGCGTAGGCCAGATAAGGGTTGGCAACGATCAAGGCATCGCCAGCGTACGCTTCGGCATCGGCTGCGGTCAGCAGCACGGCACCAGCCTGGGTTTGCGCCAAGAACTTGCGGTACTGGGCATTGGCCAGGAAGCTCAATTGTTCGGGCCCGGCCTCCTGTAAGGTGGCCAGGCCCGTGATGACCTTAGCTTCGGCGCCACGCAAGGTGGCGCCCAGGCGCTCGGCCAATTGGCCGAGGGTAAATGTCGCATTCATGCTCAACGCATCTGATTCATGCGCTCGATGACCTGGCGAGTGATGTCGTACTGAGGTTTGACATCGATCACCGCACCGCGCTCGAGCACCAGGTCGAAGTTACCGTTCTTGATCACTTCTTCGACGGCCTTGTCCAGGTTCGGCTTGAGCTTGGCCAGCATCTCGCGGTCAGCGATGGCCTTGGCTTCGTTCAGCTCCTTGGACTGGAACTGGAAGTCACGGGCCTTCTGCTTGAATTCGAGTTCGAGGCGCTCGCGCTCGGCCTGCTGCATCTTCTCGCCGTCCTTGACCATACGATCCTGGATGCGCTTGGCGTCGCTTTCCAGCGTCTTGAGCTTGTTCAGCTGCGGGCCGAATTTTTTCTCGGCATCGACTGCGTAACGCTTGGCCGCGTCAGACTCGAGCAGCGCCATCTGATAGTTCAGCACGGCCACCTTCATCTCGGCGAACGCCGGAGTGGCGATCAGGGCGGCGGTGAACAGAACCAGTTGAGTCAACTTACGCACAATGCACTCCTGCAACAAAACTGTTGGCTTTCTGTGAAACGAGATTAGAAGGTTTGACCCAGAGAGAACTGGAATACCTGAGTATCGGCATCATCCGGCTTCTTGATCGGCATGGCCAGACTGAAGCTCAACGGGCCCAGCGCAGTGATCCAGGTCAGACCAACACCCACGGAGCTGGCCAGGTTACTGAAATCGATGTCGCAGCTCTCGCTGAGCCTCTTCTGAGTCGACGAGCAGTTGGTATCGAAGACGTTACCCACGTCCCAGAACAAGGCAGTACGCAGCGAACGCTGATCCTTGACGAACGGCAGCGGGAACAGCATCTCCACACCGCCCTGCACCAGAACATTACCACCGAACGGCAGCGGATCCTGATCCGGGTCAGCCAGTGTGCCGGGCTTGGTGCCAGTGCTCGGCGTGCTGCGTGGGCCTAGACTGCTGTCCTCGAAGCCACGCACCGAGTTGAAGCCACCCGCGTAGTAGTGTTCGTAGAACGGCAGCTCAGCGGTAGAGCCATAGCTGTCGCCGTAACCCAGCTGGGTATGGAAGCGCAGGGTGTAGTTGTCGCTGATCGGGGTGAACAGCTGACCACGGTAGTCGAGCTTGTAGAACGACAGATCGCTACCTGGCAGTGTGGTTTCCAGCACCAGGCTCTGCGAATGACCACGGTTGGCCAGTACACCACGGTTCAGGGTCGACTCGGACCAACCGATGGAACCCTTGAAGTTCAGGTAATTGTCACCCTCGGCGTCAATGAAATCGAAAATCTCGTCGACGGTGTAACGGCCGGTGTCGATGCTGTCCTGCTGCACGGTCAGGCCGTAGGTCAGACGCGCAGTTTCACTGATCGGATAGCCGATGTTGATACCTGCACCCAGGCTGTCGACCGAGTAGCTGGATACGTCGACATCGAGCTCGTCGTAGTCGGTAGTGCGGTAGAAGGCATTGTAACCCAGGCTGACACCGTCGACGGTCCAGTAGGGGTCAACGAAGCCGAAGCTGTATCGGGTCTGGTATTCGCTACGGGTCAGGCCGATGCTGACGCGGTTACCGGTACCGAGGAAGTTGTTCTGGCTGATCGAACCACCGAGGATCAGACCAGCGTTCTGGGCGAAACCGACGCTGGCGGTGATGGAGCCGGAGGGCTGCTCTTCGACGCTGTAGTTGACGTCGATCTGATCGTCGGTACCCGGCACCTGCGGGGTTTCGACGTTAACCTCCTTGAAGAAGCCCAGACGCTCCAGACGCACCTTGGACTGGTCGATCAGGTAGGTCGAGGCCCAGCCACCTTCCATCTGGCGCATTTCGCGGCGCAGTACCTGGTCTTCGGACTTGGTGTTGCCACGGAAATTGATGCGATTGACGTAGGCGCGCTTGCCCGGATCGACGAAGAAGGTGATCGAAACGGTGTTGTCCTCGTCGTGCGCTTCCGGCACGCCATTGACGTTGGCGAAGGTATAGCCTTCGTTACCCAGGCGGCGGGTGATCAGCTCACTGGTGGTGGTCATGATCTTGCGCGAGAAGACCTGCCCTTCCTTGACCAGCAGCAGTGCACGCACGTCTTCTTCCGGGACCTTGAGGTCACCGGACAGTTTCACGTCACGGACGCTGTACTTCTCGCCCTCTTCGACGTTGACAGTGACATAGACGTGCTTCTTGTCCGGAGTGATGGATACCTGGGTGGAGCTGATATCCATGTTGATGTAGCCGCGGTCCAGGTAGTAGGAGCGCAGACGCTCGAGGTCACCGGACAGTTTCTCGCGGGCATACTTGTCGTCGTTCTTGAAGAACGACAACCAGTTGGTGGTCTTCAGCTCGAACAGGTCGACCAGGTCTTCATCGGAAAACACGGTGTTGCCGACCACGTTGATGTGGGAGATGGCAGCAACGGTGCCTTCGTTGATGGTGATCTTCAGCGCCACGCGGTTACGCGGCTGCGGAATCACTTCGGCTTCGATCTCGGCCGAATAGCGGCCCTGAGCGACATACTGGCGCTGCAGCTCGTTGCGTACGCCCTCGAGGGTGGCACGCTGGAAGATCTCGCCCTCGGCCAGACCGGACTGGTTCAGGCCCTTGAGCAGGTCTTCGGTGGTGATGGCCTTGTTGCCTTCGATCTCGATACCGGAGATGGAAGGACGCTCGACCACGGTAACCACCAGCACGTCGCCATCGCGACCGAGCTGGATATCCTGGAAGAAGCCGGTACGGAACAGGGAGCGAGTGGCATCGACCAACTGGCGATCATCGACCTGTTCGCCCACATTCAGGGGCAGTGCGCCGAATACGCTGCCGGCGGATACCCGCTGCAGGCCGTTGACGCGTATATCGGAGATGGTGAAGGACTCGGCGTGAACTTCGGCGATCATCAATGCGGACAGTACCGCAGGTAGCAGCAGACGTTTCATGAAGTCCTTTCTTATTCCAACTGACGATAAAAACTGCCGCTCAAGCGACACTTCTTTTAAATCTCAAGAACGTATTCAGCAATGCTCACAGGCGGCTGAGGTCGTTGACCAGGGCAAGCAACATGACCCCGATGACCAGACTGATGCCGATCTGCATCCCCCAACCCTGAACCCGCTCAGACAAGGGGCGACCACGCACCCACTCGACCAGATAAAACAGCAGATGCCCACCATCCAGTACGGGAATGGGCAGCAGATTGAGAACCCCCAAGCTAATACTCAGATATGCAAGGAATTTCAGGAAATCCCCCAGCCCTGACTCAGCTGAAGCGCCCGCCACTTTAGCAATGGTTATCGGCCCACTCAAGTTTTTTACCGAGAGCTCTCCGAACAGCATTTTCTTCAGCGAATCGAGGGTCAGCAGGCTCATGGACCAGGTTTGCCGCATGCCTTCGACAACCCCCTCGAGCGGACCGAAGCGCACCTCACGAAGCATCTCCGGCGGCCATTCGACGCCCTGCACACCCGCGCCCAGGTAGCCACTGCGGGCTTCCCCTTCTCCGCGCGAAGCCAGCGTCAGCTGCACGTCCTGCGTTTGCCCGGCGCGCTCGAAGCGCAACGTGACCGCTTCGCCCGGCAATGCCCGCACACGGTCGACCAGGTCCTGCCAATCGGCAAGCGGCTCACCATCGAGCGCCAGCAGTCGATCTCCGGCTTGCAGACCCGCGGCATGGGCAGGCCCCTTGGAATCGACCTCTGCCAGCACCGGCTCCAGCACCGGACGCCAGGGACGAATGCCCAGCGAGCCAATCGGGTCCGGCTCGTCGGCACCGCGCAGCCAGTTGTCCAACTGCACCTGCTTGGACGTCTCGACGGTAGAGCCCGGCTCCAGCACACGCAGATCGAGCGTACCGCTCTCACCCAGACGACTTACCAGTTGCAGATTGACCGCCGCCCAGCCGCTGGTGGCCTCGCCGTTGACCGCAACGATCTCCTGCCCTGCACGCAGCCCGGCCACTTGCGCCAGGCTGTCCGGCTGCACACCACCGATAACCGGCCGCACCTGCTGACTGCCGAGCATGGCGACGAACCAGAAGAACAACAACGCCAGCAGGAAATTGGCCAGAGGACCTGCAGCCACGATAGCGATGCGCTGACGCACGCTCTTGCGATTGAAGGACTGCTCGACGAGCTCGGGCGGTACATCGCCCTCGCGCTCGTCGAGCATCTTGACGTAACCGCCCAGAGGAATGGCCGCCACCACGAATTCGGTGCCCTGGCGGTCATGCCAGCGCAACAGCGGTGTGCCGAAGCCAACGGAGAAGCGCAGTACCTTGACGCCACAGCGCCGAGCCACCCAGAAGTGTCCGTACTCGTGAAAGGTCACCAGGACACCCAGTGCGATCAGGGTGCCAAGCAGCATGTACAACCCACTCATTTCACTTCTCCAGCTCTACGAGCCGCTCAAGTTCCGGCCAGGCCGATACGGGCGTCATCAACGACCAGCTAGCCACTGCCCAGCCAGTTCACGCGCACGGGCATCGGCCTCGAATACCGCATCGAGCGCTTCGACAGCCTGCACAGGCTGGGCGTTCAACACGGACTCAATCATACGCGCGATATCCACGAAACGGATGCGCCGCTGCAGGAAAGCCTCGACCGCAACCTCATTGACGGCGTTGAGCATCGCCGGCGCACTGCCACCGGCCTGCGCCGCCTCCCGCGCCAGGCGCAGACAGGGGAAGCGCTGCTCATCGGGGCGCTCGAAATCCAGACGGCCGACGGCAAACAGATCCAGAGGCGACACGCCCGAGTCGATGCGCTCCGGCCAGGCCAACGCATGAGCGATGGGCGTGCGCATATCCGGATTACCCAACTGGGCCAGCACCGACCCGTCGATATAATCGACGAGCGAGTGAATCACGCTCTGCCGATGGATGACCACTTCGATCTGCTCGGGGCGGGCATCGAACAACCAGCAGGCCTCGATCGACTCGAGCCCCTTGTTCATCATGCTGGCCGAATCGACCGATATCTTGCGCCCCATCGACCAGTTCGGATGCGCACAGGCCTGCTCCGGCGTAACGCACTCCAGATCGGCCAACGGCGTTTCGCGAAAAGGCCCACCAGAAGCCGTCAGCAGTACGCGACGCACACCAACAGCTGGAAGCCCTCGCGAATAGTCACCGGGCAGGCACTGGAAAATGGCGTTGTGTTCGCTGTCGATAGGCAGCAGCACCGCCCCACTCTGCTTGACCGCCTGCATGAACAAGGCGCCGGACATCACCAGCGCTTCCTTGTTCGCCAGCAGCACTTTCTTGCCGGCCTGCACCGCCGCCAGCGTTGGCTTGAGGCCTGCAGCGCCAACGATGGCCGCCATCACGCAATCGACGGCGGCGTCGGCAGATACCGCGCACAGCCCTGCTTCGCCGACCAGTACCTCGGTCGCCAGCCCGGCAGCACGCAAATTGTTCTGCAACTCGAGCGCTGAAACGTCATCAGGCACCACCGCGTAGCGCGGCCGATGCTGCACGCACAGCACCTGCAGCTCTGCCAGGCGCGAAAAGCCCGTCAGCGCGAAAACGCTGTAGCGCCCGGGATGGCGCGCAATCACATCCAGCGTACTGAGGCCGATGGACCCAGTCGCCCCCAGCACGGTGACCTGCTGCACTGCGCTCACAGCGAACCCCAGCCTGCCAGCCAGAGCAATGCAGCGAACAGCGGAATGGCCGCCGTCAGACTGTCGATGCGATCCAGCACTCCACCATGCCCCGGCAGCAGATTGCTGCTGTCCTTGATCCCGGACTGACGCTTGAACATGCTCTCGGTCAGATCGCCAACCACGGAAATCAGCACCACCACAGCAGCACCTGCCAGAGCCAGCAGCAGCCCACCAGCAGACCAGCCCTGCTGCAGACCGACCACAAGCGTGATCAGCAGACTGGCAGCCAGACCACCATAGAGCCCTTCCCAGCTCTTGCCCGGACTGACCTTGGGCGCCAGCTTGCGCTTACCGAAGGTCTTGCCAGAGAAATAGGCGCCGATGTCCGCCCCCCAGACCAGCACCATCACCGCGATGATCAGCGCATTGGCCTGCGGCCACTGCTTGAGCAGGATCAGCCCCTGCCAGGCCGGCAGCAGGATCAGCAAGCCGATCAGCAAACGCCCCGGCACACCACCCCAGTAACGACTGCTATCGGGGTAGGTCAGCACCAGGAAGGTCGCTGCCAACCACCACAACACCGCCACCGCCAACAGCACTGGCGCGAACACCGGAACCAGGTAAAGCGCACCGAGCAACACGGCCACCACTGCGGCATAGGCTACGCGCTTGGGCTGCGCCTCGAACCCCGCCAGGCGCGCCCATTCCCAGGCCCCCAACGTGACCACCGCACCGATGAACAGGGCAAAGGCACCGCCGTCGAGCAGAAAAAAACCGCCCAGGGCGATGGGCAACAGCACCAGCGCCGTGATGATTCGTTGTTTCAACATTAAGAGCGCGCCTCAGCTTCCACCTGCTCGCTGGTCTTGCCGAAGCGACGCTGGCGGGTAGCGAAATCAGCCAGCGCCTTGCGCATGGCCTCGTGCTTGAAGTCCGGCCAATAGAGGTCGGAGAAGTACAGCTCGCTATAAGCCAACTGCCAAAGAAGGAAGTTACTGATGCGGCGCTCGCCGCCCGTACGGATGCACAGGTCGGGCAGAGGCAGGTCACCGGTAGCCAGACAGCCCTGGAGCAATTGCGGGGTGATGTCCTCGGGCTGCAAATGACCCGCCTGCACTTCACGCGCCAGGCGCTGAGCGGCCTGGGCGATATCCCACTGACCGCCGTAGTTGGCCGCGATCTGCAGGGTGAAACGACGATTACCAGCCGTCAGCAGCTCGGCTTCGCGCATGGCGGCCTGCAACTCGGGATGAAAACGCGAGCGATCACCAATGATGCGCAGGCTGATGTCGTTATCCAGCAGGCGCCTGGCCTCACGACGCAGCGCCCCCAGGAACAACTCCATCAGCGCACCGACCTCGTCGGCCGGACGCTGCCAGTTCTCGCTGGAAAAGGCGAACAGGGTCAGCACCTCGACGCCCGACTCGGCACAGACCTCGATCACTGCACGAACCGCATCGACCCCGGCCTTATGCCCAGCCACACCCGGCAACAGGCGTTTCTTCGCCCAACGATTGTTGCCATCCATGATGATGGCGACATGCCGCGGCACCGCCCCCTGCTTGTTTTTGTCCATGTATGGGCGCCCAGCCGTCAAACGGCCATCAGGTCCGCTTCTTTGACCTCGAGCGCCTTGTCGACATCACCGATGAACTTGTCGGTGATCTTCTGCAGCTCGTCAGCGGCGCGACGCTCTTCGTCTTCGCTGATTTCCTTGGCCTTGGACAGTTTCTTCAGCTCGGCCAGGGCATCGCGACGCACGTTGCGCACGGCGACCTTGGCATCTTCGGCAACGCCACGCGCCTGCTTGGTATAGCCCTTGCGGGTTTCCTCGGTCAGAGCCGGCATCGGTACACGAATGGTGGTGCCTGCGCTGCTCGGGTTCAAACCCAGGTCAGACGTCATGATGGCCTTCTCGATGGCCGCACTGAGGGTCTTGTCGTGCGCGACGATCTTCAGGGTACGCGCGTCCTCGACAGTGATCGCAGCCACCTGATTCAGCGGCATGTCGCTCCCCCAGGCCGGCACCTTGATGCTGTCGAGAATGCTCGGATGGGCACGACCGGTTCGAATGGAGGCCAGGTTGCGACCCAGCGATTCCAGGGACTTGCTCATGCGTTCCTGAGCGTCTTTCTTGATGTCGTTGATCATTGTGCATCCTCCTCGATCAGAGTTCCTTCGGCGCCACCCACTACAACGTTCAGCAGAGCGCCGGGCTTGTTCATGTTGAAAACCCGCAGCGGCATGTTGTGATCGCGGCACAGGCAGATGGCGGTCAGATCCATCACGCCCAGCTTGCGGTCGAGCACCTCGTCATAGGTCAGGCGCTCGAACTTCTCGGCATGCGGGTCTTTGAACGGGTCGGCAGTGTACACGCCATCGACCTTGGTCGCCTTCAGTACCACGTCCGCATCGATCTCGATGGCGCGCAGGCAGGCAGCCGAATCGGTAGTAAAGAAGGGGTTGCCGGTGCCGGCAGCGAAAATCACCACCTCACCGGTTTTCAGGTGGCGCATGGCCTTGCGGCGGTCATAGTGATCGGTTACGCCGACCATGGAGATCGCCGACATGACGATGGCCGGGATGTTCGAGCGCTCCAGCGCATCACGCATCGCCAGCGCATTCATCACGGTGGCCAGCATGCCCATGTGGTCGCCGGTGACGCGATCCATGCCGGCAGCGGACAGCGCCGCGCCACGGAACAGGTTGCCACCACCGATCACCAGGCCGACCTGCACACCGATACCGACCAATTGGCCGACTTCCAGCGCCATGCGGTCGAGCACCTTGGGATCGATGCCGAAATCCTCGGAGCCCATCAGGGCCTCGCCGCTAAGTTTGAGCAGAATGCGTTTGTAGCGAGGTTGGCGACCAGTTGTCTGCTGAGCCATTGCAAGTCTCTCCTGCGGCGATTTGAATTCTGTTGCAACGTTTGCGCGCTGCAATTATCCGGCACTTCGAACGTGCCGGCGACCTTAGGTTGCAAGGCCGCTCGTACATTTGTTGCCCCTTATTCGGCAAAGAGGCTGCCCGCGCAAGCGGGCAGCCTCTTTGGGACAACTGGCCGAACCGCCGATTACTGCTTGCTGGCAGCAACCTGAGCGGCCACTTCGGCAGCGAAGTCGGTCTCGGCCTTCTCGATGCCTTCGCCCACTTCGTAACGCACGAAGGAAACGATTTCGGCACCGGCTTTCTTCACCAGGTCACCGACCTTGACTTCCGGATCCATGATGAAGGCTTGCTCGACCAGGCTGGCTTCGGCCAGGAACTTGGTGATACGGCCCTTGATCATGTTCTCGACGATGTTTTCCGGCTTGCCGGCGATCTTCTCGGCGTTCAGTTGCAGGAAGATTTCCTTTTCCTTGGCAACCAGCTCTTCGGAGACCTGATCCGGCGAAACAACGGCCGGGTTGGAGGCAGCAACGTGCATGGCAACGTGCTTGGCCAGTTCGTCGTTGCCGCCTTTCAGGACAACCAGAACGCCAATGCGGTGGCCGTGCAGGTAGGCACCAACGGTTTCGCCGGTGACAGCGCTCAGACGACGAATGTTGACGTTCTCGCCGCACTTGGCAACCAGCGCTTCACGAGCGGATTCGCGCGAGGCGATCAGCGGAGCGGCTTCGGTCAGGTTCTTCTCGAAGGCTTCGTCGATGCTTTCTTTGACGAAGGCTTTGAAGTCGTCCTGCAGAGCCAGGAAGTCGGTCTGCGAGTTGACTTCGATGATCAGGCCACGGCCACCTTCGACACGAACGGCGATGGAGCCTTCAGCGGCAATGTTGCCAGCCTTCTTGGCAGCCTTGATGGCGCCGGAAGCGCGCATGTCATCAATGGCTTTCTCGATGTCGCCACCAGCGGCAACCAGCGCCTTCTTGCACTCCATCATGCCTTGGCCAGTACGCTCGCGCAGTTCTTTAACCAGGGCTGCAGTAATTTCTGCCATCTTGAAAATCCTCTCGGTAGGTCTTCAACCATTCACCCGCATGGCGGGCGATCAAATCTGTGAGTGGCAAAAAGGGGGCTTAGCCCCCTTCTTGCACAGCGCGTAACGCTAGATGCTTTGCGTTACCGCTTAGCCTTCGGCGCTCTCGGCAGCCGCGGCTTCTTCAACGAACTCTTCAGTGCCGCCGCCAGCATTGCTGCGACCACGGATCACGGCGTCGGCCATGGCACCCATGTACAGCTGGATGGCGCGGATGGCGTCGTCGTTACCCGGGATGATGTAGTCAACGCCTTCCGGGCTGCTGTTGGTATCGACGATGCCGATAACCGGGATGCCCAGCTTGTTGGCTTCGGTGATAGCAATGCGCTCGTGGTCAACGTCGATCACGAACAGAGCGTCCGGCAGACCGCCCATGTCCTTGATACCACCCAGGCTGCGATCCAGTTTTTCCAGATCACGGGTACGCATCAGGGCTTCTTTCTTGGTCAGCTTGGCGAAAGTACCGTCCTGGGACTGAACTTCCAGCTCACGCAGACGCTTGATCGAGGCGCGGATGGTCTTGTAGTTGGTCAGCATGCCGCCCAACCAGCGGTGATCGACGAACGGCGAGCCGCAACGAGCCGCTTCTTCGCGAACGATCTTGCCAGCGGAACGCTTGGTGCCGACGAACAGGATCTTGTTCTTGCCAGCAGCCAGCTTCTCAACGAAAGCCTGGGCTTCGTTGAACATCGGCAGGGTTTTTTCGAGGTTGATGATGTGAATCTTGTTACGCGCGCCGAAAATGTACTTGCCCATTTTCGGGTTCCAGTAACGGGTCTGGTGGCCGAAGTGCACACCGGCCTTCAGCATATCGCGCATGTTGACTTGGGACATGGTAGTTCCTTGATAAGTCGGGTTAGGCCTCCACGTATCCCAGCTTCCAACCCTCGAACTTGTCGAAAGGCACCCAGGAAACCGTGTCGATACGTGTGTGGGTTTGAGCTTTCGGGCTTAGTGCCCGTAAAGCGGCGCGTTTTATACCACACAATGCCGGCTCAGGCTACAAAAGCTGGCAAACAACGCAGTAACGCCTCGCAGCGGTTGCAGCGCCTTTGGGGCTGGCACGGTGAAGCTGCTAATATATCGCCCTTTCCGTTCGTGCCCGAGAGCTTCATATGACCGTCACCATCAAATCCGCCGAAGAAATCGAGAAAATGCGCGTGGCCGGCCGTCTGGCCGCCGAAGTGCTGGAGATGATCGGTGAACACGTCAAGCCAGGCGTCACCACCGAGGAAATCGACCGCATCTGCCACGACTATATCGTCAACGTGCAGCAGGCCATTCCCGCACCGCTCAATTACAAGGGCTTCCCCAAGTCGATCTGCACCTCGATCAACCATGTGGTGTGCCACGGCATCCCCAATGACAAGCCGCTGAAAGACGGCGACGTGCTGAACATCGACGTCACCGTGATCAAGGACGGCTACCACGGCGATACCAGCAAGATGTTCATGGTCGGCAAGGTCGCCGAGTGGGCCGAGCGCCTGGCCAAGGTCACCCAGGAATGCATGTATAAAGGTATCGAGCTGGTCAAACCCGGCACCCGCCTGGGCGATATCGGCGAAGTCATCCAGAAGCACGCGGAAAAGAACGGTTTCTCCGTGGTCCGCGAATACTGCGGCCATGGCATCGGCGCGGTCTTCCATGAAGAGCCGCAGGTGTTGCACTACGGCAAGGCCGGCACCGGTATGGAGCTCAAGGAAGGCATGACCTTCACCATCGAGCCGATGATCAACCAGGGCCGCCCGGAAACCCGCCTGCTCGGCGACGGTTGGACCGCCATCACCAAGGACCGCAAGCTTTCGGCACAATGGGAGCACACCGTGCTGGTCACCGCTGACGGCTATGAGATCTTGACCCTGCGCAGCGACGACACCCTGCCGCGCACCTCGGCCTGATCACCTCCGTGGGGTGCGCCGTGCGCATTATTGAAGCTTGTGGTGCGCACAGCGCACCCCACCCTATATAAGGAAGGCAACTGCATGCCGCAGATGGACCCCGAACTGTTTGACCGTGGTCAGTTCCAGGCCGAGCTGGCCCTGAAATCCAGCCCCATCGCTGCATTCAAGAAGGCCATCCGCGGCGCGCATGACGTGCTGGATGCGCGCTTTCGCGCCGGTCGCGACATTCGCCGCCTGGTCGAAGACCGCGCCTGGTTCGTCGATCAGATCCTGCAGGAAGCCTGGAAACGCTTTACCTGGAGTGAGGACGCCGACATCGCCCTGCTCGCTGTTGGCGGCTACGGTCGCGGCGAGCTGCATCCCTATTCGGATATCGACCTGCTGATCCTGCTCGACAGCAGCGATCACGAAATCTTTCGCGAGCCGATCGAAGGCTTTCTCACCCTACTCTGGGACATCGGCCTGGAAGTCGGCCAGAGCGTGCGCTCGGTCGACGAATGCGCCGAAGAGGCGCGCGCCGACCTGACGGTGATCACCAACCTGATGGAAAGCCGCACCATCGCCGGCCCGGAGCACCTGCGCCAACGCATGCAGCAGGTGACCAGCACCGACGCCATGTGGCCAAGCAAGCACTTCTACTTGGCCAAGCGCGAGGAACGCAAGGCGCGCCACGGCAAGTACAACGATACCGAGTACAACCTAGAGCCCAACGTCAAGGGCTCACCCGGCGGCCTGCGCGATATCCAGACCGTGCTCTGGGTGGCGCGCCGCCAATTCGGCACGCTCAATCTGCAGGCCCTGGTCAGCCACGGCTTCCTGCTGGAAAGCGAATACGCCCTGCTCTCCTCCAGCCAGGAGTTCCTGTGGAAGGTGCGCTACGCCCTGCACATGCTGGCCGGGCGCGCCGAGGACCGCCTGCTGTTCGATTACCAGGTGAAGATCGCCGCCCTGTTCGGCTATCAGGACGGCGACGGCAAGCGCAGCATCGAACACTTCATGCAGAAGTACTACCGCGTGGTGATGGGGATTTCCGAGCTGTCGGACCTGATCAACCAGCACTTCGAGGAAGTGATCCTGCGCGCCGGCGAAAGCGGCCAGGCCACGCCGTTGAACAGCCGTTTCCAGGTGCGTGACGGCTACATCGAAGTCACCCACCCGAACGTCTTCAAGCGCACGCCCTTCGCCATCATCGAGATCTTCGTGCTGATGGCGCAGCACCCGGAAATCAAAGGTGTACGCGCCGACAGCATCCGCCTGCTGCGCGACAGCCGCCACCTGATCGATGACGAGTTCCGCAAGGACATCCGCAACACCAGCCTGTTCATCGAACTGTTCAAGTGCAAGGAAGGCATTCACCGCAACCTGCGCCGGATGAACCGCTACGGCATTCTCGGCCGTTACCTGCCGGAGTTCGGCCATATCGTCGGGCAGATGCAGCACGACCTGTTCCACATCTACACGGTCGACGCGCACACGCTCAACCTGATCAAGCACCTACGCAAGTTCCGCTGGCCGGAGCTGGCGGAGAAATTCCCGCTGGCCAGCAAGCTGATCGACAAGCTGCCCAAATCGGAGCTGATCTACCTCGCCGGGCTGTATCACGACATCGGCAAGGGCCGCGGTGGTGATCACTCGGAACTGGGCGCGGTGGACGCCGAAGCCTTCGCCCGCCGTCATCACCTGCCAGCCTGGGACAGCGCACTGATCGTCTGGCTGGTGCAGCACCACCTGGTGATGTCCACCACCGCCCAGCGCAAGGACCTTTCCGACCCACAGGTGATTCACGACTTCGCCCAGTTCGTTGGCGACCAGACCCACCTGGACTACCTCTACGTGCTGACTGTGGCCGACATCAACGCCACCAACCCCAGCCTTTGGAATTCCTGGCGCGCCAGCCTGCTGCGCCAGCTCTACACCGAGACCAAGCGCGCCCTGCGCCGTGGCCTGGAAAACCCGCTGGACCGTGAAGAGCAGATTCGCCAGACCCAGAGCGCGGCCCTGGACACCCTGGTACGTGGCGGCACCGACCCGGACGATGCCGAACAACTGTGGAGCCAGCTCGGCGACGACTACTTCCTTCGCCACACCGCCACCGACGTGGCCTGGCATACCGATGCCATTCTTCAGCACCCCAACGATGGCGGCCCGCTGGTGCTGATGAAGGAAACCACCCAGCGCGAGTTCGAGGGCGGCACACAGATCTTCATCTACGCACCGGACCAGCATGACTTCTTCGCCGTGACCGTGGCCGCGATGAGCCAGCTCAACCTGAACATTCACGACGCGCGGATCATCACCTCCACCAGCCAGTTCACCCTCGATACCTACGTGGTACTGGATGCCGACGGCGGCTCGATCGGCAACAACCCGGCACGCATCCAGCAGATTCGCGAAGGCCTGATCGAAGCGCTGAAGAACCCGGACGACTACCCGACCATCATCCAGCGCCGCGTACCGCGCCAGCTCAAGCACTTCGCCTTCGCACCGCAGGTGACCATCCACAACGACGCGCAGCGCCCGGTGACCATCCTCGAACTGACCGCACCGGACCGGCCCGGCCTGCTGGCGCGGATCGGGCGAATCTTCCTCGAATACGACCTGTCGCTGCAGAACGCCAAGATCGCCACCCTCGGCGAGCGCGTCGAGGACGTATTCTTCGTCACCGACGCCAACAACCAGCCGCTGTCCGACCCCGAACTCTGCGCGCGCTTGCAAGAAACCATCGTCCGCCGCCTGTCCGAGCCCAGCGCTCAGCCGCAAACCCTGCAGATCAACATATGATTGCGCCGCCCCGTTTTCCGAAGTACGCGAGATAACGATGAATCCAGCCCTCGACCAGCTCCAGCCCTACCCTTTCGAGAAACTGCGCGAACTGCTCGGCAGCGTGCAGCCGGCAGCCGACAAGCGCCCGATTGCCCTGTCCATCGGTGAACCCAAGCATCGCTCGCCCGAGTTCGTCGGCCAGGCGCTGACCGCCAATCTCGACAAGCTCGCCGTCTACCCGACCACCCTCGGCCTGCCGGAACTGCGCCAGAGCATTGCTAGCTGGTGCGAACGCCGCTTCGGCGTACCGAACGGCTGGCTGGATGCCGCGCGCCATGTGCTGCCGGTCAATGGCACGCGCGAAGCCCTGTTCGCCTTCACCCAGGCGGCGGTCGACCGCAACGGCAAGGGCCTGGTGGTCAGCCCCAACCCCTTCTATCAGATCTACGAAGGCGCAGCGTTCCTCGCCGGCGCCGAGCCGCACTACCTGCCGTGTCTGGAAGCCCACGGCTTCAATCCAGACTTCGATGCCGTGCCGGCCGAGATCTGGAAGCGCTGTCAGATTCTGTTCCTCTGCTCGCCAGGCAACCCCACCGGCGCACTGATCCCGGTACAGACGCTGAAGAAGCTGATCGCCCTGGCCGACGAGCATGACTTCGTCATCGCCGCCGACGAGTGCTACAGCGAGCTGTATTTCGATGAGGACGCACCACCGCCCGGCCTGCTCAGCGCCTGCGTCGAACTGGGCCGTAGCGATTTCGCCCGTTGCGTGGTGTTCCATAGCCTGTCCAAGCGCTCCAACCTGCCAGGCCTGCGCTCGGGCTTCGTCGCCGGCGACGCCAGCATCCTCAAGCACTTCCTGCTGTACCGCACCTACCACGGCTGCGCCATGCCGGTCCAAACCCAGTTGGCCAGCGTTGCCGCCTGGAATGACGAAGCGCATGTACGCACCAACCGCGACATGTACCGCGAGAAGTTCGCTGCCGTACTGGACATCCTCGCCCCGGTGATGGACGTACAGCGCCCCGATGGCGGCTTCTACCTGTGGGCACGCACACCGGGTGACGACACCCTGTTCACCCGCGACCTGTTCGCCACCGAGCACGTCACCGTGGTGCCTGGCTCGTACCTGTCGCGTGAAGTGAACGGCGTCAACCCGGGCGCCGGCCGCGTGCGCATGGCGCTGGTGGCGCCACTGGCCGAATGCATCGAGGCCGCCGAGCGCATCGCCCGCTTCATTCGCAACGCCTGAGCCACTTCAACTGTCGCGGCTAAAGCCCCTCCCACAGCTACTTGGCTTGCAGGAAAGACTTTAGCCGCGAGCTTTCGACTCCGCAGCCCGGATGCAATCCGGGGATAGCCTGCATACGGCTTCCCGGATTGCATCCGGGCTACGCGTATCTGTTATCGCCGCGGGTTGGCGAGTGCCGGCCCTGTAACACATCGCAGCGACAGCCGCCGCCACGTCAGGACGCGACGTGGCATAATGGCCCGCCGTATTTCCCGGACCTTCCGGCACGCCACTCATCAGAGGAAGATCAATGAGTTACGTCCTGTATGGCATCAAGGCCTGTGACACCATGAAAAAGGCCAGAACCTGGCTCGATGAACACCAGGTCGACTATGCCTTTCACGACTACAAGAGCGTCGGAATCGACCGTGAAAATCTGGAAAAGTGGTGCAACGAGCATGGCTGGCAGACCGTCCTGAACCGCGCCGGCACCACCTTCCGCAAGCTGGATGACGCGCACAAAGCCGATCTCGACCAGGCCAAGGCCATCGAACTGATGCTGGCCCAACCGTCGATGATCAAGCGCCCGGTACTCGATCTGGGCGACAAGACCCTGGTCGGTTTCAAGCCGGATAACTACCAAGCCGCGCTGGCCTGATCACTCTCACCCGATTTCGTTGCAAGGAACCCTATCTAATGAGCACCTCCCTTTACAGCATCGCCTTTGGTGTTGGCACCCAGAACCGCCAGGGCAACTGGCTGGAAGTCTTCTACGCCCAGCCGCTGCTCAACCCGGCCAGCGAGCTGGTGGCCAAGGCCGCCGAGAAGCTCGGCTACCAGGGCGGCAACCAGGCCATCGCCTTCACCAGCACACAGGCCGCTGACCTGGCCGAAGCGCTGAAAGGCGTGGACGCCGCTCAAGCGGCGCTGCTGACCCGCCTGGCCGAAAGCCACAACCCGCTGGTCGCCACTTTCCTGGCTGAAGATGCCGCGCTGACCAGCACCCCGGAGGCCTACCTCAAGCTGCATCTGCTGTCGCACCGCCTGGTCAAGCCTCATGGCCTGAGCCTGGCCGGTATCTTCCCGCTGCTGCCCAACGTGGCCTGGACCAGCCAGGGCGCCGTCGACCTTGCTGAGCTGGCCGAGCGCCAGCTGGAAGCCCGCCTGAAGGGCGAGCTGCTGGAAGTGTTCTCGGTGGACAAGTTCCCGAAAATGACCGACTACGTGGTGCCGGCCGGCGTGCGTATCGCCGACAGCGCCCGCGTGCGCCTGGGCGCCTACATCGGTGAAGGCACCACCGTGATGCATGAAGGCTTCGTCAACTTCAACGGCGGCACCGAAGGCCCGGGCATGATCGAAGGCCGCGTTTCCGCTGGCGTATTCGTCGGCAAGGGTTCGGACCTGGGCGGCGGCTGCTCGACCATGGGCACTCTGTCCGGCGGCGGCAACATCATCATCAGCGTCGGCGAAGGCTGCCTGATCGGTGCCAACGCCGGTATCGGCATCCCGCTGGGCGACCGCAACACCGTCGAAGCCGGCCTGTACATCACCGCCGGCACCAAGGTGAACCTGCTCGACGAAGGCAACGCCCTGGTCAAGGTGGTCAAGGCGCGCGACCTGGCGGGTCAGCCGGATCTGCTGTTCCGTCGCAATTCGCTGACCGGCGCCGTGGAGTGCAAGACCCACAAGTCGGCCATCGAGCTGAACGAAGCCCTGCACGCCCACAATTGATCCCACGTAGGGTGCGCCGTGCGCACCGCTCAGCCATGCGACCTGGTGCGCATGGCGCACCCTACGGGATAGGCTCCTCATGTCACTGATCTCTCCCTGGCGTGCCGACTTCCCCGGCATTCTCGCCCTCGAAGCCGAAGGCCAGACCTATCTGGACAGCGCCGCCACTGCGCAGAAACCGCAGGCAGTGCTGGACGCCCTGCTCGGCTACCTGGCCGGCGGCGTGGCCAATGTGCACCGCGCCCAGCACCTGCCGGGCGAACGTGCCACCCGCGCCTTCGAGGCGACACGCAGCAAGGCGGCGCAGTGGCTGAATGCGGCCAGCGCCGAGGAGATCGTCTTTACCCGTGGCACGACCGAATCACTGAACCTGCTTGCCTATGGCCTGGAGCATCTGCTGCAGCCTGGCGAGCAAATCGTCGTCAGCGCGCTGGAGCACCACGCCAATCTGCTGCCCTGGCAGCAACTGGCCAGACGCCGCAATCTCGAGTTGGTGGTATTGCCGCTGGATCAGACCGGCAGCATCGATCTGCAGCAAGCGGCTCGGCTGATCGGCCCGCGTACCCGCTTGCTGGCGGTTTCGCAGCTGTCCAACGTACTCGGGTGCTGGCAACCGCTGAGCGAACTGCTGGCACTGGCGCGCACGCAAGGCGCATTCACTGTGGTGGATGGGGCGCAGGGTGCAGTGCATGGGCGCCACGATCTGCAGGCACTGGGCTGCGACTTCTACGTGTGTTCGTCGCACAAGCTCTATGGCCCGGATGGCGTCGGCCTCCTGTACGGCCGCCGCGAAGCGCTGGGCCAACTGCAGCACTGGCAATTCGGCGGCGAGATGGTGCTCGATGCCGACTACCACGAGGCGCGCTTTCGCCCTGCGCCACTGGGTTTCGAGGCCGGCACACCCGCGGTTTCAGCGGTCATAGCCCTGGGCGCAGCACTGGATTGGTTGGGCAGCCAGGATCACCTGGCCGCAAGTCAGCATGAAGCGGCTCTGCATGCCGAGTTGCTGGCCGGCCTGCAAGCGCGTGACGGTGTTCGCCTGCTGGGCGCGCCGCAGTTGGCGCTGGCCAGTTTCTGCGTCGAGGCCGTGCACAACGCCGACCTGGCCCACTTGCTGACCGAGCAGGGTATCGCCGTGCGAGCAGGTCATCACTGCGCCATGCCACTGATGAAAGGCCTCGGCCTGAGTGGTGCGATTCGCGTCTCGCTCGGCCTGTACAACGACAGCGAGGACCTGCAGCGATTCTTCAGCGCCCTGGATAACGCCCTGGAGCTGCTGCGTTGAAATGCCACCAACGGCTTTTCGTAGGAGCGGCTTCAGCCGCGAATATCGGCACCCGGAGCATCGCGGCTGAAGCCGCTCCTACGGGCATCTGGAAAACGTCGCGATGAGCCTGCCACCTGACGCCCAACAAGCGCTCGACGCCTTCAGCGCCTGCCCGAGCTGGGAGCAGCGCGCGCGCCTGCTGATGCAATGGGGCGAACGTCTGGAGCCATTGAGCGAAACCGAACGCGTCGACGAGCACCGCGTGCATGGCTGCGAGAGCCTGGTCTGGCTGATAGCCGAACAACGCGGTGAGCACCTGCACTTTCGCGCCAGCAGCGATGCCCGCCTGCTGCGCGGCTTGCTTGCCGTATTGCTGGCCCGGGTCGATGGGCTTAGTGGTGACAAACTGGCAGCGCTCGACCTGGTCGACTGGTTCGAACAGTTGGGCCTGCAACGGCAGCTCTCGCCGTCACGCAGCAATGGTCTCAATGCGGTACTGCAGCGTATGCGAGAACTGGCGCAAGAAAGCTAGAAGCAGGTTCCGCCTCGCCCGGCGTCGATGATGTATGCTCGCCTCCCCCGAACTCATGGAGCGAGTCATGCCTGTCCTTATCCGCGTAGGGCTAGCCGCCCTGCTAAGCATCGCCTTGGTTTACGTCGGCCCACAGTTGCTTGGAGGAATACTGGCATTTCTGCCGGACGCCTTCTACGAGGCGCTGCCGCTGCATCCCTTCATCTTGATCCTGCTCTTGTCCGGTCTGCTTGCCGGGATTTGCCTGGCGCTGATCGCGCCGAATCGGCGCCTCGTCAGCAGCGGCTTGGTCGTATTCGGCTTGATCGCCCTGGGCAGCATCAGTTTTTACAGCAATCTATGCAGCCCGGAAGAAACGCAGCGTATCCATGACGACTGGGCTGCCATACCCCAGTACAACCTGGGACAACCGCTGGATCAGCAACCCGTGCAATCCGCTGCGCTTACCAGCGTCAGCTACGACTGCCTGTTGCCTGAGACTGGCTGGGAAAGCGCAGGCGCCATCGCAGGGGATCTGCTGACCAGTTTTCTGGGAGTGGCCCTGGGCATGTTGCTGGTCCCGCGCCGCCGGCAGCGGCCAACCTCCGAAATTATCTAGGCAAACGCTGAAAAAGCCGTCATCCCCGCGCAGGCGGAAATCCAGGACCTGCGGATTTCCCGTGCTCCGGCATTTGCGGGAGTGATGAAAACTGCTTTTTCAGAACATCCCCAGGCAATATGCAGCGGGGGTTCAGCCCCGCTCACGTAGCGTCAGCCCGCGCAGAAAATTGCGCAGGATCTGGTCGCCGCACTCGCGAAAATGCTTGTGGCCCGGCGCGCGGAACAGAGCGCTGAGCTCGGTCTTGGTCATCGGCAGGTCAGCCAATTGCAGAATCACCTGGATATCGTCGTCACGCAGCTCGAAGGCCACGCGCAGCTTCTTCAGGATCAGGTTGTTACTCAGGCGTTTTTCCACCGCCAGGCGCGGCCGGCTATCGTCCTTGCCACGCTTGTAGAACACCAGGCCTTCGAGCACGTGCGCCAGCAGCACATCGCTGCAGGATCGATAACCGGGTTCGTCCTCACGCAGCAGACAGGCCGGGATCAGACCCGGCTCGACGGGATAGTCCGCCAACCGGCAAAGCTCTTCCAGCTTGCCATCGCTGACATCCAGCAGGTAGCGCAGGCTGCGCAGTACATCGTTATTGAGCATGCAGAAAACTCTTGGAGGAGGAGGTAGGTGCGGTTCAGTTCCGCCCGGCATGGGCCGAGGTACTGGGCTTCCAGTCATCGGCGTTACCGGAATTGAGCGCCTGCTGTAGACGCTGCAGGTCACCACGCTGGGCAAAGTCACGCAGCCTGGCATTGAACACGCGCAGCAGCTTGACGCTCTGAGGATCGTCCTTGCGAAATAGCAAGCGCAGCGGCTCGGTATTCAGCTGACGCGGATGATGCACGATATTACCGCCATCTTCCGGAAACAAACGACTCAACATCGCATAGCCAACAGCACGGTCCTGAGGATGCAGGTCGATGCGGCCTAACTCCAGAAGACGAAAGCTGGTGTCCTCCTTGCCATTTTGCTCGACGCTCAAGCGGCCGGCCTGCAACGCCTCGTCGAACGCCGGGCCGTAGGAGTAACCCAGCGTCGTGCCGATGTGATACTTCAGCAAGTCCTCGACCGAGGTCCAGTCGAACGTCTGATCGCGACGATGGAACAGGACGATCTCTCCGCGTACCAGCGGGTCGCTACAAATGCCGTAATTGAGCCGACTGGGGCTGCAGCTATAGGGCATGATCGCGTGCAACTGGCCCTGCTGCAGCATCAGTACGTTGCGGTCCCAGGGATGGAAGATGAATTCGACCTGGTAACCCTCTTCTGCGAACACCGCGCTGATCAGTCGCGCCAGAGCGCCACCATCACTGCGCTCCTGGTCGACATAAGGCGCCCAGTCGCCGGTACCGATACGCAGCTTTCGCGCCTCGGCCTGAACGGGCTCCGGGGCTACCAGCAAAACAGGCAGCATCAGGGAGGCGAGCATCCGTGCCCAGCGTCTTCTCAGTGCGACGCTAAAAAACAGGTACGACACAAATCACCTCTGATACGGTCATGTTCGACGTCTCCCTGTCGGCTACTGCAACCTCTCCCTTCGCCCAGCATAGTCAAATGCCGCGCCCGGGCGTTTCTCAAGTTGTCGATTGGCGCTCTGCCGGACGACGGGCGCCAGCTACCAGTTTGTCTACCAGCTTGGCCGCAGCGGCCATGCCGAAGCTGGCGGTGACCATCATCACCGCGCCGAAACCGCCAGCGCAGTCCAGCTTCACACCCTCACCCACGAAACCCTTGGCCTGACAAACCGTGCCGTCCGGCTTGGGATAGCGCAATTGCTCGGTGGAAAACACGCAGGGCACGCTGTAGGTGCGCCCCGGCGTACGCGAAAAGCCATAGTCGCGGCGCAACATGCTGCGCACCTTGGCCGCCAGTGGGTCGTTGAAAGTCTTGTTCAGGTCGGTGACCTGAATCTGCGTCGGGTCGACCTGCCCACCCGCGCCGCCGGTGGTGACGATCTGAATCTTGCGCCGCTTGCACCAGGCGATCAGCGCCGCCTTGGCGGGCACGCTGTCGATGCAGTCGATCACTCCGTCGAGCTGCTCGGTGATGTACTCGGCCATGGTTTCGCGGGTGACGAAATCCGCCACCGCGTGCACCACACAGGCCGGGTTGATGGCGCGGATGCGCGCCGCCATCTCGTCAACCTTGGCCTTGCCCACCGCGCCTTCGACAGCATGCACCTGACGATTGGTGTTGGTGATGCAGACGTCGTCCAGGTCGAACAGGGAAATCTCACCGACGCCCGAACGTGCCAGCGCCTCGGCCGCCCATGAGCCCACGCCGCCGATACCGACCACCGCCACGTGCGCCGCCGCCAGTCGCTGATAGCCCTCCTGGCCGTAAAGCCGGGCTATGCCGCCGAATCGCTGATCGTCTGTGTTCATCTCACCCCCTGCAGGAAGGCGCGCATTATAGAGATAGCACCCTGCCCACCCAAGCCTGTCGAACAGGTCAGCCGTCGGTCTGTCATAGCCAGTCGCATTGACCGCGAATGCACCGCGCGACGCGCCTTATGACCTGATCGGTAACGACGTTTGCTTTGAAGCGCTTGCCGTGCCGGCCCCCGACGGCCCTCCCTCATCCGGCGCTTCGCGCCACCTTCCCCCGCTGGAAGAAGGGCATCAAGGATGGCGTCGCTGCGCGACTTTCACGGTAATATGGCCGGCCTTCACGCTAGCCGCCGCACCGGAGCCGCAATGACCGCCACACTCACCCCGACCCTGGAACTCGCCTTCGACCTGATCCGCCGCCCGTCCGTGACCCCGGTCGACGAAGGTTGCCAGGAGCTGATGATGCACCGTCTGGCCGCCTGCGGCTTCGAGGTGGAGCGCATGCGCATCGAAGAGGTGGAGAATTTCTGGGCCAAACGCGGTGGCGACGGCCCGGTGCTGTGCTTCGCCGGCCATACCGACGTGGTGCCCACCGGCCCGCTGGATGCCTGGCAGTACCAGCCGTTCGACGTGCGTATCGATGAAGACGGCATGCTCTGCGGCCGTGGCGCGGCCGACATGAAGGGCAGCCTGGCGAGCATGATCATCGCCGTGGAGCGCTTCGTCGCCGACCACCCGAACCACAAGGGCGCCATTACCTTCCTCATCACCAGCGACGAAGAAGGCCCGGCTCAGCATGGCACCAAGGCGGTGGTCGAGCGCCTGCGCGAACGCAACGAACGCCTGGACTGGTGCATCGTTGGCGAGCCGTCGAGCACCACCCTGCTCGGTGACGTAGTGAAGAACGGTCGTCGCGGCTCGCTCGGCTGCACCCTGACCGTGTACGGCAAGCAAGGCCATGTCGCCTACCCGCACCTGGCGAAGAATCCGATCCACCTGGCCGCTCCGGCGCTGGCCGAGCTGGCCGCCGAGCACTGGGATCATGGCAACGACTACTTCCCGCCGACCAGCTTCCAGGTGTCCAACCTCAACGCCGGCACCGGTGCCACCAACGTCATCCCCGGCGAGCTGAAAGCGGTGTTCAACTTCCGTTTCTCCACCGAATCCACCGTCGAGGAACTGCAGCAGCGCGTCACCACCATCCTCGACAAGCACGGCCTGGACTACCACCTGGAGTGGGCGCTGTCCGGCCTGCCCTTCCTCACCCAGCCAGGCGATTTGCTGGACGCCGTGGCCGCCAGCATCAAGAGCGTCACCGGCCGCGACACCACGCCCTCCACCAGCGGCGGCACCTCCGACGGCCGCTTCATCGCCACCCTGGGTACCCAGGTGGTCGAACTAGGCCCGGTCAACGCCACCATCCATCAGATCAACGAGCGCGTGCTGGCCAGCGATCTGGACCTGCTCACCGAAGTCTATTACCAGACGATGGTGAAATTGCTGGCATGATGGGCGGGTTACGTCCGATGCCCGGCGTCCTCCCAACTTGATCCGCCCATTGCCCTCATCCGGCGCTGCGCGCCACCTTCTCCCGGGGGGAGAAGGACTCAAGGAGGAAGTCGCTACGCGACTTGCACACCCATGCTGATCTGTCCCATCTGCCAAGCGCCGCTGATGCCCAGCGGCAACGGCCTGGCCTGCGAAAACCGGCACAGCTTCGACCGTGCGCGCCAGGGCTACTACAACCTGCTGCCGGTGCAGCACAAGAACAGCCGCGACCCCGGCGACAACGCCGCCATGGTCGAAGCACGCCGACGCTTTCTCGACGCTGGCCACTACGCACCGCTGGCTGCACGCCTGGCCGCACTGGCGGCCGAGTACCAGCCGGCGCGCTGGCTGGATATCGGCTGCGGCGAGGGTTACTACACCGAACAGATCGCCCGCGCCCTGCCCGCTGCCGACGGCTACGCCCTCGACATCTCCCGTGAGGCGGTCAAGCGCGCGTGCAAACGTGCTGCGCAGCTGAGCTGGCTGGTGGCGAGCATGGCCCGCGTACCGTTGGCCGATGCCAGTTGCGAGCTGCTGGCCAGCGTCTTCAGCCCGCTGGACTGGAGCGAAGCCAAACGTCTGCTCGCACCCGGCGGCGGCTTGCTGCGCATGGGCCCGACCCGCGAGCACCTGATGGAACTGCGGCAGAAGCTCTACGACGAAGTGCGTGACTATGACGACGAGAAGCACCTGACGCTGATTCCGCCCGGCATGCACCTGGCCCATAGCGAAACCCTCGAATTCCCGCTGCACCTGGCCGACGCCCAGGCCCGTGCAGACCTGCTGGCCATGACCCCGCACGGCTGGCGCGCCAGTGCCGAGCGCCGCGAAGCGGTGATCGCCGCGCCCTTCGAAGTTACCGTTGCCATCCGCTACGATTGGATCATCAAAACTTAGAGCACCAGCCCTCAGGATTAGAAGCCATGCGCCAACCCGATATCGAAATCTACCTGAAAGACGCCGAACGCGACGCCGTGGCGCAATGGCTGGGTGAAGCCCTTGGCCCATGCAGCGACTGGCAGCAGAAAGGCCAGACCTTCAAATGCAAGGCCGGCGAAGTGCCGGTGACCTGGCTGCCGAAAGCCGTGGGCAAATGGCACAGCCTGTACCTGGAAAGCGACGCCACGCCCTGGGCCGACGACCTCGCCTGCGCCCGCGCCGCCCATGCCGCACTCGGCGTGCAGGTACGCTGCGCACCCGGCACCTGGGTGGAAGATGAAAGCGATGAAGAGGCCGACCGCTGGATCAAGGTCGATGCCGATGGTGAAACCGAGATCGTCTGGCGTACTGAATAAAAAGCGGCCGCTTGGCGGCCGTCTGATGCCCCCTCCCGCTTGCGGGAGACGACTGCATGGATGCAGGAGGTAGAGCGACGCAGGATGCCCAAGCCGAGGGTGCCCGAAGGGCGGGAGAGGGTCAGGGGTTTCGCGCTGCGAGCTTTTTTGAATCGACTGCCCGTAACCCGGATGCGATCCAGGCCTGACCGACGCCTTTCTCCGGATTGCACCCGGGCTACAGAACCGCGACGGCGATGTAGGGTGCGCCGTGCGCACCGCGCCTTCGACCGTAGGGCGGGTGCAACCCGCCATGCCTTTCGGCGGGTTTCACCCGCCCTACGAAGTACAGCGCCCACAAACAACAAGGCCCGTCATCGACGGGCCTTGTTGTATTTCGAGTTGGAGCTCAGACCGCAGAGACGTCTTCCGCCTGCAGGCCCTTCTGGCCCTGGGCCACACCGAACTCGACCTTCTGGCCTTCGACCAGAGTGCGGTGGCCGTCGCCGCGAATGGCGCGGTAGTGCACGAATACGTCCGGGCCGCTTTCGCGCTGAATGAACCCGTAACCCTTGGAATCATTGAACCATTTGACGGTTCCCGTCTCACGATCTGCCATTACCAACTTCTCCAAACTCGCTATGTTTTTATTGTCCCGAAGGCGCTTTGACGGCTCGGTAAAAACGTTCTTCTCAGCGTTCGCCACCCCCGGCAATCGAGCATGGAGCAGGTCAAGCGATTCGCGTTCTTGCTGCAGCCGAAGGCCGAGTATAAAGCATGGATTGTGACTGAAAAGCACTTTTTCAAAACCGCCACGAACCCAGAAGATATGCGGGTTACAGCTTGTTTTATGAGCTTTTGGCTAACAGATCGCGCAACTTCTTCACCAGCCGCAGCACCTGATCAGGCGCCAGTCGATATACCCGCTCACTGCGCGCACGGTTGAGAATGCCCGTAGGGTGGATGTCGCTGTTTACATCCATCACAACGGTGGATCGATGAAGCTGATCCACCCTGCGCACCTGGCTAGGATGAAGCCACGTAGGGTGCGCCGTGCGCACCAATGCTTCCGGGGCGGTGCGCACGGCGCACCCTACGAACTACGCACGACTCCAAGGGTGGATGTCGCTCTTTACATCCACCACAACGGTGGATCGATGAAACTGATCCACCCTACGCACCTGACTAGGATGAAGCCACGTAGGGTGCGCCGTGCGCACCGATGCTTCCGGGGCGGTGCGCACGGCGCACCCTACGAACTACGCACGACTCCAAGGGTGGATGTCGCTGTTTACATCCATCACAACGGTGGATCGATGAAACTGAGCCACCCTACGCACCTGACCAGGATGAAGCCACGCAGGGTGCGCCGTGCGCACCGATGCTTCCGGGGCGGTGCGCACGGCGCACCCTACGAACTACGCACGACTGCGTAGGGTGGATGTCGCTCTTTACATCCACCACAGCGGTGGATCGGTGAAGCGTGATCCACCCTACTCCCACAACTGACCGTCAAGCACGTCGGCGGCGCCGCCACAGCCACAGCGCCAACACGCCAAGGGTCAGCAACGCCGGCACCAGGGCGATGTTGACGATCTTCAGCGTTCGGCCCAACGCCTCGATATCGGCATTGAGCTGATAACGCACGTCGCGCAGCTCCTTGCGAATCTCCAGCTTCTGCTGGATGAAGCGCTGCAGCGCGCCCTGCTGCTCTGGCGTCAGCTCCAGGTTCGGATCGTCGCTTTGCTGCAGCGCCGCCAGTTGCTGCTCGGTCTCGGCCAGGCGTGCCTGCAGGGCCTGCTCCTTGTCGCGAAAGCGCTGTTCGGCAGCACGCTGCAGCTCTTCCACCACCACGAACGGACGGCTGAAGCGACCACGCGAACGCACGCTGATCAGCGCCTCGGAACCGCTCAGGTTGTCCAGCGCGTTGATGGCAAAGCTGCCGTTGTCGGCCCAGGGTTGCGGCATGCGCTGACCGAAGAAGTCCTGCACCTGCACCCACATGCGGTCACTCAAGATGTCGGTATCGGCCACGGCGATGACGTTGATGTTGTCGGCCTGCTTGAGCCCGTCCTTGCGCCCCTCGATGCCATCGGGGAAGGCGCTCTGCGCCGGGCCGTCGATGCGGGCGGCGATGGCGTAGCGCTCGCCGGTCGGCTCCAGCTCGCGGATCAGCTCCTCGGGGTTGCTGAGCATAGCGAAGCGTTGCGCGTCGAACGGCATGGCGTACTCGGAGCTCTGCATCAGCGGGATAAAGCGCGTCTTCGCCCCTTCCAGCGGCTCGAGGATGCCAGCGGTGGCGACAGTGACGCTCTCCAGCCCGGCCGTGGCGATATCGGTCTGATCCAGCGCCTTGCGCGGCAAGCTCAGCCAGGCAGCGTGACGAACCGGACGCTGACCCTGACCACGGTTGACAGACATGGCGTAAGAGCCATCACCGAGCACCTTGTCCGGCACCAGGCGCAAGCCCCAGGCCTTGAACAGCGGCTCGATGTTCGAGGCCCTGTCCGGTGCCATCTCGCCCGGTATATCACCCGTATCGGCCTCGGCGTAGGGGTCGACGAACACCATCAGCTTGCCGCCGCGCAGCACGAACTGGTCGATGGCATACAGGGTCTGCTCGGACAGGTTCTTCGGATGCACCAGCCACAGCACCGAGACGTTCTCGGGGATCAGGTCGACGTCACTCTTGAGCTGCTCGATCTGGAACAACTGGCGCACCTGCTCCAGCACCATCCACGGCGGCGTCGGCTGCCGCGCCAGCATGTCGAAGCCGCCCGTCATCGGCAGGCCGGAGAGCACGCCAACCACCGGCAGCTCCGGCTTGGCCAGGGTCTGCACCAGGCGGCTCAGTTCGTATTCCAGATGCTCCTCCTGATCCAGGGCGAAGAACGGGATCACCTGGGTGTCGTCCTGAGCGTTGGTGCCGGCCAGGCCGAAGTAGATCGAGTCGCCGCCCTGTTGCAGCGGAATGCCCTGCAGGCCGTACTGCGCCGCCTTGTCCTCGTCCTCGGAGAACGGCTCGGGGTCGATGATGTGCAGGCGGATCTTGCCATTCGCCTGGGCCTGGTAGGCCTTGAGCATCTCCTCCACACGCTGGGCGTAGGTGCGCAGCGCAGGCAGGTCCTTGGCCACCTTGTCCGAGTAGAAGAAGTACAGGTCGATCGGCTCGTCCAGCTCGCCAAGGATCTGCTGGGTGCCACCGGAGATGGTGTAGAGCTTCTGCTCGGTCAGGTCCAGGCGCACACCGCCAAGGCCCAGGCCGGCCAGCAGGTTGAAGGCGAAAAAGGCCACCGCGATCAGCAGCAGTCCGGCGCCGGAATAGATCAGCTTTTTCATGGGCGCATTCCTTCAGTCAGCTTTCTTCAGGTCGATGACCACGGCGGTGGCAGTCAGCCAGGCGGCGATCAGCGAGAGGAAATACAGCAGATCGCGCAGATCGATCACGCCCTTGCTGATGGCATCGAAGCGCACCAGGAAGCTCAGCGAGGCAATGGCGTCCACCAGCCACTGCGGTGCCCAGGCGAAGGCGTCGAGCACCATCGGAAAGCCGCTGACGATGAACAGGAAGCAGGCACTGACCGCGAGAATGAAGGCGATCACCTGATTCTTGCTCAGTGCCGACATGCACGAGCCGATGGCCAGATAGGCGCCGGCCAGCAGCCAGCTGCCGATGTAGCCGGTGACGATGGCGCCGTTGTCCGGCTCACCCAGGTAGTTGACCGTGATGATCATCGGAAAAGTCAGCAGCAACGCGATGCCGGCGAACACCCAGGCCGCCAGGAACTTGCCGGTTACCGCCTCGAAGCGGGTGATCGGCAGGGTCATCAGCAGCTCGATGGAGCCGGACTTGCGCTCCTCCGCCCACAGGCGCATGGCAATGGCCGGCACCAGGAACAGATAGAGCCAGGGGTGGAAGTTGAAAAAGGCGGAAAGATTGGCCTGGCCGCCCTCGAAGAAACCGCCCAGATAGAAAGTGAACACCCCGGACAGCACCAGGAAGATGACGATGAACACATAAGCCAGCGGCGTGGCGAAATAGCTCGCCAGCTCGCGCTTGAAGATCACGGGCAACTGGGTCATGGCTGCTCTCCCCGGGTCAGCGTACGGAACACTTCATCGAGCCGACCGCGTTCCACATTGAGTTCGCGCACCTTCCAGCCGCGCTCGGCGATCAGCGCATTGACCTGCGGGAAGATCACCTCGCCCGGCTGCGCCAGCACGCTCAGGCTGTGCTCACGGGCGTTCTCCTCGACACCGGCGACGCCTGGCAGCGCCGCAAGAGCAGCCTGGTCGAGCGGCTCATCGGCCACCAGCGTCACCGCCTGGTGGTAGCGCGAACGGCTCTCCAGCTCCAGCGGCGTGCCATCGGCCAGCAAGCGGCCCTGGGCGATCACCACCGCGCGGGTGCACAGCGCCGTGACCTCTTCGAGGATGTGGGTGGAAATGATCACGATCTTGTCGCGGGCCAATCCCTGAATGAGCTGGCGCACCTGATGTTTCTGGTTGGGGTCGAGGCCATCGGTGGGCTCATCGAGGATCAGCACGCGCGGGTCATGCAGGATCGCCTGGGCCAGGCCGACGCGGCGCTTGAAGCCCTTGGACAACGTCTCGATGCTCTGCTCCAGCACCTTTTCCAGCTCCACCTGCTCCATCGCGCGCTGCACGCGCAATTTCTTCTCGGCGCCACGAAAACCGCGTACCTCGGCAATAAACTCAAGAAAGCCGCGCACCGTCATATCGCCATAACACGGCGCGCCTTCCGGCAGATAACCGATCTGCCGCTGGGCCTTGAGGGTCTGGGTCTGGATATCGCAGCCGAGGATGCTCGCCGTGCCGGAGGTCGGCGCGAGAAAGCCGGTGAGCATCTTCATGGTGGTGGATTTACCGGCCCCGTTGGGGCCGAGAAAGCCCAGCACTTCCCCTGGCTGGACCTGGAACGACAAGTCATCGACTGCCGTGTGCTGCGCAAAACGCTTGGTCAGGTTTCTTATATCGATCATGGCCTCTCACCGTCGCGAAGGGCACTGCGCTCAGCGAAACCATCGCTAAAGCGCAGGCCGCAAGAACGCCGGACGCAGAAAGCACACGCCCGGACGAGGGCAAGACCGTAGCAAAACTGAAAAGTTCAGTCAGCAGCCCGAAACAAGTAGTAAATGGAATATGTGCTTAGGGTGTGTACGAAAAGTCGTCGAGCGAAGGTCAGGCGATACCGATGGCGGCCCCGCAAAAACAGGTGAGGAACGGACTGGGCTCGCAATCGAGTTTACGAGCTGTAAATGAGCATTCGACGGGGGCGCCCAGCTCGGGCTGGCGTTCCAGCCCGTTTTTAACGAAGCATCACCGAGCGCAGGCACTTTTCGTACAAAGCCTAGCGATCCAAAGGACTCAATACCGCCAGACCACCTCGATTGAGCACATGGGTGTAGATCATGGTGGTTTTCACGTCTGAGTGGCCGAGCAGTTCCTGCACCGTACGAATGTCCTGACCAGCTTCCAGCAAATGAGTCGCGAAACAATGGCGCAGGGTATGCGGTGAAATGGGCTTTACGATGCCTGCCTCCCTAGCAGCGCGCTTGAGGTTGCGCTGCACACGCTTCTCGTCCAGGTCATGACGCCGTACGGCCCCGGAACGCGGGTCGACCGAAAGCCCGGCAGCCGGAAAGACGTACTGCCAGCCCAGCTCAAGAGGTGCATTGGGATACTTGCGCGCCAGGGCAAAGGGCAACCATACATCGCCACGCCCTTTCGCCAACTCCGCCTGGTGCAGAGCCTTCAGCACTGCAAGGTGATTTCGCAGTGCCTGCTCCAAGCGCTGCGGCAGCATGGTGACGCGATCCTTCATGCCTTTGCCGTCACGATTGAGGATTTCGTGCCGGGAAAATCCACATCCTTGATGCGCAAACGCACTGCCTCCATCAAACGCATCCCTGTGCCATAGAGCAGGCTACACAGGAGCCAAACCTCACCATCCAGCCGCTCCAGCACCTGGCGCACCTCATCGACAGTCAATACCACTGGCAATCGCTGCGGCTTCTTTGCCCGAGCGATATCGGCTAACCACGGCAAATCCAGCGCCAATACTTCCTTGTAAAGAAACAACAACGCCGCCAATGCCTGATTTTGAGTAGATGCCGACACATTTCGCCGCACGCCAAGATCTGTGAGAAAGGCCTCAATCTCGGCAGCGCCCATATCCTGAGGATGCCTGTAGCGGTGAAAGCGGATAAAACGCTTCACCCACTCGCAATAGACGCGTTCAGTCCGGATGGAGTAGTGTTTGAGGCGAATTCGATCACGCATCTGATCGAGTAAACGAGGCTTATCATCCATGGTGCATAACCTTCCAAAATGGTCGTCCTGACCCGGAAAGCACCAGCCTAGACAGGGAGTCGAACGATGGCAAGGAAGGTTATCCACCAAAATCGCCCGCAGGTTATGCACCATTTGGTGTCTATTTATAGTTATGTAGCAAAGACAAATGACCAAGAATAAGCTCTTAAAAATAATGGGATTCCCAAAAGAATGGACCTCCCTGGGTATGTATCCTGATGAGCTTTTTGAAATCCAAGTTTCTGGCTATCGTCCTGGGCACGAGCAAAGCGGCGAGCATTACAGAAATGGGGCCTTTCATTGGTGGTTACACAAAGAACCTGCTCCAGAGCAATTAATTGTACTTGCAGGTTTATCCATGCTTGATCCTGACCAACTAATGGCTGGTGATATTCGCAATTACATAGTTAAGTCAAAAAACTCCACCTCAGCCGTAAGAAAAGCCTGTGGTATTGCAACATAACAATTGGTTCAAACCGTTCGCCTCGCTCACTGGGACGGGCTAAAGCCCGCCCCTTAACCAAACGCTAGAGGCTTATCTAGCCCATGCGCATCGACATAGATTTCTCAATATTCACGCCCACACCATCTTCAGAGGGCGTCATATCAGGAAAAATCGAGGTCAACGAGTTACCTAGAGTTGGCGAGATGGTTTCATTCTCCTTTGCGCTAAACGAATCGAAATTTCCGTTAGAGTCAGGATTCAATCCATTGCTGAAAGTCGAGAACGTAATTCATAACGCAAACGGCCAAAGCGCAGCGGTTCAGCTACAGAACTTAATACTTCCAAACAAGAAGAGCGTCATTGAAGTCACTGCATTCCTAGAGCAAGGTTTTGGCCTATTCTTCAGTCCAACCAGTGAGTAAGCCTCTAACAATGCGCTCAAATCGTTCGCTTCGCTCACTGGGACCGGCTAAAGCCGGCCCCTTAGCTTAAACGTTAGGTTCTTATGGTCAGATTTCTCTTCGCGCCTCTATTAATTGCCATCTTTATTTCTGGCTGCTTGGACACCGCACAAGATAACGCTGAGAAAAAAGCAATGAATGAAACAAGCACAGTGGAGCCTAACGATCCACCGTTGAATCAAGCCCAGGAGTTGGCGGTAAGTAAACTCTCTGCCTCGGATGTAGAGAAAATTGATACCGAGCTGCTTGCAAATACAGGCAGTAATTGGCGAAAGGTTGCAATGGTTGTAGGGCTAACCATGAGCAAAACTCAGAGTCAGTTCAACGACATTCCAGATCTTTACTACTCGCAGCGCGTGGCTAACCTTGTCGAGCAAGGGCACCTTGAGTCACAGGGCAACCTACTGCAAATGCGCTATAGCGAGGTAAGGCGTTCGCGCACCGTGCAACCATAAAAACCTAACTACTGGTTCAAGTCGCTCGCTTCGCTCACTCGGGACCGGCTAAAGCCGGCCCCTTAACCAAACGTTAGATCGCCCCTGGGAATGGATGCCGATGTCAGGCCAAAGAAAGATTTTCGCAGTAAATGACCGAGTTCTAGTCCTTGCTGAAGGCGGCTGGAAGCAAGCCGCATTTGGGAAAGTCAGCAGTGCTGCTGAACCAGTTGAAACACTCCAGGGGCATGATTTTTTCTATTGGGTGACGTTCGACCAGCCCCAAGAGGACGTCAATGGTCCAGATAAATACTCAAAGGCCCAAATACTTAGCTGCTACATTGAGCCGGCAATCTAACTAGTGGCTCAAATCGTTCGCTTCGCTCACTGGGACGGGCTAAAAGCCCACCTTTTAGCCAACCGTTAGATGTACAAATGTCGGATCACCATGTTTGTTTAATTCCTGCCACCCCGGGATTCATCCCAAGCAAGGCGTCTCAAACAGCCGCCATTGCACTGATTCAAAAAGCATGGCATCAAAACGTACCAGAGATCACACTCGAGACCGATGAACACATCGCCTTCAGGGACTGCGGGGAAAATTTTGAGTCTATTCATTGCCCACACTGTAGCACTGAAGTTCAGGTCGAATATTGGCAAGACCTCATGGATCAAGATTACTCAAATGAGGATGGGTTCCGACTCCGTACAATATCAATGCCCTGCTGCGGACAAACATCAACACTGAACGATTTTATTTATAAGTGGCCCATGGGCTTTAGTCGATTCATTATACGTTTTAGCGACCTAGGACATGAGATATCCGACCACCTTCTCATTGAACTGGAATCAGTCATAGGCTGCAAATTGCGAGTTATTCACCAAATGTACTAAGTGGCAAACCATTATCATCCGTATACCCTCAAGGAAACGCCGGCTTTGGTCACGCACAGACAGACTTTTCGTTGTCTACCTAACAAGTGATTGAACCAATCGCTGTGTTATCTGGGACGGGACAAAGCCTGTCCCTCAACCAAACATCAGGCATCACCAGACAGACGTGCACTCCCAGAACCTCCGAAACTCCACGCATTCTTGACACGCAGAAGATGACAACTCTTTCACGCAAACTCGATTACCTACACTGCTGCCAGCGTAAAATTTGCTATACTGCTCGCCCTCCATCTGTGCATCAATTTTTCATAGGAAGTGAAATGGATAAACTATTCGCAGCTGTAACAACATGCTTACTATGTTCTGTTTCCAGCTTAGTGTTTTCGACAGAAAGGCAAATCGTGCGCCCTGGAATGTATGAAATCACTTCTGGCATTGCCGACAATTCAGTCAAGACCCAGACCTGTTATAGCGATACAGATGTGGAAGACCTTCCTACGCTTTTACTAAAAATGGAAGATAAATTGATGCAAAAAAACTGTAGCGCTGAGATTTTATCAGAAACTGATGGAGCGGCTGAGTGGCGTACAGAGTGCAAGACAGACTTTGTTACCCGAACTACGGTTGGTTCGATCATGTGGGACGATACTCATTTCAGCGGCAGCGCCTTTCTTACAATGGGAAGAATTGAGATGGAGTATCAATTCGATGCCCTGCGCGTAAGCGATTGTAAATAAAGGAAGGGGCATGGAGGTTTAACACAATTTCTGTTCCGACCCTGTACGGCAGTAAACTACTGCTTATGGCCAGCCTGACAACGTGTATGGACTCTCCCCACAAGTAGTGAGCAAAGCTTTTCCGTTGCACGTGCCGTCAGGCGGGCTTTACGCTCTGCCAATTGCCATTGAAACGCCGCTCGTGGCACCACACCGCCCAGCAGATCCGCACCAGTTTGTTGGCCAGTGCTACAACCGCTTTGTTGTGGCCGATACGTTCTGCCGTCTGCACAGCCCAGCGCTGCAGCTGCGTCAGCTTTTCCTGCGTGCGTGCCTGGCAACGCTGGGCCGCCCCCAATAGTGCGCTGTGCCACAGGCTTCCATCACCCACTCGACCGGCCCGCCCTGCTCCTGTATATGTTGCCGGAACGCCGCTCGGTTCAGCCGCTTGCGCTGCACCACCTGGCCGGAACGGACACTCTCGGCAACTTGGTAAACGGACTTGGCCAGATCAACTGCAATTCGCTTCATGGCAGCTCTCCCATTCTTCAACCCTCAACGCCTTGGTATAGAACCGTGGCGTGGGGAGAGTCCATTACAGCACTCAAGTCGTTCGCTTCGCTCAATGCGGGACCGGTTAAAACCGGCCCCCCTAACCAAACGTTAGGCTGAATATTCGGAAGTACAGGATGCTGAAAGTTATTGCTCAAGATTTCATCAAGCCAGAACACATTCAGGATGTTGTGCCTCTGTATCGAGAGCTTGTGGCGAGAACCAAGGAAGAGCCTCTGTGCATCTCCTATGACCTTTACATCAACCAAAAAGATCCTGGCCACTTCACCTTCATAGAGGAGTGGCCTGACCGCGCAGCTTTGGATGCTCATTGCAACACCGAGCACTTCAAGAGGCTGGTGCCGCTGATAGACAAGCATCAAAGATCACCGGGGACTTTCTTGCTCATGGACGCATTCCAGTGAATCAGCCTAACAATTCAAGCTGACGCCGCTTCGCGGCTCGGCCTAATTCAGGCGTTATGCCCACAAGGAGGCATCGTGAAAACTGTATTATTTGTATTTCTAATCTTCATTTCGGCGAATGTTATGTCACAGGAATATGCACCGGGCCAAACCTGGGAATACAAAACTCGCAGCACAGAGAAAACATCAACATTAACCATATTAAAAGTAGAAAAATATGATGACCTAGGCGAGGTCATACACATAAGAATCGATCAAATAAAAATGGCAAACCCAACAAAGGTTAACGAAATAACAGACATCCCTCACCTTCCTTTTAAAAAGAAAGCATTAGACTCAAGCATTACCAAATTAAAAGGTATAGAAACGGTGCCGGACTTTCAAGAAGGCTATGATACTTGGAAGGCTGCTTATGATGAAGGACAGGCAGGAGCCTTTGAAACCACAGTAGAGGAAACACTTGAGGCATTACTAGGCGCGGAATGGATCGAGAAAGAGTGAGTATAACAACAGGTTCAAACCGTTCGCTTCGCTCACTCGGGACGGGCTAAATTCCGTCATTCCCGCGAAGACGGAAATCCAGAACCTATGTAGCACCCGGGCTCCCGCCTCCGCAGCAGTGACGGCAAATGGCTTTTCAGAATTCCCCTAAAGAAAACAAACATAAAAAATGGTTCAAATCGTTCCCTGAGACGGGCTAAAGCCCGTCCCTTGGCCAACAGTTAGGCTGATCAATCAGGGAAATAAAATGAGTCAATGCTATAACCCAGGTAATTTCAAGACGTACTTCAACGAGAACATGAAAGATTTGGGACTACCCGTTCCTCAAACACTATTTGACAATCTCAATGCAGCCGTAGCGAATGCCGGACTTGTTTTGGACGCTCTAGAAACATTATGTACGGGAGCGACAATGGCAGAGGTCATTAAAGCAACGACCGGGCTGGAGAAATTAAAAGTCACAGCTTCGCTGGGGGCTTCTTTTTATGTTGGGGCCGTCATTGGGAGTATCGCTGTAGCAAGCGGGCGCTCAGTAGGTTGCGGCAACAGAATGTCAGATATGTTTGTGTTTCTTCAGAAAAACAACCTTGCGTTTGATGGCTGGAACTCGTTTTATGCTCGCAACCCGGAAATACTGGACAAGAGTAGCAGGTTCAGAGTCGCCTATCGCTCCAAGGCCCTAGTTCGGAGTGGGGTCTACGCCTGATGAAAGACACTTTAACTTTATTGGTAGCCGCTTTAGTCTGCGCGGCTTTGTCGTGGCTGTTTTTCGCTCACTTTCAAAATAGCGCCTTCACCATCATGCTCGCTATATTTGTCATTGCAATTCTAGCGAAGCCACTCTACAAGCAATACCGAGACAGGGATAAGTAGCCTGACTGCGCCCGACGTCTTCGCTTTGACGCTATGCTCTCCCCCCGCTCATACCAACAAGGACGTAAACGTCGATGGATTTCATTGCACGCAATTTCAGATGGCTGATGTTGCTATCAGGCGTTCTCACGGCGGCTCTGTTCTACGGCCTGTTCGCCCCGCAGGAGGCGCTGCATTCGATGTTCGGGGCATCCTTCGATGGGCAGTTGCAATCCTTGGTCGTTCGCAGTTGGTCGGCGCTGGTCGGGTTGATGGGCGTGCTGCTGATCTATGGCGCGCTGAGCCCGAAGCATCGGGTTCTCTGCGCCGTCATTGCCGCGCTGAGCAAGGCCATCTTCGTGTCGCTGCTGCTGATCCATGGCCAGGATTACCTAGGCAAGGCCGCGCCCGCCATCGCCCTGGATCTGCTGGTGATCGCCTTTACCCTGCTGTTCCTGCTGGCCGTGCAAAAGCGGCGCAGCGCTTGAGGCGAGCCCCATGAAAATGATCAGGCATATCCTCTGGCTGGACTGCATGGCCGCTGCGAGCGCGGGCGTGGTGGTTCTGTTGCTGGCCCCCTGGTTGAGCGGCTGGTATGCCCTGCCCCGCGAGCTGCTGAGCTTCATCGGCGCAGTCAATATCGCCTACGCCTGCTTTTCCTTTTCGCTGGCGATTCGTGTGCGGCGCGCCGAAGCGCTGATCAAGCTGCTGGCAGTGGCCAACGGATTCTGGGCGCTGGCATGCCTTGGCATCGCGGCGACCTTTGCCCCGGTCATGACGCTAGCGGGGCTTTGCCATGTGCTCGGCGAGGCTGCATTCGTCGCAGGCCTGGGCATGCTGGAGTGGAAATGGCGCAGGCAGCTGCTGGTGGCTGGCGAACAGGGCGTTTCGACTCAGCCTGTCGCGGACCAGTAGCCGTCACAGGTATTCAGGCGAAGGTCCGGCGATGGCCGCTCAGGCCATCATCAGCCTTATCCGTCAGCGCTGTGAAAACGGTTCTTGCCCGCGTGCTTGGCCGAGTACATGGCCTGGTCCGCACGTTTGAGCAGGTCCTGGCCGTCTTCGGCGTGCAGCGGAAACAGAGCGGCGCCCACGCTCGCCGATATCCGCACCATGCTGCCGTCCAGATCGAATGGCTTGGCCAGTACATCCAGCACCTTGAGCGCCACCGTTTCGCAATCCTGACTGCCGTGCAGATTGGCCAGGACGATGCCGAACTCATCACCACCGAAGCGTGCGACCGTGTCGGTGCTGCGCACACAACCTTCGAGTCGTCTGGCGGCCATCTGCAGCAGGCTATCGCCGGCCGCATGACCGTGGCGGTCGTTGATTTCCTTGAATCCATCCAGGTCGATATAGAGCACGGCGCACAGCTGCTGCTGGTCGCGCACGGACTCCAGCGCCTGGTCGAGCCGCTGGTGGAACCTGACGCGGTTGGCCAACCCGGTGAGGGCGTCATGCTCGGCGTCATGACAAAGGCGCGCTTCCAGGTGCTTGCGCTCGGTGATGTCCTGCGTGACCAGCACCAGAAACTCCGGTTGACCCTGGCGATTGCGGACGACACTCGAGGCCTCGCATACCCAGATCAGCGAGCCATCCTCACGCCGATAGGTTTTCTCGATTTCCGGGGAAAGCGCACGAGCCTCGCTGACCAGTTGCTCGCTCAGAAAGCTGCGGGCGGCGGCAGCTACTTCGGCGTCGCTCAGGTCGAAAATGTTGGCGCCTTGCAGCGCCTCGGGCGGGCGCCCCAGCATGCGCGCGAATTTCTCGTTGACCCGCAGTATCCGACCCTCGGGGCTGATGTGGGCGATACCCATGGCCGCCTGGTGAAAGGTGGCGCGAAACAGCGCTTCGCTGCCTTGCAGGGCATCGGTGGCCGCACGTTGGCGAACCAGCATCAGCGCCAGCAGGCCAACGAACAGCATGACCACCAGGGTGACGCCGACTGCGGCCATCAGGTAAGTGGAGCGCCGCTGCAAGGTCGTGGCCATCTCCTCGTCATAGGCGGTGGCCACGGTAATCATCAGTGGATAACCGGTCATGGTGCGGTAGCTGACGATACGGGCGACGCCATCGAGCGCCTCGCCACTGTCGTGGAAATCATCGGCGTCGTGCAGCTTTTGCCGCTGGAACCAGGCCAGCGACTCGGCACCCAGGCCAAATTCGCTGCGTGCGCCGATCTTGCGCGCCCGTATCACGCCGTCGAGGCCGGCGAGCTCCAAAAGCCCTTGCGGACCCAGATCGACCTGCTGGAAGAAGCGCGTGACGTCCTCTGGACGGACGGCCATCACCACGACGCCGGCGAAGCTGCCATCATCGCGCTCGATACGCAGCGACAGGGGGATCAACCAACGCCCGGAAACCCGCCCGAGTACCGGCTGATTGATGAACAGATGATCGATACGAGCATCGCGCTGCGCCGTGAAGAACTCGCGGTCGGCGTAGTTGACCGGGCCGGTGTTCTGGCTGCTGCTGACGATATCGCCCTGCTCGTCCACCACGCTGACGATGGTGAACATCTCCTCGCGGATCACGCCCTCCTCGACCCAGCGACGCAGGTCGATGGCCTTGCCCTCCCGGCGGTACTGCTCGCGCACGAAAGCCGCCACCTGCTCGGCCGCCTTCAGCGCGCGGAACACCTGCTGCTCGAAAGCGATGGCCAGACTGGAGTTGGCTTCCATTTCCGCGGCCAGCGCCTGCTCACGTTCGAAGGCGATGCGTTGCAGGGTGATCAGCCAGACAACGGCAACGAATACGCTCGCCAGAACGATCAGCAGGTTCAAGGGCGTTGCGATTCGAGGGCGTCGAGCGACGGCATCATGCGCGTCAATCGGCGTGCTGGGCGGGGTCATCGCCTTGTTCTCCAAGCCATTCACGGGCGGGCTGTTTCTAGTTTCGAGGGCAAGGGTCTGTTGCCCTTTGGTTCAGCGTCGCGGGGCGTGATCCATCGCCTTGCGTTGAATCATAGGCATTGTTGCGCCACTGTGCTGCCATCATGCGGTAATGGGTTTTGCCCGAAAATCGAGCTTGCGGCAGACTGACGACCGACACGGCACCTCAGCCACATCACTTCGAGCCGAGCGGTATTCGCAAGGCTCCTGCTCAATTTCTTCGACAACCGCCTGCCTTCGAGGCCCGCCTTGGAAACCACGGTCTTTCTCGCCGTCATCGCCGCCGCTGCCCTGCATGCCGGCTGGAACGCTCTGCTCAAGATTGGTCTGGATCGCTTCCTCACCGCCACGCTGATTCAGATCGGTGCCGGCCTGGTGGCGCTCTGCGCCCTGCCGCTGGTGGCGCTGCCACAAGCCTCGGCCTGGCCCTGGATCGCGCTGTCGGCGCTGCTGCACATCGGCTACAACTTCTTTCTCGCCCGCGCCTACCAGTACGGCGACCTGGGCCAGGTCTACCCGATTGCGCGGGGTAGCTCACCACTGATGGTCGCCCTGCTCTCGCTGCTGCTGTTGCATGACGGGCTCAGCGCCCTGCAGTTGTTGGGTTTGCTGGTTCTGGTGCTGGGCATCTGGCTGATGGCGCTGCGCGGCGGGCAGCACCAGGCGCCGCAAGGGGCGATGCTTGGCTGTGCGTTGATGACGGCGCTGTTCATCGCCGGCTACACCCTCAGCGATGCCATGGGCGCGCGCAGCAATGGCGATGCGCTGAGTTATTCGCTGTGGCTGTTCACCGTCAACGGCGTGGTGATGGCGACGGTATTGGCCATCAGCCGTGGGCCGCGCGCCTTCCTGCAGCTGGGCCCGCACTGGCGTGGCGGGCTGGCCGGCGGTGCGATGTCGATGGCGGCCTATACCCTCGTCATCTGGGCCATGACCCAGGCGCCAGTGGCATTGGTTTCGGCCCTGCGCGAGACCAGCGTGGTGTTCGCCGTGCTGCTGGGGGTGGTGCTGCTCAAGGAAAGATTACGACCGATTCGCCTCGTGGCGTGCGCGGTGATCGCGGCCGGTGTGGTGGTGATGAAGTTGGCGTGAGGGTTTGGCGTTGTAGCAGGTGGTGGGCTGAAGCCCACCCTACCCGACTGGATTGCGAGATCACAACTTGGTGGGCTGAAGCGGATCGCCGGCCGGCCCTCCTACGGCGCTGTTTGCCCACCCGGTACAGGTCGCAGAGGCCGGCAATCACCCCGAGAGCTGACTCGGCATTCTGATCGGGAACCCCAGACCCGCTTTGCAGTTCTGTTGATCAACGGGTGCTGAATCGTTGACCGTTTTTTCGTCACACGCTGCCTGCATGCTGGCCGGGCTGACCGTCTGGACGCACGAGTTTTTTGCCCGCCAGACGCGGCTTGCGGCACACTAGCGCCCTTCCCGAGCCACCGCTCGTTTTGCCATACAAGCAGAGTCCGTATGACCCGTTCCCCCTTCCGCCGCCTCGTCTTCGGATCGTTGCGCCGCCTGCTGTACCTCTGGGTACGCTCGGAAACCATCAACCAGTCCGCCTTCACCCTCAAGCTCGACCGCAGCAAGCCGGTGTTCTACGTGCTGCAGCAGCCGTCGGTGAGCGACCTGGCAGTGGTCGACCGCGAGTGCACCAAGGCCGGCCTGCCGCGCCCGGTGCTGCCGGTGGCGGTCGGGGAACACATCGAGCCCGCCGCCTTTTTCTACCTGACGCCGGAGCCGGACTGGTTCGGCCGCCAGGACAAGCGCGGCATTTCGCCGACCCTCGATCGCGTGGTCACCGCCCTCAGTCAGCATGCCGTGGATGACGCGCAGATCGTTCCGGTCAGCGTGTTCTGGGGCCAGTCGCCGGACCGCGAAACCAGCCCGTGGAAACTGCTGTTCGCCGACAGTTGGGCAGTGACCGGGCGCCTGCGCCGACTGGTGAGCATCCTGATTCTCGGGCGCAAGACGCGCGTGCAGTTCTCCACGCCGATTCACCTGCGCGAGCTGGTCGAGCAGGACAAGGGCCAGGAGCGCACCCTGCGCATGGTGCACCGCATCCTGCGCGTGCACTTCCGCAACCAGAAGGCGGCTGTGATCGGCCCGGACGTGTCGCACCGGCGCAACCTGGTCAAGGGCCTGGTGCATGACCCGATGGTGCGCCAGGCGATTGCCGAGGAAGCCGAGCGCGAGAAGATCAGCCTGGAGAAAGCCGAAGCCCAGGCGCTGCGCTACGGCAACGAGATCGCCTCGGACTACACCTACACGGTGATCCGCTTCCTCGAGCTGGTGCTTTCCTGGTTCTGGAACAAGATCTACGACGGCATCAAGGTGCACAACGTCGAGGGCGTGCGCGACATCGCCCAGGGTCACGAGGTGATCTACGTACCCTGCCACCGCAGCCACATCGACTACCTGCTGCTGTCCTACCTGCTGTTTCGCAACGGCCTGACGCCGCCGCACATCGCCGCCGGCATCAACCTCAACATGCCGGTGATCGGCGGCCTGCTGCGCCGTGGCGGCGCCTTCTTCATGCGCCGTACCTTCAAGGGCAACCCGCTGTATACGGCGGTGTTCAACGAATACCTGCACACCCTGTTCAGCAAGGGTTTCCCGGTCGAGTACTTCGTCGAGGGCGGCCGCTCGCGTACCGGGCGCATGCTGCGGCCGAAGACCGGCATGCTGGCCATCACCCTGCGCAGCTTCCTGCGCAGCAACCGTCTGCCCATCGTCTTCGTGCCGGTATACATCGGTTACGAGCGCGTGCTGGAAGGCCGCACCTACCTGGGCGAGCTGCGCGGCGCGAGCAAGAAGAAGGAGTCGATCTTCGACCTGTTCAAGGTGCTCGGCGCGCTCAAACAACGCTTCGGCCAGGTCTCGGTGAACTTCGGCGAGCCGATCAAGCTGGCGGAATTCCTCGACCAGCAGCAGCCCGGCTGGCGTGAACAGGAGCTGGGTCCGCAGTACCGCCCGGCCTGGCTCAACGACACCACCAACCGCCTGGGCGAGCGCGTGGCGCGTCACCTCAACGAAGCGGCGTCGATCAACCCGGTCAACCTGGTGGCCCTGGCGCTGCTGTCCACCAGCAAGCTGGCGCTGGACGACCGCGCCCTGGCCCGTGTGCTCGACCTGTACCTGGCCCTGCTGCGTGCGGTGCCCTACTCGCCACACACCACCCTGCCGGAAGGCGACGGTGCAGCGCTGATCGAGCACGTCAAGGGCATGGACCTGCTGGCCGAGCAGAAGGATGCGCTGGGCAAGATTCTCTATCTGGACGAGCAGAACGCCGTCCTGATGACCTACTACCGCAACAACGTGCTGCACATCTTCGCCCTGCCGGCGCTGCTGGCGAGCTTCTTCCAGAGCAGCGCACGGATCAGCCGCGAGCAGATCCTGCGCTACGCCGGCGCGCTGTATCCCTATCTGCAGTCCGAGCTGTTCATCCGCTGGGAACAGAGCGAGCTGGAAGGCGTGATCGACCAATGGCTGACGGCATTCGTCGAGCAGGGCCTGCTCAAGGTCGAGGGCGATGTGTACGTGCGCCCGGCGCCCAGCTCGCGTCAGTTCGTGCTGCTGACCTTGCTGTCGCGCTCCGTCGCGCAGACCCTGCAGCGTTTCTACATGGCCATCGCCCTGCTGCTCAACGCCGGGCAGAACACGATCAGCGCCGAGGAGCTGGAAGACCTGTGCACGGTCATGGCCCAGCGCCTGTCGATCCTGCATGGCCTGAACGCGCCGGAGTTCTTCGACAAGAGCCTGTTCCGTCACTTCATCCAGAGCCTGCTGGATCAGGGCGTGCTGCGTCAGGACGAAGCCGGCAAACTCAGCCATCACCCGCTGCTCAGCGAACTGGCCGAAGGCGCCGCCAAGCGCGTGCTGCCGGCGGAGATTCGCCTGTCGATTCGCCAGGTGGCGCTGGATCGCAACGAGGATGAGCCGGCAGCGCCGTGATTGCTATGTGTAGGGTGTCGCGGGGCCGCCCATGCCGTGCGCACCTTCGAATCGCCGTAGCCACCCCGGTGCGCACGGCGCACCCTACGCGTTTGCGATCAGCTTCGTAGGGTGGATGTCGCTCTTTACATCCACCAAGATGCAGGCTCGATGCAGCGGCGATTATCCCGGTGCGCACGGCGCACCCTACGTGTCACGTCAGCTCCTGGGGTGGATGTCGCTCTTTACATCCACCATGGCGCCGGCTCGAGACCACCAGACGAACCTGTCACGGCTTTGGCAGTCAGTCGATAGACCACACACCGGCAGGAGGCCCAGGCCATGATCGATTCCCTGATGTTGAGCGCTGCACGCATCACCACGCTGGCCGCTGGGCAGATACTGACCAACGCCAGCGGTTTCTTCTTCCTCCGGGATCAACGGCTGTTCCTCGTCACCAGCCGTCACGTGGTGCTCGACGAGCCAAGCGGCCATCAGCCGGACAGCCTGCAGATCGAGTTGCATACCGACGCAGACAACCTGGCCAGCACCGTCAGCTTTTCCATCCCGCTGTATGACGGCGACCAGCACCTGTGGCGGCAAGGCATGGATGGCGCGGGCGAGATCGACGTGGCGGTGATCGAGCTGGATCAGGCCGCCCTTCCCAACAACGGTGCTTACCAGGCCTTCACACCGCAGCACCTGCTGCAAGCCGACGAGCATGTGGAGATCGGCTCGACGTTGCTGGTGGTGGGCTTCCCGCTGGGCTTTCAGGACACCCTGCACCGTATGCCGGTGGCGCGTCATGCCGGTCTGGCATCTTCCTTCGGTCTGCGTTTCCACGGGCTGGGCTACTTCCTCACCGACGGCCGCACCCATCGCGGCCTGAGCGGCGCGCCTGTGGTCAAGCGCGCCGGTGTCGAGGGCGAGTTGCCCTGGAAATTGCTCGGTATCCATTCCACGCGCCTGTTGGGCAATCGCGATGAAGGTCAGGACGAAGCCCTGGGTCTGAACTGCACCTGGTATGCCGATATCCTGATGACGCTGACGGAATGATCACCCTGCCCGTAGCCCGGATGTAATCCGGGGGAAGCGCCCGCTACCCAGTCGCGGCTAAAGCCCCTCCCACAAATGTCCCGCGTCTGTGGGAGGAGCTTTAGCCGTGCCAGCCGTTCTCATGTGTTCGAAAAGCCTCCGGATTCATCCGGGCTACGCATGCTTTTCGAGCCAATAAAAAAAACCCGGCACAAGGCCGGGCGCAGAGGTAGACGCAGTAAAGACGGTTATTCAGCTCATCCCCAGCCAGTTAGGCAGCGCCAGGGAAACGGCCGGGATATAGGTAATCACCATCAGGAAGCTGATCAGCAGCATCAGCCATGGCAGTGCAGCGCGGATCACCGCCGTCAGCGGCATGCCCGTCACCGCCGAGGTGACGAACAGGTTCAGCCCCACCGG
>Ga0307408_100000043_pt1 | contig 170358 bp, 146 predicted proteins | sample 322Cmetagenome_FD_202116 | JGI IMG/M metagenome (GOLD analysis project Ga0307408, IMG submission 202116) | Maize rhizosphere microbial communities from greenhouse at UC Davis, California, United States - 322HYB-C-3 | ecosystem: Host-associated > Plants > Roots > Rhizosphere > Soil | place...
TACCGTTGATTTCTGCTTGGGCCTCAGCGACGGACATATGCCCTAATGAGGGATGGGATATAGTATGACCACCAATTTCAATTCCCTGCTGCTGCATTTCATTTAACTGCGACCAAGTTACCGCAGCAAATTCATCCGGCACGACAGAAGGAAGCGGCACCCCAGAGCGCAGGGTTAATTCTGCAATAGCAGAAAGGCGAATATGATTTTCAACTGTTAATAAATGCAGTACCAACGGCCACCATAATTTTTTTACCGGCTCAGTCAGATCAAATGTTTTTTCACCAACAACAAGCATGCCTTCACTTAAAGTGCGATGGCGTAACAACCATAAGACCTGGTCGGGCCAAAGCCAAAGGTCCTGATTCACAAATCCTGTAGTCACAAAAAATGTAGCGGGCACCCCATAGTGTTTTAACAGCGGATAAGCAACTTCATAAAAATCGCGATAGCCGTCATCCACGGTAATTACTACCGCATTCGCGGGCGCGCTACCCGTCTGCTGAATAGCTTGCGCAAGTGTCGCTAATGTCATTGGCTGAAAATAACGTTTCATTAACTGCAATTGGCGCTCGAAAGTTGCTGCCGTAACTTCATGGCCTTTTTTTTCTGCAGAGAAACGGTGATACATAAGAATTTTAGGTTGTTTGCGAGTAAGCACACGCGCCAATTGATAGCCGCCCAATTTACCCGCCAGCTCAATTACGACTGACTTCATGACTTAACTCCGATTAACTCACGGTACAGCGACAAATGCTGGTTCAACATGGCATCAATGGTGTAACGCGATTCCGCTTCTTGTTTTGCCGCGATGCCCATTGATTTAGCAAGCTCCGGAGTATTTAGTACAGCTGCCATAGCGTTACTCAATTCAGCCACATCACCCACTTCATATAACCAACCGGTTTGATTTTGTGTAACGGCCTCAGGGTTACCACCAGTTCGACTGCAAATAACAGGTAAGCCAGCAAATTGATATTCCACAATTGCATTAGAAAAACCTTCAGATTCAGAACAAAGCAGCCCAGCTGATAAATATTGCAAGCAGTCGGGGATATCGCTGCGGGAACCCAGGAAATGTATTCGTTCGCCAATGCCAAGCTCAGTCGCCAAGGCCTTCAATTCCGTGGCATCTCCCGCACCAATAATTACTAAGTGCGGGTTATGGTTGGTTAGATCTAAACGCGCGAGTGCGCTAATCGCATCCTGCATACGTTTTATCGGGCGGATATTGGCAACCAAACCAAAAAGAGTCGCGCCAGAAACCTTAAGCGCTTCCAGCTCGGGAACGCTCGCCTCAGCAGAAAGCGTACGATTAAAACCGTTATAAATAACTCGCAATTTTGATTCAGGAATACGCTCAACCTCGCCGGTGACATTTGCCACTGCACGACTGTTGCTCAGTACATAAGACACGAACTTTCCGGTAAATGGCAGAACTGCGCGGTAAATACTGTTATACCAAAAGCCCATATCACGGCGCGAGATAATGGATTTTATGCCCGCCAACGCAAACACGGGAGGGCATACAACAGAGGCGTCATTAAAAAAAATGTGCGCCAACTGAAAGCCATGTGCCTTGGCCTGCCGCGCTTGATTGTAAACCCGCCACCAGGTTTTCAGGGATTTAATTGACGAGGAACCAATAACAATAGTTGTACAAGGTAGAGGATTACTACTCAACCAGTCACTATTTGCCAGTATCACCACACGCAATTCATAACCTGCTTTTTGCAGCAAATCGATCAGTAGTAAAAACTGACCTTCGGTGCCTGCATGAGGGTTAGTCAGGCGATCAATTACTAACAAAATTTTCATCTGACGTCTCTTGTAGAATTTTCAGAATACGGGGCTTAAAAATACGCTAGCGCTCCAGCTTTACCTGCAGTTTTCCTGCGATGAGCTCTGCATAAGTGGCGGTAATATGATGAGAATCCCTATAGATCAATACAGTATCACTCAACACATGGCATAAGGTCTCATCACAAAACTGATCGGTCATATCTATAACCCTTACTCTAGGGTCTAGCGATTTCAGCTCATCGTTGTACTGCACATCATTGAGAACAGTCTTTCGTAAACGCGCACAATCATTTGCATTGGTACGCCAAGGTGAAAACCAACAACTTGGAATATCGTGCCCCATCCAGGGGTTGTCTCTCATAGCAAACACCTGAACACCATTGTCTGCAAGCTTTGTAAAAATATCTCCGTAACCTCTAGGTACCGTTTCCTCAACACCCTGAACAGAGCTTTTTACCCGAGTTAAGGTAGTAAAAACCATGTCCGGCTTTATTTGCAGAATTCGTTCGTAAACTTTTTTATTCCACTCTTTACATGAAGGATCTTTATCATCAAACATTGCTTTATCACTGATGTCGCTAAAAATGCATGCGCTTTTCGTAAGAGAAATGAACTGCCATTTTTTATTTATTGCTATTTTTTTCATTGCGGGCAGCCAATGTGTAACGTGTGAGCCACCAACCAGAACTATGACTCCTTTAGTACCGCCCTCATTAACAATGCATTCAGTGACTTCCGATGATTGGATATCCTGGTGGCAACCGTTACTGTAAACATCTGGAATATCGTTTCGTACGGTAAATACACCTTGTTCTATACCTATGGCTTGACGCTTGCTCACCAAGATTTCGATTTGATCTCGATATTTCCACGCCAGCTTATCAAACAGTAGAGCACCAAGATAAATGCTGCAGATACTTAACAAAACAATAACTGATGTAGTTTTACTACCAATTTTTATTTGTCCTGAAAGCAGAAACGCATCTATCGATGCCTTGAGAATTTTTGCTATCACAATGGAGGTAAATAAGATTGCACTTCCAGCCAGTAAAGAGGGACTATGCCCTCTGGAATACTCCATATATATGGCAAATAATGGCCAATGCCATAAATAAATACCAAATGAAAGTGGAGCTAACCACAGGAACGGTTTTGCAGACATCAAACGTCCGGCATTGGTTGGGGACTTACTATTTCCAGCGATAATAATTAATACTGCCGCCGCAACCGGCCAGATCGATGCAACACCGGCAAACTGGTCACTCTTACCAATAAGGTATCCGCAGGTTAATAAGAGGAAAAGTCCAACGAAGGATAATGCATCAGCTAAATATCTATTTAGTTTATTGCGCAATAAGGGAAGAAGGCCAACAATGCTTCCCACACCAAATTGCCAGTAACGAGCGAAGGAGTTGAAATACGCTGATTGTGAATGTCGATCTACGCTATACAGTGCCCAAGCAAATGACCCAACTGTTAAAAAAATAACTACAAAAAATAGCGAACGCTCATTTGATAAAGATGAGTATTTTCCAATTATCTCTGCAAGCTTTACCAGAAGTGGCCAAATAAAATAGACTTGACCGATGATCGCAATAGCCCAGAAATGCTGTAGTAAATTCAGTGACTCGGTGCGCGATAAATAATTCTGCCCTACATCTATAAGCTGCCAGTTCTGCATATACGCGGCACTAGCAGTAATGTCATTTAATAATGATAAAAATGAAATGGGATTAATAACAAAAAACGAAAATAGCAATAATATGCCTAGTACAACGACAGCCTGAGGGGCAATCTTTAATAAGAATCGTTGATAATGTTCAACAACCGAAATATTTTTACCTTTTTCATACTGCGACAGTATACCTGTAGCCATAAAGTATCCGGAGATAACAAAAAAAACATCCACTCCCCCGGAAACACCGCCCACCCAGATATGAAACACAGCAACTAATATTGCCCCTAACGTACGAACACCCTCTATGTCAGGTCTGTATTCTTTCGAATAAGTAAGGCTCATTTAGTATGCAATCCTTGTGTATAAAACCAGAAATACATTGAGCGCCCATACATACAATAAGCGTTGAAAAAAACAGGGCCTATAAGCAGCATCATCTAACCTTCTCTCTACCAGTCAATACTGCAAATGATCTTAGGGGATCTAACAACCCCGCTAATAACATCCGCCAAACCATTTCAAAGCGATTTGTTTTCTTCTGATAAAGCGCATGCGCCAAACGAAAGTTCACCAAAGCGCGACGTTTACGCAAGGTTGATTTTTGATAGGGATACCGCTGTGCCGCTTTTTCAAGAATAATCAAACCACATCGCCAGCGGGTCTCTGTCCCTTTGGCACTGATTGAGTCACCGTGACGGCGATAACGGAAGGAATCTATCGGTTGATGAGCTATTTTGGTTTTTTCAGCCAGACGAATGAGCATGTCATGATCCTGACCAGAGCGCAGTGTCTCATCAAAATTGCCAGCTAATTGGTAAACCGAGGCGCGCACTAATGAATTTTGTGGCAATAAAAAGTAGCAATCCAATAGCAGATCATTGGGGTCGCTCCGCTCTATACGATTATCGTAATTAATGTCGTATATCACTTTGCCTGCAGCATCGATTCCCTTCCCGTTGCCATAAACCAAACCCACGTTGGGATTTTGTTTGAAAAATGTCACCTGCTTAGAAATTTTCCCAAGGACATAAAGGTCATCGCTATCCAACACGGCAATAAACTCACCGGTCGCGACTGTTAAACCCAGATTTAACGCAGCCGCCTGCCCTTTATTAATCCGGCCAGGGTGACGTAATAATTTAAGTTCCCCTCGCTCGGCGAATTGCTCGACGAGCAGGTCGCCACCATCAGTAGAGCCATCATCAATTACAATCAGTTCTATATCTGGATAGTCCTGTTCCAGCACTGAATTTATCGTCTCTAATATGTAGCTTGCCCTGTTATAGAGCGGGATTAATACCGACACGCGACCAATAATATTATTCATGCGACCTAATCCTTTTTTAACTCGATAATAGGCACGCATCTTAACAAAATTGATGATTGCTTACATTAAAACGCGATTGTTATAACTATTTAAACTATTCAACATAAGCAATTCAGCGGAGCTGATTTTAGCTAAGAATAACCTCTCGACTACCTACCATACTTTAGCCATGGTTTCTCAAAGTACCGATAGATTAATGCAGACGCTATGTAAGTGATCAAAACCCATAATGCGAGCAAACCATAAATTAGCCAGCCTGCTTCGAACACAATACCCATCTTTTTACCTACAATATAAATAGCATCCAAAAACAAAACATGAGAAAGGTAAATCGAATAAGACCATTTTGATGTATTTTCAAAAAGCTGGGTTACACCTGGAAGGCTGCCGCGCTGTATGTTGTAAAAAAATGGCATCCACAAAGCTATAGATAAGGAGAAAGCTGGATAAAAGAACATCTGCACCCAATAGAGGCTATTGAACTCTGCATTTCTTCGTAAAAAAGACAATCCAATTACCAGAAAGCAGCCGATCAAAAATAGCATCATTGCATTACGTTTAAAGAAATCTTTTTTGCTGAAATAAACGTACCCAAACAGAACTCCAATACCCACCGAATCTAAACGTAACAACGCGATACGACGTAACGCGCCCTCCAAATCGGACACACTATTCTGCTCCAGATATAAATATCTAAAGAAAAAAGACAAGATAATTAACCCAGAAGCCGCCATAAATAGCGGATTAATTTTTTTTATCAGGGGTACATTCTGACCCACTACCACCATTAAAAATGGTAGTAAAAGGTAAAACCATTCCTGGGTCGCAAGTGACCATGAGATAGAAAAGAAGTTTGGCGATAGCCAGTAGAGGTTCTGAGCAAAAAACAAATATTTTAGATCGAACTCAAAATTTGGTTTAACCGCATAGAAAGCAGCAGCATAAATCAGTAAAAATAAAAAATAGTTGGGAAAGGTTCTTAACCATCTCCGTTTGATATATGCCCCACCATCCACTGCATAAACCACCCCGTTATTGTTTGTTATTACGGACTGGAATGAAATTGCCGCTAAGAATCCCCCGAGTACAAAAAAGGGCTCTACGCCCAACAGCAGCGGTTTGATTAGCAGATAATACCCCCCCCCAACCGCTGGATCACACCAATAAGCCGCATGGGAGAACATAACCATCCACACACTAACCGTACGGAGAATATCTAACCCAAAACTTCTGCCTTCCATTCCTAATACCTTATTTACTTATACGCAAAAAGCATAAACTTTTATATTAAATAAACTCTATTTTATCCATTAAACAAACTATTGATTATATATGCAGATAAACAAAAAAAACCGCTTGGTCAAAGCGGTTTTTAGCGATCAACTAATATTAAAAATTAGTTTTCCATTTTTGGTGGACTTTCAAAGGGAATACCGTCTGCATTGGGTACATCGTCTTCAGAGAAGACATAAATATATGAAGGTTTTTTCCGATCCAAACCACCATAGTAAGGCGTAAAACGAATTTCCGAATCTGTCCACAGAGTAAAATACTGAACTTCTTGATGGGTCACGTCAGCAAACTTAGGTGCGTTACCTAAAACAACTCGTTTAAATGAACCATCCAAGTAAATATCATCCATCCAAAACTCTTGATGCATTTCCGCTTGGTTTCCATCTAGCCCAATCAAACCGATAGTCGGCGAGTACCCAGCAAGATCCGATGGCAAGGTGTAAGTTCCTTCCGCGTCGACAACACCATTCACTTTAGTTTTTATATAGTTCTTGGTTTGGTCAGCAAAAAACTCCATATGATTCCATTCGCGTGGAACTACGTTAGAACGAGGCGTTCTCATAAAGTCAGCTTGAAAAACTTGATAATTGGTCCAAGACGATCGAAAAGTGCCATCCGAGCCATCACTTTCCCAAACGCGTATATATTTATTCGAACCAGTCCCCCGAGTATTTACTGCAAGAGTCGCCGCTTTACCGCTCACGGTCAACGTTAGGCGATTACCTGTTAGACGATTAGTATTGTACTGACCATAAAAATTAGCATGTAGTAGTTTGGTAGCAGGGTAATAAGCAATTACTCGCCCATAAATAGTCGTAACGCCAGACCAATGCTCACCCGCATAAACAGAAAATTCATCACCTTCAACAGGCTTAAAATCTGCGTCAATATCACTTAGCTCAAACTGGAAGTAGTTTCGCGTTTCATTTTGTTGCTTAAACCACCAACTGATATAAACTTTTTTGGATTCTTGTGGAGTACCGGCGCGAGAATGAACGCGAGGATTATGAAGGTTTGCCTTGATACTAGACGCATAATAGTACTTACCTGATGCAGGCCCTCGAGCAAACTTTGGATCTGATTGGACATAAATCGGTCCGACCACACTACTCCAGGGCGATGCACTATTGGTTAAGGTGTCCTCTTGCTGTATTTGTCGCGTCGCAGAAAAGGTGTCAAAAAAATTATTGACGACGCCCTTCTCGTATGTAGTGCCTACCTGATCATAAAAAATAGGGACCGCCTTGGCACCAAAGCCACTTCCTTTAAGATGCACATTTGTAATCTGACCATCGACAGACTTATCCAAAGTAACCTGGCTAACCACTTGAGCAAATCCCAACACTGGAATTATTGACAGAACCAACAATAGGGCTCTCATTATTTACATCCCCTCATTTAACGATATACAGCGCACAATATAACCACCTAATCATAGTAGCTATGTTTCAGCGAAGGCATATCAATTTATTTCTAATAGCGACTTTTTTATCATTAATAATATTGAGCTTAGTTAGTATACCTTTTCCTCAGGAAGCGCCGAACCACCCCTTGAAAGAGCCCAATAGTTCACTGCTAAGAGACTGACCTGGCTTCTTAGCATCACTTAAACAAAATTACTTTAGAAAATATGGCAATTCAGTTATTAAGATATACTTTTTAAGTCTGATGATTAGAAAAAAGGTTATTTATACTGAATAACATTCTTTTTGAGTCAATCCCCCAATTAAAGCTGTTAAGAATAGCCGCTTGACCTTTGCTTCCAAGATCATTTCTAAGCTCAAAGTCTGTGAGACTTATCAGATTGGCTGTAATCTCATCGATATCTCCATTTATCGTAGTCAAACCGCAACCGACTGAGTTTAGTATCCTAGCTATAGGAATCACATTAGTGCTTAACACAGGTAAGCCAGAAGCCATATAGTCGAAAATTTTATTAGGTATTGTGTGATTCCAATGTCCGCAAAATCTGTAGGTGAGAGCCCCCACATTCGCTTTAGCCATAATCGCTTTAACTTCGTTGTGATCAAGCCAACCATGAACTGTAATATGATCACTTAACCCTAGTTCATTTACCAAACTCTCAATTTCTTTTTTAGCTAAGCCAGTGCCAATTATGTCGACAGTGATTCCCCTGTCACCATCCACACGCGCAATAAATTGTGATACAGCCTTAACCAATAGATCGATTCCCCTGATTTTAGTAATGAAACCCACATAAACAATATGCAATTGTTTACCACTATGTTTTTTAAGTGCAAGAGAAGCACTCGACAGAACAGGGGTATTGCTTACGATTGTTATTTTCTTAGGATCGACTCCCTTGTTAATAAGTCGATCTCTCGATTCTTCGATCATGACAAAAATATGATCGCATAACCTCAAGCATATCTTTTCATAAAGATCTGCTGCACTTGGATTTTTCAACAAACGATTTATTTTTGACTCAGAACCATATTCAGCTACCGATCTATACATTTCAGGATAGCATTCTGCCATGTCGAAAATAACTTTCTTACCAGATAAGCGAGCAACAATGATTCCGGCAAGCATTAACGGCAAATCTCTTATGATGATTCCATCACATCGCTTCGCGATAGCAATTTTTGCAATTAAATAGAGCCAGAACGGATTGAACCAAAGAGGATAATTAATGATAGAAGCTATTACTTTCGGAAGCCTTTCAGTTCTTGGCAGTCGATAAACATCAAAATCTTCCATCCTCTCTATGGGATCTCTTTGATTTATATTTCTACAAACCAAATTTATAGCGTGCCCATTGATACTTAAAGTTTTTACAATTTTTTCTACCCTTACATCCCAAGGATAATCTTCTTTATAAACGAAACAAAAATTCATGCAGGGTTAACTCCGTAGGCGTGATTATAGGCATTACCTTTTTCATTGGATGCATACCTAGTAACCGGACTAGAAATTCTATTTATCCTTAGAAATTAGGACTGCGGGATTTCCGCAAACTATAGAACAGGATGGAACATCATTTTTTACAACACTATTAGCTGAAACAATTGCACCTTTTCCAATTTTTACTCCGGGAAAAATCAATACATTACACCCAATCCAAACATCATCTTCGATGACAATCTCTTCTGGTTCATCCACAGATAAATATCTCTTCTCCACATCACTTAACAGTGCTCTGTGGCCATGAGAATCAATAATGTTGGTATTGGCTGCGATTAAACAGCGATTGCCTATACTAATTCCCTTTCTCGCATGAATACACGAACCATGAATCCTTGTTTTTTCACCTATCCTTATAAAAGCTCCGTCACCTTCAACATACAGCTTGATAGGGCCATACATATTTACATGATAATCATCATTAAAGGAATTAAGTACAACATCACCACCTATCTTTATAGATGCGTTGTCATTTATGATAATAATAGGAACTCCAAAAACTTTAACACCTCTCATTATTTCAATATTATTAAAAATCCTTAATATGGATACATATAAATTACCCACTAAAAGATAGAAGGCTTTTTTAATCTTTATTCTTGTAACTTTCATATATCTTAATCTTAAATATTTTGTTTAAAATTTTCCCAAAAATGAATTTTATTTTAAGAAAAAATTCACCTCGAAAAATGTTTTTTATAAAGAATATATTTTTTTGAAAACCAATTCTGGAAAAGTCAGGACTATTGCTATAAGGATCAAAAACTCCCTCACCTAAACATTTTGTAGAGCCCGAAATGGATGGAACTCCATTTCTATCTAAAGAAATGGGAGTGAATGCAGCAGTGAAAGCGCTTGCATTTAGCTCCAAATGTAAAACACCAGATTTCATTAACCGCTCATCCCAGCAAAGATCAAATACAAAATTTCCTAAAGAAGGCGCAGATAAAAACTTCTCGGACGCCTCAATTGGATAAAATATATGTGGATGATGGCCAATAATAAAATTGGCACCTTCTAACTTAAAAGCATCAATAAGATTCATTTGATGTGGATTAGGAAGAACACAATCCTCTTTGCCCCAATGCAAAAACAAAATAACCCAATTAACCTTATCTTTAACATTTCTTATCTGATTTTTTATTTTTTCAGAATCGAGCACATCATAAGAAGATTGATTTTTATCAGTGTTATCAGGAACATCTGACGCTACGATAATAGCAACTTTAATTCCATTCTTTTCAAAGATTGGAGTGTCTCTACCAGAAACCCCCATAGGAACAATTTTATTCTTTTCAAGTTCTTTTATCGTATCTCTAAAAACATCTTCACCATGCTGCACGATGTGATTGTTTGCTATCGATAATGCTTTAAATCCAGCATCAGCGAGCATTGACAAGTGATTTGGATCACCGCGCAAGACTGCACTCTCGGGATTTTTACCATCCAATCCAATGTTGGATACAGGCGTCTCTAAGTTACCAAAAACAAAATCGGCATCGGATAACACATCTTTAACATTTTCAAAAATGTTTCTTTTATGTGCATAAGATTTAGGTCCATGACCAAAGCTTAGATAATATTCTCCTAAGGAAATATCCCCTACAAAAGCTAGTTTCATATAGCCCTCACAAACCTACTTACAACCGATTTAAATTTTCCATTTTTAGATTTTTCAATTTCATTCACTAAAACTAGGTTAATCACACAATCAGAACCCACTCTTTTGATAAGTTCATTTTTTAATGCAACGCCAAGACTTTCCGAATAACTATCATCTGGAAGTATACGTAACTCAACATTCCCATCCTCACTCTGAAATATCTGCGCAGCTTTAATACCAGAACCACCTTTAAAAATCGGATCTAGTCGCCCGACAGGAGTCCCGTCACGCATATAAATAACATCATCCTTTCTGCCCTGAACGTCTAACAACCGCATAAAACCATTGCTGTTATAAGTTCCTAATTCAACATTGTCGCCAATAACATAACGAATAACCGGCATTGAAAAATTTACTAGCCCAGTCACTACAAGCTCTCCTTCTCCACCATCTTGTAACGCACCAGATGAATCTCTTACTTCTGCTATCCCGTGTTCCGGGTGCAGACAGAAATCGCCGCAAGGAAGAGTTGATGCAAAAAAGGCCATTTCGGTACAGCCGTACTGGTTAACAATTGGCGCATCAAAGGCGCGCGCCAGCTTTTCGCGCTGATGATTATGCAGATGCTCTGCTGTTGTCATGAGCAACTTTAGTTTAATCGGCTTTAAATTTTCTTTAATAATAAAATCAGCAAGCTGCACGATACTTGAGGGATAGCTAAATATTTCCTGCGGTTTGTAATCAATTAACGTGTTGTAGTAATGAATCAGGTTTTCATTTTTTAAATGGTACGAGGACATTAGCAGGTTTTTGTTTATAGCGTCGCAACGCCAAAACGGCGGTTCTTTTTGTGAAGCAGGCATAATAATTCGGCCAAACATTGTAGCTCTTCGATCAATTGGCTGTAGGCCATACCATGAACGTAGCCGCGAAAAAAAGGCATAGTGTTCACTTCTGGAATCTTGATCGGTATAAACACTCAACGGTGTACCCGTAGTACCGCTGGTGTGCAATGTAAATTGTTTTGATTTACCAGATATTGGTTGCGCCCTGAATTCTTGGGCATTTTCGCGAATATAGGACTTTTCAATAACAGGAAAGAAATTTAATTCTTCTATCGATTTTATATCGCTAGCAACTATTCCATTCCTACTCGCCCAGTTGTTATAAAAAGCGGTATTGTTGATAGCGTGCTGAGCTATTTTTACAAATGCTTCTGATTGATATTTCAACATTTGATCAGCACTGAAGTATTGTGTTTTTATTAGCTCTGCTAATTTTTTCTCGCCTGCGACCCGATAGCGCTCATTACGCAGTTTAAATCCCATTGCTGTAACTGCAAGATTCTGAAAGAAAACCGGACTTTTATAGTAAACACTTTCCATCCAGGGGTTCATTGTTTACCTCCTAGCGACATAAGCTGTTGATACAGGCTCATATAGTTGATTGCCATTTTTTCAGCAGAAAATCCTTCGGTGAAACGGCGATAATTGTCGTCGACAAGCTGTTGCTTGTGTGTCTCCTCTTTAGAAAACCAGACGCGAACTTTATTCACAACCTCGCTAACACTTGCTGGCTTGATTAGAAATTCGCTGTTGGCACCCAGCACCTCAGGAATGCCACCTACCGCCGATGCAATAATCGGTGTTCTATTTCTCATGGCTTCCAATAAAGTGACTGGAATACCTTCGGTTAATGACGGCATTACAATCAACTGGTATTTGTGAAAATATTGTTGCGCGTCTGCAACGAAACCGGCGAGTGTTATGTTGTTTTGCTGTCCAAGTTCATTAACCAATACACTCAAAGAATCGCGCAGCATTCCGTCACCAAAAATAGTGAGCTGGCACACAACTGCATTCTTATTCAGCTCAGCAATGGCGCGAATTAGATAATCAAACCCCTTTTCCGGTGACAACCTGCCGATGGCCAGTAATTGATAGGGATCAGCCTCTAGTGAGGAGTCAAGCAAAGGAGCATTTGCGCTAATGCCATTTTTTATCACGTATATTTTTTTACCGTTGCGAAATGCGGATATGTCCTGCATTTTTTCACTGACCAGTACAATTGCATCAAACCGCTTGAGAAAAATCCGATCCAGCAATTCATAAACCCACATCTTTTTAGGAAATTTGGCTTTCACATAGCCGTGCACGGTGGACACTAAAGGCAAGCCAATTTCTTTTTTTCCGAGAATACCGAGCAGGATATTGAATTTATAACCATGCGAATGAAGCAAAACCACATTTTGACTTTTTAACTGCGCGATCAAGTCCCTAGTACTGCGTAGATTTATACCTGCAGGCATTCGCCAAACAAACAAATCAATACCCTGTTTGCGCGCGGCCTCCTCGATAGACTTTTGAACTTCGCCCGGTAAGCCACAGCTTACAATAAGAGGATGCAAGCCTTGTTTCTGCTGCTCCTTGCACAACATTAATAAAACTTGCTCGGCGCCATAGAGGCCGCCGCTGTCGATAAGATGGGCTACTTTCATCATCCTACCCGCGGCTTCCACATGACAATTTTTTCGCGTTTTATGAATTTGATGAATGCCATGGCTGCTGCAATGTTGATGAGGCAAAAATAATTAACCAGCGCGAGCCAACGGTTTTTAGTGCCATCGTTGAGCGATACGAATGCCGCAACAGAATAAAAAATAATTTGCGCGAGGAATGTCAGCTGATATAACCAGCACTCACCGGTAATAAGGCCATTGCTAACCAACGCAAGGAACAATGGAATAAAAGCGAGGTAGCGGAGTAGTTTATGCGAGGTAATTTGCAAGGAAAATAAACCGTACTTAAACGGATTAAATAAGTGTTTCATATCCCACATCGCCCAATACGCTCTTAGTGAAACACGCACCCGCATGCGAAATTCCGATTGTGAACTGCTAAGTGACTCTTCATTTAATAACGCTTTTTCACAATAGATAACACGCTTGCCTTGGGTAATCACTTTTAATGGCAAAACAAAATCGGGCAATTGATCAGCATTCATTGGTAGATACAACGATTTACGAATCGCGTCTATACCACCATCCACACCAACTACGGAAGACACATTGGCTTCCAGGCTGCGTAGATGATTTTCATATTTCATGTAGGCACTGCAACCATCGCCAACTACGTTACCTTCTTCATTTACGTAAACCATTTTTCCAGTTACGTAACCTACTTCCGGGTCGTTAAAACAGTTGACCAATTGACGCACGGCATCGGACTGATAGTGGCTATTGGCGTCAGAAAAAATAACTATCTCACCGTTTGCGTGAGGCATTGCCAAATTTAAACCGGAGGTTTTTCCTTGACGCGGCACTTGTCTAACAAGGCGAACACGTGAATCTTGTGCGGCGATTTCTTTCACTATGTCGTCGGTGGCGTCTTCGGATTCATCGGAGATTACAATAATCTCCAAACGTTCGCTGGGGTAATCCTGGCTTAACTTATTTTGAATAGTCTGACCAATTACTGCGGCTTCGTTAAACGCCGGAATCAGTATAGTCACAGTAGGAAGCTCATTTAACTCTGCCGATTGCACAGGTGGGCGCCTGGGTAAATAGCGCAATAAAATCGGATAGCCGATGTAGATATAAACTATCAACAATGCTGACAACCAAAAAAGCAGTTCCATAAATTACCTTTCTATTGAATTGATTCGCTAAAATGCAGCAGGGATTGGAGGGTTTTATCACAATCAAGTTGCATGCATTCTGCTTGTAACGTAAATACCGAAAAATATTGCTTTCCACTCAGTACAGCCGGAATTTGGAGCAGCTTGGCCTGCGCCACTGTTGCTGTTGTATATCCACCCACATCAAACCACTGTGCCTGTATAACCCGCTTTAATCCGGACTTTTGTCGCAGCTGTTCAACGCGAACTTTTTTACCACCAACGACAATAACCTTTACGCTTTCCTGTAACCAAAATTGGCTGTCATATTGGCGCGCGATATAGGGCACCAAACGATCCCGTGGTGTTTGAGGAATATATTGATTAATTTGTAGATAAATATTATTCGGAGCAATAAATTTTCGTGTAAGCCTTGCTGCAGGCAACGAAGGAGGCAAAGGTAAACTCGATGTATGTGATACAAACCCTATATCGCCCAAACTGTAAGTGGGCGCTGTAGTGTCATTAGTAGCAGCGACCAATTTCCCCATTAAAAAACCGGGCATTAATAACAAAGTTAATAGCAAAACTCTTTTGAACCCAAGAGACTCACCTGCAACGCCTGTGGTTGCTTGCACTCTCTTTATAACGGGCGCGAAATAAATTGCGGGAAAACAAATCAGCGCAAAGACAATCCAACCAAAGGTTTCATGATCTTCCATTAACGAGCTTTGCATTTCGGTGTAGTAGCCCACCAGAATCAGGACAAATATTCTTATCCAGTTTGCCAACAACCCCAATGCACCCGCAATTAACAGAGAAAGCATCAGGCCTTTTTCACGATAACCATTGAGGTAACTAATGGTGTAACCCAGCGCCAGCGATATAATTAAATACCGCAGCCCGGAGCAACCATCGGCAATCATAATGTGACCGGAAGGAATAAAAATACTACTGCCATCGATCAATGCCGGGATGCGGATCATGCGCACCATTTCACCTACCACAGCACTGGCAAGCTGAACCAAAGTATTGTTTAGGTAATCCCAAACAGGAAGAGCGAACACAGGCATTAGCAATAGGAATCGTAATTGCCATAATATTTTAACGCCAAAAGCGAAAGCTAATGCCAGAAAGAGTATCGGCAAAAGAATTAACTGTTCCAAAATTTTTATCTGGATGGTGTTAAACAAAAACCAACAAATAGATACGACGACTAATCCAATCGCCAACAATAAATCTATCCATAAATTCTGCCGTGCATGACATAGAGGCCCAACCTTATACAGCAACACCAAAAACCAAAGTAATAACGGATAGGCATGCGAAAGCGACTCATCCCATTGAGTCCATTGTGCTGAAAGACCGACGAATGTTGGCAAGTAAATAGCAACTATAATAGCAATAGCCATAAACGGTGCTACGCGCTGCCATACGTCCTGCTTCTGCAATTTAACCTCCATCACATCTATCCTTCAATGTCCATAATGTAATACCTATATCTGTTCGGAGAGCGGGAATTTGATTTTTGTTATAAACAAAACTGGGCCAAAACTGGCCCAGTGTTTTATACAACTTAATATAAAAATACCTACTGGTTTTTAAGCCTTTCACGCGCTTGTGTAAGATGCTCCTGGATCTCGGCATTATCTGCAGCGAGATTGGCAGCGCGCTCCAAATAACTAATTCCTTCACTTACCTTGCCATTCTCTACCAAAATCCATCCGTAGGTATCTAATACCGCTGCGGAATTTGGAGCCAGCTCATAAGCCTTTTTTGCCGTTTCTTCTGCGCGCGAATCCTTTTCAAGGTAATAACTCCACGCGAGGTTATTTAATATAACGGGGGAATTGGGTGCTTTTTGTAAGGCACTCTCATAGCCTTCAATAGCGGCGGGAACGTCATTATTTTCCTGGGCATCCAAAGCTTTCAATAAACTGGCCCGGTAACTTTGTGGGAACTTTTCCAACCATTCCCCAACAAATTTTTCGGCCTGCTCTTTTTGATCCTGTGCCAGATAATGTTTATAAATAGAATCAGCCGCTAATTCAGTTGGCTTGGATTGCCAGGACTGCTGATAAAATGTAAAGGCTTCATCTGCTTTACCTTCTGCACTACGGATCATCCCTTGTAAATAAAACAATCCTGACTCTGTTTGTTTATTTTTTTCAAATTGATCGAGCAGTTTTTGTGCCTCTGCATAATTACCCGCTGCAATTTCTGTCTCGACTAATCCGGCAAGATAGGTGATGTTGTCGGGAAATAATGCACTTGCCTTGAGCAGATAATTTCTCGCTTCCCCAACATTATCAGCCGCAAGCAATTCACCAGCATAGGTGGTGTACAGATTGGCTGCTATTTGCTGCACATTTTGTGCGTTATTACTTTTTTCCAGAGCACGCTCCAAATGAACCAGCGCCGCTTTATTTTGTTTCTGCGAGGATAACAACTGAGCCAGCACAGCGGACGGTTGCCAGTCGCTGCTGTTTTGTTCCAGGTTTTCCAGGAAGCTGACCGCCTCTTTAATACGATCCAAACGCACCATTTGAACTAACCACAAACGGTATGAATTTAAGTTTTTAGGATCTAACTCAACGATAGATTGCCAGGCAACAACTGCTTTGTGCGGCAATTTTTGCTCATTGTAAACTTGGGCAAGACCAGCAAAGGACAACTGCTTTTCGTTATTCCCTTTAATAGATAACGCCTGCTCAAAGAATTTTTCTGCTTCTTTGTAATCTTTTTTATACAGAGAAAACCAGCCCTGCAAAAATGCACCGCGCGGGCTACCCGGGTTTTGACGCTGAAACTCCTTTAAAACTTCTTCTGCCCGATCATCAAAGCCATTTGCGAGCAGAGTTTTAAAATAGGTTTGTTGCACCATCAAATCCATTGGTTGCTCTTCAAAGGCTTTTTGCAGTTGTGCAATTGCCTGTTCGGGCTGCTCTATCGCCATATATCGCTTAGCTAGGGCAATGCGAATGCGCTGCTGTTTTGGCTCCAATGCGAGGCTCTTTTCCAGCGCGATAGCGCCATCAGCACTGGCAGGGTCGCGATCCAACAGCGCTAAGCCATAGGTTGCTAAAATAGTAGGGTTGTTTGGTTGACGCTCGGCCGCATTTTTTAATAGGGTAATCGCCTCATCCATTTGATTACTGCGGAATTTTGCCAATGCGGCGGCCTGGATAACTGACGGCGCTGCAGTTTCTGGGTCAATAAACTGATCAAACAAATCTATCGCGTTTTGATCTGCGCCCTGTTGAAATTCAACCATTCCCAACAGCGTCGCTGTATTTCTGTCATCTGGATAGTCTTTACGTAATTCTTTCAACAGTTTTTCAGCATCGCTGAATTTTCCCTGCTGATACAATTCCATTGCATCGTTAAATTTTTGCTGGGCAACATTACGCTCAGGGTTGGCGTCCGCTAACAGTTTTTGATAGGTGTAAGCTTCGCTGGTGCGACCCTGCTGGATAAGCACTTCTGTTAATTGCGTTAATACTTTTGCGCGATCGACTGTGATGACGTCGGTGTTTGGAACCAGCGCCAACGCTTTTGTTAAGTATTCTTCTGCAGCGGTTAATTTATTTTCATAAAGCGATAAATTACCCAGCAAAACCAGCGCTTCAAAATGTGTTTCATCTTGCGCTACAACTTCTTGCAATAATAGAAGTGCAGCTTCGGATTGACCTTGTGCGAGCAGAATACTGGCTTCCAGATATTTTGCATCCTGCGCGCTATTCGGCAGCGACTTGAATGACTCCAATGCTTTGGCGTAAGCATCCTTCTCACCCAGGGCGATATTAGCTTTGACAGTTAAATAAGATTGTTGATAGTGAAGTGCAGCATCGCTGACTGCGGCCGGATGCGTTTGCATTACATCAAGCGCTGTACGGTACTTTTTCATCTCAATATGGGCGCTGGCAAGCTCTGCTGAAACGCCCGGCAACTCTGCCACCACATTGTCGAGCATGGTTACAACGGATGAATAAGCGCCTGTGGCATTGAGTATGCGCGCGAGTGAAATGTACGCATCCGCCGAATCTGGAGCCAACTGGATCGCGTTACGCGCTTCAAGCATCGCCGCACGCAACTGCCCTTGCTGTTGATAGACTTTGGCAGAATTTTGATGGCGCAATGCCGTTTCTGCATTTTCGCTTTTGTCTTCACCACATCCTATCAATGCAACACCCAGTGTAATGGCTGCAATCTGTGCAATTTTTTTCATGGAATTTACCATTCCTATTGTTAATGAAGGTTGGTGAAGCGATTAAAACCTGTAGCCAATTGTGGCTCCAGCTCTTAACTCCTGATATTCGTTGCTGGCATCTACAGAACTACGCTCGTATTCGGCGGCAAATAACCGCAGGTTAAAGCCACCCGCAAATGCATAGTTGTAGTACACCGTTATTTGATCAAGAGTGAACTCGCTGTCGTTCACCGTGGCTGCAAATTTGTTCTCGACCCTACTGGCATTAAACCCCAGTGTTGCGCTGCGCGATAATTGGTATCCCAAACCCAAGGCACCACCTAAACGCTCTTCATCGCGCTCCAGGGATTGGAATTGGTGCTCATCGCGATACACGCTGAGGTAAAAATCGCAGCGTCCACACAGCACCGAAGTAGACCAACGCAACTCTGCATGGCGCAACAACACCTGATCCAATTGATCAGCAGTTACATCGCTGCCACCGGGGATTTCACCCGGCGCCGCATTGGCATCAAAACCACGCGATGAATCAGTAATTTGTTGATTAAACGCTAGCCCGAGCTGATGATGACCGGCGTCATAATTCATCTGCACGGCGTAATAGGGATCATCACTTTTACCGAGACGAGATGAGTCTGTACGACTCTGCCCTAACTCAATCCGATAATTTATTTTGCGCAGACGCGTTTCCAAAGCCACGACAGCCATGGTTTGGCTGTAATCAACATCAGGGTTAAATTCAAATTCAACATCGCTTTGGGTGAGATATACCGAGAGCGAATCGACCGCCGAGAATGCGTGAATTACACCAGTGCTACCGCCTGTACGCGATGAGTTTTTTTGCTCTTCAAAACGGTATTCAACTTCGGTGGCATTGGCGTTAATAAAAAAATTATCGGCGCCAGTAATACGTGTGCGAAAGCCCGGCTGAACACTTAATATTTGTTTTTCATCTGTATTGGATTCCAGCTCAAGTGCGGCGGATGACTTGGGCAGCTTTTGCAAACTGTGTGAAATTTTTAGATCAAACGGATTGTGTGGTTTACCCAAAACAAAATCGGTTTTACCAATAGTTGTGGTTCGCTCTTCCTGACTGTCTTTTTCATAGCGCATTTGACTTACGGCGTAGTCCGAGTTGAGCGCAATATACTCGTTGTTATAGAGCGCAAACGCACTTGCCATCAGCTGGTTTTGTTGCTCTGACAGCTCATCAGTTTGGGTTTTGAGCGCGTTATCCGTTTGCTGCGCACTCAGGGATATAGTTGCACCAAAATCACTGCCCGCAACCTCAGTTGGTGCCGCGAGTGCAGATGCACTGGCATAGGCGGCAACCAGAAAAGCAATTGGCGATTTGTTCATTTGAGCATCCCTCACACAATTACTGCGTTAGTTATTGAACACCAGCCCTGCAAAACGCTCTTTCCCTACTGCATCTACTGCAGCGAGAACCTCATCCGTCACAGCAGAACCGTAAGGCACTACCAGAAGCGCATGATCACAGTATTTGGCGAGAATTCGCGCCTCTGTAGACTGCTGTACCGAAGGAGCATCCAGCACGATGAAACGATCGGGATAGCGCGATTTAATTTCTGCCACAAATACTTCCATGCGTTTTGAGTTAAAAAACTCAGCGGCTGATTCACTGGAACCGCCGGAAGGAATTACCCGCAACCGCTCAATACCACTGGGATAAATAATGTTTTTTAACGGCACAGTGTAGTCAGTAAGATATTGAGTTAAGCCCTCATTTACTTCTTGAGTGACGTATTTGTCTGCCGCCGATGAGTAGGGATTGCAATCGACATAAAGCGCGGTCTTGTGTTGATCCAGTGCGAAAGTAGCAGCGAGATTAAAACCAACAAAACTTGAACCGCCATGGGTAGACACAGAGCTGACCAGCACCACCATGTTGTCGCTTTTGCTGCGCTCCAACAAACGAATACGCACTTCACGAAATGCATTTAACAGTTCGCGTTGGCGCATACCGGTGAAGATAACTTTCTTTTCATAAAGCTCGTCTTGCGTCCATAAACAAGGCAGCTCCATGTTTTTAATTTTTTCACGCTTGCGATGTTCAAGTACGGCGGTTTTGACTAATTGATCACTCGTCTCCACCAACGCGTCGACGCCTGCCATCAACTGTTTAAGACTGCGCTCTTTTGCCTGTTCCATGTTACCTACCCGGTATTAACCTGTGGTTATTTGCCAATAGACAGCGATTGCAACATACAAGGTCATTGCGAGTACGCTGGCGGCCAATATCAACAACATATCCTTCTTCAACAAACGATCACCCAGTGGTGAACGATAATGGGGAATAACACCAATCAACTGGATATCGTCCGGCAATTGTTTTTGCAAGGTGCGCGCCGAACGTAAATGCGGATCAAACATAACGTAGGCAACCAACAAACCTATAGGCAATAACAATCCAAGCAGCGGGCCGAGAAGTGCGAAGTGAATAAAATGTAATCCTGAAGGCTTGAGCGGGAAAGTGGCCGGTTCCTGAATACGATAGCTAACGCCCTGCCCTTCTATATCGAGCGTCATAGACAAACGTGCAGCTTCTTTTTTCTGCAACATATCGTCATAGGTTTTGCGAATAACATCGTAGTCGCGCGTTAATTCAGAAAGTTGTGCCTGATTGGCGGCGACGCGCTGTTGACGAGCGAACTCTTGCTCTTGCAACGCCATCAGCGATTGCATACGGCGTTTTTGTGAGCGCAACTCCACATCGGCGTTGGCGAGCTGTTTGCGCAATTCTTCATACAGCGGATTTTCGGCTTTTTGCGTGTCGGCATACATATCGCCAGAACCTTGCAGGCGAGCGATAGTTGTATCCAACTCAGCGATCTGCGTGCGGATAGAAATAATATCCGGATAACCTTCTTCGTAGCTGAGCAGTAGCTGCTCCAACTGAATTGCGAGGGTTTGGCGGCGCTGACGCAAATCATCTACCTGACCCTTGGCCTGTAAATATTGCCCTTCTGAACCCAATTGCTGCTGGATAGTCTTGTAACGCGCCTGGGATTCTTCAATGGTGATATTTAACATTTCAATTTCTTGTCGCAGCCCCGCAATACGCGACGCAACCTCAGCCTCGGTACCATCGGTATTTTGCGAATTGAAATCTTTCAGGCGCGATTCCGCTTGCTCCAACTGCTTTTTATAGGACTGCACCTGGGCATCGATAAAGTTATAGGCACCCAAACTTTCTGCCCGCTTTTTCTTCACCGTATCTTCCATAAACACATTAACGACGGTATTCAGGACTTCAAAGGAACGATCCGGATCATTGGCAATGTAGCTGATTCTGAAATAGGAGCGATTGCCTTCCGCTTTCACGCTGAGGCCACTGCGAATCCGGCGAATTGCCTGTTCTTCCTGCTCCTGGGTTGCATTTTTATCGACCATCCCGACTTCTCTGGCCACTGCCAGCATAATGCCGCGCGTCCAGATAATTTCACGCGCCTGTTCAGAGCGATCAATTTTGGTCATTTCAGCAGAGCCCTTCAGCAGCGGCTCAATAATGGTTGTCTGGTCGGCAAACAACACCGCTGAAGTGGTGAACTTTTTAGGCCAGGTAATCCCCAGCAGTAACACAAGAGCACTGACGGCGATAAACAGCACCACGCAGATGTAGCGAAACCTGACCAACTCCGCCCGCAGTGAATTCAATAAGTCTTTGAGATAGGCTTTATCCATGAAACATCTCTTGATATGCAAGCACCGGAGCGCTCACCAATTTAGTTATCTGACTCGCACAGTAGAAAACTAGGAAAATTAAAAGGCGCGCTCCGGGATGCTAACAATATCCGAGGGCTGCAAATCGTAATTTGTTGCCACCTCGCCATCGGCCATCAGGTCATCCAGACGAATGCGGTAAACCTTTACCTCACCGTTGATACGGCGGTAGAGCTTGGCATTGTTGGCCGACGCAAACTCGTTCGGGCCGCCCGCCATAAGTACCAGATCCAGCACCGTCATACCCTCGCGATAGGGGATAGACTGGGGCGCCCGGACCGCACCGGTAATACGCACGCGACGCTGGAAATCAGAACTGCTGGGATTGGCCACAATCACCGTCACTTGCGGATTGCGTACATAAGAAGACAAACCCGTGGTAATCGCTGCCGAAAGTTCGGTGGCGGTTTGGTTGGCTGCCAAAATATCACCGATTAGCGGCATGGAGACCTTGCCATCCGGGCGCACCGGAACTGCCAGCGATAACTCGGGGTTGCGCCAGACGTTAATCTGAATGGAATCGCCTACACCAATGCGATACTCGCTAAGTAAACCCGTCTCCGAGAGGGGCGGCATATCGGAAGGCTTGCTGCTACTGCAGCCCGCAAGAACTACCAGACTTATTAACTGAACAAACCAGACGATTTTTCTCACGAGACATCTCCTTCGCAGTGGTTGCGATAATAATGGCGGTGCAGATCGATCAATGCACACCCTTGCCTAACAAAACTATTTCCACCGTCTGGATCATGATCAACATATCCATGAGAAAACTGTGGTTTTTGGTGTAGTAGAGATCGTACTGAAGCTTGTTCTTGGCATCTTCGACGGAGGCGCCATAGGGATACTTAAGCTGCGCCCACCCCATTAACCCAGGCTTCACTTTGTGACGAGTTTCATAGAAAGGGATCTGCTTTGCAAGATCTACCACAAACTCAGGGCGCTCAGGGCGCGGCCCGACGAAAGACATCTCGCCCACAAGTACGTTGTAAAGCTGGGGCAACTCATCCAACCGGGTGTTGCGAATAAAAGCACCAACGCGAGTAACGCGCGCATCGTTTTTCTTCGCCCATACCGCCCCGTTCTTTTCCGCGTCCTGGCGCATGCTGCGAAACTTGTAAATGCGAAAGCTTTTCCCGTTAAGCCCGACGCGGGTCTGGAAATAGAGCACTGAGCCCGGGCTTTCCAAACGCACGGCAATAGCGGTAAGCAACATAAAAGGCCACAGCACCAGAAAAAATAATGACGCCAGCGTCAGGTCAAAAATCCGCTTGGCAATCGAGCGTCGCTTGGAGTATTTGAAACCGTCAGAGAACAGCATCCAACTGGGCTGCAACAGCGTGATATCAATCTTACCCAGCTCACGCTCACAAAAACTCAGCGCATCGCTGGAAGGTACGCCAGCCAATTTGCAATCGAGAAATTCACTCAGCGGGAATGCATTACCACCGCTGCGGCGACGCTCATCAGGGGCGATAACAATTTCGGAAATCTGCGCGGCTTTTACATAGGCCAACCAATCAGAGGGCTCGGCGATAACCAATTCAGAGTTCACTGCCAGCACTTCACTGGCACTAGGCACACAGCCAACAATTTTCACGCCTAAGGCATTGACCTCTGGCGCCAGGTCTTCGAGCAACTTTTGCGCGCGTGCGCCTGCACCGTAAATGATGACCCGACGCTTGAGTTGATTAGCATCAACCATTTTTACAAAGATAAAGCGGGTGACTATGACAACCGCGGTTGAAATCAATACCCCCCAAAAAATCAATGCCTGCGGGATCAGCCCCCCCAATAGCGCACTGATAACAAATAAACCCAAACTACCCAAAAGGAAAAAACTAACCAGTGTGCGCAATACCATGCTCGAGAATCCCTCTCGCACCAATGCGGTATAGACACCCATCGATAAAGTACAACAGCTCAACAGCGCCGCGAAAATCACCAGCGCCAAGGGCGAATATTCCAACTCACGAGCCGGATCGGCAGACGCTATTAATTGGCTTGCCGCCCAAAAGGACAAACCCAATAAAATAGCTTCAGCAATACCGAGGAAGAGATAAGGCAGATGAATATAATGTTTATTAAGTCTGATATAAGACAAATGCGATTCCTTCAGGCGAATTGTGTGGGTAAATCTTTTGAAGCCGCGCATTATAGCGACATTGTGTTACAAAAGCTCGACCAATAGTGACGGCATTTTGTCACATCAATCAAGCACCTCACAGCAAACCCAACAAGTGTCAGGATACATGTAGAGCGATGCAAAAATTCACCTCAAATGTGGTAACTTAGCGCACCTCTGGATTCACCCTTCGCTAAGGAATTTTCCCATGCTCGCAAGCAGCCCTTCGCTTTGCATTATTGGTTTAGGTTATGTCGGTCTGCCGCTCGCCGTAGAGTTCGGTAAAAAAATTAACACCATTGGCTTTGACATTAACCCTGCGCGGGTAGATGCCCTGCTTCAAGGTGTGGATAGCACCCTCGAACTCACCACCGCCGAACTGGCCGAAGCAACACACATCAGTTACACCACCCGTGAAGAAGATATTAGAGGGCGTGACGTATATATAGTCACAGTCCCCACCCCCATCAACGACAGCAAACAACCAGACCTGACACCACTGGAAAAAGCTTCCGCATTGCTAGGTCGAGTCATCAGCAAAAATGCCGTGGTGGTGTTTGAATCCACTGTTTACCCTGGTTGCACCGAAGAGATTTGTGTACCGATCATCGAAAAAGTTTCCGGGCTTAAATTCAATGTGGATTTTTTTGCCGGCTACAGCCCCGAGCGCATCAACCCGGGCGACAAACAACACCGCGTACACAACATCACCAAAATCACCTCAGGCTCAACACCGGAAGTAGCAGAGTTCGTCGATCAGCTATACCGCAAAATTGTAGTAGTCGGCACCCACAAAGCCAGCAGCATTAAGGTTGCCGAAGCCGCCAAGGTGATCGAAAACACCCAGCGCGACATTAATATTGCCCTGATTAACGAGCTGTCGCTGATTTTCAAGCGTCTCGATATCGACACTATTGAAGTGCTGGAAGCCGCAGGGACCAAATGGAACTTTCTACCCTTTCGTCCCGGCTTGGTCGGCGGCCACTGTATCAGTGTTGACCCTTATTATCTGACCCACAAAGCACAACAAGTGGGCTATAACCCAGAAGTGATTCTCGCTGGCCGCCGTATTAACGATGGCATGGGCACCTTTGTGGCTGAGTCAGTCGTGAAAATGATGACCCAACGCAAATGCCACGTGGTGGACTCCAACATCCTGATCATGGGTCTGACCTTTAAAGAAAACTGCCCCGACCTGCGCAACACCCGCGTAATCGACATTATTAACGAGCTCAAAAACTACAACGCCAATGTCCATGTATTCGACCCTTGGGCCGACGCTGCTGAAGCGCAACATGAATATGGCCTGGACTTGATTGAGTCACCCAAAGCCAACAGCTATGACGCCATTATTTTGTGTGTTGGCCACGACAAATTCCGCGCGATGGGCGCCACTGAAATACGCTCTCTCGGCAAAGACAATCATGTACTGTTCGATGTAAAACACATACTTCCCAAAGACGCGGTAGATGCCCGCCTCTAAGCTCAAGGAAAACTCATGAAAGTATTGGTCACAGGCACCGCCGGTTTTATCGGCTCCACACTTGCCAAACGTTTACTCGCTCGCGGCGACGAGGTTATCGGAATCGATAACCTCAACAACTACTATGATGTACAAATCAAAAAAGACCGCTTGGCGCATCTGACCGGCAATAGCGCGTTTACTGATATTCGTTGCAATCTGGAAGATAAAGCCGCTATCGATAACGTGTTTAAAACCCACAAGCCGGATCGCGTAGTTAACCTCGCCGCTCAAGCAGGCGTGCGCTACTCACTGGAAAACCCCCAAGCCTATATTGATGCCAATATCACCGGCTTTTTGAATATTCTGGAAGGTTGCCGCCACTTTGGCACTGACAACCTGGTCTATGCCTCCAGCAGCTCGGTCTACGGCATGAATACCTCCATGCCATTTGATGTGCACAACAACGTCGACCACCCCGTTAGCCTCTACGCGACCAGCAAAAAAGCCAATGAATTGATGGCCCATACCTACAGCCATCTGTTTAAGATCCCCACCACCGGCCTACGCTTTTTTACCGTTTACGGCCCTTGGGGCCGCCCGGACATGGCACTGTTTATCTTTACCAAAAAGATTCTTGCCGGTGAACCGATTGATGTATTCAACTACGGCAATCATCGCCGCGACTTCACTTACATTGATGACATAGTGGAAGGCGTAGTGCGCACCCTGGATAACGTTGCCGCACCAAACAGCAACTGGAGCGGCAACCAACCCGACCCCGCCACCTCCAGCGCGCCGTACCGCATTTACAACATCGGCTCTAACAACCCGGTTGAACTGTTGCGCTACATTGAAGTGCTCGAAAATTGCCTGGGCAAAAAAGCGATCAAGAACTTGCTGCCACTACAAGCGGGCGATGTGCCGGACACCTACGCCAATGTGGACGCACTGATTGAAGATGTGGGCTACAAACCAACTACGCCGGTAGAAGTGGGCATTGAAAACTTTGTGAAGTGGTATAGAGATTATTACAAGGTCTAAATAAAGAGCCACAAGGTTTAAATGAAGAACTACGAGGCTTAAAAAATCAAAACGGCATCGCAAGATGCCGTTTTGCTGACCGGATACCACTGCAACCCAAGAGCAGCCAATGATGAACAAAAACACCATCACCCATGCAATGACCGTTGATGTAGAGGATTACTATCACGTCGCCGCGTTTGCCAAGGTGATAAAGCCCAGTGACTGGGATAACTGGCCATCCCGGGTTGAACAGAACACTGAGCGGTTATTGCAGCTTTTTGCAAATCACAATATAAAAATTACATTTTTTATTCTTGGCTGGGTGGCGGAAAAATACCCACAGCTGGTAAAAACCATCAGACAACAGGGTCATGAAATAGCATCCCACGGTTTCAGCCATCAACTTATCTATAACCAATCACCGGAAGTGTTTCGCGCTGAAACCGCAAAATCCAAACAAATTCTGGAAGACTTGGCGCAAACCCCAATTACCGGTTATCGCGCTGCCAGCTACTCCATTACGCGTAAATCGCTGTGGGCATTGGATATATTGGCCGAACTGGGGTTCACCTGGGACTCCAGCATTTTCCCAACGCGTCATGACAACTACGGCATTCCCGGGAGCCCCGAAGAGCCCTACCGGATTATCACCACCAACGGCGCCAGCATGCTTGAATTCCCACTTACTACCGCCAAAGTAATGGGCCAAGCCATTCCAGCTGCAGGTGGCGGTTATTTTCGTCAGTACCCTTACACATTATCCAAATGGTTATTTGAGCGCGCCAGTTTGAATCAGACCAAACCACAAATTTTTTATCTGCACCCCTGGGAAATAGACCCGGAACAACCACGCGTGCCTAACGCCAGCTGGTTCAGCAACTTTCGCCACTACACCAACCTTAAACGCTGCCTGCCACGCTTGGAACAAATGATTAGCGATTTCCAATTTGGCACTATGAGCGAGAGCTTGGGCACTGCCAAAGTGCACAAAATACTTACTATCCATGAGCTCGCCGCCAACACCGGTAATAAACAATCGCCAGCGTCGACCTAGACGACGTTGATCAACAACAGTAGAATCGCGCCCCTCACGGTAAGGTTGGACGATTATTTGCAGGTAATATCGCGCAGAAGTCGTCGTTGACAGGTCGAAAACTGCAAGAACAGAGTTATTTCATTCAGCACCCGTAGCTCAGCTGGATAGAGTAGCGGCTTCCGAAGCCGTTGGTCACAGGTTCGAATCCTGTCGGGTGCGCCACTTTTTACTCTTCATTTACACTCTAGGCACCGTTTGGCTTTGTCTGCCCATACACAACAAGGTGTCGGGTATACACAACCCCCCAAGGAGGCAGTGATGATATTACCCGTAATAATGGCTGGTGGTTCAGGGAGTCGCTTATGGCCACTATCCCGCGATTTAATGCCCAAGCAGTTTTTAAATCTGGATGGCAAATCCACCATGCTACAGGCGACAGTCAAACGCCTGAATGGCTTGGATACCCTGCCACCGTTGGTAATTTGCAACGAAGAGCACCGCTTTATTGCGGCCGAGCAACTGCGCCAAATTAACCAACTCAACAACAATATTATCCTTGAACCCGCCGGTAGAAATACCGCCCCTGCCATCGCCCTGGCGGCTATGGCTGCGCTGAAAAAAGGCTTGGATCCACTGCTGCTGGTTCTGGCTGCCGATCATATTATTGTGGATGAGCAGGAGTTCAGGCGTATTGTTTCAGCCGCCATTCCCTGCGCACAGCAAAACAAACTGGTTACCTTTGGCATAGTGCCGACCGCCCCCGAAACCGGTTATGGCTACATCCAAGCGTCAAGCTCCATGGCAATTGCCGGTGAAGAGACCGCTTATGCGGTTAAACAATTTGTCGAAAAACCCAACTTGCAGACCGCCGAGCAATACCTTGCCAGTGGCGATTACTACTGGAATAGTGGCATGTTTTTGTTTAAAGCCAGCGTGTATCTGGACAACCTCAAACAATACCGTCCGGATATTTTTACGGCGTGCGACCTGGCGATGGCCGATGTCGATCCGGATCTGGACTTTATCCGTGTCAATAAAGAAGCTTTCTTACAGTGCCCCGATGACTCCATCGACTACGCGGTGATGGAAAAAACCGACAGCGCAGTTGTTATCCCCCTAAATGCAGGTTGGAGTGATGTCGGTTCCTGGTCTTCGTTGTGGGAGGTATCGGAAAAAAATACCGACGGCAATTCACACAAGGGCGATGTACTGTCGTTTGAGAGCCACAACAATTATGTATTTGCCGAGACAGGGCTGGTCGCTACGGTCGGTCTTGAAAATACCATTGTGGTGCAAACCAAAGATGCAGTACTGGTGGCCTCAAAAGACCATGTCCAGGATGTAAAAGCCATCGTAAATAGCCTGAAAAAAAGCAGTCGCCCCGAACATCGCGTACATCGCGAAGTCTATCGCCGCTGGGGCAAGCAGGATTCTATCGATACCGGCTATCGCTATCAGGTAAAACGCATCACCGTGATGCCGGAACAAAAAGTCTCCATGCAAATGCACCATCATCGCTCTGAACATTGGATTGTAGTGTCTGGCACCGCCAAGGTGAGCATTGATGGACAAGAGGCGTTGCTGTCTGAAAATCAGTCGGTGTACATCCCCTTGGGTACTGCGCATGCACTGGAAAATCCAGGCAAGATTCCCCTTGAACTGATTGAAGTTCAATCCGGCGCCTATTTAGGCGAAGACGACATTGTGCGTTTCTCTGAACGTTGAGGCGGGCTTGATTATGACAAAATCACTAGAACAGATTATTGGCGAGAGCGGCATCAGCTTCGGCACTTCCGGTGCGCGCGGTCTGGTGAGCGACTTTAGCGACGATGTTGTCGCAAGCTTTGCACAAAGTTTCCTGAGAGTCATGCGGGGCGAATTTCAGGTTAGCCGTGTCGCGATTGGTATTGATAATCGCCCCAGCAGTCCGGCCATGGCCGCCGCCTGCGCGGGTGCGGCCCAGGCATTAGGTATCGCCGTGGATTACTACGGTATTCTGCCCACGCCAGCACTGGCCTATCAGGCAATGCAAGACAGTGTGCCGGCAATTATGGTGACCGGCAGCCATATCCCTTTTGATCGCAATGGCCTGAAGTTTTATCGCCCCACCGGTGAAATTACCAAGGCCGATGAGCTGGCAATTGTTAGCACTGATAGCGAATTGACGAGCTATACAACCGCATTACCCGCAATCAACCCGCTGGCGGCCGCGAACTATATCCAGCGCTACCGCGAAGTTTTTGCCCCCGGCATTATGCAGGGTTTGCATATCGGCCTCTATGAACACTCAAGCGCCGGGCGCGATCTCTATGCCGACCTGTTTCGCAGCTTGGGCGCGCAAGTGACTAGCCTGGAGCGCACCGATACCTTTGTGCCCATAGATACCGAAGCTGTGGCGGAGGCCGATGTAGAAAAAGGCCGCCGTTGGTCACAGGAATATGGGTTTGATGCGCTTTTTTCCACCGATGGTGACGGCGATAGACCACTGATCGCCGATGAAAATGGCCAGTGGCTGCGCGGGGACATTGTCGGATTGCTCTGCGCGCGCCAACTGGGGATCAGCGCCTTGGCCGTTCCCGTTAGCTGCAATACCGCTATCGAGAAATGTGGCGCCTTTGCCAAGGTGACTCGCACCAAAATTGGCTCGCCCTATGTGATTGCAGCGCTGGAAGAACTCGCGCCGCACTTCTCAGCCATTGCCGGCTTTGAAGCGAACGGCGGCTTTTTATTAGGCTCGGATGTGCAACTCAACGGCAAACTACTGAAAGCTCTGCCCACCCGCGATGCCCTGTTGCCGGGCATCGCCTTGATTGCGACAGCGGCCAAAACCAAACTTTCGGCTCAAGTTGCCACCCTGCCAGCGCGCTTTACCGCCAGCGATAGAATCCAAAACATCCCCACCAGCAATAGCAAAGCTTTTCTGGCTGAAGCCAGTGAGGATCAGTCAGCCCTGTTAAACCTGCTGGAGATGAGCAGTAAAACTGTCGATTCCATCAATACCACCGACGGCCTGCGCATCAGCTTTCGCGAAGGTGAGATTATCCACCTGCGCCCATCGGGTAACGCCCCGGAGCTGCGCTGTTATGCCGAGGCGGACAACCAAAAGACCGCTGCCACATTGGTGAAAAACGTACTTGATAAACTTCAGGTTAGATTGACCCAAACATCGACCTGAATATGAACCGCTTTTTCTCTTTGTCTTATAAAGCTTCTTATTTACAAGGAATAAACTCACCATGAAAGTTACCGTATTTGGAATTGGTTATGTTGGCTTGGTACAAGCCGCAATTCTCGCCGAAGTAGGCCACGATGTTGTCTGCGTCGATGTGGATGCTGACAAAGTGGAAGCCTTGAAGAAAGGCCAGATCCCTATTTACGAACCAGGCTTGGAACCCTTGGTAAAAGAAAACTTCGCCGCAGGCCGACTGAGCTTCACTATCGACGCCGCATTGGGTGTTAAACACGGTGAAGTACAGTTTATCGCTGTTGGTACACCGCCCGATGAAGACGGCTCCGCCGATTTGAAATATGTACTCGCGGTTGCCAGCACCATTGCCGAGCACATGGAGTCGCACAAGATTGTGGTGGATAAATCCACCGTTCCGGTCGGTACTGGTGACAGAGTCAAAGCCAAAATGGCCGAGGTGCTTGAAAGCAAGGGCAAATCGCAACTGACCTTTGATGTGATTTCCAACCCGGAATTCCTGAAAGAAGGTTCGGCAGTTGCCGACTGCATGAAGCCAGATCGCATCGTTATCGGCACTGACAACAAAGATGCCGAAGATGTGATGCGTGAACTCTATGCCCCCTTCAACCGCAACCACGAAAAAATTATCGTGATGGATGTGCGCAGCGCCGAGCTGACCAAGTACGCCGCCAACTGCATGCTGGCCACCAAAATCAGCTTTATGAATGAAATGGCCAACCTCGCCGAAATTCTGGGTGCCGATATTGAAGCAGTACGTCACGGCATAGGCAGTGACCCCCGCATTGGCTACCACTTTATTTACCCCGGTGTTGGCTATGGTGGCTCCTGTTTCCCCAAAGATGTTCAGGCGCTGATCCAGACTGCCGATCAAATCAAGTTCGATGCCAAAGTCTTAAAAGCGGTAGAAGCGCGTAACGACGAACAAAAAACCACCTTGTTTGCCAAAATTAACAAGCACTTTAATGGTGACCTCAAAGGCAAAACCTTTGCATTGTGGGGCTTGAGCTTCAAACCCAATACTGACGACATGCGCGAAGCACCCGCGCGCGTAGTGATGGAAGCGCTCTGGGAAGCCGGTGCTAAAGTACAGGCATTCGACCCGGAAGCCATGAACGAAACCCAACGTATTTACGGCAATCGCGATGAATTATTGCTGTGCGGCACCAAAGAAGCTGCGCTAAAAAATGCAGATGCACTGATCATAGTCACCGAATGGCAGGCCTTCCGCGCCCCGGATTTTGACCTGATCAAAAACATGCTCAGCCAGGCAACCATCTTTGATGGCCGCAACATGTACGACCCCAAACGCTTGGCAAAACGTGGCTTTACCTACTACTCTGTGGGCCGTCAGTAACATTAGAAAGTACAGGATTAACTATGAAAGTTTTGGTTACCGGCGGCGCCGGATTTATCGGCTCAGCCGTGGTACGCCATATCATTAACAATACTAAGGACTATGTAGTTAATTTGGATAAACTCACCTATGCTGGCAACCTGGAATCCTTGACCAGTATTGCTGGCAGTGAGCGTTACGCGTTTGAACACGTCGATATTTGCGACCGCGCTGAACTGGATAGAGTGTTTGCCCAACACCAACCAGATGCAGTAATGCACCTAGCGGCCGAAAGCCATGTAGATCGCTCCATTGATGGCCCCGCCGATTTTATTGAAACGAATATTGTTGGCACCTATCAGCTGCTGGAAGCTAGCCGTAACTATTGGAAAGACTTGCCAGAGGCACGCAAAGCCACGTTCCGCTTCCACCATATTTCAACCGATGAAGTCTATGGTGATTTGGAAGGGCCGGAAGATTTGTTCACCGAAACCACCCCCTATGCACCCAGCTCCCCCTACTCTGCCAGCAAGGCTAGCTCGGATCATTTGGTGCGCGCTTGGCGCCGCACCTACGGCCTACCTACCGTTGTTACCAATTGCTCCAATAACTATGGCCCATATCACTTCCCCGAGAAATTGATCCCACTGGTTATTCTCAATGCGCTCGAAGGAAAACCTCTGCCGGTATATGGCAGAGGCAATCAAATCCGCGATTGGCTATTTGTAGAGGATCACGCTCGTGCACTGTACAAAGTTGTTACAGAAGGCAAAATTGGCGAGACTTATAATATTGGCGGCCACAATGAGAAACAAAATATTGAGGTAGTGCATACTATCTGTGCACTGCTGGACGAATTGCGTCCGCTCAGTCAAACCGCATTAGGCATCAAGGCACATAAGGATTTAATTACTTTTGTACAAGATCGCCCCGGCCATGACATTCGCTATGCAATAGATGCAAGCAAAATCCAGCGTGAACTCGGCTGGTCGCCCGAGGAAACCTTTGAATCAGGTATCCGCAAAACTGTCATCTGGTATCTTGAAAACCTCAACTGGGCACAACGTGTCCAGGACGGCAGCTATCAACGCGAACGCCTCGGCACACAATAATCAATTACAAATCATCAGCATGCTCATCCGCAGATGAATTATTGACAGAACATCAGGATTTTCTATGAAAGGTATTATTCTCGCGGGTGGAAGCGGCACCCGCCTGCACCCTATTACTAAGGGCGTATCAAAGCAGCTGCTACCTATTTACGATAAACCCATGATTTATTACCCGCTTTCGGTGCTGATGCTTGCGGGTATTCAAGACATTCTTATCATCACCACTCCCGAGGACTCCTCGAGCTTTATGCGTCTGCTAGGCGATGGCTCCCAGTATGGCATCCGCTTGAACTATGCCGTGCAGCCCAACCCGGATGGCCTCGCGCAAGCATTTATTATTGGTGAAGGATTCATTGGCAAAGATAATGTCTGCCTCGTGCTAGGCGACAACATTTATTACGGTCACGGCCTCACCCAGCATTTGCACAATGCTGTTAAACGTCGAACGGGGGCTACAGTCTTTGGCTACCATGTCAATGATCCTGGCCGTTTTGGTGTAGTGGAGTTTGATACGCAGATGCGTGCGGTATCCATAGAGGAAAAGCCTGTAAAGCCCAAATCCAATTACGCCGTTACCGGCCTCTATTTCTACGATAACGACGTAATTGAAATCGCGAAAACCATTAAGCCTTCGCAGCGTGGCGAGCTGGAAATTACCAGTGTTAATAATACCTATCTGGAGCGCGGTGATTTAAATGTAGAGTTACTCGGGCGCGGTTACGCTTGGTTGGACACAGGTACTCACGATAGCTTGCTGGAGGCTGGGCATTTTGTGCAGACTATTGAACACCGCCAAGGCTTAAAAGTTGCCTGCCTGGAAGAAATTGCTTTTATGAACAAATGGATCGACAAAGAGCGATTAATTACTGAAGGTAAAGCGCTTGCCAAAACGGGTTATGGACAATATCTCTTAAAAATTGCGGAGCAGTCCAAGGCATGAAAATTCTGGTAACTGGCGCCAATGGCCAGCTTGGTCACTGCTTACAACAACACTTATGCACTGCAGAGTGGAATTTTACCGCACTCACACGCGCAGACTTGGACATCAGCAATGCACAGGCAGTGACCAACATCATCCAACAACTACGACCAGACATAGTTATCAATGCAGCAGCCTACACAAAGGTAGATAAAGCAGAGCAAGAACAAGAACTCGCTTATGCAATTAATCGCGATGGGGCAGCTCATCTCGCGCGGGCTGCCAAAGCAGTCAACGCCGCTATAGTACATATCTCCACTGATTATGTATTTGCTGGTGACACTGCAGGCACCTATTGCGAAAGTGATACTACTGACCCACAAAGTGTATATGGCCAAAGCAAATTGGCAGGCGAGCATGCGGTGATTAGCGCAAATGACAAACACATTATTTTGCGCACAGCTTGGGTATTCGGTGAACATGGCAATAATTTTGTAAAAACCATGATTCGCCTTGGCAGCGGCAAAGAAGCTCTCGGTATCGTTGCTGACCAAGAGGGAGGCCCTACCTTTGCGGGTGATTTAGCCGCTGCCGTACTGAAGATTATTGAACACTACGCAAGTGGTAAAGATACACCCTGGGGGATCTATCATTATTCCGGTTTGCCCCATACTAGCTGGTTTGGATTTGCACAACATATTTTTGCGGAAGTAGCGCGTAACGGACTCTACCCACGAGCTATACCACAACTGAATGCCATTACTACTGCCGACTATCCGACACCTGCAAAACGTCCGGCTAATTCAAAACTCGATTGTCGCAAACTCGAAAAGACGTTTGGAATAATGCCAAGCGACTGGCAGGTCGCACTGAAAAATATCACCGCCTATTCCTGCTAAGAGCCGATAATGAACGTAATTTCAACCGCAATACCTGCTGTAAAGATTTTTGAACCCAAGATATTTGGCGATGAGCGCGGTTTCTTTTTTGAAAGCTTTAATCAACAACGGTTTAGAGAAGCAACCGGTGTAACTTGCGACTTTGTGCAAGACAACCATTCCAAATCCAGCAAAGGTGTATTACGCGGATTGCACTATCAATTACCCCCTATGGCGCAGGGTAAACTGGTACGTGTAATTCAAGGTGAAGTCTTTGATGTCGCGGTAGATATACGGAAATCCTCCCCCAGTTTTGGCCAATGGGTTGGAGTGTATTTATCTGCCGAAAATAAACGTCAGCTATGGATACCCGAAGGCTTTGCCCACGGTTTTTTAACCCTGAGTGACACTGCCGAATTCCTGTATAAAACCACTAATTATTACTCTCCCAAGGATGAAGGCTGCATTACCTGGAACGACTCCAGTCTCGCCATAAAATGGCCAGACATAAACAACATTATCGTCTCCGCTAAAGACCAGGCTGCGCCTGAGTTTGCGCAGGCAATTTATTTTGATTAACTCTCATCCGGGATACCTCATTTGAAAATAACAGACTATATAAAACTGGTTGATGTAAATGCCAGAATGACACTTAAATCAGAGGCATCACGCTTCTACTTAAGTTTTCTGTGGTGGATTTTTGAACCACTGATGGTGGTATTAGGTTTTTATTTTGTTTTCAATTACTTGCTACAACGCGGTCAGGAAAACTACTTATTGTTTTTGCTCTGTGCCAAAGTTCCTTTCGTCTGGTTTTCCAAAGCTGTCACCGCAGCTTCCGGGAGCATCCTTGCGCAAAAAGGCATCATCAGCCAGCTAAATATTGCCAAAGCCATCTTCCCCTATAGCGCAGTACAAGTATCGCTCTACAAGGAATTACCTGTATTAGTTTTACTGTTATTCACTTGCCTTGCATTTGGCTTTTTTCCAACCCAGCAATGGCTATGGTTAATCCCACTTATTCTGGTCGAATACTTGATTATTATTGCTGTTAGCTTGCTCACCGCACTTATTATTTGCTACGTGGAAGATGTGCGCATACTTATCAATATGGTTATGCTCCTGCTAATGTTTTGCAGCGGAATATTCTTTGAAATCTCAAGCCTAAGCCCACCGATCGGAGACTACTTACTTACTTACAACCCCATCGCATTTATGTGCGATAGCTTTCGTCTTATTTTGATGAATAAAGGTATGTACGACGTCAATCACCTACTACTGCTAGGCGCTATATTTTCTGCACTTATAGTGGTGATGCACTTGATTTACCATCGGTTGAATTACCACATGGCAGCACGGGTAATAAACTCATGACAGAAAATTCATTAATACTGCAAGCACGCGACATAACGCTTACTTACAGTATGCGTCGGGGTATGTTTAACCGCTTTAACCACCAAGCGCTCAAAGGCATCTCTATGGATTTGTATCGCGGCGAAACCGTGGGCATTCTTGGGCGTAATGGCGAAGGGAAAAGTAGTTTGATGCGTATTCTTGCCGGCATCATTAACCCGACCTCTGGTACCGTCAGCTGCGCAACCGATGTTAGCCGCATTTTGCTATCCATTGGCGTTGGTTTTATGCCCAATATCAGTGGGCGTGAAAATGCACTCTACTCCACTATGCTGCAGGGCGTTTCTTACAAGAAAGCCAAGTCAATGCTTACGGCTATTAATGACTTTGCCGAATTAGGTGAGTTTTTTGAGCAACCAATCAGTACTTATTCCGCCGGAATGAAAGCCCGTCTGGGTTTCGCAACAGCGATAATGACCGACGTAGATATTATGTTTGTCGATGAGGTACTCAGTGTCGGCGATGAAAATTTCAAGAAGAAAGCCGAAGAGGCTATGCTCAGCAAACTCAATGGTAATCAAACAGCGGTCTTTGTCTCGCACAGTGCCCCGCAAGTCAGAAAAATTTGTAACCGTGCTATTTGGATTGATGAAGGAAAAATTCGCGCTGAAGGTGACGCTATTTGGGTAACCAATAAATATCACCTACATATGTTGGAGTTGCAAAAACTGGAGCAAGAGAAATTGGCTAACCAGGAACAGCAAATCAATACCCAACTTTCAGCAAGCGAATAAAGCGCAACAACCAACTCACAGGTCTGGAGAACAACGTGGAATACATCGTCCTTGCATCATCACCAGGAATTGCCATCCAAGGGCTGTTAGATTTATTTAATAATTCAAGCGGTGAAACCGTCTTTATAAAATTTGCGACGCTGCGCGATGCCAGTTCAATTCGCACCTCTGCACGCCCATCGGCAACGCGCACAGTTTTTCATGGTGTATATGATGATGAACTAATAAAAAATATTAACGTCACCTACCCTACCACTAAAAACATTCTATTATTCGACACAGCAGAAACAGCAATACTGCAAGAATTGTCAAACCATGACGAAGCATTTTCAATCGAATCATGCATTGATAACTGGGCAAACTGTATAAATCAATTGAGCCTGTTTAAAGAGCAAAACCCCACTTCCTCCGTACTCATAGATTACGCAAGTTTAATAAACACTACTGCACAAATAATTGCGTTGGTGAATCAACGTCTGGATGTACAACTCTGCAATTCTCCGGTTAGCGCAACAAGCTACTCAAGCATTGCCCGACTGATTGCCGCCGCTACACTTATCAATCGTGATGAAGCCATGGTGTTTTATGATGATGCAAAAACTCTGGCACTAACCAACCAATACGATTCAAGCTATACCGATGCACCATCCTTGGTAGCCAAACAACAAGCCGCCGCACTGAATGAATTTCAAGCCCTACTTAAGTGTTTGCCAAACAGTAACCCAACGGGAAATATCGCTTTGGCAATAGAGGCGCAACAAAGCGAGTTGGATATCGTTCGAATGAGTACGAGGCAACTGTGCGAAGAGCTGGAAACAACACAATCCAGAGCGAATAAAATACAGGAGGAATTGATTTCACTGACTAGTGCACGCCAACAGCTGATCGAAAAAGAAACCGAATTGGAAATAGCATCGCTACAAATTCAGCAATTACACGAAGAACTGGAAGCGACACAAAACAACATCAACCGCATGCAGCAGGATGTAAATTATCTGCCCAACATCCGCCAGCAGCTAAACAGTAAACAAAATGAACTGGAAATAGCCCTACTACAAGTAAATCAATTGCAAGAAGAACTAGAGGATACACTGGATAAATATGGTTTCTTTGAGCGGCCAATGGCGGATACCACAACATTGGAAAAGCTACTGGGAGAGGTTCCCCTACTCGGTTTGTTACGCAGCCAAGCCAATACATCAATATAAGCGAATTAACTATATTCATGCATACAACAAATGTAGCTAGCGCTACAACTCTGGTGGTTCTTGACCCAGGGCTGAGCAATTCCAGTGGACATCATTTTTCAACAGCGGAATTGCTGTTGAAAACACTTGCCAAAAATAAGCACCCTATAGATGTAAAAATTATGGGTGGTAGCGGTAACTGGAAGCATAAGTTACAAAATATTTATTCGCATACAGCGCTGAACGAACACTTTCAGAGCAATTTTTATCAATATCATAATGGCATGGTATCACTGACCGAGCTGACCCCCTATTTAACTGCCCTGAGCAGCGAATATAAAGCTGCAATGACCCATCAGCTCATTAGCGGTGCTCACTCAACTGTATTTTTTTGTCACACCTTGGATTGGGATCACTTCCTTGCACTGTCGATTGCCATCCACCAGTTACAACAGGCCACACCAGGACTAGTAATTAATTGTCTAGCTTGTTTAATGTTCTCACCCGGGCGGGATTCCCAACATAAAATCACTGATAATAAAAAATATATTTTGGCCAAAATCGCTCTACGTACATCAGCTCATTTAACAGGATTATCCATTTTTGCCAGCCACTATGAGCTTAAACAAGCAATAGATAACCTGCAGTTGCCCCAACCTAAAGAAATTACAATTCATCCCTGCTTTATTACAGAATGGTACAAAACTACCACTCAAACAGCGCCAGCAGACACAGACACAGACACAAGCGATTTGAATGTACTGCTCTATGCCGGTGATGCGAAAGAAACCAAAGGGTTTCATTTATTGCCCGCACTGCTGAAAACACATTTGAGTGGCCTGCGTCAAAACGTTCGACTTATTATTCAATTCACTTGCGCGCAAAAAATATCGCCCAGGCTACAAAATGCAATGCAAGAACTGAATACCATGGCCGTGACGGAAAAAAGAATTGTCATCTACAATCAATACTTTTCTGATCAACAACTTGCAGAGCTGCTCAATCATAGCGACATTTTTTTATTTAATTATTCACCCCATCACTATGCCAATATGTCATCAGGCTTTTTATGGCATCTGGCATGGCACAAGGTACCCATGTTCACGTTTGATAACTCATGGATAACCCGGGAAGCACAGCGCCTGGCAGTAGAGTCGCACATTATAAAACAGCAAAATTTTTGTGCATTTATTAATGCACTCACGCCTAAAATCAGCCTGCAACACAACAAAAAGTTACCGGCAAATGAATATCAAACTTACTATGATGCGCTGTTCTCACCACCACTGGATTGGTTATATCGAGAGTGTAAAAAAGCCCAATGAATACCATTGAAAACAATACAGGAAATGCGATGAAAAACGTTTCTGATATCATCATTCATTTAGGTGCAGGCTTGGGAGCCAGTGCAGCACTTTACCAAGAGCTAGGCTATAAACAACTAGTGCTGGTAGAAGTATCAGCTGAGCTGGCAAATCTACTTAGCAAAAAGTTTGCGTTTAAACAGAATATATACATTAAAAACATTGCTGTTAGCGCACAGGAAGAGCAAATAGAATTTAATCACTACTCAAACTCGCGTTATAATTCACAACTAACACTTACCCCAGAGTTTATTGACAACTCCAATTTGCAGCTGCGCGAGCAGAAATGGATTCCTACACTCAGCCTTGCACAACTTACATCAGAATTTCAGTTAACGGCAGATCAAAACAACACCTTAATTATTGAATTAAACGGCTATGAAGGTCAGTTTCTAACAGCCCTTCCTCTGGCCCAGCTAAACCTTTTTAAAACAATTATTGTGAACTTGCAGGCCACTGCACGCTATATAAACCAAACGAATGAAACAGCGTTAAATGCTGCTTTTGGGATGAAGGGTTATAAACTAGCAACCACTGAGTCAAACCAATTTATTTATAAAAAAGATGAATTGCTAAGTGCCATCTCACAAACACAAGCACAGCAGGCAGAACTTATAGATCAGCTGCAAGGCGAGCGCGAAACCTTGGCCCAAGAAAATCGCATTCTGCAAGAAAACCTACAGCGCATGACCGAAGAGCGGGATGAACAAGCCCAGTGGAATAAAAAACACAAAGAATGGGCAGAGACTCTGCAAGAGCAAATAGCGACATTAAAGTCAAACTACACCGAAGGTGAACGCAGCCAAAACCTCGCACTTAAACTGCAAGCCAAAGCTCAAGTTGACTTGGACAACCTACGCCAGCAATATCAGCAAAAATTGCATAATGAGCAAAAACTGATTGAACTCATAAAAGAACTGCAACTAAAACTAAAGGCAGCAGCTAGCTATTACCATCAACTTCAAATACAGCACCCTGAATTTAATACAGAGCCCTCAGCTAGCAATTATCAGGAGCCAACTCAAAATAACCTGAGCAGCTCCGCCAACACTATAGATGCCAAAGTGATTAACAGCCCGCAACAGCAGGCCGGATCAAAAGATGCAAGCAAAAAGCGCAAATAAGGTCGCTCATTATTTCTCAAGAGACTCAACGTGATGAATGACCTATCCAATTTACAACAACAGATAAACGAGGCACTCCAGCTATTGCAAGAGAGCAAGCTAGTTGATTCAAATAACCAAAATGATGCCACGCAGAAACCATCTACAGCAGAATTATTTTTTACTGAACCAAGTTCATTACTAGAGAAGTGTGAACAAATTTGTTCACAATATGAAACGCAAAAACCCACCATTCGTATTATTCATCATCTTGCGTGTTCAGGCGGCACACTTATCTCTAAATGTTTATCAGCTATGCCAAATACCTATTTACTGAGTGAGGTCCACCCCTATACAGATCTGCACTTAGGTGGCGGTAAACCAAAATTCCTGCCCGCTGATATTGCATCTTTGAGTAAACACGCACGTATACCTGCAATCAAGAGTCTACTAAAAGAACTATTCCTGCAAAACATAATTACGACCAACCAGCATGTAACCAGTTACGGCGGTACACTAGTGCTGCGCGAACATACACATTCTGATTTTCACGTGGGTACTGAAACAGCAGAAAAACCCAGCGTAGTTGATATATTATCTGATCATTTCACCATCAAATCTGTACTGACATTTAGAGACCCAATAGATAGCTATCTATCATTACAATTAAATAAATGGCTTCATTTTCAGCCTGGAACCTTTGAAGAATACTGCTCAAGAATTATAAAAATGCTGGCAACTTATAGAAACGTAGAACTTTTTCATTATGAGGACTTTGTAAAATCACCAAACGATATTCTTGAAAAAATATGCGCCACGCTTGAAATTAAATACGACGAAAATTGGACACATTACTTTGATATAGCTCGTGTGACTGGTGACAGTGGGAGAAGCTCCCCAATTATTGAGGCGCGCCCAAGACGAGAACTTAGCCAGGAAATGCAAGATCAGGTAGCAAACTCTAGATCCTATGAAAAAATTAGGCATTTAATCTACTAATTCGGAATTTTTATGAAAAGCACTATTAATGTTTTTTTTCCATATTATCAATGTGGTGATGTAGAGCGGCAACGTGAAATTGACATTTGTCTTCATAAAAATATCGCAAATAACCACATATCAAAACTATACATATTAGTTGATGACGGTAGCGAAGTTGATACGACCAATGAAAAAGTTGAAGTCATAAAATTAACCTCCCGACCTACTTATAAATTGTGGATTGAGCTAACGCAATCATTGAACCTCAGCGGTTATTCAATCTTATGTAATTCAGATATATATTTTGATGACTCTATAAATTCAATCGAGCATGTTTTAGGTAGGGGCAATGAGTTCTTAGCCTTGAGCCGCTGGGAATTCACTCAGGGCAATCTGACCGTTCACCCTAATCCACATTGGTCGCAAGACACATGGGGTTTTAAGTGTACCGATAACTTTTCAAAGGAAATGCTGCACTCTCTAGATTTTCCTATGGGAGTTCCTCGCTGCGACAATAAAATTGCCTATATATTTGCCACTCGAGGTTGGTCCATTAAAAATCCATGTCAATATATAAAAAGTATTCATATGCATGAAACAGGCATGCGTACCTACCACAAAAAATTAGACCTGAGAATTATTGGCGGAGTTGCCTATGTATATCCAGGTGAAGACATTTATTCTGATGCACAATTGGATTTCGATGTATGGTCCATCAATGCGCACCGCGTCAAAAAAATCGGATTAAATAAGAGCCTTGATCGATGGTTGGCAGAAGCGGCTTCCGCTGAGTTCCATACCGGTGCAGCCACCCCCGCCACTAATCACAAAAACCTACCGTTTGAACAAGCAAATAGCACTGTCTTTTTAAATGCACTTAAAAACGGCAAGCAAGTCTATAGCCAAGGCGTATATTTCTCAGTTTTTGAGTATGACGGTAGATACTATTTCAAGAATATTTATAATCTTGAGAAGCGATTGAATATAAGTTCTCAATACAGCCTTAAAGAAGTAATACTTCAGGCATTAATTCCTGCCATAATTACTACCTACATCCAGAATGTGACTAATCAAGCCAAGAACAAGGATGATACAGATTTCTGGCAATATCCCTGTGCAACAGAAAAACAAGCGTATGAAAACCACTTAAAGTTTTTCTCGCTCCCAGAAATTGACTCAGTAAAACAGCAAATTGATATCTATGTACCCGTGCCTTGGGCAACCTATGTCGATAAAAAGAACTATGGCAGCCATTATCTGGTGCAATTAGCAAGAGTTATTGTGCAATACAAAACATTAGCTGAAGCTTTCGGCTACAAACTAAAAACACATAGTGTATGCCAACATATCCACTGGATACGTATTCTTGAGTCCGCACAAAATATTGGAATTACTGACCTTCATCTGTCCCACAAAGATTCAAAAAGTGAAAAGCTGTGCATTGAACAAGGCTATAATCTTGCCCTGCATGGCTGGCCATTAATTGCTGTTAATTATGAAGTGAAAGAGCGTGCAATTGGTATGGAACGAAAACCAATAGCAGAGAGAAGATTGTTAGCCTCTTTTATTGGTGCACACATGCCGCATTACCGCGATGACAGCCGGCTAAAACTATTTGAAGCAGCAAAAGCAAGCAACAGAAACGATATATTCGTCGACTTAGGTACAGAATGGCATTTCAATAAGGTCGTCTATGAAGAGCAAGTTCTGAATAGAAAAGTAGCCGAAGAACACTTATCTGCTCACGATGAAAAAACTTACAAATACAATACGATCCTTTCAGACTCAAAGTTTTCATTATGCCCAGAAGGTGCGGGACCAAATACACTGAGATTCTGGGAGTCAATTGCTGTAGGCTCTATTCCCGTTATTTTTTCTGATGATTTAGCTGTCCTTAAAGAGTCCGCACTGGGAAGATCATTAATACAAAATATTATCGTGTGGGAGAAAGGCATCTCCAACGAAATTTTTACTTATTTACTCAGCCTTGAGGAAGCAGATTTAATTAATAAACAAAAAAATCTTTTTGAGCTTTACAAGATCGCTTCTAATTTTAACTTCTCAAGCTAATCACATTTTAAATCACTCATTAAGAATCTACTTTTTATGAACATAATTTATTCGCCGCATCTTTTCGGATTGAAACAAAATAGTTTAGATAGCCTTTTTGTCCCGCTGTCATTTGCTTCAGTTAAAAGATCAAATCCAAACTCAAATATTGTATTTCTTGATATAAACAAAAATATTGATATTAAATATAAATCAATTGACTCGGTAAGCTGCCAAAACTGGAGTATTCCTGATCTTGATACCTTAAATAGAAATTACGTGCACCTTTCAACAAATTCAAAAGAGTTTGAACTTTTTTGCATCTCTAGATTTTTTTACATAAGAGAGTGGATGAGAAAGACATCAACTAAGTCAACTTTTATTATTGAGACGGATGTTTTGTTATTGAGAAGTCTACATGAAATAATTGATTCCGATATTTTTTCAGGCTACGCATCACTTTCAGAGAAAAAATGTATCTCTTTTGGATGGATAACAGAAGAATATGTAGAAAATTACTGTGACTATGTAAATAAAATATACTCAACGCCAAGTTTGATATCCTCACTACAAACCAGTCATGCTGCTTATTTGGAGAAAGGAGGCAAAGGCGGAATATGTGACATGTCTTTTTGTGATTATATAAATAGAGGTGTTCATGGAGCAGATAAAAAATACACTGCAAATGATGCCTCGAAATTAATAGTAGATGGCGATAAAAATAGCTTTTTTGATAGTTTTATCGGAAGAGAGAGCCTACAGGGCTTCCCAGAACTTAAATTTAATATGACAAAATCAAAGTATGATGGAAAATCAATCAAAGACATAGAGTTCGAAAACTCAGAGTGCTTTGTAAACTCAAATCAAGGAAAAATTAGAATGAATTCCATTCATTGCCAAGGAAATGCAAAACTTTTGATGTCTGATTATTATCTTTCATGGTCTGAAAATCTTTAAACTTATACGGTAATTAAAAGTTAATAACCATATTTTTATTTTAAAGCATAGAAGATCCTTAGATGAAATCGACTATATCATTACATGAAATAGATAGAATACTTTATGTAGGAGCTAGCGTAACCGCGCAAAAAAATGGTTACAGATCTGCGCTCAACATGATGCTCAAAGAAAATTGTAATGCCAACATAATAGAGACTGTTGTTGCTACTGGAGCAACAGGGTCGTTATTTGCCCTTTGCAACTTTTCAGAAATAGATGTGCCCCATGATCATGACCTAGCTATTCTCGAATACAGCACGGGAGATTTGAATATCGGATTAACGCCACTTGATATGATCAGCAATGTTATTGAAGATCTCATTATTAAAGTTGGCCAATATGCAAAGACTATTGTTATAGTTCACAACTATAGATCGGATTTTGAGGGAGACAAAGGCGATCTTGTTAGAAAGCAATATGATGAAGTGGCAAAAAAACTCTCTATTCCAGTTATAAATTGTGCAAAGAAAATTGAATCGTTAAAAATGGAAATTTCAGAAAGCGACTTTAATGGCTTATATCGCGATAATGTTCACACCACTACTGAAGGCTCTGAAGTTGTTGCAATGCATATTTATGAAGAGCTTAATAAAATTGGAAAATTCAGTATTTTTGATAGAAAAATAACAAAAGAGGGTAATTCCTTTCCAAGAATGTATAAATTTTGTGATTTTATAGATTTAACAGTTAACGCCTATATTTACCCAGCAAGCCAGCAGACTTTTCCATACATCACTATTGAAGAAAATGAATTTATTGAATTTTTTATCAAAGGTGATTTGTGGGGATTTGTTTCTATAGTAGGCCCAAAATCAGGTTTTGTTCGTATTGAAGTTGATGGTACTCAGTTAATTGAATACTCTCATTTTGATAAACATTGTTACTATACAAGAGTGCAGCCTCGCATTCTCAGAAAAACATTTACAGATTTCTCAAGAATGAGAATTGAAGTGATAAAAAAGGAAATCGATTTTTCGCTGTGTAAAGAAGAACATAAAGATCACCTGAGCCCGAGACAAGCAAGCTTTTCTATGCTTATGGGTAAGAATATAGAAATTAAAAATATTTGAATTTATTAAAAATTGGAAACTAAAATGAAAAAAGCTCTTATCACAGGCGTTACCGGTCAAGACGGCTCTTATTTGGCGGAATTCCTTTTGGCAAAAGGTTATGAAGTACATGGCATTAAACGCAGAGCTTCTTTATTTAACACTCAACGGGTAGACCATATTTATGAGGACCCGCATGTCACCAATGCGCATTTTAAATTGCATTATGGTGATTTAACTGACTCGTCCAACCTGATTCGCATTATGCAAGAAATTCAGCCGGATGAAGTGTACAACCTCGGCGCTCAGTCACATGTGGCTGTTTCATTTGAAGCACCGGAATACACGGCGGATGTGGATGCGATTGGCACATTGCGCCTGCTGGAAGCGATTCGCTTCCTTGGGCTGGAAAAAAAGACCAAGTTTTATCAAGCATCTACCTCTGAGCTTTATGGTTTGGTGCAAGAGATTCCACAAAAAGAAACCACGCCATTTCACCCGCGCTCTCCCTACGCTGTGGCAAAAATGTACGCCTACTGGATTACCGTTAACTACCGCGAGTCCTATGGAATTTATGCATGCAATGGCATTTTGTTTAACCACGAATCACCACGCCGTGGCGAGACCTTTGTAACACGCAAAATTACCCGTGGTATTTCCAATATTGCACAAGGCCTTGAGCCATGTTTGTATCTGGGCAACATGGACGCATTGCGCGATTGGGGCCACGCAAAAGATTATGTACGTATGCAGTGGATGATGTTGCAACAAGACACTCCAGAAGATTTTGTAATTGCTACCGGCAAACAAATTTCTGTGCGCGAATTTGTGCGCATGTCTGCAGCGGAAGCCGGTATTACTTTGGAGTTCAGTGGCGAAGGCGTCAATGAAATAGCCACAGTAACTGCAATTGAGGGAGGCAATGCGCCTTGCGTAAAAGTGGGCGATATAATTGTACGGGTAGACCCACGTTACTTCCGCCCTGCCGAGGTAGAAACCTTGTTAGGCGACCCAAGTAAAGCCAAAGTAAAATTGGGCTGGGTACCAGAAATTACCGTAGAAGAAATGTGCGCGGAAATGATGGAACACGACCTGAGCAAAGCCAAACAACATGCACTGTTAAAACATCATGGTTATGATGTTGCGGTTTCAAAAGAGTAATAAAATACTCGGTATAGGATAGGATTTGATAACGTGCTTGTAAGTCATTTAAAAAAATTTATTTTTGTGAAAACGATTAAGACCGCAGGTACATCTGTCGAATCCTATTTTGAACAGTATTGCATGCCCGCCGGCACATGGACACAATCTCATCATCGGGATGAATATATCGGTGAAAGCGGAATAATCGGTTATCGAGGAAAGGATAAAGGGGCATCGACTTTCTATAACCACATGCCTGCAAGTGAAATCAAACAGCTAATTGACACGCAAGTTTGGCAGAGTTATTTAAAATTTACTGTTGTTCGCAATCCATACGATAAAATGATTTCTGCTTATTATTTTTTCAGGAAAAGAAACGATGAATTAGCCGATAGAGAAGCTTGTGATATTCAAGATTTCAGAAAATGGGTATCACAAAGCAATGGTATTATTGATAAGCAGATCTATACCATAGATGGAAAGTGCGTAATGGATACGTACATTCGTTATGAAAATTTACACGATGATATGAAGAATATCTGCGAGAAGCTAGGAATAGCATTTAACAAAGATGAGCTGCCAAAGTTTAAATCAGGCTATAGAAATCAGAATTACTCCATGAGTGATTTTTACGACCAAAAGACTGCAGAAAAAGTTGCCCGCTTATATCAGTTTGAAATTGATGAGTTTGGTTATTCATTAGACTAGGACTTAAAATTGCTATCCGTAAAACATAATTTTTTATTTGTTCATCTACCGAAAACAGGCGGCAATAGCGTTCAGTCTGTGTTACATCGCTATTCAGAAGACACCATTGTTTGCCTTAATGATTTGCAAGATGGTGTTGAGCGATTCGAAATTAGAAATAGTTATCCTTCAATTCATAAGCACTCTCGATTAATGGATTATCAGGCGGTATTGGATCCGGAATTGTTTAACCGACTTTATAAATTTACAACCATAAGAAACCCATGGGAACGCGCGGTTTCATTTTATTTTTCACCGCACAGAAGAACAACTGAATGGAATAGAAATGATTTTATAAAACTAATTAAAAATATTAAACCACTGAGAGACATGCTTGTTTTAAAAAATCAGTCTGACGATTTCTGGAGTAATGTGGACACTGTTCTCCGCTTTGAAAATCTATCAGGTGACTTTAACAAACTTTGTAAAAAACTTGGTTTAACTACTGAGCCTTTACCTACTCGCAATCAATCTTTAGTCAAGGAAAAGAATTACAAGCAATTTTATGATGACGAGTTAGTAAGTTTGGTTTCTGAGCGCTTTAACGATGAAATCGTTTTTGGTAATTACTCATTTAATTGATATTGCAACACCAAAATTAGCGCCTAAGATTGTAGAAGACACCGCGGTATGGCCGGCTCTGTCATTTTGAACAAATTGAGCAATCAATACACAGAGCATAATTTTTTGTCGATAATGAAGTTGCTGCGTAAAAATCACAACACTTGGAAAACTCATGAGTAATCGCAGCGTTATTTTGCAGTTTGAATCACGATTCCGTTATGGTTCTTGCGAGCACTTTTTTCATTTTATCTGGGGCTATTTGCTGCCTGCGGTTCACTTTATATCCCAGCATCTGGATAAAAAGGAGACATATCTATTTCGCTCTTGCGGCCCGTTAATGGATTTGCGTATTCACGAAGTAATGCAGACATGCAAAGTTAACTACGAGATTAAGCCAAAAGATTTTACCAATGAGGCAAGCGAAATACTGATGCTGCACAGATGGGATGTTTGTCTGCTCAAGCCACTTTTATCAGATGCAGGTACCAATAGCTTTCACGCCATTAATACTATTCAAGCACATTTTGCCAACAACCAACATCTGTTTGATGAATACATGGCATTTGATCTTGCAGCAGCTGTAGCCGACACAAAACAGTTCATGCTCAGGGTCTTCAACTTGGAGCCTCAAGCGGAACTACGCACCACTAAAAACTTATTGGTGCTTAAACGATCCGAGGAGCCGGAGTTTTATCGCAAAAGTACAGGCGCTGCTGAAATTTCCGGGTATGGTACTGGTCGCCGCGCCTTGAGTAATCCAGAGGAGATTGCAGAAAAACTTTGCTTTCTGAATATGCCTGCCAATGTATTTGAACCGGGTAAATATTGTTTAAGTGAGCAAATAGCCACTTATAGCCAAGCAGCCGGAGTTATTGGAATCAGGGGAGCTGAATTTGCCAATTTATTGTGGTTGCCCCAAGGCAGTAAGGTCGTCTTAATTGACCCCTTGAATATCCATAACCCAACTGTTCAAAAATTTCTGGCAGAGTTGCTACTGCTGGATTACCACCAGATCGATTTAGACAAAGGTAATCATCCGCACATAGATATTGATCAACTAACTCAGATTTTAGAGCCAGTACTATGATCACACGGAATATATTTGCGGATACTGGTAATGAACTGAAAGCTTTCCTAATGTCCGTGATTAGGAGTGCAAACTTTTCACTTACCCAAATACAGCTTACAGACCAAACAGCCTGGCGATTCGATAAAGGGGCCTTGTCACATACGAGTAATGGTTTTTTTCATGTGTGCGGCCTGGAGCATCGAAGCTCCAGAGAACAAAAATTGGTTTTATTTCAACCACAAAGCGCACTTACAGGACTCGCACTGTATAAAAAAGGAGCGACTGTCTACGTTTTGCTACAAGCGCGTATCGAACCGGGTAACACCAACACCGGTCAGTTCGGTCCAACGATACAATCAACACCGGCAAACTACTTGCGTACCCATGGCGGAAAAGCCACTGCTTGTACTGATTGGTTTACCCACTATCAGCCAGGCATTAGGCCTCTCGACTCGTCTATGCAATTTGACCTTGGTGAGCGATACTTTCAAAAAAGTAAGTTCCACAATTATGTAGAAGTCGAACAACCAGATATTCCTGACCCGTCTATGATTTGGGCGTCGTTAGAAGCAATCTTTGCGGTGCTGCAGGAAGATCATTTTCTCAATGCAGATCTACGCTCACTGCTGTCTGTTTTTGATTGGTCTTATTATCTTGCAGTTGCCGCAACAAAAATGGAAAACGCTAGTGAGGATGAAAGTCAATTCATGCAAGCACTGCTACAAGGTAAAAACACTGGTTCAGATGGCTGGCAATTAATAGCGCTGCAAGCGCTCAGGGATTGGCGTATTAGCAATTACGGCATTGAAGATGAAACGGGCAAGGGTATTGACGTAGTTATGTACCAAACAGATTGTACGACACGTGAAGTTATGAGCTGGGTACAACCACTGTTGCGCGCAAAACACAAAGGCTTGGTTAGATTATTAGTTCGCGACTCCGCTGCAGGCGAGCTTGATTGCTTATTAACACTAGTAAAAGAATCTGGTATCTGTGGGGGCCACACCATACATCCCAGCGTGGTGACTTATCCTGGCGACAGTGCGCCCTTGGCCCATATTGTTCCCGATGGAATTGAGTTGGTCGCGTTTGAACAATCGGATGAAGGAGGTCGATTCATTCATCATGAAAGCGTCTATCAAGTGATAAAAGTTAGTGGCAGTAAAACTGCACCTAATCAGTATTGGGTCAGTCTTTCATTTTTGAAAAAAATACTGGCCACATCTAATTTAGCAAGTTTTCAATTGCGCTGCTGTATCTCTGGACTACTTCCAGAGATGCACCCGCAGTTAAAGCCAGTTGCATGTACGGATGTTCTTTCTCCGTTATCAAGAGAAATTGATGATTTTTGTTTTTCTTAACAAAGATTGATAGTTTAGTTTTTAAAATTTATTTCACTTTTTGAGATTCATATGAAAAAGATATTTGTAGCGGGTCACCGCGGCATGGTTGGTTCTGCCATTGTGCGTAATCTGAACAAACAACAGGAAGCGATTGAAATAATCACTCGCACCCATGCAGAGCTTGACCTTGGCAACCAACAGGCAGTGCATGAGTTTTTTGCCAATAACCAGATTGATGAAGTGTATTTAGCCGCAGCAAAGGTTGGTGGCATCCATGCCAATAACACTTACCCTGCTGACTTTATTTATGAAAACCTGATGATTGAATGCAATATTATTCATAGTGCATTTAAGGCGGGGGTTAAAAAATTATTATTTTTAGGCTCCTCTTGTATTTATCCAAAATTAGCAGCGCAACCCATGCAAGAGAGTGCGTTGCTGACCGGTATACTTGAAAGCACGAACGAGCCTTATGCGATTGCAAAAATTGCAGGCATTAAATTATGCGAATCCTACAACCGCCAATACGGAGTAGATTATCGCTCGGTAATGCCCACTAATTTGTATGGCCCCAACGACAATTTTCACCCGGAAAACTCTCATGTAATTCCCGCACTTATTCGTCGCTTCCATGAGGCTACCCTCGCGAATGCCGCGGAAGTTCTGGTATGGGGCAGCGGTACACCTATGCGTGAATTTTTACATGTCGACGATATGGCAGCTGCATCGGTGCACGTCATGAACCTGCCAAAAACCGTTTACGATAGTCAAACGGAGCCAATGCTCAGCCACATTAATGTCGGCACTGGTGTTGATTGCACTATTCGGGAGCTGGCAGAAACCATCGCCAAAGTTGTCGGCTTTAAAGGGGCTGTTAATTTTGATGCTAGCAAACCTGACGGCACACCACGCAAACTAATGGATGTCTCACGCCTTGAGCGATTGGGCTGGAAATATCAAATAGACCTGGAAGATGGTTTGCGCAGTGCTTATGCATGGTTTATTGAAAATCAACATAACTTTCGCGCATAAGGGAGACGATAATGTTAAAAAATAAAGTGATAGATACGATTAAGAACCTTGCGAACGATCTTGATTATTTTGATCGTGTTATCAAGACAGAAGCCGATACTTTGCGGGCCGACCTTTCTAAAAAACTGGAATCGACACCGGACCCCTATCAGCATTTGAACGTTGTTACCAATCATTTCATTGAAGCCTTTTCAATGCTATCCGCAAGAGTGAAACTACTGGAAGCAGTCGTTAAAAACCCCAACAGCCAAGAGGCCAGCAGATTGGCTCTCGGTGGCAATAGTCCGGGTCATATTTTAAAATTTGTTGATGAAATATCAATTACTGCCGATCGTTTCTGTAATCAACATAATTTTTATGGCGAAGAAAAAACAGAATCAGGCACTTACTATTCCTGGACAGGGCCATCGCCAGTAAATAGTTTTGAACTACCAATTACGCGCAACAAAGACAAATACGGTCAATTTGGTTTTATTTCAATTGTTGATGAAGAGCTGTTGAAAACTCTTACAGTAAAAGTAGATGGTGAGCCAGTTCAATTCAAAACTGGCAGCACCAAAAACCAGCGGGTTATTGAGTTCAGAATACCAGCAACAAATGATCGGAATGTGACAGTTGTAAGCTTAAATCTGGCAAATACCATCTGCCCATTGGAGACTGGAAAGGGGCAGGATGCACGCCATTTAGGTCTCGCGTTGTCTGCTATTTCTGTAACTCACAAATCCACTATTTAAGCAGCAGGAGTAGTAACTCACTGCTGTTCACTGTGTTGAAAAAACTATGCGCAATATTATTGTTCACTATCATATATTCAAAAACGCAGGCACAACTATCGATGAAATTTTGCGCGCATCGTTTGGTTCACGCTGGCAGAATTTGGACAAAGCTCCAACACCTGGAGTTAAAATACTGCCTTATGAATTGCAAAATTTTTTAGAGCAAAATCCTCAATTAAACGCCGTTTCCTCTCACGATGCTTTTTTACCGGAACCCGTTGGGGACTTCACAATCTACCCTATTCTTTTTATTCGCCATCCACTTATCCGCGCACGTTCAGCATGGAAATTTGAATGGCAGATCCAACCGGGCCTAACCACACCTAAGGGATCATTTGCCGACTATTTGGAAGACAAGATAGCCCGTAAAGAAGCTGGTGTGTTTTCAGACTTTCAAACCTACAAACTTTCAAATCAGATATACCAACCGCTGGATATACAACGGCGTACCAACACGCCAGCGGAAAGACTGCAGACAGCACAAACCACGGTAGCGTCTATTCCTTTTTTTGGTTTGGTAGAGCATATGCAGACGTCACTTGAACGCATGTATTACTATTTAAAAATGCCGTTCCCCGAACTTAAAATTATCAACAAAAAGTACAATGCATCTGCATTAGAAACCAAAAGTATTGATGAAACACTGGATAGCATTCGTAATGAAATTGGATCTGCACTTTTCACTGAATTGGAAACACGTAACAGCCAGGATATTCAACTTTATCAATATGCTGTTGACCGCTTTTTTTCTGTGGTGCCTAACAATTAAAAGGTTTAATAGATTTTATGTCATCTGAAGGCAATAGAACTTCAAGCAGCGAAAGCAGCTCTCCAAAGGTAGATCAGGATTTTTTTCGCCTGACACAAGTTTATTTACGTTTATATCACCTGAGCCGCTCACCCTTAGGTAAATTGCTACGCATAATCAATGGTATTTATACACTGGTGACCCTTCGTCCGCACCGCACTACCGCTTACATTAGCTTAATCAAAGAAGCTGATGCTTTTGTAGCTGAATATAAAATTGATACCCACCATCGCGTTGGCGGGCGGCTCACTATGGCGATACAAATACTGAAGTTTGTTATCGCCAACCCCTATACCACTTTGCAGCAGGCAAACTGGTTCCGTATTAAACGAGTAGCCCAACGTTTATTTTTTGGTGACGCAGCACAGACTGCAAGCTGGATAGGCGAGCGCTTTCCTGCAGCCGAAACAGGGCGGCTGGAGGTAAGATTATTTACGGCCGATGAGCTTGCCGAGCAATTGCGCTTTGCAGTACCCAAAGCAGACGAGCCTCTGGTATCCATTATTATCCCTGTATATAACCAATACCGCATGACTGTCTCCTGCTTGCAAAGTATTGTGGCCCACACACAAGGCATTGATTATGAAGTTATCATTGCAGACGATTGTTCTACCGATTTGACAACCAGCATTTCCGATCGCATCAGTGGCCTTTCCATTGTAAAAACACCAGGCAACCAGGGGTTTCTGAAAAACTGTAACCTGGCGGCATCCACTGCCAAAGGTAAATACATTATGTTGTTAAATAACGACACCAATGTGCAACCCGCTTGGCTGGATCATCTACTGCACACGCTAATGAGCGATAAAGCAGGGCTTGTTGGCCCCAAGTTGGTATTTTCCGACGGGGTACTACAAGAGGCAGGCGGCATTGTATGGCAGGATGGTAGCGGCTGGAATTTTGGTCGTGGGCAAGACCCAATGGCACCGGAATTTAATTACACACGCGAGACCGACTATATTTCCGGTGCCTGTGTACTGCTGGAAACTGTACTGTGGAAACAGCTCGGCGGTTTTGATGAGCGTTTTTGCCCCGCTTACTATGAAGATACTGATCTCGCCTTTGCGATTCGCGCTCTGGGATTAAAGGTAATTTATGAACCTAAGTCAGTTGTTGTTCATTTTGAGGGGGTATCCAACGGTACCGATTTGAATAGTGGCATGAAGAAACATCAAGTTAAAAACCGTCAGGTTTTTCTCGATAAATGGCAACAAACTCTTAAATCGGACCACTTTCCCAATGGACAAAAGTTATTTCATGCTCGCGATAAATCGCAGGCTAAAAAAACTATTGTGTTTATTGATCACTATGTTCCTTTTTTCGATAAAGACGCCGGTTCTCGCTCAACATTTATGTACGTAAAAGCTATGGTCGCTCTTGGCTATAACGTTAAATTTCTAGGCGCTAATTTTTTTCCACACCAACCCTACACCCAGGTGTTACAAAACCTTGGAGTGGAGGTGCTATATGGCGATAGGTTCGCGCGGAACTGGGCCAAGTGGTTTAAAGATAACGCTACATTTATCGATACTATCTATTTGCATCGCCCCCATATTACCGAAGATTTTATTGCTGAACTGGTCGCATTAAAACCAAAACCCAAACTGGTTTATTTTGGCCACGATTTACATTTTGTGCGTGCACAGCGCCAGTTTGAAATCACTCGAGATAGCACCTTTCAAAAGGAGAGTGAGGATTGGTACACACGCGAAATGGCGATTATGGATCGAGTAAATTTAGTACTCTACCCGTCCGATCAGGAAGTGAAACGGGTACAAAAAGAGAAACCCGCTATCACCGTTGAACAATTACCGCTCTACCAGCTTGCCGTACCCAAGCCCTATGTTCAGGCTGATCGCACAGGTATGTTGTTTGTGGGTGGGTTTAATCACACACCTAACGTAGATGGGCTTTTATGGTTTGTGCAGCACGTGCTTCCGCTAGTGCTCACCCGGGATATCCAGTTACATATTGTTGGCTCCTCTGCACCACAGGCAATATTGGATCTTGCCGGCGAAAATATCATTGTTCATGGATATCTCCCTGACAGTGAATTAACCTCACTTTATCAAGGGAGTCGCCTTTCTGTGGTTCCCCTACGTTATGGCGCAGGAGTGAAAGGTAAAGTATTAGAGGCCATGCAGGCAGGAGTACCAGTAGTAACCACTCCCGTTGGTGCAGAAGGGATTCCTGAGGCAAGCTCACTATTTCGGATTGCGGATAGCGAAATGTCATTCGCTAAAGCAATTGATGAACTTTACAATAGCGAGCCGCTTTGTCAGACATTGGTAGCGAGCTATCAAGCCGTCATTCATCAGCATTTTAGTGAAAAAGCTATCCACACGTTTATTGAACAGAATTTTTTTGATACAGAAGTACATTCATGAGATACCTGATTGCCCACGGGCACATTTTTAAAAATGCGGGATCAACTTTTGATCATGCATTGGAAAATGCGTTCGGCGAATCCTTTTTAGATCACCGCGACGACGACGCCATGCGTGAAGGCGGCGCAGAATATTTAAACCAATTGATTTTAGATAACCCTGGCCTTAAAGCCATTTCCAGCCACCACTTGTGCAATCCGTTACCTGTCAGTAATAACTACACCTGTTTGCCGGTTTATTTTGTCCGCCACCCGATTGAGCGCATTATTTCCGTCTATTCATTTGAGCGTCGCCAGAATGGCGAAACACCTGGTGCTGTAGCTGCCGCCAAATACGATCTATTGGATTACATTAAATGGCGCTTTGATAGCGAACGACATTTGGTCATTAGCAACTATCAAGTTGCCTACATCGGAGCCCAGCGCGTGATTACAACGCAAGAACCGGCGGGCGTGAAAGAATTAAAATGTTGCATTCAAAAGCACCAAAGTGGTACTAATTTTTTTGGCATCGTAGATGAGTTTGATGAAAGCTTTCGTCGTTATCGCGAATTTATTACACCTTTTTTTCCTGCCACGGAATTTGCTTACCAGATTCAAAATGTCACATCTCGCTCAAGCTTCCGCGATAAATTGCGTGCAGCAACCCTGCAACTGGAACCAGTATTGGATTTGCTCTATGCAATGAATGCCTATGACATGGCGCTTTATGACTATGTGAAAGCTTTCTACGCAGCCACAAACGAACCAGAAACAGAAGAACTAGAAACATCTGAACCCACCGAATACAAAGCCAATACAAACGCGAACATCATCACTGGTGACAGCATCAAAGGCCAGACAAGTAATAATTAACCGGCATACGCCTTAGTGGGACCAATAGGAACTACCTTTAAACGAGACACCCGAAATGGATAAAGCAAAAGTCCCTTATCAACTTAAAAACCACACCGCCAACGCCGATGTTGTTTGGCACGAAAGCAGTGTGACAAAAACCATGCGCGGCCTGGCAAAATCACAGAAACCAGTGTGTATTTGGCTGACCGGTCTCAGCGGTTCCGGCAAATCCACTATTGCTAATGCACTTGAACAACACCTTTTCAGTGAAGGCTTTCACACCATGCTATTGGATGGTGATAATGTGAGGCATGGCTTATGCAGAGATCTGACCATGAGCGCTGGTGATCGCACAGAAAATATCCGTCGCGTTGCGGAAGTTGCCAAGCTGATGACTGATGCTGGCCTTATAGTGGTTACTGCTTTTATTTCCCCGTTCCGGGATGATCGAAAAATTGCACGTGATATGTTTGCGGAAGGCGAATTTATTGAAGTATTTATTAATACCCCTTTGGATATCTGTAAATCACGGGACCCCAAAGGGCTATATGAAAAAGCAATAAAGGGTGACATAAAAGATTTCACCGGTATTAGCTCCCCCTATGAACCGCCTACCGAACCCGAAATTGATTTGAACTGTGGCAGCTGTAGCCCAACAGAGTCGTTACGTGAATTGTTCTTGCAGCTCGCACCGCACATACAACACCAAAACAGTTGATGCAATATAACTCCTGAAATAATGAGTTCACTTGACTAATTCACCTCTTTGATTGCCGTAGGCATAGTAATGATTAGTAATAAACATCCATTAGTACACTCACATCCCAACCTCTCGGTTGTTGTACCGGTATATAAAGCAGAGCACTGTCTTGATGAGCTGTATTCCCGATTAAAAAAATCACTCGAATCCATTTCCGAGAATTTCGAAATTATTTTGGTTGAAGACTGCGGCGGCGATAATTCATGGAAAGTAATAGAACGAATCGCAGCTATTGATGCGCGAGTAAAAGGAATACAGTTCAGCCGCAACTTTGGCCAACATTATGGCATCACGGCCGGTCTTGAGTGCAGTAAAGGCGACTGGGTGGTGGTCATGGACTGCGACCTTCAAGATCGACCAGAAGAAATTCCTCGTCTTTACGCCAAAGCAATGGAAGGTTTTGACATAGTTCTCGCCCGTCGCGGGCAGCGCAAAGACAATATGTTTAAACGTTTTGGGTCTTGGATGTATTACAAACTTTTTAGCTATCTTGCCGATATTGAATACGATGGCGAAGTGGGAAATTTTAGAATTATGTCACGGGTTGTCGTGGATAATTTTAAACGCATGGGAGAACGCCTACGCTTTCTTGGAGGATTGGTTCAATGGATGGGCTTCCCTACAGCTAGTGTGGATGTAGCTCATGCTGAGCGGTTTGAAGGTAAATCAACCTACACTTTTGCAAAATTGTGGCAATTAGCCATAGAGACAATTATCGCGCATTCTGATAAACCATTAAGAATTGCTATTCGCTTTGGTTTTACAATGGCATTCATTTCTTTTATCTACGGCACTTATATTTTATGGCGTGCCTTTTTTTACGGAATACCTATAGCCGGATGGAGCAGCCTAATTGTCTCGTTGTATTTTATCGGCGGGATTATCATTACCATTCTAGGCATCCTCGGCATATACATTGGGAAAACATTCGATGAAACAAAAAAGCGACCACTTTATATCATTCGACGAATGACATTCACTCAGCAGGATGACCAATAAACGCAGCTTATTGCTAGATCAACTTACAGGTGGGATTGCTAATGGCATTTTTATCTCAAGAAGTATTATTGTCGATGGGATTCAAACAGCTAGGTCAGGGAGTAAAGATCAGTGATAAAGCAGCAATCTATAATCCCGAACAAATCGAAATTGGTGATAACTCGCGTATAGATGATTTTTGTGTCATATCTGGCAGAGTGACACTAGGCAGAAATGTTCACATTGCCGTATTTTGTAATGTGGCCGGAGGAGAAATGGGCGTTACACTGGATGATTTCTGCGGTCTGGCTTATGGCTGCCATGTATTTAGCCAATCCGATGATTACTCCGGAAAGACCCTAACTAACCCGACTATTCCCTCAAAGTATAAAAATGAATTTAAGGCTCATGTACATTTAAAACGGCATGTAATTGTCGGCACTTGTTCGGTCATACTTCCCGGAGTGACAGTGGAGGAAGGTTGCTCTGTGGGTGCTATGAGCATGATCACTAAAACAACTCAACCCTGGTCTATTTATTTCGGTGCCCCTGCAAAACGCTTAAAAGCACGCAAACAAAATTTACTGGAGCTTGAAACAGAATACCTCGCTTGGCAAAGCAACAAATGAGCGCGCTCCCACCTCAAAGCTCCATACAGCATGATAGTATTTTTAAAAAATCAAGGTTTTTGAAGCTTAAACAATTTTTAACGTATGGTGCTATTGGTCTGGGTTTAAACTTAGTACTTTACTGCGTTTATTTAATTATTGTAGCGCTGGGGGCAAACCCAAAACTCTCTATGACTCTGGTATATACAGTGGGTGTTGCTCTGGGCTTTTATAGTCACAAGAAGATTACTTTTTCTCATACCGGTAGCCTTACCAAATCCATGATTAGGTTTTTAATTGCACATGGCATAGGTTATTTAATCAACCTTGCCTGTCTCTTTATTTTCGTGGATAAATTTGGTTTCGCTCATCAACTGATTCAGGCACTAACTATTTTGCTAGTTGCACTTTATCTTTTTATTATTTTCAAATTCTGGGTTTTTTCTGAAATCAAAAAAAATGCAATCACTTAATATTCCATTCAATAAGCCGTATATGACCGGTCGCGAGTTATGGTACATCGCACAAGCACATGCCAATGGTCATTTAGCGGGCGATGGTGCATTCACCAAAAAATGTCATTTGTGGCTTGAAAAACGCTGTCATAGTTATAAAGCACTACTTACACACTCCTGTACCGCCGCACTGGAAATTGCCGCGCTACTACTAAATATTCAACCGGGCGACGAAATCATTATGCCCTCTTATACATTTGTATCTACAGCAAATGCGTTTGTATTACGCGGCGCAGTACCTGTGTTTGTAGACATAAGACCAGACACACTGAATATAAATGAGAAGTTAATCGAAGCAGCAATTACCACAAAAACAAAAGCAATTGTACCGGTTCATTACGCTGGAGTTTCCTGTGAAATGGATGAAATTATGTCCATCGCCAACCGTCACAACATCATGGTCATTGAAGATGCCGCCCAAGGTATTATGTCTACCTACAAAGGACGCCCACTGGGTTCAATAGGACATATAGGCTGTCTCAGTTTTCACGAGACTAAAAATATTATCTCTGGCGAAGGTGGAGCAATTCTTATTAACGATAAAGAACTAGCACTACGCGCGGAGATTATTAGAGAAAAAGGGACTAATCGCAGCCAGTTCTTCCGCGGCCAAATTGATAAGTATACTTGGTGCGACATTGGTTCAAGCTATTTACCTGGTGAGTTAATAGCCGCATTTTTGTGGGCACAGATGGAAGCAGCAGATGAGATTACGCAAAAACGCATCGATATTTGGAATATTTATCATGCCGCTTTTGAAAATCTTGAAAGAGAAAATCTGGTGCGTCGACCGATAGTACCCGATGAAATGACACATAACGCTCACATGTACTATCTTCTGCTTAATGATTTATCAACCAGAAGCAACTTTATTGCTTATATGAAAGCAAATGATATCGCGAGCGTCTTTCACTATGTCCCCCTTCATACTGCTCCGGCAGGCCTTGAACATGGGCGATTCGATAACCAACTTCATATTACCGACAGATTGTCCGAGAATCTGGTGAGATTACCTTTATGGATTGGGCTTGACGAGCACCAATCCAGAGTTATCGAAACAATACATAATTTTTTTACGCAGGCATAATATAAATGGAAAAATTATTCTTGCCTAATATCACCATAGTTCAAGCGCGATTAATCATCTCTATTTTTGTGCTAACTGCAATCTGCAGTTTTAATGTGATTTACTTTTTAAGCACAACAGCCAACCCACTGATTCAATCAGATGCGTGGTATTTTCTTGATGTCAACATTAGAAAATGGATCGCTCATGGCTTTGACTGGAGTGATTTATTTGTCAAAAGAAATGTTACAGATCATGCCCAGCCACTCAATAAGTTTTTTCTATATATCAATTATCGGTTTTTTAATCTTGATTTTAGGTTCGAGTCTTTAATAGGTTTTATTGGATTATTTTCAATAATCTTGTTTTTTGTATACCGTTTTATTGCAACGCGATTAGTTAAAAAAGTACACGTTAGTCAAATTATTGCATTTTCGATGGCAATAATGATTATCACATCACTTAATGCTACCGGCTTATATACTTGGTCTTTGGTAACTTTTTCATTCCTTCCATTAGCAATTGCTTTTGCATGCGCATTGTTTACTTGGATTTTTTTGCAAAAAAAAAATGTACCTGCAAGCTTATTTTTTTTATTTTTTTCCATATTAACAATTGGCGATACAGCAGCAATTATTCTTTGGATTAGTATCTTTGTAACTATTGCACTTATTTTTTTATCCGAAAAATCTGAATTTAAAAAAAGAGCTATCGTTTGGTTGCTAACATCCGGCGTTTTCATCAGTGTTGTCTTCTTAACCATTAACTGGGACTTTATTTTTGTAGCCACAAATAATGCACCCCCAAAGCCTAGCCAATTAGAATTAATAAACCCCCATTTCTATTTAGAAACCATAAGAATTATCTTTTCGTCGTCTATTATCCATGGGACGCACTTAACTAATCTTGGAGAGTTAAATAAAGCTTTAACTTGGATACTGGCCATTCCAATTTTTTACTTCTATATAAAACATTTTTATGATTTATTATTTAAATATAAGAATATTTCCGAAATAGAATTTCTCGTTACTTTTATTTTAGTTTATGCATCAGTATCGATTGCTGCAATTATCTTTGGACGTGTTTCTGAATACGGAATTAATTACTTAAACCAACCCCGATATCTTGTAATTTATCAACTAATACCATTTTCACTGTTAATTAAATGGGCATTTTCTGAAAAATCTTCACACGGAAAATATCACCTTCACCTCTCTGCGCTAGCTATTTTTATAGGTATTTTTATATTGCTTATACAATACTATGTCTCAGCCTCTGCGCATCGCTCTACACCATGGGTTTGGAAATGGCATATTGAGCAAACTCGTGTTATTAGCAAGTACATTAATGATCCAACGACTCCAGCAGGAAATTGCACTCCTCAATCAATACCAATTTGCGGTATTCCCATAGAGAAACGTAACGATTTATTAAAAATAATGCAGGAAAGAAGGCTCAACCTATTCAATTCGGACTTCCAGAATAGGCATAGGCTGTTTCTTGACATTAGAAATATCGAAAAGAAAGACGCCGCACCATAACTCATATGGCTCTGGAAATAAGAATGTTTCTATACGAAAAATTAAAAAATATTCTAAAAAAACCAAAAATTAAAATGGTCGTGATTGGCAATTGTCAATCACGACCATTGGCTGCTATTTTTAATGTACTCAACCCTAACATTGAAATTATTTCTATTGCAATTGTACATCTCTTACAAACTCATCAGTACGAGGAGTATCGCTCCGCGTTTGAGCAAGCTGATTTTATTATCGCTCAATCAGTTTCCGATAATTACTCTTGTGAATTTGTGAGAACTTATTTTCTTGAAGCACACTACAAGAAAAAGTTAATTAATATTTTAAATCTCTATTACACCGGCTATACACCTGACTGGGTCTATATACGCACTAAAAATAGACAACCATTAAAAGGCCCCATGGGCGACTACCATAATGAAACTATTTTTGATGGCTGGAAAACTGGTTTAGCTATTGAGGAAACAGTTCGACGACTCGAAGATCCAACATATAACCAAATTTACGCCAATGCTGGCACCGAATCGCTACAAGAGTTACAAAAAAGAGAGAAGGCAGTAGATGTTAAGATAGTGGACTATATGGTACAAGAACTGCAAAAAGAGAGATTATTTTTTACCATTAATCATCCTTCCCACAAATTACTTGAAGAATATGCAAAGCGAATTTTGCATCACTGTAAAATTCCTATTAAAAATAACCATGTCGCCTTTAAGGATGAACCACTAGGTCAGTTTAAGCCCCGGGTAAATCCTATTGTTGTTATGGATGAGATTAACGAATCTCATCATTACGGAATTGAGTTTTCAATAGCTGCACCAATGCAAGCAGGAATTCGCAAAAAAAAATATACTTCTACTGAAATAGCAAGTTTATTTTATCAGCTCTATGACAACAACAAAGAGCAACTTTGACCTCTGAATAAAGCAGAGTATTTTATTTTCACTGGGAATACTTATATGAACTACAGACAGGTTATTAGTGCCGCAGTAGAAGCGGGTGAATCCATTTTAAAAATATACAATCAGGACTTTACCTACTATGAAAAATCGGACTCCAGCCCCTTAACGGAGGCGGACCAGGCTGCACATAATATTATTGTTAGCAGCTTGACAAAGATCGCACCAAATACCCCAATATTGAGTGAAGAAGATGCCGCGATTGACTGGAATGAACGTCGCCATTGGAACGACTATTGGTTAATTGATCCTTTAGATGGTACCAAAGAGTTTATTAACAAAAATGGGGAGTTTACTGTCAATATTGCACATATTAGAAATGGCGAACCGGTCTGGGGGGTTGTTTATGTTCCAACAACCGGAATCATTTACACAGGTGGGCCAGAATTAGGCAGCGCAGTAAAAATTAACGCCGATAAAAGTAAGCTCACACTGAAAGTTACTCCTGTAAAAGCGATAAATACCAACTGGACTATTGTTGGTAGCCGCTCTCACCAGAGTAAAGAATTTAACGCATTTACAGGGAAGTTTTCTTCCCCGCACATTAAAACAATAGGAAGTTCATTAAAGATTTGTATGGTTGCGGAAGGTACTGCTGATATTTATCCGCGCCTGGGATTAACCAGTGAATGGGATACCGCTGCCGCACATGCTGTACTGCTTGGTGCCGGTGGGATTATTATTGATGCGGAGCATAAATCACCACTGAAATACAATCAGAAAGAAAGTACACTGAATCCATTTTTTATTGCTGCTAATGGTATCTCTGCTATCTGGTAAGATTAATCACGATTTATTTTATTCCTTAGCCTGTACACTACTCAGAACGAGTATAATTGCGCTTGTGAATTCTGCGCCGGGGCACATTCTCGATATCGTAAGCCAGAAATGACAGCAGCAGCTGCACCCCAATAACTATCGGTAGCACAGCGAGCATAATAGTTCCTGTAGGAGTTTCTACACCCGCTTGTGCAGATGCGATCCAATGATACGTGCCATAAACTATACCGAATAAAAATAATACAAACCCTATTACCAACTCAATTGATGCTAGTGACATGTCACGTAAAAAATAATTATAGAAAATTCTTTTTAAGGTGTTTTTAATATTTTTTCTTGTGAAATCACCAATGATTTTTCCAATCTTCAACTGACTTTCTTCATCTCCATAATGCGCGTCCATTGGAATATCAACCACTTTTGCTCTGAGTGTATTCAAGCGAAACAACATGTCTGATTCAAAAAAATATCGCTCACTAATTTTCGAAAAAGGCATTTTTTTTAACACATCAACATGAATTGCGGTATAACCATTTGTAGGGTCAAAGACATCCCAATATCCCGACGAGAGTTTATTCATCAATGACAAAATGGCATTACCTATTAAACGAATCTTAGGCATTTGATGGATTTGTTCTAAATTATAAAAGCGGTTTCCTTTTGTATAATCTGCTTCACCACTCAAAATTGGCTCCACAAAATCCGGAATAAGTGCTGGATCCATCTGTCCATCACCATCAACCTTTACTACTACACGCATGTGTTCTGCAATAGCAGCGCGATAGCCAGCCATCACTGCACCACCAACACCTTTATTGGTTTTATTTAAAATTACTCTGACGCGTAGATCTGCACTATTCGCCTGGACATATGCACCTGAATTGTCTGGGCAGCAATCATCAACAACATAAATCCGCGTAACTAAGGACGGAATAGCAGCTATAACCCCCATGATATGGGGCTTCACCTTATAGCAGGGAATTACAACTGCAATACTTTTATTATTATCAGCCATTTACAATCCATCACTTTTTTAATATGTCAGTGGGTGAGCATTTAGATGAGAAAAATTTATCTTTCGCAGAAGCTCATTTTATTTAGTAACTAATAACGCGCCCTGCGAGTTCTGCAACACCAAGTTAAATTGGGTGCTGTAGTCTTCCGGTCTAAATAAAGGGTAACGTTCAAATGATACAGCAAGCATTTTGCTGTTAAAACCTAACAGCAATTCTTTCATCTCAACCTCACCCAAAAGCTGACAGCCAGTGTTATCACAAGTTGTCATACGTGAATAACGTGCCACGCCAAACCAATCCCCAATGGCGATCCCTGAAAAAAAATAGGCGGCATTCTCGAAACCCACCTGAACCAATCGGTCACCATACTCAAGTCTCAATGTACTTGCTTTTGTAAACAATTCATAACCTTGATTGCCTTCTAAACGGTCATCCCATTTCACAATGCTTCGACCTATTTCTTTGGCTGCTATAGACACTCCCCACAATGCTACAACGATATTCAATAAAAACGAGAAATTTCTATTTGATCTTTGTAAATTCAATTTCTGATATAAGAATAAAAGCAAAACATAAAGTGTATAGCAAGCGAGAAAAGTAGCTAAAACAATAACCGGAGCAAGATATCGCTCAACCTGAGTTACAAAAAACCAAAAGCTAAAATAAGTTATAAATATGAATTGCATCAAACGAATGGCAGGAGGCAAGTTTTTAACACAAAAGCCTATAAAAACCAGTATCCATAATTGCACACCAGCATTTTTCAAAGCCGAAAAAAAATACAGAGGATTTTTTTCAACTGTTTGCAGGCTTTGTTCCGAGACTTGAGACAACAAATCCTGCTCGTTCCAAAGGTAGTAGCCAAAATATTTAGCTGCCACAGGATGAAACGGGTCACCAGAAATTAAATAGCTACGAAGATACCACCAAGCTCCACTCGACAATACCAATGCACCAAACAACAATCCGATTCTGAATGTTCGAGTAAGAAAAAGGATATAAACAAGAAGAATAAATGCAAAAACGCCACCAAACAATTTGGTCCCAGCAGCAGCACCACCCAGAAACCCAGCTATCAATATCCACGCAACGCTACCGGGAATTTTTTCCCTATACTGTTCATACCATAACACTAGTGCTAAGAGGGCAGACCAGCAGAACAGCGCAAGGCCAGCATCAACATAGGCGTAACCGAAACCTACCTTAAATGCACCAATATATTTCACTAAAACCAAAGCAACAAGAAAACCAATAACACTAGACCCATTAAGCCATTTACATACCCCCATCAACCCTACCCCAATCACAAACCATGGGAGCGTTGCAAAAATTTGGGCGGTCAATGTGTCACCGAACATTAACCCCAAAACCATTAACATATTCATATTCTGTGGAAATAATGGAAACCGCAAATATTCATGTAAAACTATTGCTTCTTGCTCAAGATAAAAACGTGCCAAGGGCAAGTGAAAAGAGGTGTCGTCCCAGTAGCCAGGAGGGTGCCATGAGAATGCTAGCATTAACAAAAAAAGCACACACACGAGAGTTATTGAAGATAAAGATGCATTAGTGAAAACGGTGAAACAGGTCTTGGCGCGATGTAAAGCGATTGGAAATAATCCTGCAGCCAATAATCCAACAAAGGTTTTATTCAAACACCCGGCAAATCCCAATAACATCAAAATAAGTATCTGAATTGATATGCCTGTAGATAGATAAAAAAAACACTTCAAATAATTGTTATTTGTAGAGTCATTGTTTAACTTAAAAGTAGGAAGATAACCTAAAACTGCCGCGCCCAGCGCCAGTGAATATAAGAGAAAAAAGGCAGAGATCACTGAATTTATTAAAAATTCAAATGCCATATTCCATACTCAAGGTTAAGAGAGATTTTTTTGAGTTGTACGTTTGAATATTAATTATTTTTTTAACATCGACATTAATTGGAAATTAATAAAACCAAGTAAAACTATATAGGTTTCGCGATTTTATAGGCACAATAAAAATAATGATCAATCCTCCTGAAGGCAGCCAAGTCAACTGGAACCGCAGCTTATTCCAACACAGCTTTTTTTTCCGCCAACCCGGGAATCAATAGCAGCTTTGCATTTTCTTTGCGCGTTCTATGCATAAGATCACTGATTTCATAAAGTGGGTCAAAATCGGCTTCCGAGTCGACGATTAAACTGAATAACTCTTGGTAACGATAATTTTCGCAAAATAACCGTGCTTGATTTAGCAGTGCATCCAAGTCTGCCGCAGCCATTTTCTTTTCCTGGGCGCGCATGATACGCGGGTGAATAGTGCCTTCACAGTTGTCGCCACAAAGCAATTCTTCATACAACTTTTCCCCAGCGCGCAGACCAGTGAATTGGATTTCAATATCACCATTGGGGTTGTTTTCATCTCTGATGCTATAACCAGAGAGCAATGCCATTTCACGGGCGAGATCCAGAATTTTTACCGGTTCGCCCATATCCAACACAAATACATCGCCACCCTGTGCAATGGAGGCTGATTGAATCACCAACTGCGCTGCCTCACTGATAGTCATGAAGTAGCGCACTATGTCTTTATGGGTAACGGTGATGGGGCCACCCTTATTGATTTGCTCGCGAAAACGCGGCACTACGGAGCCGGAAGAGTCCAGTACATTGCCAAAGCGCACCATACTGAAAATAGTTTTGGACGGCCGAGAGGCGAGATCCTGCAGCACCAATTCAGCAAGACGCTTTGAGGCCCCCATGATGTTGGTGGGGCGTACCGCTTTATCGGTAGAGATTAATACGAAGTTTTTAACATTGTTGCGCAGAGCGGCTTCGGCGGTGTTTTTTGTTCCAAACAGGTTATTTTTAACACCTTCAATAATATTCTGCTCGACCATGGGGACATGTTTATAAGCAGCGGCGTGATACACACTGTGCACGTCAAATTGGCGCATTACCATATCCAGCAGCGGAAAGTTTTGCACGGATCCTAATAACGAAACCAGTTCCACTTGCGGTAACACACCGGCCTGCAGTGCGTTCAATTCTTTTTCAATGCGGTAGAGGTTGAACTCATTTTGTTCAAACAAAACAATTTTGAGTGGCTTGAGTTTGATCAGTTGTCGACAGAGTTCGGAGCCAATCGAACCACCGGCACCAGTAACCATCACCGTTTTACTCGTGGTATTTTTGCTCATCAATACAGAGTTTGGTTCAACTGGGTCACGACCCAGCAGATCTTCAATCTGGATATTGCGCAACTCATTAATGCGCGCCACACCTTTGACTATGTCTGTCACCGGCGGAATGGTCTGCACCTGCACCAACAGCGGTTCGAGGTAGCGAATGATTCGTACTCGCTCCTGACGGTTGATATTACCCAAGGCCAGCAAAATACGGGTTACCGAGTACTGCTCAATCAGGGCAGCCAACTTGTGCGGGGGGTATACCGCCAACCCGCTGAGCACACTGCCATGTAGCCTTTTTTCATCATCTACAAATGCAACCGGATTAAACTCACCACTCAAGCGCAATTGGTTGGCCAGGTTGTTGCCCGTTTCACCGGCACCGTAAATAACCACATTGATATTACCTCTCGGGGTAACCATTTTAACCACATTGCGAAATACCAACCGCGGTAATCCAATCAAAATCAGCGTGGTAAATACATAAATGATGGGAACAGAGCGCGGCAAAAATGCTTGGAAAAAGAAGGCACTGAGCGTCATTGAAAGGCTTGAAATAAGAATGCCGGTAAAAATGGTCACCATAGCGTGCTGGGTCATGTAGCGCAGAATGGCGCGGTACAACCCCATGCGAACAAAGGTGAAAATAGAAATAGCCAAGGTGAAAGCAAGACACAACAAAAGTGGTTGGTCGATGTTAATGACTAAACTGCCCAAGCGTAGTGCATATGCCAAATAGAATGAGCCGACTATAGCTAGTGCGTCATAAACAATTGAAATCAATCGCTTGACGGGGCGGGGTGCGCTTAGAAATTTGAGGATCAGGGATGTTTTCATTAGTTCCTTCAGGCCTAAATCAATCCAGCAGTGGATGGTACCAAGAGCATGTAAGCTTTAACAGTTTGTAGTAGTAATAATTTGTTCCCAGAAGTACAGGATTATCGTCAAATAGATCTATTCGCTGAACTATAGGCTATTCTGCACGGCTGCTAATCTACCCGAATTAACTGAGGCTTTTGTGACTCTGCCGATTTCAATCATTATTGTTAATTACAACGCCGGCCCCGGTTTGCTCGACTGCATTCGATCAGTAATCGAGGATGTGCGTGAAGTATTGGTTGTAGATAATAACTCGCAGGATAACAGCCTCGACCTTACAGAACAGGAGTGGCCCAGTGAGAATCGCCTGAAAGTAATTCGTAACGGGGAAAATCTCGGGTTCGCCGCCGCTTGCAATATAGGTGCACGTGCCGCACAACCGGGCTACTGGCTGTTCCTCAATCCGGATTGCACATGCACCCCAGGTAGCTTGGCAAAACTATACGCCACATTAAAAGATAACAACCGCGCAGGTATGGCAGGCGGATTATTGCTCAACCTTGACGGTAGTGAGCAAGCAGGTGGTCGGCGGCTCACGCCAACACCCGGTCGCACCTTGGTACGGGCCTTTGGTTTGCAGCGTTTTGTACGCCGTTGGCCCACGCTGTTGGTGGATTTTAATTTGCACCATCAACCGCTACCGGATGGGCCAATTAGCGTCGAGGCAATCTCTGGCGCCTATATGTTGGTAAAACCCGAAGCTGTCGCAACAGTAGGACTTTGGGATGACCAATACTTCCTGCATTGTGAAGATTTGGATTGGTGTCTACGTTTTATCCGCGCCGGTTGGGATATCCTGTTTGTTCCCACTGCGCCTGCAATTCATCTACAGGGGGTATGCAGCAGCAGTCGTCCTTTGTTTGTGGAGTGGCACAAACACAAGGGTATGACGCGTTTTTACCTGAAGTTTTTCCGTCGCAATTACGCACCACCAGTGCTCTGGCTGGTGATATTTGCCATTTGGATGCGATTCATCCTTATTGCAGGCCTCAGTAAATTAAAAAAATGACAATAAGACAAATGCATTAATTTGGTAGCAATGCTGGAAAAATAATCGATACTAGAGACTAACTTTGCTTTTTCAGGTTTTTGCGTGCCATGAATGACAAGCGTTTCAATTCCATATTGTTGCTCGCCATAGCCGCCACGCTTATCGCGCTGTTATTACAGCAATACCTACCGCAAAAACGCCTGACCCTCTTACCTAGCAACACCCCCAGTTATTTTTTTCATGCAGGCCCAGGTGAGGATGGATCCCCAGCGGCATTTTGGGTGGATGAACGCAAGCTTCACTGGCGCTGTACGCCTCCCCGCGATAACACCACTCCCTATTTCCCTTGCAGCTTCAACTTACTGCTGACCAATGACGGGCTGCGGGGAACCGATTTATCAGGCTATTCATACCTGAATGTCAAACTGAGGGTGATCGGCAAATCGCGCAAAATTCGCTTTGCAATGCGCAATTTCAACCCCGCCTATTCCACACCGGAGGATGCCAACAGTGGCAAGTTTATCTCCGTCAATATCCCTGTCGGCGACCTGCAAGGTGAGACGCGTATTGAGCTGAGTGAGTTCAAGGTGGCAGACTGGTGGTTGGATCAACTCAACATTCCCCGCATCCATGCACAACCCGAGCGCAGCAATATTACTACCCTGGGTATTGATTACGCCGAGGGTATGGAACCGGGTAACTACGACATGATCATCGAGAAAATTGAATTTGTGGGTGAGTGGGTGAGTGCGGAGACCTGGTATTTAGCGATTCTCACCGCCTGGCTGCTGGGTATTTTTAGCTACGCCATCATCCATTTAATCCGCCTGCGCGAACAGTCACGCCATGACGTACAGGTGATCAATACCCTTAACCAATACACTACTGAACTGCGCCGCGAGACCGACAAGTTCCGCCGTTTGTCTACCGTCGACCCACTGACCCAAGCCTACAATCGCTTTGGTATTGACCAGATTGTCAGCACTATGATCGCGCTGAATGAACGCGAAAGCGGTGCCGGCGCGAATCCGGATTTTGCCTTGATCCTGATCGATATAGATCACTTCAAGCGCATCAATGATCGGCGCGGCCACGACACTGGCGACCGGGTTTTACAAGCGGTGGCCACCATTATCGCCAAGGCCATCGGCCGCAAGGATTATCTTGGGCGCTGGGGCGGTGAAGAATTTATTGTGCTGCTACCCAATAAACGCAAGGAATTTGCTATCGCCATGGCGGAGAAAATCCGCCTGTCAATTGATGGAACCCTATTTGAACCGGACAACCCACTCGCGGTAACTGCCAGTTTTGGGGTGAGCGACCGCTTGCCGGGAGAAGAGTTTAATGACACTTTCAAACGCGCCGATATAGCGCTCTATCAAGCCAAAGCCCAAGGGCGCAACTGTTCAGTGATGGCGAGCGATCGCCTTGATGACCACTGAGTTTGCAGCACCCGCCCATTAAAAAAACCCGCCGTAGCGGGTTTTTTTAATGCTCGCCAATACCACTTAGCCCTAGAGCTTGTCGAAGGAGTCGGTAATCAGGCAATCGAAACGGCGCGCATCATAATCCACCACTCGCGCCACATCTTGCGGTTGAATGATGTTTTTAGCAGCCGCATCTTTGGCCAGCTCTTCGATAGAAGAGCCACTGATCTTGCCGGTATTTTTCGCCTTGAGGAATGACTGCCACACAGGACCCAGTGACAAAAGCATTTGATAGGTCCCCTCTACGCGACCAAACGCATCCTCCGGGTCGTGGCTGACATAGAGGTACTGGCCGAGCATGGTGCGCACCGGATTCTCCTCCATGATTAAATCTCCCAGTTCGCGAATCAGATGATCATTAGGTTTCTTCACAATACTGCCAAACGGCATAGCAACAAAACTGATCACCTTGGCAAGGAATTTCACCGGGAAATTATCGGCAAAGTCACGCAGCGCCTCCTGTGCAATATAAAGTGCCCGGGTTAAGGCGTACTCTGCGTGCGCATCTTCTGCGCGGGTGCGTGCATGAGCAGAGTGGAATTTCAAAATCGCACAAGCGATAAACAACTGGCTGTGCACATCACCCAAGCGCGCTGACAGCAACTCGCGGCGCTTGAGATTGCCACCCAGAACCCCGAGGGCAATATCCGACATGGACGCTAAGGCCGCACTCAGCAGATTAATGCGCTGATACCAGCGCTTGCTGAAATCATCGGCATTGGCGGGCAGGCTGCTGAACCGGCCGCCCACTATGCCCAGCAATTTGGTGCGCAGCATGTTGTTGGCGATATGGCCAAGGTGCGAAGTAAACAACTTATCGAACTTTTTCAGGCCCTCGCTGCCGTTTTCCAACTGCATGGCCTGCATCTCTTCAAACAGGAAAGGATGGCAACGCATAGCGCCCTGACCAAAAATCATCAGCGAGCGGGTAAGAATATTGGCACCCTCAACGGTAATCGCCACCGGAACCGAGTGGTAAGAAGCGACTAAAAAGTTGCGCGGGCCTTTTTGAATGGCGCGGCCACCCACCACATCCATCGAGTGCTCGACCGATTTACGCATCAGTTCAGTGGCGTGATATTTAGCCATGGCGGTCATTACCGATGGTGCGCCGGTTTCCAAGCCCTTGGTAACGAACTGGCGCATCGCCTCCAGGGTATAACCGGTCGCCGCGATTTCGGCAGTAGCTTCTTGCACCCCTTCAAACTTGCCGACTTCGGTATTGAACTGGCGACGAATACGCGCATAGGCGCCGACCATGCGGTAGTTCATTTCACCGCTGGCGGTAGACAGTGCCGGTAGCGAAACCCCGCGACCGGCGCCGAGACATTCAATCAGCATGCGCCAACCCTTGCCGGCCATGGCGGCGCCGCCGATGATCCAATCCACGGGGATAAATACATCCGTCCCGTAAATGGGGCCATTCATAAAGGGTGAGCCGGGGTTGTGGCGCTTGCCAATCTCTACACCGGGGTGGTTGGCGGGGATCAATGCACAGGTAATACCGTAGTCAGTTTTGCTGGCATCACCCAACAAACCTTCAGGGTCGTACACTTTAAAGGCCAAACCCACTACCGTTGCCACCGGGGCGAGGGTGATCCAGCGCTTGCTGAAGGTGAGCTTCAGGCCGATGACTTCCTGCCCTTCGAACATACCCTTGCAGACAATACCGGTATCGGGAATTGAACCCGCATCGGAGCCCGCCTCAGGGCCAGTCAGGCCAAAACAGGGAATCTCGGTACCGTTCGCCAAACCGGGCAACCAGCGCTGGCGCTGCTCTTCGGTGCCGTATTTAACCAGCAGCTCACCTGGGCCGAGGGAGTTGGGAACCATCGCCGTAACCGCCGCCGTGCCGGAACGGCTGGCGATTTTGCTCATAATGCGGCTTTGTGCGTAGGGGCTAAAATCGCGCCCGCCGTACTCTTTGGGGATAATCAACCCAAAGAAATTTTTGTCTTTGAGGAACTGCCATGCCTCTGGCGGCAGGTCTTTAAGGTCATTCTGGATCTTCCATTCGTCCAACAAAGCACAGAGTTCACTGACTTCGTTATCAATAAAGGACTGCTCTTCGGCGGTGAGTTGCGGCAGGCTGATTTCGGCAAACTCATTCCAATCGGGACGGCCGCTAAACAGCTGCTTTTCCCACCAGGTAGTACCGGCTTCCAGAGCATCGCGCTCAGTGGCGCTAATGGGCGGCATGGATTTTTTGAGCATGGCAAACACCGGTTTGGTGAGCAATGCGCGGCGCACGGAACCTACATTGAGCACAACCAGAATCAATGCCAAGGGCACAACTAACCAAGGGGAGAGCATAGCCGGGGTGATAGCACCGAGCACCAGCCAGGCGATAATCACAATCGATGACGCAGCAGCCAAAGCCACCTGACGGTAAGTCAGCACGGCGACCAATATCCATATCGCGAGTAAAGAAAGCAGTAACATCATTTTATTGACCTCTGATCCGTCTATCTGTGTTGGTTTTTATTGCTGATTTATTCTAATCGTGGTTTTGCGGCGCAAACCCTACCACTAACCTTAGCCCAATACCGTTAAGTCGGTGATATTTCCATTGCAACACCCAAAACCTTTCATTGCTTGCGGGCTGGCACAATTTACAACCGGCGTGCACCCAACAGCTGTTCCTCCAACTCATCTACCGCGAGCAATCGATCATCTATTAACTCAATACGACTATCGAGCAGATCCAGCTCAGCGTCCGCGTCCAGTGGTTTCACACTCAGTACACCCTGCTCGGCATTAAACATGTAGACACCCTGATCAGTATTCATCACCGCTTTGGCGCGCACTAGCGCCAACCCGGTCATCCAGCCGAAGAGTTGATTGAAGTCAAACACGATTGCGGGTTGGAACATCCAGCCACAGGAGTAAAACCCCTGCCCGCTATTTTCGCGGCGCAGATACTCCTTACCCTCCGGCAACTTAATTGCCGCATTGTAAAGCTCGCGCTGGGGACTGAGGCGGTTGGGTTTGGCGGCCGCGTGCAGGCCAGGGTGAACGAGTGTGTGAGCCTGGCGCGGATAATCCAGCCAGGGCAATTGTAGAGCCCCCTGCTCCACCGCAAACGACGCTTGTTTAGGCGGTGTAAAACTGGCGACAAGATCGTCGAAATTGGCGCGATCCAGCGGCGAACACTGGTCGATCTTGTTGGCAACCAGCACATCGGCCACGGCGATTTGATCGTTAAATGTCGCATTGCCTATATAGCGCTCGTCACTCAGTTTGCGCGGATCAACGAGAGTCAGGGTCGCGCGCAAATCCAGCACTGTGTCGTAATATTCGCCGGTCAGGGTATTGATGATTTCTTCCGGGTGACCAAGGCCGGTGGGCTCAATCAAAATGCGGTCGGGTTTGGTGCGGGCGATAAGCATGTTCAGCGCCATTTTCATCGGTAGCCCCGCCACACAGCAAATGCAACCGCCCGGCACCTCACGCACATGGGCGTTACTCTCTTTGAGCAGCGCGCCATCGATACCAATTTCACCAAACTCATTCACCAGCACCGACCAAACCTCGCCCGCCGGTTTAGTCGCAAGCAAGTGTTTAATCGCCGTGGTTTTACCCACCCCTAAAAAGCCGGTGATGATATTGGTTGGAATCATGAAACATCCTTAACACGTTAAATGCCAAACAGAGTTGATGCAGGCAAGCTGCGCGGCCGCCAGTCTAGTGATAATCCCTCCTCACTGAAACAGAACGCGATAAATACTCTCCCCAAGACCATGACTATTTTTTATCAATACTGTGTAAAAATGTAACTAAATGTAATCGGTTGCAAATTTTTGTATGGATGACATAGGTCATAGCTTTAACTATTAAGCCTAAAGCCGCTCTTAAATAAAAATAATAAATTGTTATTTTTCATATAGATAAATAAAAAATGTTAGAAGCCAATATTTTTATCTATCAAAACACCCGCTTTTTTATAATTTTTTTTACGCACAAATCATTTGAAAATGTAAACGATTACAAATAGGATTCCGCCTTCTCGAGCATGGGACGGCAATTCATATACAAGCCTCACCCGACCGAGCGCCTGGTCTTGAGCGACCTCACGGGCAATAGACGACATAACAAATCAAAAACTAGAGGACGTACGCATGAAGAGTTCTGCAAGTTTTAACCGGAAATTACTTTCCACCCTGATCGCCGCCAGTCTTGCCACGGGTGCCTACGCACAAGACCAAGGCTTGGAGGAAGTAGTAGTCACCGGTATTCGCGCGTCACTGACCAACTCTGTCAGTGTTAAACGCAATTCTGCCTCGGTAGTGGACGCCATCAGCGCCGAAGACATTGGCAAGCTGCCGGATACCACCATCGCCGACTCGCTGCAGCGTGTACCCGGCATTCAAATTCGCCGCAACGCCGGTGAAGGTTCAACCGTGAACGTGCGCGGTATGCCGCAGGTGAGCACCCTGTTGAATGGTGAACAATTCCTGAGCGCGGGCTCTATCACCACCGCCCAACCCGAATTCACCGATATTCCCGCCGAACTGCTGTCGCGCGTGGATGTCATTAAATCTGCCCAGGCCTCAACCCTGGCGGCCGGTGTTGCAGGTACTATCGACCTGAAAACCCGTCGCCCCTTTGACCTGGATTCAGGCTGGACTTTTGCGGGTTCTGCCGAAGCCTCACAAGGCCAGTACACCGATGACGATACCGGCCATAAAGTGAATGGTTTTGCCGGTTTTAATAACGGTGACAACTTTGGCGCCCTGGTCAGTGTTTCCAATTCCGAAGCCACCCTGGCCAACTACCGCTACGGTATGTACAGCGACTGGTGGTTCCGCGGTTATAACGAAAATGGCGATTGGCCAGGCCGTGGCACACCTGCTGACCTGACTGGCGATGGCGATACCAACGACCAGGTTTTTGGCACCATCGACTACGGCGTCACCAACCGTATGGCGGAGCGCGAGCGCACCGGTGTATCGGCAACGACCCAATTCCAGGTGAATGATCGCGTTGAATTATTGGCCGATGTTTTTTACACCAAGATGGACCAAGGCGATTACGTGAACGGCTTGATCGCCGATAACTCCTGGGCCCAGTACGACTGGGTTAGACCTGATGCTTCCACCCTGATCAATCGCGGCCCGGCAGTCGGTGGCAACGGTAAGGATTTTTACACCTCGTCCATTACCAACCTGGATGCCTTGCGGGTTATCGCCAAAGGCGAAACCCAAATGGATGAGCGCGAATCATTAAACTTTAACCTGCAAGCCAATGTAGAGCTGACCGACAAGCTGAGCGGCTCGGTGCGCTACGCTCACGGCAATGCGACCAACGATCACACCGGCAGTTTTGCCGACGCACTGCTGACCAGCGGCATGCAATCCGGCCTGCAAACCAGTTATGGTGGGGTAAAGGCGCCGGTTAACCAGGGTGGTTACGGCCCCAATGGCGAGCGTGTACCGGTAGTGGCCGACTTCTCTGGCAAACACCCCAGCATTCAATACCCCGCCGGTTTTGGTCAGGATATTAATAGCTACGGCTTGGTCTCCTCTTTCGCGCATCAAAACCGCGAAGAAGAATCGACGCTCGACGTGTTCCGCGTTGACGGTACTTACGACTTCCAGGACGGGGTAAAACTGGACTTCGGCTATCGCTTTGCCGACCGCGAAATCGAACGCTACCAATATGACCTGATCGCTCCCTTTACCGTGAAAGATGCCAATGGCGCGGATGTCACTGTCTACTCCAAATGGAAAGACTCAGGTATCGCCGGTGTGAAAGATGGCGACACCATTGCCCGCACCTTCAAGTTCACCGAGCTGCAAGAGCTGGGCTATATCCATCAGGTGAGCGATTTTGGCCCGGCTAGCGATGGCAATAGCTACTACTTCATCAACCCCAAAGCGATGAAAAATACGGCGGCGTTCCACGAGGCGCTCTACCCCGGCAACGTGCGACAAAAAGATGGTTCACAAAGTTTTGTGGTGGGCGACCAAACCCAAACCTTCTACATTCAAGGTTCGTTTGAAGGTGAAGCCGGCCTGCCATATCAAGCCAACTTCGGTATGCAGTACGTAGAAACCAGCCTCGACATCACCCAATTTATCCCTTCGGTCGATACGACCAAGGTGACAGTGGATGGCGTGGTGTATCCGGCACTGGACGGTGTTGCACCGACTATCGCCGGTACCGAGGTAGTTGAACGCAAATTCAATGACTTCCTGCCACGTTTCAATATCGCCTTTGATACCAGCGAAGATACCAAGTTGCGCTTGGCCTACTCCAAAACCATGACCCAGTTGGATGCCAACGATCTGGGCTTGGGTCGCACCTATACCACCAATAACAACCCTGAATTGGGTGTGTTCCAGGTGGTTAGCGCGTCGCAAAACGGCAACCCCTACATGGAGCCATGGCGCGCCGATAACCTGGATTTGAGCTACGAGTGGTATTTCACCGAGAGTGGCATCCTGAGTCTGGGCATGTTCCGTGTGGATGTAGAAACCTCTATCGCCACTACCACGGTTCGAATTCCAACTGTCGCCGACTCGGACGGCGTCAACCGCAGACCGGGTGAAACCATGGATTTGACCACCCGTGGCAATACCGACGGCGGCGTGGTGAAGGGAATGGAATTGGGCTATCAGCAAGCGTTTGATTTCTTACCTGGCGCTTGGGGTGGTTTGGGTGCAACGGTAAACTACACCTTTACTGATGGCACCGGCGGCGAAAAAGACTTCTACGGCGCAACCATGCCAATGGCTGATAACTCGGAAGATCAGGTCAACGCCGTGCTCTGGTACGAATACGACCGGTGGCAAGCGCGTGTTGCCTATAACTACCGCAGCGAGCGTTTTATTGGTCGCGCCTGGAACGACGGCAGCCCGGCCGCCTGGTGGCAAGCGCCGACCTCCTACGTGGATGTTTCGGTTAGTTATGACATCAACGACAACCTGACGGTCTATGCGCAAGGCACCAATGTCACCGAAGAGTATGAAGAGACTTACATGCAATGGAGCGACGTAGTCGTTAACCAAAACGTGTATGAAGCTCGTTATACCCTGGGTGTCCGCGCCAAGTTCTAGGTAGAACGGGAGCCAGCCTCCCGTTCAAATAATCCGGAAGCCCATAAAAAAACTCTGCCTGGTGCAGAGTTTTTTTATGGGTATAAGAATCAGGCCGAAAAGCACCTCAACCCGATAATTGCCAGCGCATCAACTGCGCGCGATGGTCGTTAAAGTTCAAACTACAGCGACGCAAAAATTCATCGACAGCAGCGATGTCGAAACACGCCTCCTCCGCAGTTGCCCTACGCAGCTGTTCACCTTTGGGCACAATTCCCATGCCGGTAAAAATGCTGTACCAGGAAGGTGCCGGATAATAATTGCCCAGCTGGAGCCGATTAATTTCCGCCGCTAAATCCTTACCGGCATACCAGCTGCGGTACAACTCCAACATGACTGGCGATACATCCTGCTGATTGGCAGTGTTAGCGCACCAATAGTCAGTGTCGCGCCGCGAACTGGTTTTGTAGTGGGTAACAATATAATCGCGCACGCCATCAAAATGATTATTCATACGTTGATTAAATTCAGCCTGTAGCCGATTAGTAAATTCCCCACGCGCAAAATATTCCGCAAAAATCGCGACCGTCTGCTGCACCAAAAATAACGCGGTCGCTTCCAACGGTTCGATAAAACCCTGCGCTAATCCCACCGCCAAACAATTGTGCGCCCAGTGCTGCTCCACCCGCCCAATTTTCATTTTCAAATGACGCACCGGTACGTCAGCATCCAATAACCCCAAGTGCGCACGCAATTCTGTTTCGGCTTGATCTGCCGAGCAAAAATCAGCGCTATACACATAGCCATTGCCATAGCGGTTGGTGAGTGGAATTTGCCAGGCCCAACCGCATGACATTGCAGTCGCCAGTGTTTGCGATGGAATTTTTTCACCAATAGTGGAAGGCATAGCCACAGCCGCATTGTTCAACAAATTATTGGCGTAACTTATAAAGGGAACCTGCAAGGTTTGTTGCAGCAACAAGCTGGAAAAACCGGTGCAGTCGACAAAAAAATCAGCAGCGATAATGCGCTCGTCCGCCAACTGCACACTGGCAATATAACCATTTTCCCGTTGCTGTACCGCAACGACATGCGCAGACTCATGAATAACCCCCAGAGCCAGCGCTTTTTTCCGCAAAAATTGCCCGAGCAATGTAGAGTCAAAGTGATAACCGTAATGCACGTCAAACGGAAAATGCTCCGGCGCTACAGGTGCAAGGCATTGTTGTGCCAGACGCGCAGCAATAAAAAAGCGATCGGGTTGAGCGTAAACATCCGCACCACGCAAACGCATTTGCGCGTTGTGCATAAACATCGGCAAGGTCTGGCGATCCAAGGCCGCCGAAAAAGGATGGAAATAGGATTCAAAACCAGCGTGGGTTGACCAGCCATCAAAGCGAATACCGCACTTGTAGGTGGCGTTGCATGCGGGCATCCACTCACTTTCCGCGATATTCAAACGATCAAAAAATAATTTAAGTGCAGGTGTTGAACCTTCCCCCACGCCAATAATGCCAATGTCAGGAGATTCAATTACACGGATACTGACCCCCTGCTGAATCCACTCGCGCGCCATAACCAACGCACTCATCCAGCCAGCGGTACCACCACCGACAATCACGATATTTTTCATAATAATTTTTTAGCAAACTTGCGAAGGATTCATCTTAACCTTACCGATGCAAGATGTAACCGTTATCATAAATTTTTGCACAGGAATTTTTCGCAAAGCGTCGTATAGTTAAGCCATGCTCGTTTAAATTCTGTGGTGCAACACTATGGCTTCTGTTCAAGTACAGGTGACCCGTTTTCTAAGGCTAATGGGCATAGTTGCGCTCTTTTCTGCCGCCTCCGCCACTGGTGATGTATTGCAGGTTAAATACATAGGCAATAACCATCAGGTCAGCGAACAATATTATCTTGCGCTGATTGCCGCTGCGCTTGAAACCACGCGCGCCAGCCATGGCCCTTATCACATCAATTTTTCTGAACAGACACTCACGTCCGAACGCAAACACGAGTTGTTGATTGCGGGTGACGCGTTGAATATTGATCGCCTGGTTGGCTTTCCGGTTGCGCAGGGGCCGCGGTTGAAATTACTCCGCATTGACCAACCTATATTGCAAGGCGCCATGGGCTACCGGGTGCTGTTGATTCACAAGGATAACCAGGCGCTATTTGACAAAATTTATGCACTCAACAAACTGCGCCAATTATCGATGGGTTTTGGACGCGGCTGGGAGGGGCATGTCTACACCCACAATCAATTTGCGGTAACTGAATCGCTGAACATGACCAGCCTGTTAAAAATGTTAGCGGCGCAGCGCTATATGTTTGTGCCCTTGAGCATTATTGAAATAGAAGATAATTATCTGCTGGACGGCGAGCGGGCCAAGAATCTGGCCATTGAAAAAAACCTGCTGCTCTATATGCCGCTGCCGGTTTATTTTTATGTGAGCCCCAATGCCCCCGAACTAGCAGAGCGACTGCAAAGTGGGTTACAGACCTTGAGCAAATCGGGTGCAATGGATGATTTATTTCGACAACACTTTGGCAGCCGATTGCAACGGCTCAACCTGTCCAAGCGCCGCTTGATCAAGTTGCAAAACCCCGACCAAAGTAGCGACTACCCCGAACAACATCATCAATGGCTAGGTAATTATTAACCGCTAGTGATAGACAACATCTTTATAAGTCGGCGCCAATTTTGCGAGCAACCGGTTTTGCGTTGCAACCGGCACACCACATTGTTCCATGGCCAAAATCAAATCATCCACAATCGCATTAAATTCGGTGTTGGTGTAGTTATACCCGGCGTGAATGGTTTTCATGGAGTCCCCCTGATATTCGCAAGGGCCTTGCACAAGGGCGCAGACATAATTGGTAAACCCGATTTTAAATTTCTGCATATTCACGCCTTTGAAACGATGTTTTACCCGCTCGTCTTGTGCGAAATTTAAAATCATCTGATGGGTAATATTGGCAATTCCCTCGCGTTGACCCAGCGCATCGTAAAGCGAGGGTTCTCTGGGTGAACTTGTGCAGGCGGATAGCAACAAAAAAATGCTCATCATTAACATCGGGCGCAGTAACATTATTAAAAACTCCCCTGCAGCGATAAATACCAACCGGTTTGATCTTTAAAGGTGGCCACTTCACCCAAGTCCACATAAGCAGCAACCAGCGCTACGCGTTTATTAGGAAACCAGCCAACAAATACTGTCTGCCAGTCATCCTCTTTAATAAAGGATAAATTGTTGGGCTTTTGGCGATATTCGGTGCCCAGAAGCCAATGGCGATTCACTAAGACACCCGCGGATATTTCCGGTAGCAATTCATAGTCATTATTTTTATCGCCGCCAAAACCCACCAATCCGGTTTGATTGGCCTTGGTATAACGAAAGTTCGCATTGAGTAATAAATTGCGGTGCAACAATCCACCCAGAATTAATTTGGTGGCAGTGAAATTGATATCGGTGCCCGAATCGTCCTTTGCACCAACCGCTGCAGGCACCAAAAAATCCAGATTCTTTTTATGCTGAACACCAATACTCAGCTGCGGTAGCCTTGTGTAAATTAAATCGCCGGCTACCCGCACCTTGGCAGAAATAATTCGCTGGCTAATGGAATCGCTCGGCAGGGACAACGCGGCGGTTAAAGAATCGTGTGTCAGTTTTTGCTGCGCGATGGATAGTTCCACGCGATTGCGCCAACTCCAGCTGCCACCAATCACTTCCAATTGATAATCGCCGGTATCCACATAACTTGCAAAGGCGGTAGCGCTCTGCTCTTCCTGCGCGCCGTAACCGGAAATAACCGCCATAGGCACTATGCCACCACCGGCACTGCCTTCAATGGTTGTTGCGCCGCCGGTTACCAATAAGCGGCTGCGCTTGATGGGTTGGTCGGCCGCCAAATCAGTATCGGTAACCGCGTGCACAAACAATGATGGCAGCAATAACACAACACTCAATAACATTTTTGGGACAATCATTTTTTTGATAGCCATTATTTTCATACGCGCAACTCCGCCAGATACCGATTCACCCACTGGATAAAATCTTCCGCTGGTAGCGGCTTGCTATACAAGTAGCCTTGAGCGGTATCGCAGCCGTAATCTTTTAATAAGGTTTTAATCGCTTCGGATTCAACACCTTCCGCCGTAATGCTCAAGCCGAGGGTATGCCCTAAATCAATCGTGGAGCGCACAATCAATTGATCGTCAGCGCTGGTGTCCAAATTTAAAATAAAGGATTTATCAATTTTTAATTCCGAAACCGGCAATTTTTTTAATTGCGAGAGCGACGAATAACCGGTACCAAAATCATCGATCGACAAGGTCAAACCCAGGTCGCGCAAACGGCGCAAATTATTCAGGCATTTATCGGCCTCGCGCATGATGGCGCTCTCGGTAATTTCCAATACCAAATGCTCGGCAGGCACACGTTGTGACTGCAACAACTCCGCGACATAGGCCGGCAGGTCATCCACTAACAAATCAAGCGCCGAGAGGTTCACCGAGCAGGTGATATTAATCTGCAGATCCAACAAACGACGCAAATGGGTTACTGCCGTTTTTAACGCCCAGCGCGTGAGCAAGGTAATTTGCCCGGAACTTTCTATGACACTAATAAACTCATCCGGGCTAACAAAACCCATCTCCGGATGGTGCCAGCGCACCAGCGCTTCCGAACCCAGGTTATCGGGCTGATCCAAATTAATTTTCGGCTGGTAATACAAACTGATATGGCCGGCATTTAACGAGGGTTCAAATTCGCGAAACAAATGCAAACGACGCAAATGTTTTTCATCCCAACCCGGTTGATACCAACAGCTGCGCTGTTCGCTCGCGCGCCCCTCATTTAAGGCGAGATTAGCGCGGCGCAACAACGAATCCGCCGAATCGGCATCCGCCGGATAGGTCGCCAAACCGATATTCATTTCCACACTGACTTGAATGCCGCTGACCTGTAGCGGCGTTTTAAACCCGGCATGGATCAATTCAACCAGCTCATTCACCGTCTCTTTATCGGGCGCCATTAAAATAGCTAAAAACTCATCGCTACCAAACCGCAATACTTCACCGTGCGTTAACAACCGGTGAATTTTTTGGCCGACTTCGCGCAACACCGCATCGCCAATTTCCTGGCTGAGTTCATCGTTGATCTGGGTGAAATTTTTAATATCTATCACTAACAAAAATACGGCTTGTTTCAGCGGTCGCGAGCGCGAAATCGCCTCTTCCAAACGCGGAAAAATTACCAGCCGGTTGGGCAGGCCGGTCAGCGGATCATGCTCTGATTGATACAATACTTGCTGTTCACGCTCGCCAATCGCTTTTTGCATGCTGATAAAAGCGCGTGCCAAATCGCCCAACTCATCATTGGATTTCACCGCAATCGGGGTGGAATAAAAACCACCGGCAATGCGCCGCGCAATTGTGGCTAACAAAGTCACCGGGCGCGTGACGCTGCGCGCTAAAAATAATGCCGCTATACCAGCAAGCACAGAAAACACCAACGCCAGCACAAACAACTGCACATTTAAATGCGAAAAGTGCGCGAGGGATTGGCTTAAAGATACCTGTAATACGGCAATCAACTGCTGGTTTTGACGTGCCGCCGGCACCGCCAGGGAAATAAAATCGTCATAGATAAATACATCGCCCAGCTTCTCGCGCTGTGTTAATTGGCGAATTAAATTCTGTGGTTGCTCATGGCTAAGCGTGCCGTTGAGATAATGAAAGCCATCGTCTAACTGACTGACAAACGACACTTCCAGACCGGTCAGTTTGCGCAGTTCTGCGCTGAAATCCTGTTTTATTTCAAAACCCACTCCCGCAAGGCCAATTACTACTGGCGCCTTGACCGTAAACATTACAAATTGGTAGGCGCGACCATCCACAAAAATAATGTCATACGCCTGACCGCGACGCTGGGCCTGATCTTGCAAGTTGGCAAATTCATCGCCCACCTGCAATGCAAAACTTTCACTGCTAGCCACTAATTTGCCATCGCGACCAATCATCACACCGATATCCGCTTTTACCCGCGCCGAGTGATTCATTAATGCCGAGGCAATGGTTTTTTCGTCGTTAGTGGCTACCGCATCTTTAAAGCCAAAATCTTCCGTAAGCACTTTTACCGAGAGCGCCAACTGCTCAACATTTTTTTGCATGATGCGCGTAAACAACTCGCCACCAGCGAGTAATTCAACACGCGCATTTTGTGTCACCGCTTTATTAATGATGACACGTGTCGCGAGGTAGGAAATCGTTTCCAGCACAATCACTAACCCGATTAAAAAAGTTAGCAATTTGAGCAGATAACTAAACTTTGGCATTCCGGGTTCCGGTTAAAACAAGTTGGAGTAATCGTCTGCTGGCGCAGCGTTATCGGGAGGGTTCAGCTTCTCCAGGCGAATAGTCTGCGCTGCTGCACTCTCATTTAACTGCACCGCACTTGCCGGGTAGTCGCCGGGCAAACGGGGATGATAGACCTGTAATTGATAGCTTCCTGCAGGTGCGCTGATGCTCACCTTGCCGGTGTTATCGGTCACTGCAAAATACTCGCTGTCCACCACATAAATATAGGCCACCATGGAATCGTGAATATTACAGCCCAGCACTACAGTGCCTGGTTTATCAAACACTACTGGCTCCGCGGTCATACCGTGATAGAGACGCAACTCAAATTTTTTCGCTGGTGAAAAGGAATAGACGTGGTGGCGAACATCGTCGCCATTGGGAAAACGCACCTGGGTATTGGTGCGAATGGCGAGCACCTTGGGCACAAACATATTCTGCCGCTGGTCCATCAGTGCGGTAGGTACATCGGTGTAATCCGGTTGCTGCGCGGGGATTAGTGCAATAACTCCGTCCGCAAGCGGTGCGCCGTCGGCATCCACCAGGGTCGCCGTAAATTGCGCCGCAGCGACATTCATGGAGATAAGAAAAAGGCTGCACCACAAGGGGACTTTTCTAACCCAAAAAAAATATTTCATTTTGCAATATCTCTTATTAATTCGCAGCGATTACGACCATTGGCTTTGGCGCGGTATAGCGCTTTGTCGGCGCGTTCAAACGCTGTGGCTAAATCATCACCCGCTTTAAATTCAGTTAATCCAATAGAGATGCTGATGGACATAGGCTGGTTTTTGTAATTAAAAGCCGCCTTGGCAATTGCCTCCCGCAATTTTTCCAACACCACGAGCGCAGAGTCGGCATCGGTTTCCGGCATAAATGCCACAAACTCTTCGCCGCCATAGCGACAGAAAAAATCCACTTCACGCAGGCGTTTGGCAATCGAGCGGCCAATCACTTTAATCACTCGGTCGCCCGCCTGATGACCAAAGTTATCGTTTATCTTTTTAAAATAATCGATATCAAAAATCGCCATAGTCAACGGCCGTTGGTAGCGCTGCCAGCGCTGCACTTCTGCTACGGCGCGTTCGTTGTACGCCTCGCGGTTAGGCAGCTCGGTGAGCGGGTCATGCAATGCTTTGTGCCGATGTTTTTCCAGACTGGAGCGATTTTGCTCCGCCTCACTTTCCATCAGTTTTATTTTTTCGCCCAGCGTCGCTAACTGCTGCGCCAATTGATGTTGGTTGATATCGCTGCTCTGGTACTGATCAATTGCCTGGCGAATATTGCCAATCTGGGATTTCACCCGGTCTTTGAGTTGATTGATGTCGGTGGCACTATTGGCACTGGTTTCCAAATCACTCATCTCGCGCATTACGTCGTCTTGTAACTTGCGCGATGCCGCGAGTTCCTGTTGGTTATTTTTAACCGCGCCGCCCAACAACCCATAAATTTCGGCCAATTCCTGATTAACGTTTTTTAAATAATTGGCAAACGCCTGATTCGCCGCGAGGTAGGCCTCCATCACCAGATCACGCACAGCCTCCAGTGTTGGGATTAGCGCTGTTTGCGCCAACCCATTCGCCACCTGGCGGCGGATAGCGTCAACCTTGTCTTTTATCGCCGCTTCATTTTCAAGGCTGAGTAAAAACTGGTTCAGCACCCGTGCAATTTCCTCAGCATATTCCGGTGCCAGTTCAGGCACCTGACTTTTGGCGCGCGGGGCAATGTTCAGGGAAACGCGCGCCTCCTCGCGATGCTGTTCCAGCGCCGCTTGCGATTCTTCCTGTGCCAATGCATCAGGGTTATCCATATCTGCCAAGAGATCGGCGGCAGTCGTTTTAGGCTCCGCTTTGGCTCCCAGTAAGCGTTCAAAAAAACCGGTCTTTGGCTGTTCGATTTCCTCCAGCGCCAACTGTTGGATTTTGGCCAGCTGCTGCAACAGCGCCGGATAGAGGCGCACTTTCTTACTACGCTGGGGCAGCTGGGAAAGATAATCGCCCAGCTCTTTTTTTACACTGCGCGACAATTTGAATTGCTGCAGCGGTTTGGTCACGTCCATCAACGCCTGGCGCACATCCTGCGAGCCCTGTTCGCGCTGCTGCTCAAAGCTCAACGCCGCCCGCTCCAATTGTTGGAGAATGTCGGACATATCCACCGTGCTCATATCGCCACGCAGCTTTTCACGCAGGCTGGCGAGAATCCGATCCAGCACTTCATCCTGTCCATCGGCGGCAATGCTCACGCGCACCAACGCGCTGCGCAAAATGGCCTGCTGCTCGGCAAACTTTTTTTCCAGCTGATCCTGTTCATCAAGCGCATTCAAATACTTTTCGCGCCAGTTATTTTTATCGCTGTTATTTGCTGTCATACAACCTGTGGGGACCTGCTTAATCGGGGCGTTGAAAAGGGAGTCTGTTGAGTATAGCCAGTGCTGCTTAAATCACATTTTTAGCGTCACAGAAAAACAAAACCCGCGCAGCGTAACGCGGCGCGGGTTTCAGGCAACAGCCTGGAAAAAGTTATTGCGCGGGCGCTGTGGTACCACGTTCAGCGCGAATCTTGGCGACCAGAAAATCCACCACTTTCAGCATCTCGGCATGGCCACCCGCCAAACGCGAGCTGATGCGGTATTTGCCATCAACCACCATTTCCGGTGTGCCGGTGATTTTGTAGCTGCGTGCACGGGCTTCGGCTTGTTTGATCTGGCTGGTAACACCAAAGGAGTTATAGGTGCTCAGTGCCTTGGCCTTGTCAACGCCGTAGGTAGCGAAAAAGTCAGCCCACTGTTCAGCACTATTGATTTGTTTGCGCTCCAAATGCAGGGCGTTAAAAACGGCCATGTGGGTTTTTTCTTTCAGCTTAAGCGCTACAGAGGTGTAGTAACCACGCACCAGCGGCTCCATCTGCGGATTCCACATAGCATGGGTTTGACTCAGGTAAACATCTGACCCCTGCTTTTTTTCCCAGGCTTGCAGCATGGGTTCAAAATCAAAGCAATGCGGGCAGGAGTAGGCGAATACTTCCGCTACTTCAATTTTGCTGGGGTCACTGGTGCGTACCGGCTGCTCCAGTACCACGTAGTGTTGACCTTCTTTATAAGTATCAGCTGATTCCTGGGCACAGGCACTCAGCGAAAACACCAGCCCTAACAGGGCAACCAAAATACGCATAAACCGCTCCTCAATACTTATATTGTTGATGTAATAGTTGTGCAAAAACCTGTGGGTTTAGTCCTGCAATAGACTGACTAGTTCCCAACTTGGGCCGGATTCTGCGACCCAAGGTCATATCTGTAAAGAGCAGATACAAAAAAGGCGACCGGAGTCGCCTTTTTTAACACTTGTTAACTCTCGCCGCGATCAGTGCAAACCGGCGATGTAGTTAGCCAAAGCAACTATCTCGGCATCACTCAATGGGGCAGCAATCGAACGCATGGTCATTTGGTCGCCATCGTTAGTGCGATCGCCCGCGCGGAAAGCGCGCAATTGTTTTTCGATATATTCCGGATGTTGCCCGCTTAAGCGTGGGAAACCAGCAGCAACGTTGCCCTTGGCATCCGGTGCGTGACAACCGGTACAAGCAGGGACACCCGTGCTGATATTACCTGCGCGAAAGGTGCGTGCACCCAAGGCCAGGGCATCCACTTTCAAACCGGAGTTGACCTGCACTTGCAATGGTTTGGAACCAGACAGTTGCATATTTTGAGCCGCGTAGTGAGCGGCTATGTCTGCCAGATCCTGCTCATTCAAGTTGGCCAACAAACCCACCATTTCCGGCACTTTACGGCCGGTAGTTTCTTTTTTGGCGGCATCCTGCTCCAAGTCCCAGGCTTGAATATCCTGCAACTGTTTAACAAGGTATTTCTCGCCCAAACCAGCCAATTTCGGGAAGGTTCCGACCAGGCTATTGCCGTCGGCGCCGTGACAGGCACCACATACGGCTGCCTTGGCAGCACCCGCTGTAGCATCACCAGCCGCCATAGCGCCCTGGGCAACCGCTACCAGACCCAGTGATAAAAGTGCATTTCGTACGATATGTTTCATTGGCTAATCCGATTTGATCGATGAATCTGATTGTTATGCGTGCGTCTTTGGTGGCAAGTATATACGCAAGAAATTCGGGTTAGGTTCGCTTAATGACAAGTCAACAAGCTACAATCTCACCCCTATTCCGCATGAATCCCGCTTTTGGCGCGCACGGCGGCCCGAAAAGCGCCGGCATTATATTACCAACGCGCTAATAACACACTATTTTGAAGGGTTATTATCTTGACCGAGATCGTATTTACCAAGGCTTATTTCACCAAGAGCGCACCCAGTATCCGCGAGTGTCCTCCAGAGACTGGCTATGAAGTCGCCTTTGCGGGTCGCTCCAACGCCGGTAAATCCAGTGCGATTAATGCGTTGACCAACCAAAAGCTGGCGCGCACCAGTAAAACCCCCGGTCGCACCCAGTTAATCAACTTTTTTAACCTGAGCGATACCCAGCGCCTGGTGGACTTGCCCGGTTACGGCTACGCCAAGGTTTCGCGCGATCAAAAAGAAAAATGGCAGCGCGACTTGTCGGAATACCTGCAAAAACGCCAGTGTTTGCAAGGTTTGATCCTGCTGATGGATATTCGTCACCCACTGCAGGACTTTGACACCACCATGCTCAACTGGGCGATCAAGGGCAATATGCCGGTGCACATCCTGCTCACCAAAGCCGACAAACTCAGTCGTATGCAGGCCAATAATTCCCTATTCGCGGTGCAAAAGCAGCTCAAACAAGCGAAGCTCGATCAATTGGTCAGTATCCAGTGTTTTTCAGCGTTGAAATATGCCGGCCTCGATGAACTCAAAGCGAAATTGCAATCCTGGCTCGCACCGGAATCGGCGCAATTGGATACAGCTGGCACAGCGCCAAGCGCGACATCGCAGCAATAGAACCCCCAATAAAAAAATCCGATGATTTGTGAAAATCATCGGATAAAAAACTGGCACCCTTGGGGTGGCGCCAGATGGGCTAGAGTAAAACACCAAAGACGGGAGGAAAATACACACGTTAAATCAATAAGTTGGCTTAACTGATTACTCTGACCTAAGGGCTGGCAATAAAGTTCAGTGAAATTTTTCAAATACGCTCGGTGCAACATTTTTTGCACAATTTAGTGATCGAGATCACCTCTCGCGGCATCAAAACCATCCAATCGTCACCTTATCCCCCTGAATACCGCGCCTGTGATTGCCAAATAACAGGCAAAAAAAACCCCGATAAAATCGGGGTTGGCTTAGCTTAATTGACTTCATGCTCAGCTGGCTTAAACGCCATTAGGGGAGGAGTTAGCTCATGATCGTAAAACACACATAACTGAGACCCACCCCTTTCAAATTAAGTTCAACAAATTTGTAAATAAATTTGCACAATCTTTGGTTAATTCAGTAAACATTAATAAAAACAAAGCCTTAGCTTGTTAAAAAAATTTACACAGCGCTTAATGTGCCTCATCCCAGTTATCACCCACACCCGCTTCCACCAGTAACGGCACCTTCAGCGACGCTGCCGCCGACATGCGTTCAATTAACCCTGCACGCACGCTATCGAGTTGTGACTCAGCGACTTCCAGTACCAATTCATCGTGTACTTGCATGATGATTTTGGCATCCAATCCCGTTTCATCCAGCCAGGCCTGCACCTTAATCATCGCGGTTTTGATGATATCGGCAGCGGTACCCTGCATGGGGGCATTAATAGCGGTGCGCTCGGCGCCCATTTGCAGGTTTTTGTTTTTGGCGTTGATCTCCGGCAGATATAGGCGACGACCAAACAAGGTCTCCACATAACCCTGCTCATGGGCAAGCGCACGGATATTGTTCATATAGCGCTGCACGCCAGGATAGCGTTCAAAGTAGCGGTCGATATATTGCTGTGCTTCGTTGCGCCCGAGGTGCAATTGTTTGGCAAGACCAAAGGCCGACATGCCGTAGATCAAACCAAAGTTGATCGCCTTGGCGCTGCGGCGCATTTCCGGGCTGACCGCATCCAACGCCACGCCAAATACTTCGGCGGCGGTGGCACGGTGTACATCCAGCCCTTTTTCAAAGGCGCTGAGCAGGCCGGCGTCATCCGACAAGTGCGCCATAATGCGCAGTTCAATTTGCGAGTAGTCCGCCGCTACCAATTTATAACCTTTAGGGGCGATAAACGCCTGGCGAATACGGCGCCCCTCTTCCGTTTTAATCGGAATATTTTGCAGGTTGGGATCTTGCGAGGATAAACGCCCGGTCGCCGCTACCGCTTGATGATAGCTGGTATGTATGCGGCCAGTGCGCGGGTTAATCACCAGCGGCAATTTATCGGTGTAGGTCGATTTTAATTTTGCGAGGCCGCGATACTCCATCAACACTTTGGGCAGCGGATAATCCAGTGCCAACTCTTGCAACACCTCCTCTGCAGTTGAAGGCGTACCTGTCGGTGTTTTTTTAATAACGGGCAACTTCTGTTGTTCAAATAAAATCGCGCCTAATTGTTTGGGCGAACTTAAATTAAATTCTTGCCCGGCAATCTCATAGGCTTTGCGCTCAAGTTGTGTTAATCGCTCACCTAATTCAATACTGTGTTTGCCGAGCAACTTGGCATCCACCAACGCGCCGTTACGTTCAATACGCGATAACACTGGAACCAAGGGCATTTCAATATTTTCAAATACATTTTTTAGCGATTCAATTTTTTCTAACTGTGGCCAAAAAAATTGATGCAAGCGCAGAGTGATATCGGCGTCTTCCGCCGCGTAGTGTCCGGCGTCCTCAATTTTTAATTGGTTAAAGCTGAGCTGTTTTACACCTTTGCCCGCCAGCTCTTCAAAGGTGACGGTTTTGTAATCCAGATAATTTTGGGCGAGGTCATCCATATTGTGGCGACTGCCTATGGAGTTCCATACATAGGATTCCAGCATGGTATCGAATTTAATACCGCGCAATTCGATGTTGTAATTGAGCAGCACACTGCGATCGTATTTTAAATTCTGACCAATTTTTATTTTATTGGCATCTTCCAAAATGGGTTTTAATTGCTCCAGCACCCACTCCAGCGGCAGTTGCTCGGGTGCGCCCATGTAGTCATGACCGCAAGGCACATAGGCGGCAATACCGGCTTCAATCGCAAAATTCACCCCGACAATTTTGGCATCCATAATTTCCAGCGCGGTGGTTTCGGTATCAAACGAAAAAGCGCTGGCGTTTTGCAGGCGCAGCAACCACTCGGCAAATAAATTTTTATCAGTAATGATGTCGTAGCGAATTTCCTGCGGAGCAGCAGCACTAACAGGTTCAATTTTTTCTTCATCATTACTGAGCGTAAGATTATTCGCGGCGCCAGGTTGCTCTGCGGCATGTTGCGCGATGGCGCTTTCACCTAAATCTTTTACCCAACTTTTAAATTCCAACTCTTCAAATAATTCGCGCAAGCGCTGATTATCAGGTGCTGAAAGATGAATAGATTCCGGGCTCAGCGGCAATTCCACATCCACTTTAATCGTGGCCAAGCGATAAGACAGATAAGCCATATCGCGATGTTCAATTAATTTTTCCGGCATGGTTTTGGCGCCGCGAAATGACAGGGTGCGCACTTTTTCCAAATCGGCATAAATTGCATCCAACCCGCCCATGCCCTGAATTAATCCCTGCGCGGTTTTTTCACCCACACCGGGCACACCGGGAATATTGTCGACCTTGTCGCCCATGAGCGCGAGGTAATCAATCATCAACTCCGGACCAAAACCGTACTTGGCATTGACGCCGGGAATATCTAATACCGTTTCAGTCATGGTATTGACCAAAGTGACATGCTCATTCACCAGCTGCGCCATGTCTTTATCGCCGGTGGAAATCACCACATCGCGTTTTTGCTCGGTGGCTTGGCGCGCGAGGGTGCCAATCACATCGTCGGCCTCTACTCCCTCTATTACCAATAGCGGCAACCCCATGGCTTGCACTATGTCGTGAATGGGTTGCACCTGGGGGCGCAAATCGTCGGGCATAGGCGGGCGATTGGCTTTGTATTCGGCAAACATGTCGTCGCGGAAGGTTTTGCCCTTAGCATCAAAGACTACGGCGATAGGGCTGCGTGGGTAGTCCTTCACCAACCGACGCATCATATTTACCACCCCTTTGACCGCACCCGTGGGCTGGCCTTTGGAATTGGTGAGTGGTGGCAGGGCGTGATAGGCGCGATAGAGGTAGGAAGAACCATCAACAAGCACCAGAGGCGGCTGATTTTGGAGAGTCTCGGTCATAGAAATATCTGCACTAAAGGGGCTGTAAATAGGCCGCAGGATACACCAAAGGCCCAGCGATCGAGCCAGAGCCATAATGCAATCCCCCCAAAGGTAACAATCAGGGAAGCGATGATTACAAAAGTGTTACCACTACAAAAATGTGTTACCAGACGACAAAGCTCGTGCGATTTATAGGATAGCCAGCTAAGTTTCGGTATTTATTCACATTTTATAGATTTCAATAACAAAAAGATTTAACCAACCACTAGCCAATCAAATTTAATGTGTTACCATGAGTAACATAAGGTAACAAAAGAGCTTAACCCGCTTCTGATGTTACCCAAACGCAAGACCTAAACACTTTACCCAAGACAACTAGGTTGCTCACAAGGCAACTGGAATTGAATGATCCATCGGAGGAACCCACGATGAAAAAGACCACACTGATATTTGCCACTTTGTTACTGACCGCAACCGGCGCTTATGCCGATGATGCCAAGAATCAAGAATTGACCCTGGCCGCTGCCGATTTAGGCGTAAAGGCGACTTGGGTTGAAACTCAGGAAGACGCGGAAGCGCGTATTGCTGATGAATTGACTGCTAAAGAAGATGCTCTGAACGACAAGGCACACGCCAAACTCGAAGAGCAGTTGGAAGCCAAACTGGCCAAGCAGTTCGAACTCTGATTGAAACACTGAAACACCGGTTGTAGCCGGATTGGTCAACCGCTAATCCGGCAAGTATTTTCTCGTTATTGTTTTGTTTGACCCTTTATTTTCTCCTCGTGTATTAGCCCTGCAAAGACTTGATAAGTGTTATCGAGCCGCTGCGGGGCTCTTTTTTTGTACAGAATCACAAATTTGTCATTTGCTTTTTAGGTTGGCGTCAAAACAAACATCAGTAACTGGCAGCTGACCTAGACTGATCAGGAACGCTGCTTTTATAAGCCGTTTTTTGCGTGCAGATGTATCAGCCACAGCAATAAACCATCGCGATGTTTATTCTTTCTGTCGGGTATTAACACCCCTATTTGCACAGGACTGTTTATGGATACTTTAATCTTCTCGCAAACGGCGATTTTTCGCCTGCAACAATTAGCCAGCTGCATTTATCACAAAACAGGAATTCGCCATCGCATGGCGACACAAGAAGGAATGCTGGAACTGCTGCGCGATGGCAGCGCGTCACGCGATGCGGAGGTGCGCGAGTATTACGATTCATTTGTGCTGGAGTTAAACAAACGCCAGCTGGACATGCTGGAAGCGCGCAATGTAAAACTGCGCAAACCCTTTCACAGCTCAGTGATTGGCGGCGCCACTGTCAGCACTATCCGCAAGACAGCGTAAAAAACTCTGCCCTAATTGCTCCATCAACATGCGATAGCTGGATACTTGCTCATTACCCACAGGGTCCAGCATACCGATATTCAAGCCCAACGAATGCGCCATTTCCTCTAGCGAACTGCTGTTATGGTAGGGCTCCAAAAAGACACAACGCCCCTCTTTTGCTAGTACATCGCGCAATTCCTGCAAATGTTTCGCGCCCGGGCGACGCTCCGGCGTAAAGGTTACATAGGCCAATTGATGCAGGCCGTAATGGCTAACAAAGTGGCTGTAGCCCTCGTGATACACCGCAAAACCCAAGGGCTTTACCGGCGCCAACTGCTTGAGCAACTGCGCATCCAACTCCACTAACGACTGACTAAAACGCTCGGCATTGAGGGTAAATTGTGCACCCGACTCAGGCGCAATTTGAGTCAGGCGCTCGGCCAGTGCACGGGCGATAACCGCCGCATTGCGCGGATCCAGCCAGATATGTGGATCGCCGCTGGTGTGCTGATGCTGATTGTCGCGACTGGTATGGGCATGATCGTGATTATCGAGTTCAGGCCAAAATAAATCGCTCAAGCCATAGGTTGTCAGCACTTGTTGCGCCGGCAAACTGGCGAGTGGGCGCGCCAGAAAACTCTCCAATTCCGCTCCCACCCACAACACCAAATCCGCATCGCGCAGGCGACGGTGATCGGACATTTTGAGCGGATAATCATGGGCTGAGGCTGTTACAGGTAGCAGAGTATCGATATCCGCATGACCGCCAGCCACCTCCTGGGCGATAAGCGCCAGTGGTTTAATGCTGGCCAACACCTTGGGTTTGGCCGCCGCCGTGCTCGCCAATGAACATAGCAACAACGCCACCAAGGTGCGACGAATAAAAGCCAGGGGGAAAACAAAACCCAAGCGGGGTAAACCCATGATTGTGAATCCTGTAACACCGCGCAACGGCGGCAGTGAAATAAATGCCCGAACAAAGGTTATATAGTAACATAGCCAACTCATTCCTCGCCTGCCCCACACAGAGATGGGCGCGCGCCAACCGACAGTGACAACGCTATGGAACACACACCGCTCGCCTGCAGCCATCACGATCACGGCCATTGTATTAGCGATGCATTAGAAGCCGCGCGCCAACTGTGCCTGAGCCGCGGTGTGCGCCTGACCGATTTGCGCTTGCAGGTGCTGGAGCTGATCTGGCAAAACCACAAACCGCTCGGCGCCTATACCCTGATGGAGATGTTGGCCAAAGCCAATACCCGGCGTGTGGCGCCGCCAACGGTGTATCGCGCGCTGGATTTCCTGCTGGAGCAGGGGCTGATCCATCGTATTAATGTACTCAATGCCTTTATCGGCTGCCCGTCGCCCGGCACCAAACACCAGAGTCATTTTTTGATCTGCCGCGCCTGTGGCATTGCGGTGGAACTGGATCAACCGCAGTTGAGCGAACAGATTCTGGCGGTCGCGCAAGACGCAGGTTTTACCGTGGAAACCCAGGCGCTGGAAGTATCTGGACTCTGCGCCAACTGTGCCAACCACACACCTGAGCGAGCGACGGCATGAGTGAGTTATTGATTAAAGCCCGCGGCCTGGGTGTGCTGCGCAATGGACGGCAGATTCTGCAAAACGCCGATCTGGATCTCGCGGCAGGCAAAATCGTTACCCTGATTGGCCCTAATGGCGCAGGCAAAACCACGTTGGTGCGTGCCGTACTTGGGCTGATTAAGATCGATCAGGGCAGCATCGAAAAAGCAGCGGATTTACGCATTGGCTATATGCCGCAAAAGCTCCATTTGGATGCCAGCTTGCCGCTCACTGTGGCGCGCTTTCTGGCGCTGGGTGGCAAAGCGCGTGTGGATTTGGGCGAGATACTGCAACTGACCGGTATCGATAAACTGATCAATATGCCGATCCAATCCCTCTCGGGTGGCGAAACCCAGCGGGTATTGCTTGCACGCGCGCTACTGCGCGACCCACAACTTCTGGTACTGGACGAACCGGTGCAAGGTGTGGATGTGGGCGGCCAATCGGCGCTCTACGCTCTGATTAACGAGATTCGCAACCAGCGCCAATGCGGCGTGTTATTAGTCTCCCACGACCTGCATTTGGTGATGGCAACTACCGACACCGTGATCTGCCTCAACCAACATGTGTGCTGCCACGGCCACCCGGAACAAGTCACCAATCACCCGGCCTACCTTGCGCTCTTTGGCGATGCGCTGGGCGGGGCGGTGGTGACGCCGCAAGTCGCCATTTACACCCATCACCACGACCACCAACACGATGCCCACGGTAATGTCATTAATGCCAAACCCGGCGACCATGTGCATACCAGTAGCTGCGGACACGACCACCATGCCTGATTTTTTACTGCTCGCCCTGCTCGCCGGTATCGCGGTGGCGCTTGTCGCTGGCCCACTGGGTGCATTTGCTGTGTGGCGACGCATGGCTTATTTTGGCGACACCCTCGCCCACTCGGCACTGCTGGGTGTGACCTTTGGTTTGCTGCTGGATATCAACCTCAACCTCGCCATCGCGCTCGGCTGCCTGCTTCTGGCGCTGATTTTGGTCGCGCTGCAAAACAATCGCTTTCTCGCCACCGATACGCTGCTCGGTATTCTCTCCCACTCCACTCTCGCACTCGGTTTGGTTTGTGTCAGTGTATTTAGCGAGAGCCGCATCGACCTGCTCGCCTATTTATTTGGTGATATTTTGTCAGTCAGCCAAGGCGATGTGATCAGTATCTGGGTGATTTCGCTCGCGGTACTGGCGGCGCTGATCTGGCTCTGGCGACCACTATTGGCGATTACCGTACACGAGGAATTGGCGCAGGTAGAAGGTGTACCGGTCGTGCGAGTGCGCACCGCACTGATGTTATTGATGGCGTTGGTAATTGCGATTGCGATGAAAGTGGTCGGTGTATTGCTGATTACCGCGCTGCTGATTATCCCCGCTGCCGCAAGCCGCCGCCTGAGCCGCACCCCGGAACAGATGGCCATTATCGCCAGCCTGTTGGGCATGCTGGCCGTAGTTGCCGGTTTGGGCGCGTCCTATTTATGGGACAGCCCCGCCGGGCCCGCGATAGTGCTGTCAGCCACCGTTATGTTCAGCCTGACCCTGCTTAAAAAGCAGCAGAATTGAATCGGCGATGATCGGTTTGTAAGCCAAAGCGCACAAACAATAGCGAAATTTGCGACTGTTTTCACATTGTCGCTTGGTAGATACTGCGATCTGTCGTGCCGCACCCAATGACTGGAGTGGCGGCTAAATCAGCAAGGACAGAACCGATGACTACCCTCAATATTGGCAATCAGGCATACAACAGTCAGGATGTTGCGCACAAAGTGCAAAGCGACATCCAGTTTTTGGAGTCACGTATCGCCCTGCTGCGCGAGCAAACTAACCCCAACCCGCAAGTGCTGCAAATCTATGCACAAATGCTGGAGAGCCGTCAGGCCGTACTCGGCTGGCTCAACCAGAGTGAAATGCAAAAAGCCTTGGATAAATTGGGCTAGCTGTCACCCAAACTTCATCAAAATGTTGCGTTTCCGTCATGTTTTCGCCGCAATATGCTGCGAAACAGCTCAGGAAACGCACTATGAATACTTCTGCCAATCACCTCGCTGCTGCTCTAGCCCTACCTGTTGTCGCTGTGGACAACACCCCCAAACCCACCGCCAGTTTGATTAATGCGCGCACCGTGTGGATCTCCGATATCCACCTGGGTTTTCGCGATTGCAAGGCCGATTACCTGCTCGATTTTCTCAACCGGATTCACTGCGACACGCTTTATCTGGTGGGTGATATTGTCGATTTATGGTCGCTCAAACGCCGCTTCTGCTGGCCCGCCAAACACTATCAAGTGATGCTCAAATTCTACGAACTGGCGGCTAAGGGTATGCGTGTAGTCTATGTGCCAGGCAATCACGACGACCCCATGCGCCACTTCAGCGGCGAACTCTTTGGCCCCATCGAAATCGCCCACGAGCATGAATATGTCACCGCCGATGGCAAGCGTTTACTGATCATGCACGGTGATGCGATGGACGCCTACATCAATCACAGCTGGTTAAAACGCGTGATTGGCGATCACGGTTACGAGTTATTGCTGTTTATCAACCGCTGGTCAGACCGGCTGCGCAAGCTGGTGGGACGACCTTATTTTTCGCTCGCGGGTCTGATTAAAAGCAATATCAAAGGCGCCAAAGCGGCGATAGCAACTTACGAGAAAGAAGCCTTGGCGGAGGCAAAACGGCGCGGCTACGACGGTGTGGTGTGCGGACACATTCACTACCCGGCGCTGCGTGAAGAAGGGGGTTTGCGCTACGCCAATTGCGGCGATTGGATCGAAAGCTGCACGGCATTGGTGGAGGATCACCAGGGTGTGATGCGCCTGTTGCATCACAGCGATACCATTCAATGGCAGGAGCTGGAGCAGCTGCGCCAGGCTTAAGGCACAAGCTATACAACAAAAGGCGCCGCCACTGGCGCCTTACTCATCGAACTGTCATATTCACCCACTAAGCTGGCGCGCTAGTCCATCGCGAGAGTTGCCGCCATGCTTGACCCTCATCGGCCCGCCTCAGAGTCAGCGCCACTGGATGAACGTCTGACGTCTGCCACTGGGCCACTTAAACGTTATATCCAGCGAATTGCGCCAAACAGCAGCGATGCAGCAGATATCTACCAAGAATCTATCCTGCGGGTGATAGAGCAAGCCCGCACCCAACCGCTGCGCAACCCGCTGGCCTATGCGGTGCGTATCGCGCGCAATTTGTTACTGGGTGGCAAACGCCAAACCTTGTCGCTGGAAACCCTGGATGACCTCAGCAGCCCGCTCCCCTGCCCGGAAGAACGCACCAGTCAACGCCAACGTGCCGAACTGCTTACCGGTTTTTTGGCGACCATGCCCGTCCAGCGGCGTGAAGTATTAATTCGTCGTCGCCTGCAGGGCGAATCACGCGAGCAGATAGCGGCGGCAATGGGCCTGAGCGAAGCGGCCGTTAAAAAACACATGACCCGCGCGCTCGCCGATTTGCAGCGTTTTTTAGACAACCATCGCCACTTTTAAGCCTTTTGATTGCAATGAATACGATTCCTGTGAATAGCGACAATGATGATTACCAGACGGCGGCCGAATGGCTGGAACAGCTGAGTGAACAACCGCTGGATGAAATTTCCAAACGCCGTCTATTGCTCTGGCTGGATAGCGGCCACGAACGCCGCGCGCTGTTTGAACGCATGCTCACCACTTGGGCTGACCCGGCGCTAACCCAAGCCGCGCATAGCCTGCTGGCTAGTCAGCAAACGCGCACAGCGGCTAGTGCCAGCGCAGGTTTCAGACGGGGCGCCGCCTGGGCCTTGTGCCTTACGCTCTGCGTTGCACTGCTGGTAAGCAATCGCTTTTTGGGCGAGGCACCTGCGGCCAAAACCCTGCCCTTTGCCACTGCCAACGGTATTCGCCACGACCTGCAACTAAGCGACGGTTCGCTGCTGGAGATCAGCCCGGCCAGCCGTTTGGCCATCACCCTTAGTGCACAGCAGCGCAACATCGAGCTGCAAGCAGGCGCCACCTATTTCCGCGTCGCCAAGGATAAAACCCGCCCCTTTGCAGTGACCATTGGTACTGCCAGTGTGGTGGCGGTGGGCACTGAATTTAATATCGACAAACGCCTGCATGAAACTGAAGTCACCGTTTATGAAGGCGCAATTGAACTCCGCGCCAACCCCGCCGCCCAACCGCTACTGCTGCGGGCCGGTGAACGCGCGCTAATTAGCGCCAAAGGCGTAGAGACAGTGGCTGTCAATCTGGCCGAACTGGTGGATTGGCGCTCGGGCTGGCTGGAATTGCAAAACGGCAGTTTGGGGCTGGTGGTGGAGCAACTCAACCGCTACAGCCCTACGCCCATTCAATTGGCAGACCCCGCGCTCGCCAAGATTGCTGTCGCAGGCCGCTTTCGCCTCAAAGAGGTAGATACAACCCTGCAATTGATGGCCGAATTACATCAGCTCGAGCAGCGCCAGATCACCCAACAAGGCAAAGCCGTCATCCAACTGTTTGCCCGGCAGTGAAACCTTAACACCACACCATGAAATCCTCCGGCAGATACAGGCATTTACCGGGATTGATCGTCGCGGGTCTGCTGCTGACAAGCATGGGTACTACTTATGCACAAACGGATGCCAAACTCCCGGCGGCCGCCACCGCACTCAACCTACCCGCGCAGCCCCTGAGCGACGCCCTTACCCACGCGGCGCGCCAACTGCAGGTGAGTATTGTGTTCGACCCACGCGCACTGCTAGGTGCGACAGTACCGGCGCTTGAGGGATATTTCAGCCCGGAGCAAGCACTGCAACAATTGCTGGCGAATACCGATTTTATCGCCCTGCAACGCCCCTCTGGCTGGCTGGTTCAAACGCGTCCACCGCTCATCACCCCTGTGCCACCGGCAGTACCAACCAGCACAACACAAACTGTGGAGCAGCTGTTGGTGCTGGGCAGTTACAGCAAAAACCAGCAGACCGCCATCGATCAGAAACGCCGCAATAATCGCTTCATGGAGAGCATTTTCGCCGAGGATATCGCCAAATTCCCCGCCCACAATATTGCCGAAGCGATTCAGCGCAGCCCCGGTATTTCGGTGGTGCGCGACCGCGGCGAGGCGCTGTTTTTAAGCATTCGCGGCCTACCCACCCAATTCAATCGCGTCAGCCTGAATGGCCACCCGCTCACGGTGAACGAAAACGTACGCAACTCCGAACAGTACGGGCGCCGCTTCCACTACGACACCTTCCCCGCCGAGTTGGTGGCCGGGGTTGAGGTGCGCAAAAGCACAGCGGCGGGCGATGAAGAAGGGTCAATTGGCGGCAGTGTGGATATCCGCTCCTTTGCGCCGCTGACGATTGGAGAGCAGCGCCTGAGCCTGAGTGCAAGCGCCAACAGCGCCGAGCTAGTGGGTGATTGGCGCCCCAAGTTGGCGGCGCTGGGCAACTGGGTCAACGGCGACCGAACGCTAGGTTTTACTCTCGCAGGCGCTTACAACCAACGCCATTTGCGACAGGATCGCGCACTCAACTTCCGCTGGCAGCACCTATCTGTAAACCAATTGCCAACAGGGGGCGACCGCGACATGCTAGTCACTCCCGCCGGGGTGCGCCCCACCCTGGAACTGGAACAGCGCGAACGCTTGGGGTTGAGCAGCAGCGTGCAGTGGCACCCCAACGAATCCTGGCAGTTGGATGTGCATTGGCTGCAGCTGCACCAACAGATCGATTATCAGGAATACAGCTACAGCGCCGACTATGACAGCGAGGGCTTGCTGAACGATACCCTGCAAACCCGCGGCAATGCCTTGGTCGCGGGCAGCACCCACACCGGCTCAGTGCAAATCGGCCACGAATCTGCCGGCTTGGAAGATAACAATCGCATGCTGGACATCGCCCTCGGCTGGCAGGGTGACGACTGGCAACTCAGCACCAGCTGGGTGAACAGCCGCGCCAGCAGCGGCAACCCAGAGGCGGTAAAACGCACCCGCCTGCGCCGCACCCGGGACGTGAGTTTCAGTTTTGATTACACCGCCAACAACGCGCTGCCGCAGATTGACTACCAGAATATAAACCTGCTCGACCCCGGCAATTTCCCCGGACGTCGCCTGGAATGGCGCAGCACCCGCAGCACAGACAGCGACAATGCGCTCAAGCTGGACAGCACCCGCACACTCGATCACCCGCTCTGGCACAGCCTGGACCTAGGCCTGCACTGGCGCCGCCACAGCCGCGACTACTGGCGCAAGGATCGCCTCGTGAGCGAAGGCATAACCGGCGTTTATTTCCCCAGCGACTATTTTGTCGCCCTGCCGGTCGCTGATTTTTTGGGCAATACCCGCCGCCTGCCCCACACCTGGTTGGTGCCCAGGGCGGAAAAATTTTGGCAAGGTGTTGATGAACAAGCGTTTTATCAATCCCCCTCAAGCAACGAGGATTTACAAAATAGCTACCGCATTAGGGAGGACAGCCGCGCGCTTTATCTCCAGCTGAATTTGGATGCCAGCCAAGGCCGCTGGCCGCTACGCGGCGACATAGGACTGCGCTGGGTGGAAACCGACCAACAAACACAGGGCGGCGTACAAACCGCGACCAAGGAGCAGAGCTATCAGCAGACCTACAGGCAACTGCTGCCAGCTGCAAATCTGGTGGTAGAGTTGGATGAACAATTACTCTGGCGCTCCGCACTGGCAAAGGTGATGGCGCGCCCCGAGTTTCAGGATCTGGCGCCAAGGCTCACCCTCAACTCCGGCGACATAGCCACCGCCACCGGCGGCAACCCCGAATTAAAACCAGTCACCGGCTGGCAATGGGACAGCGCACTGGAATATTACCCTGCCGAAAAAATGCTGCTCTCGGCAGGGATATTTGCCAAAAACCTGGATAACTTCTTCCAAACCAGCACCCGAATACAAGTGATTAACGGCACCGCCTACGAACTCACCCGCCCCGACAATGGCGCCCGCGCCGACATCGCCGGCATCGAACTCGCGTGGCAACAAGCACTGCCCGAACCACTGCAACACTGGGGTGTAAACGCCAATTACACCCACACCTGGACGCGCGCCAGCTATCGCACCGCAACAGACACTGGCGACAACTCAAGCACTAACATCACCCGTGACCGGCTCGCCGATGTGGCGCGCAACAGCGTTAACCTGGGAATTTACCGCGAAACCGACCACTGGCATTGGCGCGCCCACTACAGCTGGCGCGATCAAGTACTCAATCAGGTCGCCAGCAGTAACCTCGCGGCACAAAACATAGAAGCCTTCGGCACCCTTGACATGCACCTTAGCTGGCATCTGAATTCCAATCTCAGTCTCAGCATGGACGCCACCAACCTCACCAACGCCGCCCAGTGGGAAAGTGTGTTGGATGGCGAATTCGCTGGTTACACCCATTACGGGCGCAGTTTTTGGGTGGGTGTTAGCTTTAAACTCTGAACCTGATATCAAAGGGAATTAGCCCAACTTATCAATCCCCTTGGCGCGGCTGCGCAGGTTGCCCCAGGGGCCGGTGATGGCGAGGGTGAAGCCGGGGCGCTGGATGTTGACGAACAGCGTAGTGCCATCGGGGGAGAAACAGGCGCCGCAGAATTCACCTTTGTCGGGGTGGGCGTTCATGGCGAGGGTGTAGATGCGCCCGTCCGGGGTGAGGCCGCGCAGGTAGTTCACCGTATCCGGGTTTTCCGAGTAGCTGTCTTCGCAGATGATCAGGTCGCCCCAGGGCGCGACGGCGATGTTATCGCAGGATTCCAAAATGGCGCGGTTGTGGGTTTCGTAAACTAATTCCATCACCCCAGGCTGCTCTGTTTCGCGCGCCGTGCCTTCATAGGCGCTGGGTTGATAGCGCCACACTTGGCCGATTTTGAGCGGGCCGCCACCAGTCGCCGCAAAGAGTACTTCGCGGGTTTTGTCGTCGCGCAGGGCAAAGGCGATGCCTTCGCCGCGTGCAAAAATCGCCGCACCTTTGGCTTCGCCGCGAGTATTCAAATCACCCTCGGGCGCGGTGACATCCTCCAAATCGATCCACTCACATTCAAACCGCTGGCGCATGGCAACAGGTTGCGCATTCTTGTCCTGCGCGTCTTCCGGCCAGTTGCGGGTATTGGCACTCGGCCAGCCGCGGATGGCGAGGGCTTGCAGCTGTCCACCCTCCGCCAGTTTGCCCGGGGTTTTGGGGATAAAGCGGTAAAACAGGCTGCGATCTGTATCCTCCGAGAGGTACACAATGCCGTTGGTGCTATCCACCGCCGCCGCTTCGTGTACAAAACGCCCCATATCCTTGAGTGGCACCGGGTCGACCAAGCCCTTGCCGAGTGACGGCACTTCAAAGATATACCCGTGTTCGCGACCGTAGCCCTGGGCTTTGCCGACCAGTGTCTCCTCACAGCTGAGCCAACTGCCCCAGGGCGTGGCGCCACCGGCACAGTTGCGCGCGGTGCCCACCAAACTCAGGTGGCTGCGCTCCACCCGCTGGCTGCGATGGCTGTAAACCATCGTGCTGGTGCCACCGTTGACGGGCAGGCCGCCAAAGCTGTCGTAACTTTTTGTGCCGACATGTTTGCGCGCTAAATCCTTATCGCCGCCGAAGGCATCAATTTCCTCGCCCACTGAATCCAGTTCGTGGTTGCGCACCAGAATGCATTTGCTCACATCGCCAGGCAGCGGGAAGGCGGCCATACCGTCCATCGCACTGGGGGTAATCAACCCATCGCTCATGCGGTCGCCGGTGCGGGCGATAATTTTGTAACTGAAATCGCGCGGCAAATTGAGAATGCCCGCCGGGTCTGCCAGCAGTTGGCCGACTTTATCGATCCCGTAAACCGGGTCTTGCGCATAGACCTGTGCCTGCAGTTGCAAACTGCGCAGGCCGCCCAGGGCGATGGCGGTAGCGCTGGCATTTTTGAGAAAGTGACGACGGGTTAAACGCATAAAAAAACATCCACAAAAGTAAATAACAGACATTGGAAAACCAGCGCTGTTTTTGACGCAAAAAGATGACTATTAGATGACAACCAAGCCAGGTGCCCAAAAAAGGGCTGAGCTGAAATGACCGCCCAGCCTGAAATTGGGAAATACAAACTTCGTCATACCCGCGAACACGGGTATCCATAAAATGCCTCTGGACTCCTGCGTTCGCAGGAGTGACGAATGGCTTAGAAACTGGCGCGCACCCCCAAGGAATAGGTGCTGCCGTAGTCGGTATAACTGCGGAATTCATCACCCTGTACAAAGTCCTGCTGGGCTTGGTCGGTGATGTTGATACCTTCCACAAACACCGTGACATTGTCCGACACGTCATAAGACGCGCTTAAATCCAGGGTGCCGAATTCCGCTTTGTTTTCCGAGGCGAGGCTGTTGGTGCCAATCTGGTTCAACACTCCATCGCGCCAGCTGTAGCTCAGGCGCAGGCCGAAGCCGTCCTTTTCATAAAAGGCGGTGATGTTGTAGCTGTTTTTGGCGACATCTTCCAACTCGCCTTTGACCGATGTGTCGTTGTCCACATAGACGGCGCTAGAGTCGGTCCAGGTGTAGTTGGCCTGTAGACCAAGGCCGTCAAACGGCGCGGGTAGTTGGTCAAATACCTGTTGATAAGCCACTTCCATCCCGGTCACTTCGGCGTTGGAGCCGTTGACCTTGGAGCTGAGTTCATAGACCACGCCGTTGAACAACAGATCCGACTTTTGGGTTTGGATAAAGGTCTCAATATCCTTGTAGAAAATACCGGCCGAGAGCGCGGTAACCTTGTCCAGATACCATTCCAGCGTCAGGTCGTACTGCCAGGCTTCAAAGGGGTTGAGCAGCGGGTTACCGCCGGTGGCGGTGTTGACGTCGCCAGAGTTAAAGGTCAGGCGCGGCGCCATGTCTTGTAGATCCGGGCGGGTAATCACCTTGGCCACGGCAGCGCGGGTGAGCAAATCGTCAGTCCAATTGAGGGTGAAGTTGGCCGAGGGCAGTACATCGGTATAGTCCTCATCAAAGCTCACCGGCGTAGTCACACCACCTACAGACGCATGACCAGACGAGGTCTGCTCAGTTTGGGCGACGCGCACACCAACATTACCTTTGAGCGGCAAACCGCCCAGCTGGTGCTCCATATCCACCATCGCATAAGCTGAGGTGATGGTTTCTTCGATGCGGTAGGAGTTGCGCAAATCGCCCGAGGACAGGGGCGCCGCCAAGTCGGTCGCGCTGGGGTAGTTGCTCCAGAATTTACTTTCATCCGGCACCAGCCACACCTTAGGGAATTCGCCTTTGGCATCGCCGAGGAAACCACTCACCGGAAAGGGCTCAAAGTAGCTCTCGTCAAACACCTCACCTTCAATGCCATTGATCAGCACCAGATCGCGGCGGAAGTAATCGCGCGAGCGCTCGCGCAACTTAACGCCGGTGGTGAATTTGGTGAGACCGGCGACATTCAGCTCGCGCTCGGCATCCAACTTGATCGCCTGCTCTTCGTCTTCCGCGCGAATAGTGCGCCACTCCAAACGGCGCCCCAGCCATTGCGATGGGTCAGTCAGATCGGCGTTTTGATAGGTGATGCTGGGCACCGAGTCGCCATCCACCTTGGGGAAGTAGAAATCAAACGCCACGCCGCTGGTGCGACGAAAACGGGTGCGGATAATCGGGTCGGCGTCTTCGCTGTCGGCGGTGGAGTGGAACAGGTCGCCGGAGAGTTTCCAGTTACCCAGATAGAGCGCGCCGTTTAAGCCCAGCGCCAGATTTTCATCGTTGATGCCCGAGCTTTCGCGGCCGATTTGCACCGCGCCATCGGTGGTGGAGCCGCCAATCAAGGCGCCGTCGCGAATCACCGCCGAACCGGGGGTAAGTTTGTTGAGGTTGTAATCCGCGCTGTAGGTGAACTCGTCGTAGTTCACCGTTTGATCGACGTAGAAAATGTCGAAGTTAACTTCGGCGATGTCACTCGGGCGCCATTGCAACGCCGAGGCGATACCCATGCGCTCGCGGTCTTCCAGTTCCAGGGTCGGGCGAATGCCGCCGGGGGTGATGATGGGGCCGGAATCCACTGTGCCATCGCCGTCAGTATCTATGCCCGCGGATTGGGTCCAGCCAAAGTTGAGCGAGCGATCCTGACGCACACTGCGCTCGGCGTAAGCGGCGGAAACCAGCGCGCCAAAGGTGTTGTCGCTGTTGCTCCAACTCGCCAAACCGGACAGGCGCGGGTCGGTTTTATCGGCTAATTCAGCGTGGCTGGCTTGCAGCGAGCCGGTGTATTTGCTGCCGTCCAAATCCAGCGGCTTGAAGGTTTTGATATTGACCGTGCCGCCGATGGCGCCTTCATCCAAATCGGCGGTGGGGCTTTTGATCACTTCCACGCTGGAGACCAGCTCGGCAGGTAAAGTGTCAAAGCGGAACTGGCGACCGAACTGCCCGGAGGTGCGCACGTTTTCGTTGACCGCCATGGCGCGGCTGTTGAGGCTGGTCACCTGAAAGTTGGAACCCAGACCACGCACCCGCACATACACTCCTTCGCCACGGTCGCGCACCACTGCCACACCGGTCACGCGCTGCAAAGCTTCCGCGATATTTTGTGCAGGGAATTTGCCTATATCTTCCGAGGCGATAGCATCCACCACGCCCACGGCGTTGCGCTTGGTATCCAACGCCGATTGCAAACTTCTGCTGTAACTACCCTGCACGACCACTTCTTCGAGCAGGCCGGCTTGCGCCACATCATTTTGGGCAACAGCGTTTTGGGAAAAAACAGGAAGGCTGGTCAAGGCAATACTACCGATGGCAGCGGCCAATAAATTACTGGGGAAAAATGGGGTTTTCATGAGTCTCTCTCTGGTTAGTGGTATTGGCCGAAAGGCCTCTGGCAACTACCAAGAGAGAGCTGGAACGCAAAAGGGGACACATTTTTTTATATTTTTAACGGCGCGCCTAATTCACCGTTTTTGTCATGTAACTGCAACTTGCCACTGGTTGAATGGTGCGTTTTTTTAAGCCTCCAGCGCTTGTAATGCCACTGCCACCACAAAGCCCAGCGCCGCAATCAACCCCGACATCTCATGGGTTTCGGCAAAGGCTTCGGGGATCATGGTTTCCACCACCATCGCAAAAATACCGCCAGCGGCCACACAGGTGATCAGCGCTTTTACCTGCAGCGGCGCAGCGCCAAAAAACACCGCGCCCAGAATCGCAAATACACCCGAGCAAAACGCGATGCCGCCCCACAGACGCAACATAAACCAGCCGCTGCGCCCGGCACGACGCATACCGGCGGTGCTGGATAGCGCCTCGGGAATATTGGAGATAAAAATCGCGGCGATGGTGGCCAAACTGAGTTTGCCTCCGCTCGCCACTAACAACCCTATGGCGATGGATTCCGGGATGCCATCCAGCAGGGTGCCAGCGGCTATGGCAACACCGGTATTTTCCGCCGCCGGTTGCTGGGTGTGGGAGCGTTTGCGGTGTTTTACACCGGGGCTATTCAACCGATGATTCACCAGCGAGAACACCAGTGCGCCACCCATAAAACCACCGGCAATCCACAGCACACTGGCCTGCGCCAGCGCCTCGCCCACCAATTCAAAACTGAGCGCTGCAACCAGAATACCGCTGCCCAACGCCATGACATAGGCGACAGCTTTGGGCGGGAAGCGGATAAACCACCCCAAGAGCGCGCCGATCAACAGCGCACTGGAGGCGATAAAGCCCCAAAACCCCGCCTCCAGCCATGCCGGTATCACTGGGGGTCAAACCAGCAGCGCACATTGTCCGGCAGGGGCACGGATTTTCCGTCCACTGCACTCACCCACACCACTTTGGAATAGCCTTCAGCGGCGGGTGTATCCGGGTGGGACTGAGTGTAAACCAGGTACTTGACCATAAAGCTGGAGCGCCCCGGCTCACTCAAAAACACATCGATACGCAGCAGTTCCGGGTGGAAAATCGGGCGCATAAAGGTGCAGCCAATAGTGACCACCACCGGGTGGGTATCACTTTTGAGTGGCAGGCCTTTTTCCAGCATCCACTGGAAACGCGCCTCTTCAAAATAGCGAAAGTAGAGCGTGTTATTCACATGGCCGTAGGCGTCCATATCGCCCCAGCGCACGGGAATCTGGCAGGTATAAAAGGGTTTAACAGCGGTTTCGTTACTCATAATGGCTCCTTAGTTTGCCTTCCTTGGGGTAAAACTGACTTCCATACTGCCCAGACCAGCATAGTCGATCTTGATCGCACTATTCACCGGTACTTCAATCACGCCGGCATAGGAACCGGTAATCACCGCCTGCCCGGCCACTATGCCCTCGCCGCGGCTACGCAGAAATTCCGCCAGCCAGTAGAGCGGCGCACGCGGATGGGTATTGGGGTGCTGGCCCTGGCGCTCAATTATTTCGCCGTTGGCGCAGGTCATGGTCACGGTAAAACTGCTGGCGCTGCGCGCGTTGCGGGAATCCACTTCCGGGCCGATAAACAGGCCCTGATTCACCAAACCGTCGGCGAGCATTTCGGGGAATTCACAGCTGGACGGGTCGGTGTAGCGGCTGTTGATCAGCTCCAGCGCCATATGGGTGCGGGCGATGGCGGCATCCACCTCCTCCGGGGTATAGGGTTCAGGGCGCGGGGGCAGATCCTGATCAAAGAAAAACGCCAGTTCCGGTTCGATGCGCGCACGCTCACCCTCTGCTGTCGTTTTAGTCCACAGACTCACCGGCGGAACCGAATCGATAGTGCGGGTATAAATAGGGCCGACGATCAGCTTATCTTCCGGCGGCAACAGGCATTTCCAACCACCAATGCTGTCGTCCATTTGCTCGCACCACTGCTCGCTAACGACAGCCTGAATCGCCAGCGCCTGCTCCAGATTTTGCGGGCGGCAGGCAAGTGGTAGGCGTTCACCTTGGGAACCCTTGATACGGCGCTCAACCAGAATGGCGGCCGCCTCAGCAGCGGGAAATAAATTGCTCATTAGAATTCTCTCACTTGTGGGGCGGAAGGCTTAAACCTCCCGTATACAAATTCAGCTTACACATTGGGCGATTAATCAGGGAATAAAACAGGTCGTACTATAAACACAAAACCCCTCGCAAAAGGGGTTTTGTGTCACGCGCATTAACGGCAGCAGCTTAGTGGTGTGGAGCCAGCTCGTTGGCGATGTGCTTTAAATCGTCGCTGCTCTCAATGATATTGGCTACCGTGGTATAGGCTTTTTCCGGGTCCAAATGCAGGTCTTCAAACACTTGTGGTGGAATCGCTAGCTTGGGGCCACGGCCAATATTGTGTTGATGCAACAGGCGCTGGGCGACAAAAATCAGCTTGGCGTAGGCAGAGTATTCACCTTGGTAATGCGGGTTGGCCTGATGGCGCAAACCCACCACCACCTCCTCCGGCATGGACCAGAGCGACATCAATGACGCCGCCAGCTGCTCGCGGGTAATACCCAGCAAATGGCGTTCAATAACCTGATGCTCCACGTGGGGGTTGGCATCCGCCAGTTCACAGTAGTTGTGGAAATAAGGTGGGAATACCTCGGCCAGAATCAAATAACCAAAGTTATGCAGCAGGCCGCACAGGTAGGCCATACCAAAACTGGGGCGGTGATCGCGCGGGATTGCCGTCACCAAACCCTCAATGGTCGCCGCCATGTATACCGCTTGTTGCCAGTAAGGCAGCGCGCCGTGGGGGCCTTCTTTGGGGATGGTCATGGCTTTGCCGAGCGATAAACCCAGTGCGAGGTTGAGCACCATGTCAAACCCCAGCACGCGCACTATAGCATCGTGGATGGATTTGATTTTGCCCGGTGCTGAATAATAGGGTGATGCCGCCCAGCTAACGACCTGCGCCGCGAGGCTCGGGTCGGTCTCTACGATTTGCGCCAAATCGCTGATATCCGCATTGGGGTTTACTCGCAATTTGATGATGCGCTGGGCGGTATCGGATAAGGGCGGTAATTCCAGGGTTTCTTCCAACCGCTGTTTGATACGCAATTGGGTGAAGTTGCGCACCGCACCCAGAATCTGGTCGCTATCGCTACTGCTGGTATCGTCAATTTCCAGCGGCTCCAGCGGTACGGCGAAATCGCAAATAGTCGCGTCATCCATAATCTGTTGGAATTCTTCGCGGCTGAAACGCAGCAGTTGCTGCTCATCGCCCGAGTCGGCCAGCAGCTCACTGCGCTCGACCAGGCTGCGGTCAATCAGGGTCAAGAGCCCCGCCAACTTGGGCAGCGCGGGTATGGATTGTAAATTGTGGGACAGGCAAAACTTGTGAATATCCTCCGGCTTGGCGGCGTGAAGTTCGCGCCCCAGCTGCCGGTTCACGGCCTTGAGATCCAACAGGCGGTCGGCGGCAAAAATCACCTGCACACGGCCTTTGGTGTCTTGCAGTATTACGGATTTGGCTGCGCTCATAGTGCGTAGATGCTGGTCATGCCAGAGCGCTCGTTCATTCTCATCGAACGGCACCTCAGACACCTGATAATGCACATTCTGTTTGCTGAGCAATGATTGAACACTGGAAGGGACTGGCACGGCCTACTCCTCTTATTGACGATAACTGATTGATATACATAGGGTTAGGCGACTCCTGAGCTAGTCGTGAACGGGAGTGTAATGCAGTAAAAACATTTCTCATATAGCGCACGAAAAGAATTGTTAGCACCCGCTGGCCCTTGCACACGTGTTTTCAAGCATAGCCGAGATTTTGGAGGCGAGAATGACAAACAAGGGGCAATGGCGAATAAATGCGCCAAAAATACGACAATCATTCCTGCTTATGCAGAAAAATACGCCAAACCGTCAAAAGCAATCAATACACCTGTGTTAAAACCAGCCCTGTTAAGCAAACCCTAGACCTGAAGGTAGCGCTGGTTTTGCCCCAACCAACGCAATACCAACTGTTCGCAAAGTTGCGGATAATCGCTCATTAATAACAGCGCGGCATCTTTTACTACCGGCAGTAAATGGCCATCGCGCTGCAGGTCGGCGATTTTGAATTGCATCTCACCGGTCTGGCGCGTGCCCAGCACCTCGCCGGGGCCGCGCAACTGTAGATCCTGTTCGGCGATATAAAAGCCGTCGCTGCTTTCGCGCATCACCCGCAAGCGCTCGCGCCCGTTGTGCGATAGCGGCGAGCCATACAGCAATACACAGTGACTGGCCGCCGAACCGCGCCCCACTCGCCCGCGCAGCTGGTGCAACTGGGCAAGGCCGAGGCGCTCGGGGTTTTCGATAATCATCAAACTGGCGTTGGGTACATCCACCCCTACTTCAATCACCGTCGTCGCCACCAGTAAATCCAATTCATTGGCTTTAAAGGCCGCCATCACCGCCTCTTTTTCCGCGGGTTTCAAGCGCCCGTGGATCAGCCCGATACGCAAGTGCGGCAGGGATTCCGTAAGGTTCGCCGCAGTCGCCTCGGCCGCCTGCGCCTCCAGCGCCTCGGACTCTTCAATCAGCGTACACACCCAATAGGCCTGCCGCCCCTGTTCACAGCCCAGGCGCACCCGCTCGATCACCTCCTCGCGGCGGTTGTCGCTAATCACCACCGTGGTAACCGGCGTGCGGCCAGGTGGTAGCTCGTCGATCACCGAGCAGTCCAAATCGGCATAGGCGCTCATCGCCAACGTACGCGGGATGGGGGTAGCAGTCATAATTAGCTGATGGGGGCGCAGCAACCCGGAGCGGTGCTGTTCGCTGCTATTAGTACCTTTTTCGGAGAGTGTTAGCCGCTGATGCACGCCAAATCGATGCTGTTCATCAATCACAATCAAACCCAAGTTGGCAAAACTCACCGCCTCCTGAAACAGCGCATGGGTGCCGACCACCACCTGTGCTTCGCCGCTGCCAATCGCCGCCAATTGGGTGCGACGCTCCGATACTTTGAGTTTGCCAGTGAGCCAACCAAGCTTGATGCCGAGTGGCTCCAACCATTTGCCAAAGTTGAGGCGATGCTGCTCGGCGAGGATTTCCGTGGGCGCCATAATCGCCGCCTGTTTACCACTGGCGACGGCCGCCAGTGCTGCAAGCGCCGCCACCACCGTTTTACCCGAGCCGACATCGCCCTGCACCAAGCGCAACATGGGAATCGGTTTAGCCAAGTCAGCGGCGATTTCACCCACCACCCGGCGCTGGGCGCGGGTCAGGTCAAACCCCAAACCGGCAAGAAACCGCTGCTGCAAGGCGGCATCCAGCTTCAAACGGGCAGCGCCATCAGCCTGGGTTTCGCGGCGCAGCAATAACAAACTCAGGTGATGAGCAAGCAGTTCCTCAAACGCCAAACGCTGCTGATAAGGGTGTTCGCCATCCATTAACTGCTGGATATTGGCGCTGGTGGGCGGCTGATGTAGGTAGCGCAGCGCCTCGGCCAGCGGCACCTGATTGAGCTGGCGGCGCACCACCTCGGGCAGCAATTCTTTCAGCGCGTGTTTATCCAGCCAGGTCAATGCCTGCACGGCCAGCGAGCGCAGGCGCGGTTGGGTCAGGCCTTCGGTGGCGGGGTAAATCGGGGTGAGCGACTGCTCCAGCGGCAGCGGCGCGGCGCTATCCAGCTCGTCGTATTCGGGGTGGTACATCTCCAAACCCGCGGCGCCGCGGCGTGTCTCACCAAAAATACGCAGGCGTGTGCCCTGCACCAACCGCTGTTTTTGCGCATTGTTGAAGTGATAAAAACGCAGGGTAATAGTGCCAGTGCCGTCCTGCACCTTGCATACCAGACTGCGGCGCTTGCCAAATACCACGTCGCAGGCGCGCACCTCCGCCTCCAACACCGCATTGATATTGGGCTGTAGCGCGCCAATCGGCGTAATACGAGTGCGATCCATATAGCGCAGGGGCAGATGGAGCAGAATGTCTTGCACGCTAAACAGGCCGATCTTCGCCAACTTAGCCGCTAAAATGGCGCCAACCCCCTTAATCGCGGTGACCGGGATCTGGTCGAGAGTTTTACTGGTATTGATGGCTATGCTCACATTGGACATCAAAGATCATGCCTAATGGCGACAGGCCTTGATCGCCGTGCGCAGGGCGTCAATCGCTTTGTGACGGGGGAAACTCGCGCGCCAGGCCAGAGCCACAGTGCGGCTGGGTGAAGGTTCGGTAAAGGGGCGAGTGACCAGTACTTCGGCGCTGTAGAGTGAACTTTCAGCGGCAGACGCGGGCAGAATGGTCAGGCCGAGACCCGAGGCCACCATGTGGCGCAGGGTTTCAAGGGAACTGCCCTCGGCGGCGGTGCGCACGTTGCTGCTATTGGCGCTGGCTTCGGCGCTGTGTTGCAGGCTCGGGCAGGTGGTGAGCACCTGATCGCGGAAGCAATGGCCTTCGCCGAGCAATAACAGCTGTTCGCTATTGAGATCGAGCGGGTCGATGGCGGTTTTGGCGGCGAGGGGGTGATCCTTGGGCATCAATACCACAAAGGGTTCGTCGTACAGCGCCTGGGTGACTACGTCCGGTTCCACAAACGGCAGGGCGACAATAATCACATCCAGCTCGCCGTTGCGCAGTTTTTTGCGCAGGTTGTGGGTATAACCCTCTTCCACATAGAGCGGCATTTTGCTCGCCAACTGTTGCAGGTGGGGAATAAACTTGGGCAACAAGTAAGGCCCAATGGTGAAAATCGCGCCCACCGACAGCGGGCTGCTGAGCTGGTCTTTACCAGCATCAGCTAGGTCTTTAATCGCTGCGGTCTGCTCCAGCACTAAATTGGCCTGGGCAACAATTTGTTCGCCGAGTGGCGTGGGCTGCACCCGCGACTTGGTGCGTTCAAACAGGGCTACCCCCAGCTCGTCCTCCAGCTTTTTCACCGCAATACTCAAGGTGGGCTGGCTGACATAACAGCGGTCGGCGGCACGGCCAAAATGTTGTTCCTGGGCAAGGGTGACTATATAGCGCAGTTCGGTCAGGGTCATAATACAGCTCCGCAGGATGGGCTTTTTTAAAAAGCGAGGGGCGCTTCTTGGAATAGCCTAAAACTATCAGATAAGCACCATTTATCAAATACTAATTAACGCAACTTCACACCATCGCACTATCACCCCAATGAAACCGAACCTATGAATGAACCTGTGTTGAGTGAAAAGTTATTAATTATCGGCTGCGGCGATATAGGCCAGCGCCTCGCACAGCAACTGGCGCCGCGCGGCTATGACATAACCGGCCTGCGCCGCCGCGCTTGCAGCGACCTGCCCTACCTCGGCTATCGCCAGTGTGATGTCACCCAAGCCGGGCAACTGGCGCCGATCCTGGCTGAGGGTTTTGACGTGATTGTGATCAGCATGACGCCCGCCGAGCGCAGCGATGCGGGCTATCAACAAGCCTATGTGCAGAGCTGCCAACAGCTGATTGCCGGGCTAAAACAACAGACACACACACCGCGCCTGATCCTCTTTGTGTCCAGCACGGCGGTTTACGGCCAAAACGATGGCAGCTGGGTGGATGAAACATCGCCCACCCAGCCCGAGGGCTTTAGCGGTCAACGATTACTGGAAGCGGAGCAAACCCTGCTTAATAGCGGATATAACAGCAGTATCCTGCGTTTTAGCGGCATTTACGGTCCCGGCAGGAATAGATTGATTGAGCAGGTGATCAACCACCGCGCCTCCGCCAGCCCTCATTACACCAATCGCATCCACGTTGAGGATTGCGCCGGGGTGCTCGCCCACCTGATCGAATTGGCCAAAGTTCAAGCGCTGGAGCCGGTTTATCTGGCCACGGATTCCAGCCCCACCCCCATGCGGGAGGTGGTGAGTTGGATTGCACAGCAACTGGATGTTAGCGACTTTTTGGCCGCCGATGCCGTCAACGAACGCGGTAATAAACGTATCAGCAACCAGCGCTTACTCAGCACTGGCTACGTACTGCGCTACCCGGATTTCAGGCTGGGCTATCGCGAGTTAATCGCCGACTATCGCCACTAATGGGCGGGCTGGAGGAGCGGAATCAATCCATCCACTACCAGTTTGGCGGTGACGGCAGCGCCCTCGGGCTGGAAGTGGGTATTGTCCTTGAGGCCGTCGGGATAGGCCGGATACTTGCCGGCGGGCAAGTTCATAAAATAATGGCTGCTGACGTAGGCTTCGCCCTTGGCGCTAAAAAATTCAGCCGATAACAAACCCAAATCCAGCAGCGGTACCGCTAACTCCTGCGCCACGTCCCGGGCGGCGGCGGGATAGTCGCCGTGGGCATTGCCCAATTTACCCTCCATCCAAGGGTAGTTGCGGCTCACCGGGGTAAGCACTACCGGCCGTGCTTGTCGCTCCCGAGCCTGCTGCACAAACAAGCGCAAATACTGTTTATAGGCAGCGATGTTGGTGTAGCGCTCGGTTTTGTCGACGGCGGCATCGTTGTGGCCAAACTGTATCAATACCCAATCACCCGGCTGCAGGTTGCGATAAATTTCATCCCAGCGCCCCTCTTCAAAAAAAGTCCGTGTGCTGCGCCCACCGCGCGCTTTATTCGCCACAAGCAGTTGTTTTGCACCAAAGAGCTGCTGGCGCTGCGCCACTGGCAGCAAATCAAGTTGCGCCTGCAACGCCTGGCCCCAGCCGGTGACCGGGTGGCGCTTGGCTTGATAGTCTTCATTCAAGGTGTGGTCAGCGGCGGTGGAATCCGAGGCGATATAAATAGTGCTACTACTGGTCTTGGGCAATTGACTGCAACCGCCCACGACTAAACACAGGCTCATCAACACAACATAAATTTTCACGGACTACTCCTGGTTGTTAAAAAAACCGGAGCACAGGGCTCCGGAAAGGGTCATTGGCATCATGACAACAGCGGGGAAACTGCCGGCTTACACCGGCAGGTGGTACTTTCAATTACCTAAGCGCATTCACTTAAACGCAATCATCTGAACACAATCACCTGAGCGGGTTTAGAACTTGTAACGCGCACCCAGGTAGTACTGACGGCCCGTATGCGAGTATCTGAGCGGGGTCATTAGCTCGGAGTTATCGTAACGGTCGTCAAACTCATCGGTCAGATTGATGGCTTCAAAGGTCATGGTCAGCTGGTCGCTCAACTTGTATGACATATTAAAATCGTAGTTAGTGGTCGCTTGCTTACCCTGTACATCAGCGGTATAGACATCATTACCATCCAAATCAAAACCCAGCTCGGGCACCAGAATGCCGGTCAGGTAGCGGTCGCGATAGGAAGTGGAGATACGCGCGCTGAAGGTGCCATCATCGTAGTAGAAGGTGGCGTTATAGGATTTGGGCGACATATTCACCAGATCATTGGTCTTGTACACCGTGGTGACTTCACGGGTAGTGCTGTTCACCGAACTGCTTTCCACATAGTCCAGTTCCGACTCCACCTGGGTGTAGTTTGCCTGGAAGCCAAAGTTCTGCCACAGGCCGGGCAGGAAGGTGAACGGCTGCTGATAAGTCAACTCAAAGCCCTGGAGCGGCCCGCCGGGGGTGTTGTAGTAGCTCTGTACACTGAAGGATTCATTGCCATCAAACCCTTCCGGCAGTAGTTCCACTGGCCAGCCGGTCTGGTCCCAGGTTTGCACCTGACGCACGCGCTGGATATAGCTCTTGATGTCCTTGTAAAACACCGCTGCCGACAGCAATGCACCCTCGGAGAAATACCATTCCGCACCCAAGTCGTAGGTATCAGCGCGGTAGGGGTTTACCTGGGGGTTGCCCGCATTGATGCTGTAGAGCGCATCGTCATTGCTATAAGTGCTGGGGTTGCCGCTGATGGTGGGCGACAAGTGGTTGAGGTTAGGACGCGCCATGGTTTTAGCCGCGCCAAACCGCAGTACCACATCCTCGGCCAGATCCCAGGCGAGGTTGATGGAGGGCAGCCAATCGTCGTAGTCATGGGTCGCCTCAATCGGTAAGTAATAACGCATACCCGGGGTCGCCGTTGCACTGGCGATACCGTAAAACTCCTCACTGCCCTCACAATTATTGTCGCCCGCCGGGATGGCCGGAATGGCAGGTGTAGTGTCTGTGGCCGGTACCGCGCGCACGCCGGGACAGGTCACATAACCGGAGGAGGTAATATTGGTTTTGCTGTAGCGTGTGCCCAGGTTGCCGCGCAAGTCGCGATCCCAGAGATTGGCGGTAAAATCGATTTGGAAATAGGCGCCGTAGGTTTCTTCGTTCACGTCATAATTATTGCCCGAAGCACCAAAGTGACCAACGCTGGCCAGGGTGTAGTTACCGCCGGGTTGCCCGTTATCCTCATTGTTGTAGATGCCGAGCAGATCAGCGACCTGGCCAAAGTCGGGTACCAGCCAGCTGTCCACTGCACCATCCAACCCTTTGCCATAACCATCCAATACTTCACTGATATCGGCAACTGTCACCCCGCTGGGCAGTGCTTGGGGCAAGAGGCCATAACTCAGATGGCGGAACTCCTGCGAGCGCATGGTGTAATCCTTGTAATTGACACCCGCGGTAAATTTCACCGCGTCATTCAGGTCGTAACTTAAATCGACCTTAGCCGTATCAAAGGTGTTATCCACATACATTGGGTTCAGACGCACTTCGCTGATATTGGAACCACGCGCCGAACCGTTGGAGTTTACGGGTACTTCACCGTAACCCAGCCAGTCCCAGTTGTTGCTGTCCGTCAAGTCAAAGGGGAATACCATCGTGGGTTCTTTGAAACTCTGGCGCGCATCCCATACAAAACCGTCAAGGTCGGTATTGTCGAGGGTAATCAGCGAGTTGACCGGGCGCTCGTAATTGGACTCGGAAGTACCCACAATCGCATCCAGACGCAACTGGTCGTTAAACTCATGCTCCATGCTCAGGCTGTACTGCGCAAACTCGGTAGTTTCTTCAAACATCGCCGATTCGGTGCGGAAATCCACGTTATCCATCACCGCGTAAGTCAGGCGATTCAGTGAATCCTTCTCTGCTTCACGCACGACAATCTGGGTTTTACCCCCCAAATTTACCGCGCGATGCAGGTTGACCCCCAGGGTATCCTCGCGCTGGTTTTTTTCGTAATTGGAGTAAAGGATATCCAGGTTAAACAGCGTGGAATCACTCGGCTGGAATTGGAAAGCCGCGGTCACACCCAAGCGGCTCAAGTCATGCTCCTGACGGCGCCAGCCAGGGTAGCGCGGGTGCCAGGATTCCGTTGCGGTTTCATAGGCGGCGATATTTTCCGGCGTATTGGCCGGGCGCGGCAGGCCTGTGGCACAGTTGTTCTCATCGATACCAAAAGTGCCGTAGCCGTTATTGCGATTGAGGTTGGCTGCACTGCCGGTTTCATTGCTAATCGGGTTGCGCGGTGTTTGTGGGTCATAGCCCACTGGCGAGCAAAAACCGTACATGTTGTTCGGATTGGCAGTCCCCGTTACCGGGCGACCAGTATTGGCGTTGCCGCCAGTACCAAAACCATTGCCCCAGTCAAAGCGCACCGGGTTGAAGCCCTCTTCCAAAATTTCCCGCTCGCTGTAAGACAGCGACATCAAGGCACCAAAGCGACCATCCTCGGTTTTATTGCTGATCAATCCAGAGAAACGGGGGTCTGTGCTTTCACTCAGTTCGTTGTAACCACCCTGAGCGCTAGCTGAAAACTGAAAGCCATCAAAATCAAAGGGGCGCGATCCGCGTAAATCCACGGTAGACCCCAAAGAACCCTCATCGATTTGAGCTGATTGGGTTTTATTCACCTTCACCTCACTAAAGAGTTCGGAGGCGAAGGTATTGAAATCAAAGCCGCGACTGCGGTTGGGACCGTTGGAACCCTGCCCGGCGGTGGACAAGGCCTCCAGGCCATTGATGCGTACCCGGGTAAAATCCGAACCCAAACCGCGGATCGAAATCTGGCGCCCTTCGCCACCATCGCGGTCAATAGAGACGCCGGCGATGCGCTGCATGGATTCTGCCAAGTTCATATCGGGGAATTTACCTATATCTTCGGCAACAATCGCATCCACCTGGGTGGTGCTATTGCGCTTGATATCCAGTGCCTGCGCCAAACTGGCGCGGTAGCTACCGGTTACTACCACTTCTTCCAAATCTTTATTGTTCTCTTGCGCAAATACAGCCGGAGCACTCGCTGCACAGGCAATGGCAACTGCCAGCAATTTTTGGTGATAGGTGTGAGTTGTGGCCGCAGGGGCCTTGTCTTTGTTGAACACAGCGTGATCTCCCTCATTATCTTTATGGTTTTGGTATCAATCATTAACTTCATCAATCACAACCCCAGAGAATAATGGTTAAAACTATTCCCGGATGATGCTAACTCGAAAAAGCTAAGTTTTAGTATAAAAGACCATTTGATAAAAAGAGTCAACAACTTGGAGGTTGGTCGCAAAATAAGGCGCCAAACAGGAAACATATCCTAAAAATGGGGCTTTTATATTGAGTGGAATTTGAAAAAAGGCGGCGAGTGATCAATTTAATGGAGCTAATTTGATTAGCACGCAATTTTTGTCATTTATCGGGTTATTCAGCCATGTTCTTTACTTACGGCACAAGTGAAAACGATTACATATTGTGCGATGGCAAAACTGAGCAAGTTACATGGGGCACTTGGTCAAAACTGGCGCCAATATCAACATAACAGAGCAGGTTTTTTCCTTAGTTGCCGCAAACGAATTTACTGGTAGGGCAGATTTGCTACCTGCCCTACCAGTTATAAAATGTATAAAAAAATATGCGTAATCGATTACACAACACCCAATCAAGGTTGAGTCCCGTCACCTTGGGTAACATCCACGGGAATCACCCAAATCGCAGGCAATAAAAAACCGGCACTCAGGCCGGTTTTTTAACACGCAAGAAACTATTAATTGCGAGTTTCAGTCTTGGTTACCTTGGTAGACACTTGACCAACTACGCGACGGTTTTGCTCGCGACCATCAGCAGTCATGTTATCTGCAACCGGTTTCGCTTCACCGTAACCAATTGCATTTACGCGATCAGCAGCAATACCGTACTTGGTAATCAGCGCTGCTTTCACTGCATCAGCACGGCTTTGTGACAGCTTTTGGTTGTAGGCATCAGAACCCTGGCTATCAGTGTGGCCTTCCACAGTCACTTGAGTATCAGCATACTGATCCATAAAGGTAGCCAGTTTAGCTACTTCACCTTCAAAATCAGGCTTGATAACTGACTTGGCAGTATCGAAGGTAATGTTCAGTTCAATGGCAACAGTTTCAGTCAACTTCAAAGAACAACCAACAGCGTCAACCTTGTGAGTTGATGGGGTGTTAGGGCACTGGTCTTTGGAGTCAAATACACCGTCGCCATCGCTGTCTTTTTCAACAACCGGTGCTGGTGCTGGCGCTGCTTTTACTGGCGCAGGTGAACCGCCAAACAGATAGCTAATACCAGCATTCAGGGCCAGATCGGTGTACTCATTGTCCAAGCTATTGAAAGCGCGAACATCGGTGCGGAATTCCCAGTTACCGCCCAGTGAACGCTTAACACCGGCACCGAGGTTCAACAGGGTGTCGCGCTCGGATGATGGAGTAGCGGCGTTGAATTCACGCTCCTGGTCACCTACACCAAAGGCAACATAAGGGCGCCACAGGCTTTCAGTGTTGATGTTGTACAGGGCATCCAAACGGTATTGAGTGCCATCTACGTCAACAGCGCCCGCTTGGGTTTCACTGTCCCACTTGCTGGCAACGGCTTCCAAAGTCCAGTTTTCGTTCAACACGTAACCAAAACCCAGACCCCAGGTATTGGCATCTTCAAGAGCTTCGTCAAAGAATACACGGCCAGCATCGGCACGTACTTCGAATTTGTGGTTATCGGCGCTAGCGCCTGCTGATAAAGCGGCAATTACTGCAGATAAAGCTAATACTTGTGTGTGTTTCATAGTCATAGTTCTCCGTTGAAAATAGCGAGTTCCAAAAAAACAATCGGGCTGGTTACTTTATACATACCCGGATTGATAAAAAATGATCAAAACGATCAGTCAACTACACCGGCTTAAAATCCGTTTCATGATTATTTTCAGTCGCTTACATTAACAAATTAAAGTGCTGTCTGCCAATTTAAGCGACTTTGAACGCCAGTTTATGCTGTTTTCTTGAACAAAAGATCCCAAACACCATGCCCCAGGCGCTCACCGCGCTTTTCAAACTTGGTGATTGGCCGATACTCCGGTCGTGGTGCATAGCCGGTTTCTTTAAATTCAGTGGCAAATCCCGGCGCCCCATTCATCACTTCCAGCATATGCTCCGCATAGGCTTGCCAGTCAGTGGCCATGTGAAATATGCCGCCGTCGACGAGTTTAGGGCGGAGTTTCTGAACAAAGGCTGACTGCAGGATTCGCCGTTTGTGATGTTTCTTTTTATGCCAAGGGTCAGGAAAGTAAAGTTGCAGGCGATCTATGCTGCCGTCGGGAATACAATCTTCCAGTACATCCATGGCATCAGCCATGTACACCCGCAGGTTGGTTAACCCCTCCTGCCCGGCTACGTTAATCAAGCGCCCGACACCTGGCGGGTGTACTTCAATACCGATAAAGTTTTTTTCCGGCTCGTTACGCGCCATCTCCAACAGGGAATCGCCCATGCCAAAACCGATTTCCAATACCAGTGGCGCCTTGCGGGCAAACACCACTGCCGGGTCAATTCGCCCCTTAAACAAGCTCAAACCAAAGCTCGGCCAATAGGTATCAAAGGCATTTTTTTGCCCGACAGTAATACGCCCGGCGCGGATTACAAAACTGCGAATCGCTTTGGGTTTAAATTCAGGCTTGATAAGAAACCCTTGCTCACCGCCTTCAAGGTCGGGAGTTAACTCAGGAAAATCAGACATAGAGGTTATCAATCGTTAGATAAGAAAAAGGCCGCGCCATCAGGCATCCGGTTTGGTTTGCCAGGCCGCCAGCAGTAGCAACAGCCAGCCCAGCAGAAAGCACAGACCACCAAGCGGAGTCACTGGCCCCAGCCAGCGCGGTGCACCCAGCGCCAATCCGTAAAGGCTGCCACTGAATAACAGGATGCCCAGTATAAAGGCTAGGCCAGCAGCTTTTAACCCTGGTGTTGCCGGTTTATGTAACAACCAGAACCCCAGAAACAACAAGGCAAAGGTGTGATAGAACTGGTACTGCACCCCCGTTTTTACAGTCGCCAAGGCGCTGGTTGAAAGTAGTTGCGCCAAGCCATGTGCCGCGAATGCGCCGATAATTACCGCTAAAAAACCGCTAATTGCAGCGATTATAATCAATAAACGCGCCATTTATTCCTCCGCAAAAGGCTTGTTATAAAACGAAAAAGCAATAAAAAAGCCGCGCAATGCGCGGCTTTTTAGTAGTCAATAATCGCTGTTGGTCAGGCTTCCAACATCATGGTTTTGACTTTATTCATAGCATTTTTTTCCAACTGGCGGATGCGCTCCGCTGAAACACCGTATTCGGCAGCCAGGTCATGGAGTGTCGCCTTGTCTTCATTTAACCAGCGGCGCTGCAAAATCACACGGCTGCGATCATCCAACTGTTCAATCGCTTTTTCCAAACTGTTGACATTGGACTCCTCCCAATTGGACTCCTCCAAACGCACAGCAGGGTCGTAGCGATTGTCTTCGAGGTAATGGGCTGGCGCCACATAACCATCGTCTTCGTCATCTTCACCGGCATCAAAACCTGCGTCATAAGAAGCGAGGCGGCCTTCCATTTCGCGTACTTGCTTAACATCAACACCCAGATCTGCCGCGACGGCGTGGGCTTCGTCGTTGCTCAACCACGCCAAACGCTTTTTAGCGCCACGCAGATTGAAGAACAATTTGCGCTGGGCTTTGGTGGTGGCGATTTTCACGATGCGCCAGTTTTTCAGGATAAATTCATGAATTTCGGCTTTGATCCAATGCACAGCAAAAGACACCAAACGCACGCCCTTGTCGGGATCGAAACGTTTAACGGCTTTCATCAGGCCGACATTGCCTTCTTGCACCAAATCGCCCAACGGCAAACCATAACCATTGTATGAACGTGCAATGTGCACGACAAAACGCAGATGGGCCATTACCAATTTACGCGCGGCATCAAGATTGCCGTTGTGGTGCAGATCGCGCGCCAGCTCTTGCTCCTCCTCCACAGTGAGGATAGAAAAAGCACTGACCGCTTGAACATAGGCGTTCAGGTTTGCACCAGGGGCAAGGATGCCAATAGGTTGCAGACTTGTACTTGCGCTCATGTATACCTCCAATAACTGTGGTCCGAGTGTACCACCGGCTATTTAGTTGTGCTAGCACCGAAAAAGTTCACTTTACGCAAATGTTGCACCGGCTAGGGACACCAGATTTACCCGCCGATTTAACGTGGTTGGATCTGGTACAAGTGGCGCGCCACCGCGATCCAGGCGCCGATCAACCCCGTTACTCCCGCAAACAGGATTAACTGTAAGCTCTCTATAAAACCTAAGCCTTGTAAACGAAAGCTGCTTTGATACAGATCAGCCAACTGTGCAACTGGCGCCGCTAACCACCAAAAACCCAGGCTCAATAAAATGGCCGCGACAATGCCCCCGCCGACACCAAACCAAAGACCGGTATAGAGAAACGGGCGGCGCACATAGGCGTCGGTGCCGCCTACCAGTTTTACGACCAGAATTTCATCGCGGCGATTTTCAATCGCCATACGAATGGTATTACCGATAACCAACAACACCCCCAGCGCCAGCAGCCCCGCCAAGGCGGTGACAAAACGCTCTGCCAAGGCAATAAATTGATGCAAGCGCTTCACCCAGAGCATATCCAGTCGCACATCCGCAACCAGCGGGTTGGCGGTCAATGTCTGCTGCAGATCGGCCAGCGCTGCCGGTGTATTTTCGACTATTTTCGGGGTAACCAAAATCACCCCGGGCAGTGGATTTTCATCCAAATGATTGGCAAGTTCACCCAACCCGGAACCCTGCTTGAACTCTGCAAGTGCCTGTTCGGGCGAGATATAATTTGCCTGTAACACATCCGGGCGCTGGGCCAAACGGCCGCGTAAATCCTGCGCCTGGGTTGCAGTGACATCCTTCTTTAAAAACACCGATACCTGACTGGAATCCTGCCAGGTTTGGCCAATTTGCTGCAGATTATTGAAAACCACAAACAGCGCAGCGGGCAGTGCGATAGCAATCGCAATCACCAACCAGGTCATGGCACTTTGCAGCGGTGTTTCAAACATACGCAGCAGGCTTTCGATGGCGGAGTTGCTGTGATGGGCACTCCAGGCATCAAACTTGTCGCGCCAGGACATTTGGCTCTGCACCGCACCTTGCGGACGCACAGTTTCTACACGCGGCGGCGCTTCGCGGCGCGGGCGATCAGCACGGCTAGTGGTGCTCGCGCCCATACGATTGCGGCGCTCGGGTTTTGCGGGACGATTCGATTTCACCAGAGCACCCCGTCGTGTACCAGTTTACCTTGCACCAAGCCCAACACCCGTTTGTTCATCCGCTTTAACAATTCCACGTCGTGGGTGGCGATCATCACGGTGGTGCCCACCTCGTTGAACTGACGAAACAAGGTCATGATTTCATTGGCTAACTCAGGGTCTAGGTTGCCGGTGGGTTCATCGGCCAGTAATAAGGTAGGTTTATTGACTACCGCCCGGGCGATGCCCACACGCTGCTGTTCACCACCGGAGAGCACCACCGGGTTGCTGCGTTCTTTATCCAGCAAGTCAACCTTGTCGAGCGCGGCGCGCACGCGTTTGCCGATTTCCTGATGGGGGTAACCGGCAACCTGCAGTGGCAGGGCAACGTTATCGAACACCGTGCGATCAAAGAGCAGTTGGTGGTTTTGGAAGACTACGCCGATATTGCGGCGAAAATAGGGGATCTGGCTTTTGGGCATGGTTTCCAGATGATGACCATCCACAAATACCTGCCCCAGCGATGGCTGCTCCATGAGCATGATCATTTTCATCAGCGTGCTTTTGCCCGCCCCCGAGTGACCGGTGAGGAAAACCATTTCCCCCGCCTGCACTTCAAAGTCGACGCGCGCCAAGGCTTCGTAGCCGGTGTCGTAGCGCTTGCTTACGGTTTCAAATCGAATCACAACAAACCCTGTTTGCTAAATAGTTAAGCGGCATCCGTTTGGTTAAACAGCGCCTTGATAAACGGCTCAGCCGCAAACGGCTGTAAATCATCAATCGCCTCGCCGACACCAATAAAACGCACCGGCAGGCCGAATTTCTTGCTCAGGGCAAAAATTACTCCGCCTTTGGCGGTGCCATCGAGCTTGGTTAATACCAACCCGGTTACCCCGGCAGCGTCGCGGAAGGTTTCGGTTTGGTTGACCGCGTTCTGACCGGTTCCAGCATCCAGTACCAACAACACTTCGTGAGGCGCAGAGCCATCAACCTTGGCCATCACTCGTTTGACCTTGGACAACTCATCCATCAAATGGTTTTTGTTGTGCAGGCGGCCCGCAGTATCGGCGATGATCACATCAATTCCCCGCGATTTGGCCGCTTGCAGGGCGTCGAATATTACCGACGCCGAATCCGCACCGGTATGCTGGGCAATCACCGGGACATTGTTGCGCTCACCCCAAACCTGCAGCTGTTCGACCGCCGCCGCGCGGAAAGTATCCCCCGCCGCCAACATGACTTTTTTACCCTCGTTTTGCAGGCGCTTGGCAAGTTTGCCGATGGTGGTCGTTTTGCCCACCCCATTCACACCCACCACCAGAATCACATAGGGTTGCCTGCTACTGTCGATCACCAGCGGTTTTTCCACCGGGCGCAGCAAATCTGTGAGCTGGTCGCGCAGGGCTTGATAAAGTGCATCCACATCGTTGAGCTGCTTACGGGCAACGCGTGCTGTCAGGCTATCGATAATTTCTGTGGTTGCGTCCATGCCCACATCGGCAACCAATAATTGGGTTTCAAGCTCTTCAAACAGCTCATCATCGATGGTTTTGCGACCGAGAAACAGATTGCCCAAACCCTCGGCAAAGTGACTGCTGGTGCGGCTTAAACCCTGTTTGATACGGGCAAAAAAGCCTAGTTTCGCGGGAGCTTCCGGTGGGGTAACTACTACCGGGGACTCGACAACGGGTGCGGGTTCGCTCTCGCTGACCACCTCGACGGCAGGCGATTCGACAAGCGGGTTGTTATCGGAATTGTTATCGAAACTGCCATCGGGCTTGGCATCAACCTTAGCGTCAGGCTTATCGGATTTTTTAAAGAGATTGAAAAACATAAGTGTGATCTGGGGTGTTGGCAAAAATGGATGAGTGGCGCACAGCAGCAGATATGGATTCTGCAAAGCCAGCAAAGGCGCTATCCTACCACTTCTTCACCGCCCGCAGAGAAAAAGCCTTGTCCAAACCCGTCGCAAAATCGCTCACAAAATCACCCAAGGGTAGCAACCAACTGCGCATTATTGGCGGCCTGTGGCGCGGACGAAAACTCGGTTTTCCCGATGTGGATGGCCTGCGCCCCACCGGTGACCGGATTCGCGAAACCCTGTTTAATTGGCTGGCGCCGGATATTCAAGGTGCTCACTGCCTGGATTTGTTTGCCGGTTCCGGTGCCTTGGGGTTGGAGGCACTGTCGCGTGGTGCCGCGAGCAGCCTGCTGATTGAACGCGATAGCCGCGCCGCTGCTCAGCTCAACGCCAACCTTGAGTTACTCAAGGCAGAGGGTGGGAAAGTATTGCAGATGGATGCACTGGGGTATTTAGGTACTGCAACGGCACAACGCCAGACACCGCGGTTTGATGTAGTGTTTATCGACCCGCCGTTCCAATTAAACCTGTGGCAAGCCGTGATCGACCTGATAGAACAGCAGCAATTATTAAGCGAAGGGGCGGCGATTTATATTGAGTCCGGCCTGCATGACCAGTACCTGCCCCCTGCCAGCTGGCGCTTGCACCGAGATAAAACCTCCGGCAGCGTTCACTACCGGTTGTTCTATCGCGATGCCCCTGACCAAACGCAAACCTCGACCTAAATCACGGCCATCACTCAGTTAGGTGCGATTTTGATAAAACGGCTGTAGAGACCATTTTTATCAAACGCGGCCACCTCAAACACATAAGTCCCTTCCAACCAAGCTAGATTCAGCTCATTGGTGTAGGCATTCTCGACGCTCACATAGGTGTACTCGGTATCAGTCAGCCGGCGATATCGCACCTCATAACCACCTAACTCACTGATGTCGAGTGTGGTTCCGTCTTCACGCAAGCTTGGGATATTCCAGCGCAGATACACCGGCCCTGCAACCGCGCTGCCCTCTGAACCCAGTGAACTTGCAGCTGACGAACTTGATGAACTGGTGATCGGTGCTGCCGAACTGGAGGATGAACTGGATACCACCGGCGCGCTGCTGGTTTGCGAGGAAGTTGATGAGGCAACCGACGAAGTGGAGCTGGACGAACTGGACGAGCTGGAAACTGGCTCCGTATTACTCGGTACCGAACCGGCAGGTGCCTCCTCAATTTTAAACCAGTTAATGTTGTAACCCTTGGCAAGCGCGGTCATGCCAAAAATATGAGGGCCAGCCTCGAGTGTGACTATACGCTCCACATCCACCCATTTTTGGAAACTTCCGGTTTTGGGCACGGCAACCACATCATACTGTTTACTGCCATCCGCCTCATGAAATGCAAGACTGCCGCCACCGTAGAGGCTGGAGGTGCGATAAGTGACTTTGTAATTACCGGTAACGGGAATATCGATCACCTTATTTTCATAAGACAACCAATCGCCCGCGTCGATAGCGCCAATGTTTGAACCACCACCCACATCGGTCGTGGCCTCCACTTTGATACCAGACATAGCAGCAAAATCTTCCGCCTGGATTGTGACTGGCAGAGCTATGCCTTTGTAGTCCACTTGCATCCAATTGAGATTAAAACCCTTGACGAGGGCAGTGATGCCCAACTTATGAGTGCCCGCTGGCAGGGTAATGGTCTGTTCGATGGTAATCCATTTCTGGAAGCCGCCCGTTTTGGGCACGGCCACGGGTGCAAATTGATGCCCCGTATCCAGATTGTAGAGGTAGAAACTTCCGCCCCCATAAAGGCTGGAAACGCGATAGCTCACCTTGTAATTACCGGCGGTAGGCGCATGGATTTCATGGTTGCCATAGGCCAGCCAATCACTGGCATCTATCGCACCGATATTGAAGCCGCCACCTTCATCAGTGGTGGGTTCAACTTTAATACCCCCCATCGCGGTATAAGCTTCTGATTCGATGCGCAGCGAGGTAGTCGGCGCAGTGCCCGTGCTGCTTGCCGTGCTGGATACCGCAGCGCTGCTGGGCTGCGATGAACTCGATACGGCCACACTGCTCGGTTGTGACGAGCTGGATACCGCAACACTGCTGGGCTGGGAGGAACTTGACACTGCCACACTGCTCGGTTGCGATGAGCTGGATACCGCTACGCTGCTGGGCTGGGAGGAGCTCGACACGGCCACACTACTCGGCTGTGACGAGCTGGATACCGCAACACTGCTGGGCTGCGATGAACTGGATACGGCAACACTACTCGGCTGTGACGAACTGGAGGTGGGGGCCGGTGCCTCTTCCGCTATCTTGTCCAATTTAAACCAATTGATATTAAAACCCTTGCTCAAGGCTTTAATACCCAAAGTGTGGCGCCCCGCGGGCAAGGTCACTGTCTGCTCCACGCTAACCCAAGTTTGCCAACTACCGGTTTTGGGAACTGTAACCCTGTCATATTCGGTATCGGTGTCGAGCTCGTACAAATAGAAACTACTGCCGCCCTGCGGGCTGGATAGGCGATAAGTGATTTTGTAAGTGGTAGGTACCGCTATCTCGATAACCGTATTTTCATAAGCAAGCCAATCGCCCGGATCTATCGCACCAATATTCGAGCCACCGCCCGTATCTTTGGTGGCCTCAACCTTGATCCCTTTCATGGCCGAAAAGTTTTCCGCCTGAATCACCAGCGAACTGGTCGTTGAGCTGCTGCTCGTGGTGGTATTCGTCGTCGTGGTCTGGGCCACCGCACCACCGGCGGCACTCATCATCGGCGCCACCAGGCTCATCACCAGGGTCATTTTCCGCAGGTACATCTGCCAATTCAGACCGCGCTTCAATTGTTGGCGCGTGATGTAGCCCATTTCAATCAGGATTTCACCCAAAGAGGTTGCATCCATCATGCGTTTATCGCTGGGGTCTACCGTGGCACGACGGCGTTTTTGCTCCGCGATGGCCAGTTGCAATTGATCCTCTCGCAGTAGTCCCTTCTCTCGCAGGATGTCCCCTAACCGCGTCGCCTTGATGTTGCCAGCCATCTCACACCTCCAAAAACCCTTGTCTATACTTCAGTTCGTCCATCGAGAACTGAAACCTCTGTTCAGTCTAGTAGAGGCTAACCCAGGTTTGTGGAGCGCCTATAGACAAATTGGTGATTTACAGTTTGCTGGTCAGTTCATTACGAATTTTGTACCATGCCGGCCCCGCCAGCCGGCGTCTTCTCTGGAACTATCCCTATGCGCACAGTGGTCTATCCGGGCACTTTTGACCCCATCACCAACGGCCACATCGATTTAGTGGAGCGCGCCTGTCGCCTGTTCGACAAGGTGATAGTCGCCGTCGCAGCGAGCAATCGTAAAAACCCGCTGTTCAGTCTGGACGAGCGTGTAGCACTGGCGCAACAAACCCTCAGCCACTTAACCAATGTGACCGTGGTGGGGTTTGATATTTTATTGGTGGAGTTTGTACGCCAGCAGAATGCGCAGGCGGTATTGCGGGGGTTGCGTGCAGTATCGGATTTTGAATACGAGTTTCAGCTGGCCAATATGAACCGCGCACTGGCGCCCACCATGGAGAGTATCTTTCTCACCCCGGCGGAACACCTTTCTTATATATCTTCGTCAATCGTGCGGGAAATCGCCATTTTGGGCGGTGATGTCAGCAAGTTTGTCGCCGCTCCCGTAGAAGCGGCACTCAAGCAAAAATTTGGTCGCTGATCAATTCTCATCCGCCATTACGCACGAATACCGGCTTAAGGCGATCAATGTTTTTAGGCCCATTTTTGGTGCTGTTGCAGGAAGTACACATGGGCTGTAGGTTGCTAAAATCGTTGTATGCCTCAATCACATCGCTTTTACGCAGCCCTTCCCAATAGCCATTAGCAGCCCTGACACTTATCCAGTCACACTGATCGAGCACGTGGCTCGTCCAATTTTTGCGGTGATCAATACTGTCTGCCGTTTTGCCACATTTCACACAGGCGACTTTTCCTCGGCCGCCCCATTTATTCCAAACATCGTCCGCATTCTGCCATCCCGGACGCGTACCTTTGAATAGATAAGAGGGTGCGGCAGGCTGAATGAAATACTCCCCGCTCTCAAACTCCCGCAATACTTTGGCTTTACTGCGCGTATTGCGAGGGTTGCGCAAAGCAGCCTGCCTGGGTTTATCCAACCCGAATTGACTCTTCATCCGCGCCTTGCGCAGGGTTCTCGCTTTTGTATCTGAATGGGGCATAACCTATCTCCTTATGATTGATCGATATCGCTGATTCTACGTCTCTACCCACGGCACACCATTACACCAGATAACGTCAGCCTATTTCTGGCACGCCACGCAATACACCGTGGTGCGATCATTCATGCGCACCTCTTTAAGCGGTTTTTTACAGGTCATACAGGGCTGATTACCGCGCCCGTAGACCAGTAGTTGCTGCTTGAAGTACCCCGGTTTGCCATCACCACCGACAAAATCGCGCAATGTCGTGCCGCCCTGATCAATGGAGCGTTGCAGTACAAATTTAATATCGCGCACCAGTTGCTCACAATCCTTACGCGTCAGTGCGCTCGCTTTGCGAATCGGTTTGATGCCCGCCATAAATAGCGATTCATTGGCGTAGATGTTCCCCACCCCCACCACGATTTTGCTGTCCATGATGAACTGTTTCACCGCCTGGCTGCGCTTGCGGCTGCGCTCGTATAAATAATCTGCAGTGAATGTATCGGTAAGCGGCTCCGGCCCTAAATCGGCCAATAGCTTGTGAGTTTTGGGGTCGCCCTCCACCCATAACCAGCAACCGAAACGGCGCGGATCGCAATAACGCAGCGCCTGTTTACCGAAGATCAGGTCAACATGATCGTGAAACAGCGGCGGCTCGTCGGCTTGCACAATACGCAAGCTGCCGGACATACCCAAGTGGATCAACGCATGGCCGTGACCGAAATCCAGCAATAGATATTTGCCGCGCCGGTAAGCACCGCGCAGTGAATGGCCGACAACCCGCTCCTGCAAGTCGGTGGGGATAGGCCAGCGCAGGCGCGGCTGGCGCACAATCAATGCCGTGGTTTTACGGCCGACGACGTGAGGCGCAATACCGCGCAGGGTAGTTTCAACTTCGGGCAACTCGGGCATAGGTAATCCTGTGAGCGGTAGACGCCGCTATTATGCCAGCGGCGCTCACTGGGTACCCGCATTCAAACGCATCATCAGGTTTAATTGATTGGCGATCAGCTGGAATTCCTCAAATTGGCGTGCGTTCAAACCACTGCGTTCACCATCGGCATAAGCGATAGCCAGGAGCCGTTTATTGAGCTGCAAGGGCGCCAGAAATAAACCACCAGTGGCCCCCATCACTTGTAACGCCCCCATGTCTTTTAACGCCACCTTGGGTTGATACCAATAAGGTTCCTGCTGGCGCAAAAACTCATGCAGTAATTCACCTTTGTGCAATTGTTCCAAGTTGATTTTGACCTGCTGCCGCCACAGGTGCGTTCCCTTGCCCGCCACGTAACGCACGTCCAGTTGTTTGGTTTTATGATCGACAAACAAAATGGCGACCCGCGCTATAGCCGCGCCCTCATGCAGGGCCGCGAGCGACAATTGAGTCACTTTGGGCAGGCTGTCACCGGCCATCATGGCTTTGTGGATCTGGTTCAAGCGCTGCTGGAACAGGTAGTCAGCCACATCGCTGGAGGGCTGCTCTTTGGCATCTATATCATCGGGGTCAGGTAAGGCGCTGATGAGCATATCCACGCCGTAAATCTTGGCGATTACCGACGCCTCATCTGCCATCAATAGAATCTGCTGCTGGGCGTCTTCCAGTGGCAACTTACAGAGGCTGGCCGTCTGCTGGCAGAGCTTATGCATTTCGGGGCTTTTAATCCCGCGCTGGATATAGGTCGCAATCTGGTTGCCCAGATTCACGGCGCGTGCCGCGGCGCTGGAATGCACATGATTCTCGCAGGCCTCGCTCAGCAAATCGCCCAGGGTCCAGTCTTTGATCAAATGGCGGGAGAGCAGGCTGGTATCCACCCCCAAATACTCCAGGGCAAGGCTGTGCTCCGCCTGCGGTTCGCGGTCGCGCGCCTCGATAAACTCCGCCACCACCGGCAGGCCAGTCGATATAAGCGCCAACTCACTGATGTTGCGCAACAGCGCCGCGATAAAGATCTGCTCTTTTTTATCGCCATCCAAAAACGGCACCATCGCCTTGGCTTGCACTGCGGCGTGGAAGGAGCGTGCGAGACTTTGGATCAAGAGCGCTTTGGGTTTGCCCTGCAAAAAGTTCTCGATCAGGGTAGTAGCGAGTGTGATATTACGCAGGTTGTCAAAACCCAAGTGCACTATCGCGCGCGATACCGTCTTAATCGATGCAAATGCCGGATTATAATGCACAGAATTGGCGATTTTTAACACTTTGGAGGTTAAGTCCGCATCGCGCAGGATGATTTTGGTGAGATCCTCTGCGCGACACTTTTCGTTTTCACTCAGCTCGCAAATTTCCCGCACCACCGCATTCAAGGTGGGTAATTCCTGCTCCGCGAGTGTGTCCATCCACTCCTGTAAACCCTGGGGGTTGATCATAGTTGGCACCGGGAACTCGTCACTGAAATAGGTTTTTTTATTCTGTCTTGAGTGTAGTTCAGCGCCGGATTTACGCCGACCTTGGCGCGAATTTCTTTTTTGGGTGTATGCAGCGGCGCAAATTGACGCCTAGTAGCGCTGGAAAAAGCGGGGGGGGGGGAAAGCTGGAGCAGGTACACAGGCAATAAAAAACCCGGCGCTGGTTAACCAGGGCCGGGTTTTTAAAGCAGATCAAGTAATTACTTGATTTTGCCTTCTTTGTAGACCACGTGCTTACGCACTACTGGGTCAAACTTTTTGATTTCCATCTTTTCTGGCATGGTGCGCTTGTTCTTGTCAGTGGTGTAGAAGTGACCAGTACCAGCAGAAGAGTTCAGACGAATTTTTTCGCGCATGACAATAGCTCCTAATTACACTTTGTGGCCGTTGGCACGAACATCAGCCAACACAGCGTCAATGCCACGCTTGTCGATGATACGCATACCTTTTGGAGTCAGGCGCAGAGTTACGAAACGCTTCTCAGCTTCTACCCAAAAACGGTGGGATTGCAGGTTTGGCAAAAAACGACGCTTGGTGTGGTTTTTTGCGTGGGAAACATTGTTGCCGGTAATGGGACGTTTACCAGTAACTTGACATACCTTGGACATTTTAGTGCCTCATTAAATAAATCAGCGCGCTAAGCTGGAAGCGCTGTGCTAGAACCGTAAAACAGACTAACAACCAGCCTAGAGCATTGTTGTAAGCAGCCTATTCTTTCCTAAACGCGGCTTGAAAACGGGGTCGGCGCAGCAAATTTCATAGGGGGAAACTTGCGCGAAAGTGGCGCTCTTTTATACGCCTTCACAACCCTGCCGCAAAGAGCCGCGTTTTATACCAAAACAGCCCTTCAATAGCAATGAAAAGCTGTTTTTTTGACCAAAAAATCTAATCCTCTGCGCTTTACAGTATGCCTCGCTCGGCAAACGACACCACTTCGCTATCGCCCACTACCATGTGATCCAGCACCCGCACATCGATCAGATCGAGCGCCGCCATCAACCGCTGGGTAATGCGCTGGTCCGCTTGACTGGGCTCGGCCACACCACTGGGATGATTGTGCGCCAGAATGACCGCGGCAGCGTTGTGCACCAAGGCGCGACGAACCACTTCGCGCGGGTAGACTGAGGCACCATCGATAGTGCCGAAAAACAGCTCTTCATAAACAATCAGGCGATTTTGGTTATCCAGAAACAACACCGCAAACACTTCGCGGGGTTGATGGCGCAACTGGGCGCTAAGATAGCGCCGCACCAGTTCAGGGCTATTGAGCATATCGCCGGACTTCATCGAGGCGGACAGGTGCCGCCGCCCCATTTCCAATACGGCCTGCAACTGGGCATATTTTGCGTCACCCAGCCCCAAGCCTTTGCAGAAGTCACGCTGTGATGCCTCCAGTAGCGGGCGCAGGCCGCCATATTGCTGCAATAGTTCCCGCGCCAGATCCACCGCTGATTTCCCCACGCAGCCAACGCGCAGGAAAATGGCGAGCAATTCGGCATCGGACAGGGCTCGCGGGCCGAGGGTGAGTAGTTTTTCGCGTGGACGCTCAGCGGCGGGCCAATGGGCGATGGACATAATCGTCTCCTTTATATGAGCGCCATTAAAAAAGCGCGATTCCTTGTAGTAGTAACTGTTGCTCACTGGCGCAGATAGACGCGCCAGCGGATACGAAAACGCTGGCAAGAATGGTATCTTAGCCAGCTTTCGTCAAGCCCTGCGCGGTCAGCGCCGTAAGTGGCCAATTACGTCAATGCAAGCTAAGGTTTGCACTAGCTGCTTGTTTATTCACCCGTGCGTGTAGCGCCAGAGCTTTGTGGGTACCTATGTCATCCCTTGCCAATAAACAGATTCTACTCGGTGTCACCGGCGGTATTGCGGCCTATAAAAGTGCCGATCTGGTGCGTCGCCTGCAAGATGCGGGTGCCAGCGTGCAAGTGGTGATGACGCCGGCGGCGCAGGAATTTATTACGCCGCTGACCCTGCAAGCACTATCGGGGAACCCGGTGCATACCCAATTGCTCGACCCCGAGGCGGAAGCGGGCATGGGCCATATTCAGCTGGCGCGCTGGGCGGATTTAGTATTGATCGCCCCCGCCAGCGCCGATTTTATGGCACGCCTGACCCAAGGCATGGGTAATGATTTGCTCACCAGCATTTGCCTCGCGACCGCCGCCCCTATTGCGCTGGCGCCGGCGATGAACCAGGGGATGTGGCGCAATCAGGCGACACAAACCAATCTGGATTTGCTAATCGAGCGCAAAATTCATATTTTTGGCCCCGCCGACGGCGGTCAGGCCTGTGGTGATATCGGTCCCGGGCGGATGCTGGAACCTTTACAGTTGGTCGATGCCGCCGCCAGCCTGTTTGCGACCGGTAGCCTCGCGGGCAAAACGCTTGTGATTACCGCTGGCCCCACCCGCGAAGCGATTGACCCAGTGCGCTACCTCAGTAATTACAGCTCCGGCAAGATGGGTTATGCCCTCGCCGAGGCTGCTGCAGAAGCGGGCGCCAAGACGATTCTGATTAGCGGCCCGACCCAGCTGAAAACACCGCCGCGGGTGCAGCGCATTGATGTCACCAGCGCGCAGCAAATGTTCGACGCCAGCATGGCCGCTGCCGACAGCTGCGATGTGTTTATCGCCGCAGCCGCCGTGGCCGATTATCGCCCCGCGCAGGTTGCGCCCCAAAAGCTTAAAAAAGGTGCCGATGAAAGCATCACCCTGACCCTGGTCAAAAATCCCGACATAGTCGCCAGCGTTGCCGCGCTGCCCAAGCGCCCTTTTACCGTCGGTTTTGCCGCCGAGAGTGAAAACCTACTGGACTATGGCCGGGCGAAGCTGGTGCACAAAAAGCTGGATCTGGTGATTGCCAACAATATCAGCGACAGCCGCATTGGCTTTAATAGTGATGAGAATGCCGTAACGGTGATTGATGAACACTCAAACCACGAACTGAGCCAGCGCAGCAAACAGCAGCTGGCACGGGAATTGATTGCACTGATCGCACGCAAAGTGACAGCACCTACACAATAACGACGACTGAATTAGCAAAAGGTAACTACGTGAAACCACGGGATATCACTATAAAAGCAACAGGTACGGCGCCCCTATCACGCAGCGCCCAACGTGCACTGGAGCACGCCAAACGCAAAGCAGCGGTGCAGCAAAAAATCCTCCTCACCCTGCTGGGAATTGCGCTAGTGGTTAATTTGTTGGCTGCCTATTTCCTGCACCAGCAGCTGGTAGTGGTAAAAAATCACGAAAACCTGCAACGGCTTACCCAGCAAACGGTCAATGAGCGCAAAAGTGCGCTTGAAAACCATTTGCGCGAGCAGGCCAATGCGGTTGAATTGCTGGCCAATAACCCGGCCTGGCTGGCAGCGCTGGATAGCAGCAACCCGGACAATAGCGATGAAACGCGCCAACAATTAACGCAGCGCCTGGCGGCTGACAACCCAGGGATCCTGCATATCCGCCTGACCCCGACGGGAACAGCGGCCCTTGATCGAGAGGCTGAATTCCCGGTGCGCTATCTGGAATTGGACTTGATCCAGCGTGCCGAGCAGCGCAAACCCGCCCTGCCTGAATTGATCGAACTGGATAACCGCTGGATGCTGCAATGGGTAAAACCGCTGGCAGCCAACCCTGAGTCCGCCCCCTTGGGTACGCTCCTCATCACCACTGATGCCAGCCAACTGGTGGAACTGTCAGCTGGTGGGAACCAAAGTGTGGGCGAGACAATATTGTTACAACAGTTCAGCGGCAGCCCGGTGCAGACCATTCGCAAATCCGGCAGCGGCAACGCGGGAGCCAAAGCGAGTGCCAATATCGACCAAAGCCACCTTGTGGTGCAATTTACCCCCTCTGAACAACTTAAAAACACCGCCGAAGAAATGCCAACACTCTGGCTGCTGGTTGTCAGCCTGATCGCCGCCGCCAGTTTGGCGCTCTGCTGGTTCCTCAGCAAAGTGATTACCCGCGCCACATTTAAAGATACAGATAGCCCAACACCTAGCCTGCAAGACACAGTGAAAGCCAGTAAAGATTCTGTGGACGAAGAAAACCTTATCAATCCACTGTTCCAAACCCAGGACATTCTGGATATTGCGGTTATCGATGAAGATGAGGATATCCTCGGGCTGAGCGAAAACTCGGGCAAAAAAGCCAGCAGTGCCAAACGCAGCAGCCTCACCGAGAGTGATGTGCCTCTGGAGATCTTCCGCTCTTATGACATTCGCGGTTTGGTAAACAGCCAAATTACGCCGCAGCTGGCACAGCTAATCGGCCAGGCAGTGGGAAGCGAAGCAATTGATCAGGGTGAACACAGCATTGTGGTCGCACGCGACGGTCGCACTCACAGCGAAGCGCTCACCCAGGCGTTGATTAAAGGTATTTTGCGCACCGGCTGTAATGTAATTAATGTGGGCGTGGTACCGACGCCGCTAATGTACTTCGCCACCTTTCATTTTGACGATACCCACAGCGGTGTGATGGTGACCGCCAGCCACAACCCCAAGGAATACAACGGTTTTAAAGTGGTGATCAACAATCGCGCGCTGGCCGATGACGCGGTAGTGGAATTGCGCTCGCGTATTATCGCGCAGCGCTTCCATCAAGGCTTGGGTGAGGAGACTCCGCGCGCAATTATCCCCGACTATATCGAACGCATTTTTTCCGACGTGGCGCTGGCGGGAAATATCAGCATAGTGGTGGACGCCGGCAATGCGGTGCCCGGTTTGGTTGCACCGCAATTATTTGAAGAATTGGGCTGTGATGTCACATCGCTTTTTTGCGATCTGGATGGCGAATTCCCCAATCACAATCCCGACCCAACCATCGAAGAAAACTTGCAAGCACTGATCGCCAAAGTCAAAGAGGTCAAGGCTGACATTGGTGTCGCTTTCGACGGTGATGGCGACCGCTTGGTAGTGGTCACTCCCAAGGGCGATATTATTTGGCCCGACCGTTTATTGATGTTATTTGCCAAAGATATTCTCGCGCGCAACCCCGGCGCCGATGTGCTGTTCGACGTAAAATGCTCACGCCAGTTGAACCAGGTAATCAGCAGTTATGGCGGCCGGCCGATCATGTGGAAAACGGGCCACTCACCGATGAAAGCGAAAATGGAAGAGACGCAAGCGCTTATCGGCGGCGAATATTCCGGCCATATTTTTATCAAGGATCGCTGGTACGGCTTCGACGACGGTATCTACGCCATGGCGCGCCTGTTGGAAATTATTACCCTGCGCGATCAAAACATCGATGACATTTTTGCCGGTTTCCCGCAGTTGCATGCAACACCGGAAATCAAGATCAATATCAGTGATCAGGACAAATTTGGCTTGATTAAAAAACTCGCCGAAACCGGCGATTTTGCCAACGGTGCACTCACCACTATCGACGGTTTGCGCGTGGATTACACCAAAGGTTGGGGCTTGGTGCGCGCGTCAAATACCTCACCCGCGCTCACCCTGCGCTTTGAAGCGGAATCACCCGAAGCATTGGAAAAAATACAACAGATTTTCAAACGCGAATTAATTAAAGTTGATGCCAATCTGCACATCGATTTTTGAATTATTAGCGGTTATCAAACACTTTTCATCAACGACTTTTTATTATTTACAGGATATTTGAGTTATGTCTTTAAACCGCGAATCGGCAATGAATATCGCCAACGTATTAACCGAAGCCCTGCCCTACATCCAACGTTTTACCGGCAAAACGGTGGTGGTGAAATTTGGTGGCAATGCGATGGAAGGCGAAGAGCTGCAAAACAGTTTTGCGCGCGACATAGTATTGATGAAACTGGTGGGCATGAACCCGGTAGTGGTTCACGGCGGCGGGCCACAAATTGGCAGCCTGTTGGAAAAGCTCAATATTAAATCGGAATTCATCAATGGTATGCGCGTGACCGACAGCGCGACGATGGATGTAGTCGAAATGGTATTGGGCGGCACAGTCAATAAACAAATCGTCAGCTTGATCAATCGCAATGGCGGCCAGGCCATTGGTTTGACCGGTAAAGATGGCAAATTAATTCGCGCAAAAAAACTCACCGTTACCCATAAAACACCGGAAATGTTAGCGCCGGAAATTTTGGATATAGGTCACGTAGGTGAAGTGGAGCATGTCAATACCTCGGTCATTGATATGCTGATCAACAGTGATTTTATTCCGGTGATTGCACCCATTGGTGTGGGTGAAGACGGTGCCTCCTACAATATCAACGCCGATTTGGTTGCGGGAAAAATCGCAGAATTTTTGCGCGCCGAAAAATTAATGCTGCTCACCAACGTGTCTGGCCTGCAAGACAAACAAGGCAATGTATTAACCGGCTTGAGCACTGAACAAGTAGACGGCTTAATTGCCGACGGCACTATCTACGGTGGCATGCTGCCAAAAATCGCCTGCGCACTGGATGCCGTAAAAGGTGGTGTCACCAGCGCCCACATTGTGGATGGTCGCGTCAATCACGCCGTGCTGTTGGAAATTTTCACCGACGCCGGTGTCGGTACACTAATTACCAATAAAGCCAAAGCGTAATGAAATGGCAGGCTGCATTGGCAAAAGCAGATGCAGCCTGCAATGAATGGAGGCTCTATGATTAAAACCCCAAACACAACAACACCGCGCCGTCAGCAAATATTGGAATGTCTGGCGCGGATGCTGGAAGCCAGCCCCGGCGAGCGCATTACCACGGCGGCACTGGCGAAAGAAGTCGGCGTGTCGGAAGCGGCGCTCTATCGCCACTTTCCCAGCAAATCCAAAATGTTTGAGGGTTTAATTGAATTTATTGAAGAGACGATTTTTTCGCGTATTACGCTAATCCTGGCAGATGAAAAATCCACCCTTAAACGCTGCGAAAAAATTCTTTCCCTGCTACTTAATTTTGCCGAGCGCAATCCGGGCTTAACCCGCTTGCTCACCGGCGATGCTCTCACCGGTGAAACCGAGCGACTGCGCACACGCATCGAACAATTTTTTGATCGCATCGAAACCCAACTCAAACAAATTTTGCGCGAAGCAGAATTGCGCGAGGGGGTGCATCCCCAATTGCCCATCGCCGCTGCGGCCAACTTATTAATCGCCTTGGTGGATGGCCGAATCGCAGAATTTGTACGCACCGGTTTTCGGCGCCGCCCCACCGAACACTGGCAGGAACAATGGCAATTAATCGCCCAGGGTTTTTTAGTGTCCAGTGCCGTACAGGCGTAAAAAAACCGGCAATTGCCGGTTTTTTTACGCATGAATACAAAAAATTTATTGGGTAATTTCAATAAACCGTGTGCGATCTTCATCAAACTTTTTAGACATCTCACTGTATTCCTGCTCGCGCTGCTGGATTTGCAACTGAATATCCTTTTCTTCCTGGGTGAGATTGTTAATGCTTTTAAGCAGGTCTTCCGGTAGTTGACGGCCGCTGCGCTCAACCGCTGCCGCTTGCGATTGATAATCCTGCAAGCGTTTATTAGCTGAGTGTAAATTGGCTTCCAGAATGCTGATATTGCCGCGCAAACTCTCAAGGTTACGCTGCTTGGCAGCATCTATATCACCGACATTGCTATAGCTGCGGCGCAACTGTATATCCTCGCGCTCGCGCTGTTCGCGCAATTGCTTTTCGTGCAGCGCACGCTTGGCAGCATCGCCCTCGGGAGCGGGCGGCACCACTTCAATCACCTTGCCGCTAATACTGACAACTTCATAACCCTTACTGACAAACTCAGCGGGAATATTACTGTCCATCACGGTGACACCTTCGCTGTTTTTGTAGCGATAGATTACCTTGGCTGATTTGTTAGCCTGTGCCGCAACACCCTGCGCAAACATCACTCCAATAGCAAACACCACCAACAGTTTACGCATCTGGATTCATCACCTCGTTAGCGTTATCGACAACAGAATGGTAGATCACGCCAGATCCACACCGTAGGTTGCACGATAGGTTTTAATTTTTTCCACCATCGCCTCTTGCCCTGCCTGACCTTGCAGATAATCGATGATGTGATTCAAATTGATAATGCTAATGACCGGAATCCCAAAGGTCTGTTCCACTTCCTGAATGGCCGATAACTCACCCTGGCCTTTTTCCTGACGGTTCAAACCAATCAATACGGCCGCTGGTTTGGCACCGGCCGCATTAATAATCGCCATCACCTCGCGCACCGCGGTGCCTGCGGTAATTACATCGTCCACAATCAGAACTTTTCCCTGCAGCGGCGCTCCTACCAAGGTGCCGCCTTCGCCGTGATCTTTGGCTTCTTTGCGGTTATAGCAGTAGGGCAAGTCGCGTCCGTGCTGGTCAGCCAAGGCAATCGCGGTGGTGGCTGCCAGAGGGATGCCTTTATAGGCCGGGCCAAAGACTATATCGAATTCCACGCCGGATGCCGTGATCGCCGCCGCATAGTAACGTCCCAACTCAGCCAGTGCCTGACCGGTTTGAAAGCGGCCGGCATTAAAGAAGTAAGGGCTGGTGCGCCCGGACTTGAGCAAAAACTCACCAAAGCATAGGGCTTGATGTTTGACTGCCAGCTGAATGAAGTCAAATTGGTATTTTTCCATGCAAAGTATCCGACTATGAACTAAGTTTGAGGTGACAAAAATAAATACAACGAGGTCTCAACCATGAGTGAGACCCGCATTTGGATCAACCCGCCGAGCCAAATGTAAGGATGTGAAAAATAGTAACACCTACCACAAAAAACCCAACCGTAGCGGTAACACAATCACACCAAGCTCGGGTATGATACACAGTCCGTAATCAAGGGGCTAACATGAGAGTTATCAGTCTTAGCGTCGATGGCATTTTTCAGGCGGCGCAACGCGGCCTATACACTTGGCTCGCGAATCAGGATGCAGATTTCATCTGTCTACAAGATCTTCGCGCGCTTGAGCGTGAACTGGAAAAACCCGAGTTCCAACTCAAGGGCTACCACGCCTATTTTTTCGATTCAGGTACCAAACACTACAACGGTGTCGCTATTTATTCGCGTATGCAACCCAAAGCACTAATTTACGGGTTAGGTTTTGCGTCGGGCGTGGATATGGAAGGCCGCTATTTACAAGTCGATTTTGAGCAGTTGAGCATTGGCTCACTGCTCGCGCCGAGCGCCAGCTCGGAATTGGAATCGCAAGAAGTCAAAATCAAATTTTTTGACGACTTCCAGGCCCATCTGGACAAAATTACCCGCAAACGCCGTGAATATATTTTCTGCGGCAACTGGCAAATGGCCCACACACCCAAAGATGTGAGTAACAGCGCGGAAAACCAACACAACTCCGGGTTTTTACCCCACGAGCGTCAATGGTTGAGCCAACTGTTTAACCAAATTGGTTACGTCGATGCCTTCCGCAAGGTCAACAAAGACAGCGATGAATACAGCTGGTGGCCGAATGGTTTAAAAGATGATGGCGACGGCTGGCGCACCGATTTTCAAGTGGTGTCCAACAGTCTCGGCGGCAAAGTGGAGTATGCGGCAATTTATAAAACCCAGCAGTTTTCCAGCCATATGCCGGTGATTATCGATTACGACATAGAGCTGTAAATCGCCCCCAATTAAATACCGTAAAATGTAAAAAAGCCCGCTGCGGTAATCCAAAGCGGGCTTTTTATTATCTGCCATTTGGCAAAAATGGTTTAAACCGCAAGTGCGTCGTACACCACAACTTTGCTCCACAGGTGTTTATGCTCATCGATAAACTTTTGATGCAGTGGATGAACCTGATAAATATCCTGCCCCGCCACATCATCAAAACCGAGCAATTCGGAAACATGGTAGGAGTTATCCACCACGTCACGCTTTTCCGTAGAGGCAGGCACACCCACGTGGATGCTGCGCACGGTTTCAATCGCCGCAAGTGATTTCACCCCAGCTATTAATTTTTCCAGATCTTCTTTTGAATCCGGATTTTTCAACCAGAAAAAAACATGGTGCAACAATTTCGGCATAGCATTGGCTCCGGCTACAGGTTTGGCGAGTGCATCGCCCGCCACCAACGCGGCACCGGCGATAGCACTGGTGGTAAGAAAATCACGGCGTGTAGTTGTCATAGTCGCTCCTTTTTATCGATTCATTGTCATTAACGAATGTGTTTTGATAGAGCAGTAAAGTTGCCGCGAATCCCCCTTTGACGCAAAGTTATTTACGCAAGATTACCCAATCAGCACCACAACACAGCTTACCAAACCCGCACAGGTGCGAGCGGCTGTGTTTATTCACTGATAAAAGTTTGCAATACCCGATTTAAAAAGCGACGCCCTAAAGCGGTTGGGCGCGCGCAGCCTTGTGCAATTTCTACCAAACCTTGCTGCGTTAATGTGTGCCACTGGGGCTCAAGTTGTTGCCAATCAAGGCCGGTGCGCTCAGTGAAATAATTTACTGGCACTCCCCCGTGCAAGCGCAGTGCATTCATCATAAACTCCAGCGGTAGCGCTGCAGGCAGCAACAAATCGCTGCCGCCGCCAAATGTATTTTGATGACCGCCAAGATTAGTGGAGATTTTTTGGGAAGTGGCCGCATCCAAATAATGTTTGGGTAAGCGGGTTTTCCACAAGCGCAGAATTTTATCTTCGGCAGGTAAAGTAATTTTGCCGTGAGCGCCCGCCCCTATTCCGAGATAATCGCCAAACTCCCAGTAATTGAGATTATGACGTGCATATTTTTTAGCGCGTGCATAGGCGGAAATTTCATATTGTGCATAGCCAGCCGCAGCCAATAATTCCACGCCTGCATCCTGAATATCGGCGAGGATTTCCTCTTCCGGCAATACCGGCGGCGCAGAATAAAAGGCAGTATTTTGCTCGATGGTGAGTTGATACCAGGAGAGATGTTCCGGCGCCAAGTCAATCGCCTGTTGCAAATCCGCCTTGGCAGCAGCAACGGATTGTTCCGGTAAACCGTGCATTAAATCCAGATTGATATTGTCAAACCCGGCCTTGCGTGCAACACCCACAGCGCGCAGTGCTTCTTCACGACCATGTACACGGCCGAGCAATTTTAATTGTTGATCATTAAAACTTTGAATGCCGATGGATAAACGATTCACCCCTGCCGCGCGAAAACCGGAAAATTTTTCCTGCTCAAACGTACCGGGGTTTGCTTCGAGGGTAATTTCTATATCAGGTTCAAAACCGATAATTGTTTCTGCATCTTTTAATATCTGGCCAATCGCCTGCGCCGACAACATACTGGGTGTGCCGCCGCCAAAAAAAATGCTGGTGAGTTTGCGGCCTTGCGCAAGCACTTGATCCTGTTGTAAATCCAAACGCAGCGCATTTACATATTCTGCTTCAGGAATATCATTATTCGCTTGATGGGAATTGAAGTCGCAATAAGGGCATTTGCGAATACACCAAGGCACGTGAACATAGAGCGCTAATGGTGGTAATTGTAGTGATAGCGACGGCAGTATCAGTGACATTATTGGCTCTTCAGTGCAGATAATTTTTGTAACATTTCCTGCATGGCTTTACCGCGATGACTGATGCGATTTTTTTCGGCCTTATCCAATTCAGCCGATGCACAATTGTGGCTGGGCACAAAAAATAATGGATCATAACCAAAACCACCTTCGCCGCGCGGTTCAGAAAGAATTACACCCTCCCACATACCGTGACACAAAATCGGCGTTGGATCTTCTGCATGGCGCATAAACGCCAGCACCGCATGGTAGCGCGCCGTGCGTTTTTCTGTAGCAACGCCATGTAATTCCTGCAAAAGTTTTGCATTGTTGTCTGCGTCTTTTGCGGCTGCACCCGCATAGCGCGCGGAATAAATGCCGGGGCGGCCATTAAGCGCATCGACTTCAATACCCGAATCATCGGCAATGGCTGGCAAGCCGGTTTTGGCGCAGGCATAACGCGCTTTAATAATCGCATTTTCAACAAAGGTTAGACCGGTTTCTTCCGCGTTTTCACTAAAAAAATCAGATTGCGGTACTACCTCAAAACCGCAGCCATTGAGTAACTGCTGGAACTCACGCAATTTACCTGCATTGCCACTGGCCAATACTATTTTTTGCATTGCATTTTTTCCTGAGAATCATCATTAGAAACAAAAGGCGCCCGCAGGCGCCTTTGTCATTCAATAGGTGCTGTTATTTATCCGCATAAAGTGTGCGATTAAACGTGAGTTTAAGTGGCTGCGCCGCGCCTTCCACGCTTAATTCGATATCGAAATGCAATAACTCTTCATTGTTAAAAACAAAGGGCGCTAAATAATAGGTGGCGTCGCCTTCGCTCACTTCAATAAATTTTAGCGTTTGTTTTTGCTGCATTAAATTGCGACGCACACCACTAACCTGTGCTGGCAAACCCAAACTCGTTGCACCATTTTCAGTTTTGGTCACACTGATATTGACCAGCGCCCGATCCTTACCGCGCACCAACTTATAGGCTTCCGCTACGTTTGCCGGAATATCAGTGCTGTTAAATACGTTGTAGTGCACGGTGTAAACACCAAACTGCTGCTGGGTAGCGATTTCTTTGGGTTGATCAATTTGGGCCTGAGCTGTTAGGGCAATCAGGCTTAACAAAAAACCCTGTAGTAACTTTTTCATAACAACACTCCTGTAATGAATGAATCACGACGGTACAGGTAAAAATGCAAAGTAGTATTTGCCTGAAGCCATTATTTACTTAAATGATAAATCGCCGTCTCACCGAACAGATTGGGCATAAAATCTTTGAGCGTCTGACCGGACTGTTCGTTCACCACCTGGCGATGGATCACTTTGATATTACGCTCGCGGCACAGCACTTCAAAGTCTTTAAACGTACAGAAGTGAATGTTGGGTGTGTCGTACCACTCGTAGGGCAGCAAGTCTGATACCGGCATACGGCCGCGCGTTGCTAAATAGAAGCGCGCTTTCCAGTGGCCAAAATTGGGGAAGGTGACAATACATTCTTTGCCCACGCGCAACATTTCATCCAATACCAAATGGGGGAAATGCAGGGTTTGCAGCGCTTGGGTCATGAGCACTGTATCAAAACTTTTATCGGCGAAATTGCCGAGGCCGCGATCCAGGTTTTGCTCGATTACATTCAAGCCTTTATCGATACAGGTATTGATTTGCTCCGCATCGATTTCCAAACCATAACCTTGCACTTGTTTGGTATCGATTAAAAATTTTAGCAGCGTGCCATCGCCGCAACCCAAGTCGAGAATACGGCTGCCTTGGGTGATCCAGTGTTGGATTTCATTGAGATCAATACGCATCAGATTTCCACTCCGGCAAGGTAGCGACTAAACACTTGCTGGTAGCGTTCGTCCGGCAATAAAAAGGCATCGTGGCCGTGTTTGGATTCAATTTCCGCGTAGGTCACTGCGCGATTAGCGCCCACCAATGCGTTGACAATTTCATGCGAACGTTCGGGTGCAAAACGCCAGTCGGTGCTGAAGGAAATCACCAAATAGTTTGCCTGGGTTTGTTTAAATGCAAGCACCGGGTCGTCATTGTATTCGCGCGCCAAGTCAAAATAATCCAGCGCTTTGGTGATACGGATATAGGAATTGGCATCGAAGGCATTGGCAAAACTATCGCCCTGATAACGCAGGTAACTTTCGATTTGAAATTCCACCGGCTCCGCAATGCCCAGTTCAAAACTGCCGCTGCGCAAATCGCGGCCAAATTTTTCACCCATCGCATAATCCGACAAGTAAGTGATGTGGCCAATCATGCGCGCGACTGCCAAACCGTTTTTGGGAATGGTGTTGTGCGCGAGGTAATCGCCGTCAAAAAAGTTGGGGTCGCTGACAATCGCTTTGCGCGCCGCTTCGTTGAACGCGATGTTTTGCGCCGAGAGTTTCATTGCCGAGGCGATCACCACTGCATGGCGAATCCGCTGCGGGAAATCCAGCGCCCAGCGCATCACTTGCATACCGCCGAGGCTGCCACCAATCACGGCGGCCCAGACATCAATACCCAATACATCGGCCAAACGCGCCTGACTGGCGACCCAATCACGCACGCGGATCATCGGGAAATCTGCGCCCCAGGCTTTGCCTGTTGCGGGGTTGATGGAGCGCGGCCCGGTGGAGCCATGACAGCCGCCGAGATTATTGAGCGCAACGACAAAAAATTTGTTGGTATCAATCGGTTTGCCGGGGCCGATATAAGCATCCCACCAGCCGGGGCGTTTGTCGTCCATGCTGTGATAACCGGCGGCGTGATGATGGCCGGAAAGCGCGTGGCAAATCAGTATCGCATTGGATTTTGCCGCATTTAACTGGCCGTAGGTTTCGTAGACCAATTCATACTCATCGAGCGTGCGCCCGCAGGCCAGCAACAGCGGCGCCGTGAAGTGATGAGTCCGGGGAGTAACAAGACCCACCGAATTGGCGGGTAGTTCGTTTGGCATGGTGATCTCTTACCGCAAGCAGTGGGCGCGCCAGTGGCGGCGCGCCCATCGACATTAAATGATGCGACAGTCTAAAGAGAGCACCTGCCTGCTGCAAGGTAGAGTTTAAACGTTGCCCTGCTGCACCTGTTTACTTTTGGCAAAGGGCAGCACGCGCGCACCGGTGATGTCGGTGCTGATCGGTAAATCATCCATCAATTCTGGCTCCAGGGGTTCGGCCAGAATTTCGCGGTAGAGCGGTTCGATACTCATCAGCGCCGATTGCAACTGGTAAAGGTTGGTCTGCAGGGTTTGCAACTGCTCGGCGTGACTATTGCGCTGGGACTGCATTTGCGTCAGCCGCAACATGTGGTGTTCCAGCAGCTGCTTTTGATATTGGTTTTGATGGAACAGCGGCGCCAATGCTTCCTGCATCCAGTGATTGATGTGCTGATGCAAATCCATATATACCGCGCGCACCTCCTGCACCAACGTATTGATAAAACGGCTGATCAGCGCACTTTTATGGGTGAGTACGGTAGTGAGCGACTTGCGGAACTCCTCGGCGCGGGTCTGTAACTGACGTAACTGGCGGCGCTGCTTCTGGATTTTAAGCAGGTGCCGCATCATCAAATCATCACCCGACAGGCTGTGCTCCGGGCGCTCGTAAATAGAGGTGAGCACGCGGTTACAGCGCTCTATCTCCCGCTCAAGGTGATTAATGTTGCTGTCCACCGCGTCAAAGAAACTGGCGATGGCGCGCGCTAACCCCAAGGTTGTCCAACTCTGGGCGAGGTTGCTGTGCGCCTCCTCGATTTGCCGGTCCAGTGACGGCATGCCAATCGGGCTTAACAACGACAATTGCTGGGATTCCAATAAGCGCTGACTGGTGCGCAGCGACAGCGCTTGTTTATGGTATTCGTGATGGGTGCGCCGAATAGTGTCGCGCAATGCCTGTAATTTTTCGTTGGCCTGCTCGGGGGCAGCGGCACGCAAACTTTCCAACTCTGCTTCGCACTCGGCGATGCGCTTGGCCAACCCGCTGCGGGTATTGATCACCATGGCGTAGCTGTCACCAATCAGCGCGTGGCCGATAATTTGTTGCTGGTTGCGCAATACCGCTTCCGCAAGCATGGATTCCAACTGCGGGAAGTTGCTGCGCGCCAGTTGCGCCTGATTGCGCCCGACTTTGCCGAGCAGCCCCTGTTTGGCCGACACCGCCACCACATGCTGTGACGCGAGGCCAAGCTGATGCGCCGTGAGCTGACGCAGGCGATCGATGCTCGCCGCCACTTCATCGGCGGGAGTAAGGTCGTCCCACAGGCTATCGATTTTGTTGAGCAGGGCGATGACGGCGGTGCAGTTATTGTCGCGCAGGCCCTGAATATGCTCGCGCCAGATCTCCATATCGCTCGCAGTCACGCCAGCATCGGCAGAGAGCAAAAACAAAATCGCCTGGGCATCGGGCAGGGTTTTTAAGGTGAGTTCAGGTTCGTTGCCCAGCGCGTTCAGGCCGGGGGTGTCCACAATGCGCAGACCTTGGCGCAGCAATGGGTGATCGAGGCTAATCAGCGCGTGGCGCCAGGCCGGGAGAGTGACCATGCCCTGAGCATCGCGCTCACCCAGCTCGTCCTCGGCAAAGCCTAACTTAATTGCATCGGCCACGCTGACCTGTTTACTGGCTGAGACTTGATTGATCGCCGCGCGGGTCTGTTCGTAATCCCTGGCATCAAACTGAATAGTCACCCACTTTTGCGGGATTCGCTTGAAACTCTGCAGGCTGGTATTACTGCGGCGGGTTTCGATGGGGAGCAGGCGCACGCAATTGGCGGGCTGGCTAGCATCCCAGAAAATTTCGGTCGGGCACATGGTGGTGCGGCCCGGTTGCGATGGCAACAGGCGACGACCGCCGCCAGCATAGAGCAGCGCGTTAATCAGCTCGGTTTTACCACGCGAGAATTCGCCGACGCAGGCGATGGTAAAGCTCTCGCCGCGCAACAGCTGACGGGCGCGGTGCAGGGTTTTGTCCATGCTCTGGCCAAACAGGCTGTGCGCCTTGCCCCACTGCTCAAACCGCTGCAGGCGCTCATCCAACTGGCGCTTCCAACGGTTGTAATGGGTCATTTGGCGATGCAAGGATCTGACGTCCATAACGCGAATCTCGTCTGTTGTTAGTAATAACCCAGCGAAATAACCAAAGGGTGATTACATAATTATTTTAGGTAGAGGAGCATTAAAGCCGAAAACCGCGCCATTGGCTAGAAGTTGAGCAGCCAGCGGTTAATTGCGGGGGCTGAGTGGCGGCTAAATTGCGACTTTACAACATCTTTCTGTCAGGGAATTGCGACGCGCACCGCGCGCGATGAGGGAATTGTTGGGGCAAAAAAAACGCAGCGAGTCGCTGCGTTTTTCAGGGTTTGCAAAGCTGTCTTACTTAGACATTTTGCTTGCGACGACGCAGGCAGACCAATCCAGCCAATGCAATCGCCATTAACACCAGGGAAGATGACTCTGGCACGCTGGTGCTATTAATCTGGATATCATCAACCAGAAAATAATAGCTGGAGGTGATTTGCAAGGTATCGATATTGGCGAAGTTCAGCGCCACGTTCTGCCAGGGGCTACTGAAACTGACTTCAACCATATCTACCAGGCTACCATTGAACCAGCCGATAACAGCGCCGGTTTGCCATTCAGCTTGCCAACCGTGCAGCCACAGGTCCTGCACGCTGAAGCTACCGCCGCCCTGCTGGGTCATGAACATATCATCGCCATAGTTGTTCAACGCAGCAAACTTGCCACTGTGGCCACCACCGGTACCGGTAGCCCACCAACCACCGGTTTCACTTACATCAATCACATCCATATTAGTGCTGAATACAAAACCTGAGTCCACAAAACCAGCACCGGAACTTGGCCCAAAAGTACCAGGCGCGACCTGGCTGTCAAAATCAATAATGGTGGCGCTGGCGCTAATGCTGACCAACAACATAAAGGGAATTAATAAGAGCTGCTTCAGTTTCATAGGTATGTCCGTTTATAAGCATCTAAATAGAATAGTTAATATTTCTACTAACTATAATGAACCCCCTTTTATATGCAAAAAATGATCCACGCGCCAAATTCGGTTTTCTAGATAAAATAAACCCTTAATAATCATTAAGTTAAATAAATTTCACTGCAGCGGATAAAAGCTTGAAATATCACAATCTGTAAAAAAAACCGACACCCGCAATCAAAAATCCAGCTGCACCGACACGCGTAGGCTGCGCGGTTCGAGCGGATGAAAATGCACATCCTCCACCCCCTCGTCCACCTCGCCCGGCAGGCGCGAGGGGTAAAAATAGGTGATGTCGTGATCGCGGCTGTTGGCCAGATTGAGCAGATCCAACCCCAGCGACCACTGCGCCCAGCGATAGCCTAGACCCAGGTTAACCACACTGGTGGACGACGCGCGCTGCTGATTAAAACTGTCCAAAACCCGCGCGCCAAAATAGCGGTAGCGCAAATTGCCATGAAAGCCCTGTGCCGCCGGCGCATAACTCACACCGGCACTGGCGACAAACGGCAGCGAACCATCCACATACTTGCCCTGCCCGGTTTGTTGTTCGCTAAAACGCGAGTGGGTCCAGGCCAGTTCGGTATCCAGGCTCCAGCCCTCGGCAAACCAGACATAGCTGGCGATTTCGACACCAGAACGCTCAGAGGCGCGACTCGCCTCGGTATTGCCCGCATCGCCCACAAACAATAATTCTGAGTCCAGCGCCAGATACCAAATCGATGTGGAAATACTGTAGCGCCGGTTATCGAATAATTTTGCACCCAGCTCTGCCCCCTGTGAGCGCGATAATAAATCCACCGGTTCACTCAACTCACCCGATAGCGGATCAATCACAATCGTTGCACCGCGTGCATCGTTGGAATGAAAACCCTGACCGAGGTTTAAATAGGTTTCAACATTATCGCTAAAGCTATAACTCACACCCGCTTTAATACTAGTGATGTCATCTGATGCCCTGCCGGAGTTTTGTGCAAGATCGCTATCTACCTCCACTTGCAGATAATCATGACGCAAACCCAGATGAGCACGAATTTTCTCGCTTAGTTGAATATCACTCTGCGCAAAAAGCGCCAGCGATGTTTCATCAATTGCATCCACGCGTGTCGCTGACAAACGTTCGCGCGCGCGGGTTTTATACAAGCCCACTTCATCGATCGCATCGTGGCGAATTTGCACACCGAGTTTATGGGTTGCGGATTTTCCGGCAAGGCTGGTCTGCCAGTTGCGCACCAGCTCACCGCCGAGCAGTTGCCGATCATCCACTTGCTCAAACTCGTCACCGTTAACCGGGTCATCCAAAAAATAGGTGAAGTTGGAAAATAAATGTAATGTTGAATCAACAAGGTAAGCGCTGATCGACCAATTGGCGTTCAGCCATTGTGTTGACAGACTGTAACGGCTGGCATCACCGCCCACATCGGTATCCAGTGAGCCCAGTGCGTCAATCATGCCCTGCTCCACCGCGCGCTGTGGAATTTGATCGGCCGAGTTCCAACGATTGCGATAGCCCATCGCTGTAAGTGAAAATTCACCGCCGGCAAGGCGCGATGAATAACGCGCAAGCAGATTGGTTTTGTGCAGGTCTTCATCAATATCTTTCCAGGGGCCCGCGTAAGCTTGCGCCTCCATTCCAACTAATAAATGCCCATCATCAATAATGATTGGTGTCGCGCTGTATAAACGCTGATAGCCGTAATCACCCGCGGTAAGCGCCAGTTCACTATTATCCAAGGTATTTTTTACTACAAACGCTGCCGCTCCTGCACCGGAAAAATCACCGACCTCGGCGTAGTAAGGACCTTTGCGATAATGAATGGTGTGAATTAATTCAGGGATAATAAAATTTAAATCCGTATAGCCCTGACCGTGACCGTGGCTGCGCATATTTACCGGCATAGTGTCGATGCTGGTGGCAAAATCAGTGCCGTGATCCAAATTAAAACCGCGCAAGAAATATTGGTTCGCTTTACCGGAACCACTGTGCTGGGTAACCACCATACCGGGAACCATTTCCAGAATTTCACCGGTGCGCGCAAGTGGTCGGTTGGCAATTTCAGCGCTGCCGATAACACCCTCTGCGGCGGCCAAGCTGCTGCCCACTAAATTCAGGCGATGGCCGTAGACCACTAAATTCTCCAGCGCTGGCATTGGCTTTGTCGCGGTAGCAAGCGCAAGTCGCTCCGGCTCACTGGCGCTGCCGTAAAGTGGAATAACAATCGCTGCAAAAAAATACTGTATTTTTTTCATCATCACTTTCCTAGGCTGCCCAGCGCTGCAAAATCCATTGCAGTGCCACCAACGCAATCACTGCCGAGGTGCCTCCCAAGGCATAGCGCGCATACCAAAAGTAATGGCGCAATAACATCAACACCGGTAACAGCAGTAATACGATTGTCATTTGCCCCAACTCCACACCCAAATTAAAGGCCAACACCGCCAACAGTTGTTGATCGGCAGGCAAACCCAATTCACCTAACACGCCGGCAAAACCCATCCCGTGTAGCAAACCAAACCCAAAGGTGAGCCAACCCAAACGCAGCAACAGCGGGAAAATATTATTGAGGGCAACCAGCAATACCGAGACTGCAATACCCAATTCCACCCAGCGGCTCGGCAGTTGAATAATGTGTAGCGCCGTAAGTGTCAGGGTGATGGAATGCGCGAGGGTAAATGCAGTGACAATCCAGCAAGCGTTAATAATAATTTTCCGATTATTGCTGACCGCCTGCCAGCGATGGTTGCGCCGCTCCACCACACAGGCGACTAACAACAACAGCAAAAATAAAATATGGTCCAGTCCAATCCAAATATGCAGCACGCCCTGATAAATAAATTCACCCAGCGTCGCAAGTTTACTGCCCTGCTCCGCCTGCCAATTTATCTGACGCTGTGTGTCGTCCAGCACTCTGATACTGGATGATTTGTTATTGCTGGTACTGGAAAGTGTCAGCAATAATTTATGGTCGGCATCTTCTTTAAAGATTGCGCTGTAGTGAACAGCTATATCGCCAGCAAGTGAACACTGCGCACGCAGCGGAATTACCACATAAGCTTCATTAAAATGCGCATCAATTTGCCAGTCATCACCCAATACCACCGGGCACTCGCTGCCGCGCGTCAATTGCAAGTGGTTAGTTAAATATTTTTTTATTGCATCTGCACGATTTTGTAATTCTTGCCAGCGCAATTGGCCGTCGCCATCCACATCCACCAGTAGCGCACGCTCCAAATCATACAGGCGCACTTGCAGATCACCGGTTACTAATCCCTGCGAATTAATTTGCACATTCGCGTAGGCGGTACTGAGTTGGTGGGCCGCAGCCTGGTTGGTGAAAGCCCAGCTGATCAACAGCAATACAAAAAATCGATGCAACATTTTTATCTGCGTCATGCTTAACCCTCCTGCTGCAAATGAGTCAGGTCAAGCGCAACGGCTTGTTGCGCACGTTCCAGCAATAATTTATCGCTCGCTTCCCGCGCCAGTTGCCAATTGCGTTCAGCCCAGTAGAGCGCTTGTTGTGCATCCGGTTGCACTTGCAAAAAAAACAGTGCCACTTCAGCGGCATGCGCTTGATCATCGCGTGCAATACGCAACTGCATTCGCTGCGCAAGTTGTTCGTGTATTGGCGAATCCTGCAGCAGATTTTTTTCCGCTATCACTAGGCGCAACAACAGCGCATCATCCTGCTGCGGTGCATTATTTATTAAAGGCGTTAATTGCTGGATTACCGCCGGCGAATCGCCCAGCGCTAAATTAATATCAGCCCACTGCACCCAATAGCTGAGGGAATTTTTATTACTAACCTGCTGTAAATACTGCAAGGCGCGCTCGGGTTGATTCAAACGCAGCGCCATATCCGCCAACATTTGTAACAGCCAGAGGTTGCGTTCATCCGTGGGTAAACCTTGGCTCGCAATTAATTGTTGTAACTGCGCATAGCTTTCGCGCAATGCCTGCTCACTTTCACTGCTGCGTACTTCCAAACTGCACGCACCCAGGGTCACTAAATCCACTTTGCCGAGTAAGGCCATACAGATTTTTTTGGCGGCGGATAATTCGCCCTGAATTAAATGCAAGCGCGCTTTTAATAACAGCGCCGTTGGTTGTGCTGCGTCTTGCTGCAAAATAAGGCTGAGGGTTTGCTGCGCCAAACTAAAACGATGTTGATGTTGTTGTACCTGCGCCCAGGCCAGGAGTATTGGCAAGTGATTACTGCCGGATTCAACCTGCGGCTTTAACACTGCTTCAGCTATACCGTAAAGATGGCTATAACCCGGTTGTGATGCTTTGCTTAAATAATCATTCGCTAATTGGCTGATACTATCAGCATTCATCACCCGCGTTGTGTTAGTTACTTGCGCGGCAGTTGTATCCCAACGCGCAATAATTTGCTCTGGTGAGTGGGGTTGATAACGTGCGTTTGATTGGGTCAATGTTTGTGCATTTGTTGTCGCCAACACATTGGCGGTTGGCAACAATAGGGCAAGATAAAATCCAACCCAGATTAACAAAGATAATGTTTTCATCGGTCATACCCGCTGCAATTCAGCTAATAAAATAGAGTCGTTTTTAACGGAGATATTTTTATTAATTTTAAAAAGCCTGCCATCCATAGCGGGCATCAAGGTAAGGAACTTTTTAATCAACAACTATTTCACGTTAAGGCGCCAACAGATCATCAAACGCGTTTTCATCACTTACATCTTGCGTGATGTTGCGGCTGTTGAGTGACAAGGGTGTATCGTTGGGCTGTTGATTAAATGCCGTGCGGGTATAACTGCTCATGGCAACCGTCAGTAAATCAATAGTGATATTGACTGTGGCTACCGCCGAGCTGGTTTTGCCATCGCTCACACTAAAGGTAAATTGATCAGCACCCACAAAATCCGGCGCCGGGGTGTAACTAAAACTACCGTCGGTTTGCAGGCTAAGCATGCCGTTTTGTGGTGCTGTCACCACTGCAAAACTGAGCATGTCTTTATCCAAATCACTCGCCATTAATTTTCCGGTAAATGGCGTGTCGGCCTTGGTACTGAGCGCCGCATTATTTGCCGTGGGTGGCGCATTGACTTTTGGTTTTTTAGCGCCGTCACCACCACAAGCCGTGATGAATAAACTGCCCGATAAAACCAGCGGCAAGAGTGCGTTAGAAATTTTCATGGCAACTCCTTAGTTAGAACCAGGCAGTGGATCGGCCAGATAAGGGAAAGAGTTTTTCATCATCATCGCGTTGAGCGGTGCACCGTCGGTGAAAGGCACATTGCCCACATTGGCGTCTTCGGGTTTACACAAACCCAAATCGGTATCCACACCGCCAACAGGAATTGGATAACACAAACGCCCCATCACTACACGTAACGCAATATCCACCACATCGTCACCCGGGCGACGGCCATTGGGGAAACCGGCCAAGTCATTTCCCGCCACACCAAAATTGGATTGCTCCGCTTGTGCCGTTGCAGCAATGCCAGTGTTCAAGCGCAACATTTCTGACGGCGTAACGGTTTTTAATTGATTGACGCCGGGGAAGCCGGTGAGAAAAGCGGTGACTAAATCCATGCGCGGGAAATTAGTGGGCGCAAGCGTGGGCAAATTGGCACCGAGCGTGGTGTTAACCGCATCTTTAAATAAAATATTTAATAATTCAGGTAGCGAGGGATGCGTAACGTAATCGGCAAACTGGCCATCAGTTTTTGGTTCGGCAGTGGAAAAGCGATCCTTATCTTTTAAACCAATCACCAATTCATTCACCAGTGGGTTGCCCAAACGCGACACCTGGGTGAGCGCACCGCCATTTACTTCCGTTTTATTAAACGATGCCTGCGGATTTAAAATACGCGCCTGCGGCAAGCTCGCAGTAGTCCAACTGCCAATCACACCATTGCCACTGCCCACCAAACAGCTTTTGGGAAGTTCGAGCGAAATGGCGGTGACATTTTTATCGAGCAAATCATCATTCATTGCCGATTGGGTAATACCACCGGGGAAGCCACCACCGTCGCCAGCTCCAGCGGCACTATCGCCTTCGACGGGAACATAATTAACCAAATCAAATGTTTTTCCGAGATTGACCACAAAGGGATCTTTGCGCTGGCCGACAAATACTTTGCCGTTGGCACTACACCCGGGAATCGCAATTTCATAAATAAAACTGTTGGCGTAATTGGCATAAGCCTGTGTGGATGAAAATGTTTTGGTGCCAATAAAATCCAGTGGTTTGTTAAATGTCATACCCATGCCCGACGCCATAGTGACATCGGCACGCATGCCGGTTTTACGATCACCTGTGCGCAATTTAACGGTATAACTTTCACTGAAATTAGCAGCAGACATATCGCTTGCAGAAATGCCGCCGACATTTTTCAAAGGAACCGCAACTGAACGGCTGTTACCTTCCGGCCCTACCGTCAGCTTTACACCTTCACCGCCTGCCAGTGCCTGGCTGAAACGAAATTCAAAGGTAAGGTCTTCTACAGCATCGCCGGTGTTATCCACGTGGATGCTATATACAGCGTGTGGGTCCATCGCAAAATAATTGGGGCCGCCGTAAGCATCCTGTAGCGGAATATAGTTGGCGATCAGCGTGACATAATCTTCGCGCCCGCTTTCATAAGAATTAAACGCGTAAAAATCGGTTGAATCGAGCGCGGGTGCGCGGGTGATATTCGGCGCTTCGCGGTGGGATGATGCAAAACTGCCAGTGGCAAGCAGGCTTGCACAGAGGGTACCAATAACGGCCGATAAATAATTATGTTTCATGATGACTCCGTTGGTTGTTGTGACATTCACAACAGCAAACGGCTCAAGTTGATTTTTGGATTCAACTTTTTGTGATTATTTTTAAATTATTGTGTAAGTGCGCCAAAATATTTTTTGACGGGCATAAAAAACCCCGCGCGGGGCGGGGTTTGGTTTAGCCAAGTCTCAGGAATATTTTTACATCGCCACCAATTCCGCCGTGTACAACACGGTGGTCGGCTGGCCAGTGGGCGATCCACCGAGTGGTTCCAAACTCACTGCGAGTGCGGCGACTTGTAGCTGATCGAACAGTGCCGAACGCGGCAAACTCAACTTGCCAGTTTTGGGGAGCAGACCGAGTGAGATTGGCGCGCGACCATCGGCGGCGACCATCCACAATTCATAGTCCTGATTGTCCAGCGGGGTGAACTTGTCGGTGGCGCTCACCACTAGTTGGTCCTCGCGTAATTCAATCAACCACAGGGCTTGGGCTTTTTCGCTTTGCACCACGGCGATTTGGGCCGGCGATAAAGGTTCGACCGGTTGCAGATTCACCAGCAAGACCGCCATCAGGATTGCCGCGGCGGTGGCTAACCCGGCGAACCATTGCAAGGCGCGCGGTTTGCGTGGCGGCAGTGCCAGCACATTACTGACCCTGTCGGTGCTAGCGCCGGTGCTGGCAAAACCCAACTGCTGTTGGATACGCTCCCACACCTCGGGCGCGGGCTGGACATTGGGCAGTGCAGCACCCAACTCATTCAGGCGACTCTCCCAGCGCCACAGGCTGGAGCGCAGGCTTGGGTGTTGCATCAGCAGTCGCTGGTAGCGGACGCGCGCAGGGCCTTGCAAGCTGCCGAGCACATATTCCGCCGAGAGTGCATTTTGACGTTCATCGGTAAGGTAATTCATGATTCAAGGCACCTCTTTAAACGTTCCAATCCGCGACGAATCCAGGTTTTGATGGTGCCTAGTGGCAGCTCCATCCGGGCGCAGACTTCCATGTGGGTCAAACCGCGAAAATAGGCGAGTTCGATGGCGCTGCGCTGGCTGTCTTCCAGCCGATCCATGCAGCGATCGATGCGCACCCGGTCGCGCTGCTCATACAACTCTTGCTCGGGTGTCTGATGATGAACTGCCTCTTCCAATTCCTCGGCGCCAGTCTCGCGCCGACTCTTGGTGGCGCGCAGCATATCCAGCGCGCGGTAGCGCACTATGCTGATCATCCAGGTGAGCACTTCGCCCTTCTCCTGCTGATACTCGCCCGCGTTGTGCCATATCCGCACAAATGCCTCCTGTACCGCCTCTTCCGCCAGATCGCGACGGCGCAACATCTGCAGGCTGACGGCGTAAAGTTTGCCCGCACTGCGCTGGTAGAGGTTGGCGAAAGCCTGCCTATCGCCCTGCGCGGTGGCGCTGAGCAGCTGCAAAAACTCCTGATTCGGATCCATAGTCATTCTCGTTGTTATCAACCGTTAAGGATTCATCGGGTCACTGGACTCCGCCAGAATGTGACCCATTCAGTTGCTTTACGGCCTGCCGCGGGTTTTGGATTCAATTTTTTTACAGAATTGCTGAAGTGAGACGCCCTGCGCACTCGCAAGGCAGTATCGGAGGAATAGAAAAGAAGGGAGATAGCCGCTGGCAGTTGCATAAGCGCCACTGCCAGCAGGTAATGAGGGAGCAACAAGAAAGAAACTAGTACCAGTAACCCAGCACCACTTGCGGGTTGAGTTGCAGCCAAATGGCCAGTTCACGGATCAGGATTTTCTCCACGATCTGCAGGCCGAGCAGCACGACAATCGGCGAGACATCAATCACCCCACCTAGCGGTGGAATCACTTTGCGGATAGGTTTGCAGAGCGGATCGATAATTTGATTGGCGAGGCTGAGCAGCGGGTGATGGCTCATGGGCGCGATAAAACTGCCGATGATGCTGATAATCATGCACCAGAAGAACACGTTTACGATGATGGTGAGCGCGCCCACAAAACCCCAGACCAGCAAGATATGCGGCAGCGCGATTAACCCGGTCAAGCCGGTGATCAGGCAGAGAATGGCGCTCGCGATCAACTGCACCAGCAGGATCAATACTACCGACGCTGTATCGATACCGAGAATACTGGGGATCACTTTGCGCAGCGGGCGCAGTGGCGGCATAGTGATTTTAACCAGCGCCTGGGAGATGGGGTTGTAAAAATCAGCGCGCACCAGTTGCAGCAAAAAACGCAGCACTACAACCAGTAGCACCAGCGACAAAAGGCTGTAGGCGATCAAATGCAAAATATTGGCAAACATGCAAAGCTCCGGTGATGAAAGAAATTCTGGCCTGACAACAGACGCTGTTACTTACCTACAGGCGCCGTTACTTACCTACAAGCGCCAGTTACTTACCTAATAGTTCCGATAATTCCACCGCGCGATTGCTGCAGGCCGTCATGGCGCGGGCGACAACGGCACGGATATTATCCTGCTCAAATGACAATATCGCCTGCTCGGTAGTGCCCTTGGGCGAGGTAACGCGGCGGCGCAGCTCGGCCACATCATACTCACTTTCCTTGGCGAGCATGGCGGCACCCAGCGCGGTTTGCAAGGTCAACTCCGTCGCACATTCACGGCTCAACCCCAGCTCCACACCGGCATCAATCATGGCTTCCATCATTAAAAAGAAATAGGCGGGGCCGGAGCCGGAGACGGCAGTGACCGGGTTTAATAAGGCTTCGTCATCCAACCATTGCACTATGCCAACAGCACCCAAAATCGCATTGGCGAGGGATTTATGTTCATCATTCACACGACTGTTAGCAAATAAACCACTGGCACCGGCGCGCAATTGTGAAGGCGTGTTGGGCATGCAGCGCACGATGGGCAAGTCGCCGCCCAGCCAAACGCCGATACTGTCGGTAGTAATGCCCGCCGCGAGCGAAATAACCAGCGGCTGATGCGACAGCGAATCGCGCAGCGCCAGAGTCACTTCTTTAAGCATTTGCGGTTTAACCGCCAGCACTATTACATCCGCCCAGGCCGCCGCCGCGTTATTGTCAGTGGTGGTTTCAATAGCAAATTCCAGCTGCACTTTATCCAGCGTTTCCTGACGCGGGCCGGCAGCGAGCATCTGGCTGTGATTAAAACCTTCGGCAAGCAGGCCGCCGATAATGGCCTTGGCCATATTGCCCGCGCCGATAAAGGCAATCTTGGGTGCTGTCTTGGGTACTGCGATTTTTGGTGTAGCCACAATAAATCCTTAACAAAAAGTAAAAGTAATCACGCGGTCGCCGGTTTGGCGCGCGCGCCAAAAATATCGGTGCCGACCCGCACATGGGTCGCACCTTCGGCAATGGCCGCTTCCATATCGCCCGACATGCCCATGGACAGGCAATCCAGCCCATAGCCCCGCTGGTTTAATGCCGCAAGCGCCAGGCGCAATTTGGCAAAGGCAGCGCGCTGCTGATCGGTATTATTCGTCGCCGCCGGAATTGCCATCAAGCCGCGCAGCTTTAGGCGATTCAACGGCGCTATGGCGGCAACTAACGCGGGTAATTCGATGAGGCTGATACCCGACTTGGTGGTTTCATCGTCTATATTCACCTGCACACAGATATTCAGCGGCGGCAGGGATTCAGGCCGCTGCTCATGCAAACGCTGGGCGATTTTAAGCCGGTCGACCGAATGCACCCAGTCAAAGTGCTCGGCAATCGGGCGGGTTTTGTTGGATTGGATCGGGCCAATAAAGTGCCATTCGATATCCGCCAAACCCGCCAGCTGGACTTGTTTGTCCAGCGCCTCCTGCAGGTAGTTTTCACCGAAGGCGCGCTGGCCCCAAGCATAGGCTTCGCTCAAGGCTTGTGCAGGTTGGGTTTTGCTCACAGCGATCAACTGCACAGTTTGCGGATTTCGCCCGGCAGCTGTGGCAGCTTGATGAATTCGTGCGGTGACTTTCGCGAGCTGGTCGTCTATCTTGTGCATATTCCGTTTTCTTAAAAATCGCTGAAATTGCCCACAAACGTCTGCGGCGCAGACGAATAACAAAAGGTTGCTCTGATGGATATCACCGAACTGCTGGCGTTTAGTGCCAAACAAGGCGCGTCTGACTTGCACCTCTCGGCGGGTTTGCCGCCGATGATTCGTGTCGACGGCGACGTGCGCCGTATCAACCTGCCGCCCATGGAGCACAAGCAGGTGCACGGCTTGATTTACGACATTATGAATGACAAGCAGCGCAAGGACTACGAAGAATTTCTGGAAACCGACTTCTCGTTCGAAGTGCCCGGTGTGGCCCGCTTCCGGGTGAACGCCTTCAACCAGAACCGCGGCGCCGGCGCCGTGTTCCGTACCATTCCCTCCAAAGTATTAACGATGGAAGAATTGGGCATGGGCAATGTGTTCCGCGATATCTGCGCGGTACCGCGTGGATTGGTGTTAGTGACCGGGCCGACCGGTTCGGGTAAATCCACCACGCTCGCGGCGATGATCGACTACATCAACGACAACAAATACGAACACGTACTCACCATTGAAGACCCGATTGAATTCGTACACGAATCCAAAAAGTGTTTGATTAACCAGCGTGAAGTTCACCGCGATACCCACGGTTTTAACGAAGCACTGCGCTCGGCACTGCGTGAAGACCCGGACATTATTCTCGTCGGTGAGATGCGCGATTTGGAAACCATTCGTTTGGCACTCACCGCCGCCGAAACCGGCCACTTGGTATTCGGTACCCTGCACACGACCTCGGCGGCCAAAACCATCGACCGTATCGTGGACGTATTCCCCGCGAACGAAAAATCCATGGTGCGTTCAATGTTGTCGGAATCGCTGCAAGCGGTAATCTCGCAAACCCTGATGAAGAAAAACGGCGGCGGCCGTGTGGCGGCCCACGAAATTATGCGCGGCACCTCGGCGATCCGTAACCTGATTCGCGAAGACAAGGTCGCGCAAATGTATTCGGCAATCCAAACTGGCGCATCGCTCGGTATGCAGACCATGGATCAGTGCTTGGCCGATTTGGTCGCGCGCCGTATTATCAGCCGCGATGCCGCCAAATCCAAAGCCAAATTCCCGGAAAATTTCTAACTAAAAGCCCCTGAAAACGTCTAGTTAGAAACAAAAGGTTTAATCATTTTTTGCAGCACAACTTTTCAATAATATTTAAGGTGCATTGTTATGGATTTTGATCGGTTATTGTCCTTGATGGTAGAAAAAGGCGCGTCGGATTTATTTATCACCGCCGGTGTACCGCCTTCGATCAAAGTCCACGGCAAGGTTGTGCCCGTGACCGCCACACCACTCGCGCCAGAAAAAGCGCGCGAGCTGGTGCTGAGTGTAATGAATGAAAAACAGCGCAATGAATTTCTGGAGAAAAAAGAACTCAACTTTGCGGTAAGCGCACGCGGTATTGGCCGTTTCCGCGCCAGCGCGTTTTACCAGCGCAACCTCGCGGGCATGGTATTACGCCGTATTGAAACCAAAATTCCGCAAGTGGATGAATTGGGCCTGCCGGAAATTATTAAAGAATTGGCCATGACCAAACGTGGCCTGATTATTTTTGTAGGCGCGACCGGTACCGGTAAATCAACGTCACTCGCTTCCATGATTGGCCATCGCAACCAGAACAGCAAAGGCCATATTATTTCCATCGAAGACCCAATTGAATTTATCCACCAACATCAAGGCTGCATCATCACCCAGCGCGAAGTGGGCATTGATACCGAATCCTTTGAAGTTGCACTGAAAAATACCCTGCGCCAGGCGCCCGATGTGATTTTGATTGGCGAGGTGCGCTCGCGCGAAACCATGGATCACGCCATCGCCTTTGCGGAAACCGGTCACTTGTGTTTGTGTACGCTGCACGCCAACAACGCCAACCAGGCGCTGGACCGTATCATTCACTTCTTCCCGGCGGATCGCCATCGCCAATTGTGGATGGATTTATCACTGAACTTAAAAGCGATTGTGGCGCAGCAATTAATCCCCACACCCGACGGCAATGGCCGCCGCGCCTGTCTGGAAATTATGATCAACACCCCACTGGCGCAGGATTTAATTCGCAAAGGGGAAGTATCAGAATTAAAAGAATTGATGAAACGCTCCACCGAATTAGGAATGCAGACATTCGACCAAGCGCTTTATGCACTCTACGACGCCGGTGAAATCACCTACGAAGACGCGCTGCTGCACGCCGACTCACCCAACGACTTGCGCCTGATGATTAAACTCGCCTCGGAAACCGATTCAAATTATTTGTCCCATGCGGCAGATAGTTTGTCGATCCAATCTGACGATCAAAATAATCGCGGGAAAATGTTTTAACCTTCCACGCTTACATAATTATTTTTTTTGTAATAGCCCCGCTAGGATTTTCCGGCGGGGGAGTTAACTCGATAGCCTACATTCGATAACCAAAAAAGTAGTTATTATCCACCCAGATCGATTACTAAAAATCCCCCCACAAATACTGCACCAAACTAATTGCCGCAACTGGCGCAGTTTCTGTGCGCAATACTCTTGGCCCGAGGGTGAGCGCGTTAAAATTTTTCGCCAAGGCCTGTTCGATTTCACTCTCGCTTAATCCACCTTCTGGGCCAATCAACAAGGTAACGTTTTGCGGTTTTTGTTCAGCGGGTAGCGTTTTGCTGTCGCGGTGATGTAATACAAAACGCAAATCGGAATTGACGCTAGGAAGCCAATCGAAGATTTGGATGGGGGCGGATAATTGCGGCAATAAATTGCGTTGGCACTGCTCGCAGGCGCTGATGAGAATATGTTGCCAGCGATCGTGCATTTTTTCCTGGCGGTCACCATTCACTTTGACTTCGGTGCGTTCAGTAATTAACGGGGTGATTTTTGTTACGCCCAACTCGGTCGCTTTTTGTAGCACCCATTCAAACCGTTCACCGCGCGAAATACCAATCGCAAGCTCCAGTTCCAATGGCGATTCACGGTTTTCGGCGCTGTGTTCTTGCACGCTGACGATCACATGTTTTTTATTCACTTCATGGATAGTCGCAGCGAATTCACCGCCTGCACCGTTGAATAAAATCAATTCGCGCCCGGCTTGCATGCGCAGCACCTTGCTTAAATGGTGCGAGGCGGCTTCTTCCAGTTCGATCTGTTCGCCGCTCAGCAAATTTTGTTCGGTAAAAATTCGTGGGATTCGCATAGTCGCTAGTTTCTTAAAAGATCAATTGGTTGCGTAGAAGATCAACTGCGCAAAAATCAATGCTCGGTTTTGGCATGCAGTGATTGGTCTGTATCATCCACTGCAGATTCCACTATTAATGCAGATTGAATAAATAGACGCGCCGCGCCTGTATGTTCGGTGAGGGCATCGGCGGCTAATAAAATCGCGCCGGTGGTCCAGGTAGTTTTTTCGCGCGGCCAGATTACGTCATCGCGGAAATTGTAGCCCGTCCAATAGCCGCCATCTTCATCCATAAATTGGAATAACCAACTAAATAAATTCACCGCTTTGGCGTGTTCGCCTGCTGCTAATAATGCGAGTGTTAATTCACAGGACTCTGCAACGGTTACCCAGGGTTCATCGCTTACGCAGCGGCAACCAATATTGGGTTCAACAAAGGTATGCCATTTATTGTCAATGCGCTGCTGCGCGGATTTGCCCTGCGCAATTCCCGTCAGAATGGGATAGAACCAATCCATAGAGAAACGGGTTTTGGGTTCCCAAGTGCGGTCAAAACATTCGGGATGATGACGCAATGTATTTCCGAGATGTTGATACGCTTTATACCAATGCGCCGAATCTTCGCCCAGCGTCTGTGCGATTAAAATCGCGCATTCAAGGCTTTTATAAATTGAGCTGGACGCTGTTACCAACGCATCTTTTTTTGCGCTGCCATCTTCAGCGACTGCCCAATAGACTTCGCCCGTCGGTGCCTGGTAGCGCAAGACAAATTCAATCGCTTTTTTTACGGATGGGAAAAATTCGCGCAGAACGATTGCATCTTCCGTCACTAAATAATAATGCCAAATGCCCGTGGCGATATATGCGATAAAATTCGTTTCGCGATGGTTTTTATCGACTGGTTCATCGCCAAGATAATTTGCCCACCAACTGCCGTCTTCAAGTTGTTCTTCTGCAAGCCATTGATAGGCGCGGCGAGCAGCGGCTAATTCACCGCCAATGGTTAAACCCATGGCAGCTTCGATATGATCCCAGGGATCAGCCTTACCGCCGGTAAACCATGGGATGCAACCATTGGGTAATTGGGTTTGCAGAATATAATTAACGGTTGGTCGCAATAACGACTCGGGGAAAAATCCTTTAGTGAGTAATAAATTTTTCATGTGTTACCCCCTCCTGCCCGCACAACCCCCTCCCGGCCTCCCCCTTGATAAAGGGGAGGAGTTTTAATCCCCTCCCCTGACAAGGGGAGGGCTAGGGTGGGGTCAATTTTTTTAAAATACATCACCACACTTTTTCCCATAATCGGATTCAGCAATTTTTCCAGCGTCTGTGTAAGCCAGGGTTTTTCCATTAAATCCCACACTAATAACCGGTGATAAGCTTTGATTAATGGATTTTGATCCTGGGTTTTCCACCAAAGGCATTTTAGCCACCAGAAAGGTGAATGTAGAGCATGCGCCCAGTGGCGTTTGTAAAAATTAAATGGACGCTGTTCTATTTCGCGGCGCAAATGCTTGCCATTAAAAATACGAATATGCCCGCCTTCTACTTGATGATATTCGCTGCTTAACCACCAACAGATTTTTTCCGGCCACGCGCGCGGTACGGTGATGGCCAGAAGGCCGCCGGGTTTGAGGATACGTTCGATCTCGGAGAGCACGCCTTGATAGTCGGGAATATGTTCCAGTACTTCGCTGCAAATAATTTTATCGACGCTGTGGTCGGCAAAGGGCAATTGGGTTGCATCGGCTTGTTGCAGATAAAATTGTTTATTAACTGAAGTCTGTGCAAAAGGTAAAAAGCGTTCGCGGCTGGTGAGTAGATCGTGGTGGTTTAAATCGACACCGATGGCGGTGACATCGCCATGCAAATAGGCGTTAATCACATGGCGGCCTTCGCCGCAGCCGAGATCCAACACCAGATCGCCGTCATTGAGCGGGAAATCGCGAAAATTAATCGTAAGCATTTTGTATCTGCTCGCTCGATAATTCACGATCCAATACAGGATCATCCTGCTCCTGCTGTTGCAACACCTGATAATAAAAGTGCTCCATTTTTTTGCCGACGCAATCCCAACTTAATTGTTGCAGTATATGCATGCGACCCTGTGCACCTAAATGTTCGCGTGCATTTTCGTCGATTAATAATTCGCGCAGCGCGCTTTGTAAATCATCCACATTGCCGGCGCGCACCAAACGCGCGGCATCTCCAACCACTTCTGGCAGTGCACCGCCGTCGCTGCAAATGAGTGGCACTGCACAAGCCATGGCTTCGGCAGCGGGCAAACCGAACCCTTCATAGAGCGAAGGCACTATAGCGATACTTGCCTGCGCATATTCTTCGACGAGTTCCTGATTGCTGATGCCGGATTTAAATTGCACCACGTCCTGCAAATTTAGCGCCTGCAACTCCTTTTGTGTGTCGCCATTCTCTTTTAATTTTCCGATCACGATTAAATGCAGCTCGGGAAATTCACTGCGCAATTGTGCCAGCGCACGCAAAAGTACACTCAAGCCTTTTAAGGGTTGATCCGATGAGGCGGTGGTTATTAAACGAAAAGGTGTGCGCGAAATATTGTCGAGCGGTTTAAAAATATTGGTATCCACACCGTTGGGAATCACCTGAATGTTTTGCGCCGGGCGATCAAATGCGGCGGCGATATCGCGCTGCGATTGCTGCGATACGGTGATCACATGGCTGAGTTGCTGCACCACGTTTTTTTGCATCGCAAGAAAACTGTACCAACGATTGATCAACCAGCGCTGGCCTTTTTCCGTCGCCGCGGCCAGTGCAAGATCGCGGTCTTGCGTAATGGGGTGATGCACGGTGGCGACAATATTCACTCCGCGTTTTTGCAAATCTAACAAACAATAACAAAGGCTTTGGTTGTCGTGGACGATATCGTAATACGGTTTGTATTTTTTAAAGTGCGCGCGCAAACGGCGACCAAAAGAATAAGGCTCACCAAAGGCGCCACTCAATTTACTCCACCACTCGTAAAAATCCGCGAGCGATAAACAATGTTTTAGCCGCAGCGCGCGCGTGGGATTCGGGTGCGCGTACAAATCGAGGCTTGGCAGTTGGATCAAGCGCACACGCGGATCTAATTCAGGATAGGGCGGGCCGGAAATGACATCAACGCTGTGCCCCAGCTCCACCAGCGCTTTGCTCAAATACTGCAAGTAAATCCCCTGCCCGCCCACATGCGGGTGGCTGCGGTAACCCAATAATGCGATACGCAAGGCGCGCGGTTTAGCCGGAGAAATATCGACACGCGCTACTGACGGCACAGTGCCAGTAGTATTGGGCTGGTCATTGGTGACAGGGAAATAAGACATGGACAACAGACACCTGAATGTTTTGCGCATTATAGGTGTTTGTTGCCGACAGGTGTTTATCGGTGCTGCCCGACAGTTTTCCGGCTGGTGCTATTCGCTTGGTAGAGATTCGGGCGCGGTAACAGGTTCCTTACTCGGTAATTCCGTAGCAGGCGCTGCAACAACCTGAAAGCGCAGGATACCAATGACCTGATTGGCTTCAGTTACCACCCGGATATTCCAACGCCCGACGGAATCCTCGGGGAAATTTTCTTTACGCGACCAGGAGCGATAGCCCGCCTCGCGCGCACCGCTGATATGCAGCGCCACTTTATCAATGACTTTGCCGTTATGAGTCCACACATGGTAAATGCGCTCATTTAACCCGCGCGGAGCGTGGATCGCCGTGTAGGCATAAATACCGTTACGCAGCTGCTCGGCCGACACCTTTTTGTACACACGCACCGGTACGCGATCTTCAGTATTTATTTCATCGGTGATTGCCACCTCGGTAAGCCAAAGCGTCGCCGGTGGAATCCAGGGGCGCATCAATAATCCCAAGGCACCAGCGGCAGCCGCCAGCAAGATCACCACAAAAAAGCGCTTCCACCACACTAATTGCAGTGATCGCGCCACATTGGGCAGGGTGAGCGCTACCGCAATAAGTAGCGAATAGAGATACGCCTTGGGTGTCGGCAGTTGGAAAATAATCGGCAAGGCAGTGAGCGATACCGCAAAAATCGTAACGCCGTGATAAATAAAATACAGCCAACGGCGCGGCGCCAACCAGCGATAGTAAATAGGGTCAACAATCGAGACAAACGCGGCGACGATTAAAAATGCAGTAAATACCATCTGCCCGCTATTCCAGGCAGTGGTGATAAAAAAGAAGGGAACAACAAAGAACAGGCTTTCCTGATGCACCATCTGCGTGGCAAAACTGACCAACGCGGGCGGTAACTTAAAACCAAACCAATGAAATATGCCGCGCGTTAACAAAACCTCTGATGCCAGCCATACCCAACTCACCAGCATCAGGATGGCAATGACTTTCACCAGCTCCTGATTGCGCTCGACCATCACAAAGCTGAGCACACCTGAGACAAAACCAAACAGGGCTATCGCAAACGGATAGCGCTGCGCAAACGCAAATAGCCACTCCACTAGCGCTGTAATTCTCGCACGCACCGACAACATCATTCGCTATTACTCGTTGTTATCGACAAAATAGCCAATAAGTCACTGCAGTGTATAGGTTAACCGCTGCCGGGCTGTGAACTATCGCAAAAGTTAGTGCTCGCGCCCCGCATCAAAATGTTTATCCACCGCCGCAAGCGCCAAACCGCCTACCAACAAGAGTACCAACACAGCCACTAAGGATGCAGTTGCAACAATACCTGAAATTAACATGGTGATTTCTCCATCGGTTATTGCACTGGTCTGTTAATGGAAAGACAGTGCCTTCAGGTATAGAGTGCGCGCGTCAGGACCGGGTGTTGTTGATCTCGATCAATTGTGCGTGGCCGCACTTGCACCCGCGCAATATTATTTGATCCAGCACAAATTCCACTTGTGCCAGTATTGCGCAGGGCATTTGGCGGAATTTAATTTGCGCATAAAAAAACCGGGCTTAAATGGCCCGGTTTTTTATCTATCACTTGTGTTCAATCGCACATGCATATTAATGCTCGCGCTTTGGCTCCAAGCGTTTTTCAACGAATGAGAGAGCAAAGCCGATGAGGATGATAAGTGCAAAGGTACCCATTAACAGGCCAGGCCCAACAATAGCGGATGTCGCCATGATTACTACTCCAGTCAGGTTTAGGGCGATAGTCGCCGCTGATTAAAAAATTACGCCAGATTA